>Ga0137307_100057_pt1 | contig 171734 bp, 147 predicted proteins | sample NAcewD2O_March_2_FD_97180 | JGI IMG/M metagenome (GOLD analysis project Ga0137307, IMG submission 97180) | Mouse cecal microbial communities from Vienna, Austria - N-Acetylglucosamine amended D2O_March | ecosystem: Host-associated > Mammals > Digestive system > Large intestine > Cecum | place... | reverse complement strand
AAATAACTGGAAGTTGCGGCACAAACCATACATCAGTCATTGACCTTCTCTCTGTAACTTCCATAGCAGTCTTTCCGAAATTATCACAGCGGGATTAATTCGTAATTCACAGATTTGCAAACAATTTTGATTCACAGATTTTCCGCTGTTTCCTATTACTTCGGCAGAAAACCGTTCCCGCTAAAGCAAAAGCATCCACTGAATTATACCATAAAAATTTTCTGTTTTTCACCCGATGGCACGAAACGACTATTTTTCGGGAACAGAAAGCAACAAAGAGCCATTGAGCAGCCCTTTTTCCGCATCATCATTTATCCATTTAGTTTTTACCGTTTTACTCATATACAAACACGGAAACTCTGTATATTATCACGGAAACCCATATACTATCACGAAAACTCCCATCCTGTTTCCGTGATAATACAGGCAGTTTCCGTGTTTGTATATGAGTTTTACCTGCGAGTATCGACTTTTGCGTGATAGTATCAAGTTTTGCCTGCGAGTATCCGAGTTTCCGTGATAATAACCGACTTTTGCCTACGAGTATATACTCGTAGGCAAAACAACCCTAGAACAAATGTTTATATCTCCACTAATGTAAAAATGCCCCTAAAAGCACACCGAAATAATGTAACTTTGGAATCTATGTAGTGCCGAAAGTGCCGTGTTTACGGGCTTTGCAGGCTTTCCGTGTTCGTATCTGCCGGGGAAGGAGACACCCTGACAAGATTCGATAATATTCCCCTTATTTCAACAGCATTTTTCTACAAACAGGCGAAACTCCAAACAAACACGGAAACCCTTATACTTTCACGCAAAACTCGAATACTATCACGGAAACTCCCGACTTTTGCGTAATAGTATAATTTTTCCCCAATCGCCATCCTATCAGCGGCGTGCTAAACACAAAAGGATGGTATCCGTCCCGCTCCCTCTGCACCCAGGCAAACAGCCCGTTCATCTCCTTCTGTATCTTCTCCGGAGCCTCCACGGGATACTGCGATCCCGTGAAATGATAGGGTGAAAACAGATCCTGGAATGCCAGTGTCCTTGTTGTCTTGTTTGTACATCTCCAGGATCCCCTTCCCTGTCCTCCCGCCTGCGCAGGAAATATGCGATCCCGCGCAGCACGAAGTCCACGCAGGGGATTGCTATTTTGAAAACCATCCTGACGCAATACTTCTTCTATCAGATCAACGATGTCTTTTTCATTGATCTCGTCGAACAGACATGCATGACTATATTTTCACGCAGAAGCAGATCTCCTGCCCATGCTCCTGTTCTGACAGCTCCACCGTGATCTCCCCCCTGTGGCGCTTTGCGATCTGGTTTGCCTGATAGAGTCCCAGTCCCCTTCCCTCGCGGTTATCTTTCGTCGTGTAGCCCTTTTCAAAAAAACACGCGATCTCACCCATCGTCAGATCTTCCACCTGATTCCTGATCGCAAAGATCAGCTTGTCATTCTGGGCGTCGAGCACCATCTCCACTTTGTTCCTCTCAGGTGTTGCCGCCTCGAACGCATTGTCCGTGAGTGTCCCGATGATCTCGACCAGCGCGTGTTCTGACACCGGTGTCACGATCTCCTGGCTCAACACCTGTATATCGATATCAATATATCCGGGCGCACTGATGATCTTGCTGTACAGAAATCCTGCCAGTATCTTGTCTGATATCCGCAGGAGCGCCGGATTGCAGCGCGACTTGTCCTCATAGATGTCCTTGCAGTACGCTGACTGCGCCTCCACGAGCTCATCGTAATCCGCGATCGTCACATGCATGTTCAGTATCGCATTCATATGATTGTCAAACTCATGCTGCCGCGCCCGGATATCTTTGGTCAGCTCCTCCATCGGCTTTATGTAGAGCTTGTAGATCTTCAGCTCCTGTTCCTGGCGCCGCAGCGCCGCATAGTTCTGCATCCAGTCCAGCAGTCCCAGTATGATCACAGAAAATACGATGCCAAACAGAACCATCACCTTGATATCCAGCGTGTGGCTCAGATACAGGTCGACAAGCAGATACAGTGTGATAATCAGCGCGACCACGCAAAAGATCCTGTATAAAAATTTCCTGCCAAGTTCAGCCATGATGATGTTCCCCTTTACATTCCCAGTCTTTTTCGGATCTCATTCTTGTAGGTGATACCGATCTCCACCTGCTCGCCGTTTTTCATGCTGATCAGTCCGTTCACGGTATCCACATAATCGATATGATCCTGGTTCACCACGCACATGCGGTGCACCTGCAGAAATTTTTCACCGGGAAGCTTTTCGAGCAGTTGTTTTATGGAAAGATACAAGACCTTCATCTCTTCCTTCAAGAGTACAAAGTTCACTCCCCTTGGCACCGCTTTGATACACACGATATCCTTGCAGAAGATCTTGTAATTGATACTGTCCTTCCTGACGACCACATAATCCTCCCTCGTCTCCCCCTGCTGTGACAAAAAAAGCAGTTTTCCGACAAGCTTCCGGATATCCTCCTCATTGTACGGCTTCACAAGATACTGGTAACAGTGAAGCTCCCTGTAGGCGGTCAGCTCCATGTTTGCCAGCGAGGTGATCATGATGATCGGCGTGAAGGCGTACTCCTTTCTCATGCGCACCTCCCGCGCAAAGGTGATCCCCGAGATGTCGTCGCTGTCGCCTGTATTTAGATTGATATCAAGCAAAAAAGCCTGGAAGGGCGGCTGCGCCTCCCCGCCGAGCGCAGCCCTCGCCTCCTCCAGACTGTTTACCGGAACAGCACGCACATGTCCGGATACCCTCTCTACCATCACAGTAATCGCCTCCAGGCACTCCTTACTGTCCTCCAGTATCAATATCCTTGTCATGTCCGCTTCCCTCCTGTCCCTGATCCCATATTACTCCTACTTCAAGATCTCCCCGACCGATTTTGCAAGCCCTGCCACGCCCTGGATCTCTGACGGGATGATGATCTTTGTCGCACTGCCGTTCGCCGCCTTCTCAAATGCCTCGAGCTTCTTGATCGTGAGCACTGCCTCGTCGGCGCCCGCATCCTTCAGGAACTTGATACCCTCCGCATTCGCCATCTGTACGACACGGATCGCCTCAGCCTGACCTTCCGCCTCGCGGATCTTTCTCTCCTTCTCAGCTTCCGCACGGAGGATCGCAGCCTGCTTCTCCGCCTCAGCCTCGAGGATCGCAGATTCCTTCTGGCCTTCTGCGACAAGGATCGTCGACTTCTTCTCACCCTCAGCGCGGAGAATCGCCTCACGTCTCTCACGCTCTGCCTTCATCTGCTTCTCCATCGCATTTCGGATCGCCTCAGGCGGGATAATGTTCTTCAGCTCGACGCGGTTCACCTTGATGCCCCACGGGTCTGTGGCAACGTCAAGCGCCGAGCGCATATTCGTGTTGATGATCTCCCTCGACGTCAGTGTCTGGTCAAGCTCCATCTCACCGATGATATTTCTCAGCGTCGTCGCCGTCAGCTTCTCGATCGCCATGATCGGATTATCCACACCGTATGCAAACATCTTCGGATCCGTGATCTGGAAAAACACGACCGTGTCGATCTGCATCGTGACGTTATCCTTGGTGATCACGGGCTGCGGCGGGAAATCCACCACCTGCTCCTTCAGGTTAACCCTCTTGGCAACCCTGTCCAGAAGCGGTATCTTGAAGTGAAGTCCCACGCCCCATGTAGTGTCATACCCGCCGAGACGCTCGATAACGTAGGCCGAAGCCTGCGGCACGATGCGCACATTCACCGCCAAAAGAACGATGATAATGAATAAAATGATCAATAAAATCTCTATCATACTGTTTCCTCCTCCTCATAACTTTCAATCAGTTCTCCTGCACCTATCATCTGTTTTCTATCAGGCCTCCTCGTACTTTTCAACGATCAGTCTCACGCCCCTGATGTCGACCACCTTTGCCAGACTACCCGCTGCGATCTTGTTCTGGTCATCCGCGGCCCGCACCGTCCATTCCTGACCGTTTACCACGGCACAGCCTTTTCCTGCGATGTTGTCGACATCCTGCGTGATCCGCACGACCTTGCCGATGATCCCTTCGTAGTTCGTCCTTGTGCGCGTATTGTTTATGTACCTTACCGCCAAGGGCCTTGTGAAGATCAGCATGCCAAGTGATATCAGCAGAAATACCGTCATCTGGAGTATGAGTCCCCCACCCAGCATGGAGACAATGATCGCCACCAATGCACCGATCGCAAACCAGATCGTCGTCAATCCCACTGTCACGATCTCGATGATGATGAGTATGATCATGGCAGCCAGCCATACCATTGTGTTTGTCATGATACCTCCTCCTTTCCCTGTCAGGAAACCTGCAGTTTTCTTCTGCACGCTCCTGATAAGTACACTTTACCGCATCATTTCATTTCACACAACAGGTTTTGCGTGAATGCAGTGAATTCCGTATTCAATGCAGAGAACATCTATTCATTGATCCCCTTCCGGTACTCGGCAAGCTCTTGTTGAAACTCCTCCGTCTTGTGGTATCCGCAGGAAAACATCTCCGGGCAGAAGCCTCTGTAGATACATTCCCTGACCATGCAGCTCGCAAGCTCCGGTTCTGTCCCGGCGATCTGCTCCTTGACAAGCTGCCACGCCTCCCGCGTCTCCGGACTCGCACAGTTGCACAGACGTTTGCGGCTGATATTGATCAACGCCTGCGCGTCCGCCTCGCACGCATGATTGACCAGCGCTCCCTGCGGCAGCTCATCGCGGTCAACGCCTGTCCGGTCGCTCCGCTGCGTCGATACCCAGTGCTCGATCCCGATCTTATGCCGCACCATGTGGACACTCACCCACGATTTCAGATCCTTCCACCGCCAGTAAAACCGCATGCGCCTGATCGGGGAATGCTCTGACAGGATCAGCCTCCTCTTCCACTCAGAATCGGGATATCTGCCCGTTGTCTTGTTGATCGTATTCATGGCGGAATCCTTGATATCCTGCCAGTTATCCTCATGTTTAAATAAATCGATATGCATACTTACCCCTATTCCCTTTCCTTCCTGGCCTCTGAAAGTCTCCTGACAGTCCCTTCGATCTGAGCCCTTTCCAAAGAAAGCTCCCGGATCAGATGATACAGCGTCCAGCTGACATTTTTCGGCGTTATAACTGCCTTGAGCTTTGTCGGGGACAATCCTACTTTCTTGTAAGAAAACAGAAACTCATCCAGCTTTTTGTCCGAAATACCAGAAAAAACGATGATCTCCGGCATGCAGAATATCGCTGGCGCCTTCTCCTCCTGCGGAATGTCAAGAGGCGGAGCACCTTTCAGTCCGGCAAGCGTGCCGACCTGTGTATCCAGGTCAGACGGTTTCAGCTGCTTTGTCGCTATGGACATGCTCATGCCGAGCACCTCCATCTGTATCTTTTTCTTTTCGTCCTGCACATAGTACAGGATCATGCTTTTCTGTGTCTCCTTCATATAGTATGCCCAGCCTTTCCTACAAAAATTTGTCAATCGCGTTTTTCAGCTCCTCGATCGACTCTGTATCATTCTCCCTCACTGCATCTACAATGCAATGATCGATATGATCCTTTAAGATCACACGGCTCACGCTGCTGATCGCCGACTTTACAGCCGCCAGCTGTATCAGCACCTCACTGCAGTCCCTGCCGTTTTCCACCATTGTCCTGACAGATTCCATATGGCCTATGATCTTGGACATTCTGTTCAGGACTGCCTTGGTCTCCTTGTGCGTATGTGTGTGCGAATGCCCATGCTGATGCGTATGGTCATGTGCGATCCCCTGTTCATGCATCATATCGTGTGTCAAATCCCTATCCATTCCTGTCCTCCATCATCATTTTTATTGCCGCGCAAGCGGCATATTTCATCTGCACGGGTCTGTGCGATCGAGTAGGGAAGAACCCTCTTCCCCTACTCGCGCGCCGGGCACCCGTCAGCGTACGCTGACAATCTTCCTCTGGGTGCCCGTGTGCATAAAAAATCCGCCAGAACCACATTGCTGACATCGATCCCTGCGTCCGTCAGCCTTATGCGGTCACCACTCCAGATCAGCATTCCCGCTTTCTCCCACTTGCGCAGTATCTCACCATAGACATCATCGATCCCCACACCAAAGGTGTCCGCAAATTCCAGCCGGGACACGCCGTCTGTCATGCGCATCCCCAGAAACATAAATTCTTCCATGTGATCCACCCGCGATAACGTTTGTACGTCCTCTTTTACGTCCTGCCCTATGTCCGCGTCCTCTGCAAAAACAGAGAGATAGCTCTCCATATCGTCCGTATTTTTCCACCGCACATTGTCCACCATGGAGGACGCCCCCAGACCAAAGCCGGCATAATCGACAGTATGACCGGTCCCGCGCTGCCAGTAGATGCAGTTATGCCTGCACGCATATCCCGCTTTCGCATAGTTTGATATCTCATAGCGCTGATAGCCTTTTTCCGCGAGGATCTGCCTGGTCGCCTGGTACATCCGCCGGTCCTCGTCCTCATCAGGAACAGGCGGATATTCGTCCAGCCTGTCATACAGATGCGTTCCCTCCTCAATGATCAGGCTGTAGGCGGAAATGTGTTCCGGCTGCAGGGCTGTCACTTTTTCCAGCGTCCCCACCCAGCTATCCATATCCTGCCCCGGCAGTGCCGACATGAGATCGACATTGATATTGGCAAAACCCGCCTCCCTCGCCAGCCGATAGGTCTGCAGGAAATCTTCATACGTGTGAATGCGTCCCAGCAGCTTTAGCTCCGCTTTGTCCGCAGACTGTAATCCCATGCTCAGTCTGTTCACCCCGGAGCTCTTTAATCCTGCCAGCTTATCACTGTCCACCGTCCCAGGATTCATCTCCATCGTGATCTCAGCCTTTTTTTGAATGTGGTAATACCGGTCCAGACATTCTAGGATACCCGCAGTCTCTCCTGCCTCCAATATCGAGGGCGTACCGCCGCCGAAAAAGATCGTATGCACCTCATACCCCGCATACCGCACAGCCTCCCGCGCGATCTCCCTTCGCAGTGCCGCCACATACGCCTGCCGCCGCTCTTTTGGAGCCGGTCCTGACAGGAAATCACAGTAGGCGCATTTCCGGACACAAAAAGGAATGTGAATGTACACTCCGATCGAACGAATCACGCTTCACACCCCTTTCCTTTCATCTATTATATGCCAAAGTCCATCAAAAGCAGTTCCTTATATATCATATCACCGTCAGAATTCCCAGTGATTTCAACAGCAGGATCACCAGAAGCACCGGCGCGATATACCGGATCATCGCGATATACAAATGCTTTCTGCCAAACTTACTGCCGGATTTCTCCACTTCCTCGATGACGGCTTTGGGCTTGAGCACCCAGCCGATCAGGATACACGTTCCGATCGCCACCAGCGGCATCAGGAAATTATTGCTGATGTAATCCATGATATCCAGGATCTGCGCAACCGCCCCGTTTGGCAGCTTGATCTCGAAATACAGTTTGTTGTATCCGAGACATACGATCACACCGCCGACAAGGGCAATGCCGGTCTCCACAGCCGCCGCCTTTGTCCGCGTCATATGAAACTTGTCCATAAAACTGGATACCACCGCCTCCATGACGGACACGGCGCTCGTCAGTGCGGCAAACAGCACCATGGCAAAGAACAGGCATCCAACCAGATTGCCGATCCTTCCCATCGACGCAAATACTTTTGGCAGAGACACAAACATCAGGCTCGGCCCCGATGCCGCCATTCCCTCCCTGCCCATGAAGGTGTACACTGCCGGAATGATCATGACGCCGGCCAGAAAAGCCACTGCCGTGTCAAACAGTTCGATCTGGTTGATCGATCTGACCAGATTGGCATCATCCCTTACATAAGAGCCATATGCCACCATGATCCCCATCGCGACACTGAGGCTGAAAAACAGCTGTCCCATCGCATCCAGCAGCACCGTGAAGAATCCCTTCACCGTCATTCCGCTCAGATCAGGGATCACGTAGATCCAAAATCCCTCCATGCCTGTCCTCGTCGCACCCGACTCATCCTGATAGTGGATCGTCAGTGAAAAAACGGCGATCCCCACCACCAGCAGCAGCAGGACCGGCATCAGTATCTTCGAGGACGACTCGATCCCCTTGTTGATCCCTCGGAAAATGATGAACGCCACCATGAACATAAACACAGCCATCAGCACGACCGGCTGCCACGAGCCTGTTATGAAACCTGTAAAATAGCCATCCTCCGCAGCCTCCATACCGCTGCCTGTCAGATACGCGAGAAAATATTTTACCACCCATCCGCCGATCACACAGTAATACGGCAGGATGATGACTGGCACAAGACACGCAAGTACCCCGAGAAATCCCCACTTAGGCTGTAATCGGGCATAAGCTGTCAGCGGACTCTGCTTCGTCTTTCTCCCGATAGCGATCTCCGTCGTCAGCAGCGTAAAGCCAAATGTGAGCGCCAGTATCAGATAGATCACCAGATACAGCCCGCCGCCGTCCTTCGCCGCCAGATACGGGAACCGCCATATGTTCCCCAGACCGACCGCACTTCCTGCCGCTGTCAGCACAAAGCCGATCGAGCCTGAAAATGAATTTCTGTTTTTTTCTCTTTTCATATTCGCTATTCCTCATCAAAATCATATGGATATCCCAGTTTCCGCATAAAATCAGCCATCTGCCAGTCCTCATATCCAAACTCATCGTCCGCATACGCCTTCTCGTCGAGCATTTCCTCTGACCAGCGCACAAGGTATCTCTCAACAGAAGCCTTCTCTACGTGAAAATATCTGGCGATGATCTGTGCATCTCCCTTTGACTTCAGTATCTTCTCCTCAGATACTTCCTCAAAATAATCCGGCATCGGGTTAAACTGGTCAACGAAATCCCCCTGATCATAGAGCTCATACCCCCAGTAATCTCCATCATATATGTATAAGAGCAGGCACACCTTTCCAGCTTCCCCTGATACCGCCTTCGCAAGCGCATCATAACCAATACAGCCGTCATTGAACAAAATGCAGACGCCATCATCCGACTCCGCATACCGGCATTCATCAGGAACCAGCTCCGAAATGATCATGCCCTCTTCCGCGAACGCCCCGCTCTCCAACGCGTCAAATGAGCATGCGTACTTCTGCGCAACTGCCTCTACCGCGGCTCTTGCCTCCGCTTCCTTACAATCAGGCATGATCATCGCCTGTAAAAATAGTCCCATCTCTTCCTCCTCCGTTTCATGTTTTTCTACCTGTCCACCCCATACATATGCGCGATGGGTCAGACAGCACAGTTGTTATAAGTATACTATCAGACGCGTTATCTGTAAATCCTTTTTTCTATGAAAATGCTAATGAAAATGCTAAGAAACTGCTAAGAACAGTTAAGGATTAACTGTGCAGATGATTTATTTGTTTGCTTTTTTGTCCTTTTTCATGTATATTAAGCATATGAAATGAAAGGAAGTGAAGTCATGGCGCCTGCACGATAAAAGCTATGTAGAACCAGATATCTGTGTCATATGTGACATCGGCAAACTCACTGACGAGGGCTGCGTCGGTGCCCCTGACTGGATCATCAAGATCGTCTCGCCCGAAAGCCGCCCCTGTCAGTATCTATCCAGGGTTCTCGATCAACCTGACCCTGCTGCGCATATAAGGAACTGTACAGAAATAACATGTACTTACCAGGAATCTTCCTGCAGTCATCGAAACGGAAAAACTCGCAGGATAGTTAATGAACCAATAAAAGAAAGGAACGAATACCATGAACAGATTCAGCACAAACCACATCGCGATCCCCACCATATTAAAAGTAGAACCCAACGCACTGGAGCATATCGGCGTCTATCTGAGAGACTGTGCGTTCAAAAAGGTCGTCATTTACTTCGGTAACGGTCTGATCGACATGTTTGGCCATAAAGTGATGGATGCCCTGCGGGAAGCCGGTATCGAAGTGTTGACATACTGCGAACTGGATACCGTCGACATCGACGACATCATCAACCTGGCATTTGGACTGCCAAACGACACCCAGGCGGTGATCGGACTTGGCGGCGGCAAGGTCATCGATGCCGCCAAGTACATCGGCTTCCTGCGCAAGCTGCCCTTCATCAGCGTTCCGACCTCGTCGTCGAGCGACGGCTTTTCGAGCGCCAGCGCGTCCCTGATCGTAAACGGACGCAGAAATTCCGTTCCTGCGCGTCTTGCATACGGCATCATTGCGGATACTGCCGTCATCAAGAGCGCCCCGGAAAAATTCATCTACTCCGGGATCGGCGACATGGTGTCCAAGATCACCGCGCTCTACGACTGGAAATTTGAGGAAGCGCACGGCGCTGCGCAAGTCAACGACTTTGCCCTCATGATCGCCAAGAAGGCGGTGAACAGCTTCGTACGGACCCCCTTTTGCAGCATTCACGATGACCTGTTCCTGAAAGAACTGCTCGACTCCCTCGCCATGAGCGGCATCGCAAACGAGATCGCCGGCAGCAGCGCACCCACAAGCGGTAGTGAACATCTGATCTCCCACGCACTGGACAAGCTGCTCGAAACCCCGCAGCTCCACGGTATACAGGTCGGCATCGCGACCTACCTCATGAGCCGTGTCCACGATCACCGCTATCAGCGCGTGAACACCGTATTTACCGAGACTGGTTTCTGGGATCACGTCGCTGCTCTCGATCTCAATGTGGAGGATTACATGAAAGCGGTCGACCTCGCCCCCTCGATCAAACCGTTCCGCCACACGTATCTCCACGAGGAACAATACCGCACACTGGCGAAAAAACTGCTCACAGAAGATGACGCCCTGAAAGCGGTTTTTCATCTGTAGTAGACGATGTCATATTTCCTCTGGGTATACACATAAAAATCTCCTGATAAATTTAGGAGATTTTTATGTTACTTTACTTTTCTATTATTTTCACAAACGGAAATTCCTCGATCAGATTTTTATCCATCTCCATCATGCTAAGGAGTCTGCTTGCCGCTCCGGATGGATGATTCGTTCCTGCCTCCCATGCTTCAACGGTTTTGTCCGAAACACCTATATAACTGGCAAATGTTTTTTGAGACATTCCTGTAGAATTTCTGATCCTCCTTACCTCATCTGCCTGATACTCTTTGACCGGAGTAATATCCAGCCTCCTTCTTACCAGCTTTTTCTCTTCACTTTTTGCGTCTTCTATCGCTTCATTCAAACCAGTTATAATGCTTTCATATACGCTGCCCATATCATCACTCCCTACAAACTTGCTTTTAGTAATTCTATCATTTTTTTGATCTCATTCCGCTCTGCATAAGACAGATTATCTTTTTCACTCTTAGGATATACTGTGATCAGATATATCGTCTCTTCGACTACGAAATCCACATAACATACTCTAACACCGCCACTATTTCCTTCATTTTCGAATGAAAATCTTATCTTCCGCAATCCACCAGTCCCCTTTATAACTGGATACATACTTGCATTCCTTAACAGTTCCAGCTCCAGCTTTCTTAAATCCTTGTCTCCAAATCCCAACCTATCCCAATTTTTTGAAAACTCTTTTGTCTGGATAAATGTTTTAGTCATCTGCTCCCCTTCTTTCGCATATATTGTACCCTATTGAATAGGGTATAGTCAAGTATCTTCAGGATTTTTATTGCTTCTACCACTCCTAAATCCTACGTAAACATAACACGATCAAAACACAAAAACTTTATCCAAACTCCCACAACCAGCAGCATGTTCGATCCGCGCACAGAGATCCGGCAGCCCCGTCATCATATACCGCTGCAGATCCGCCCCGCACAGCTTTTCTGTCAGCGTTCTTCCTGCAAGGACATGACCCTCGTCGCGATCTTTTCCCGGAACCGGACATCATGATCCACGATCAGCATCGTTGGCTGGCAGGAAAGGATCAGTTTCTCGATCTGCATTCTGGAAAAGACATCAATATAGTTTAGCGGCTCATCCCATATGTAGAGATGCGCCGGTGTCAGAAGGCTTGCCGCGATCAAAACCTTCTTTTTCTGTCCTTCTGAAAAATCCTCCATATTTTTGGCAAACTGCGCCCGCTCCATATCAAGCTGCCGCAAAACCGCACAAAAGAGACTCTCCTGCAATCCACGGCACACGCAGAATTCCCTGATACCGCCCTTCAAAAAGGACGTGTCCTGATTCACATAGGAGATCGTCACGCCAGATGCCACTGTCAGCAGCCCGCTCTCATCGCAGACATCTTTTTCCACTGCGAAATCTTCCGGCCAGACACTGTCTGACGCCTTTCTTAAGATCGCCCTGATCAGGCTGGATTTCCCGCAGCCGTTTCTTCCATTCAGGAAAACCCGCTCCCCCTGACGCAGCTCCATATTCAGCTCCTGCAGGACCGGAAGCCTGGCACCGCGGTATGCCAGACTGTAATCTTTGGCCGACACCAGCACTTCCTTGTGATGCTTTAAGGAAAAGAGTTTCAGATCAACCGGGTTTTCGATATCCTGAAGCAGTCCCTCCTTCTCCTCGATCTCCCTTGTGATCCGTTCCTCCATCTGTTTCACCCTGCTCTGCATCTTTTTGGTCTTGGCTCCGATGTAGGAACGCGTCCCCAGAAAACGGTCATGCTCCTCGACCGGATCAAAGCCAATCTTCGTCCTTTCGTTCTGATCCGCCCACTGTCTGACACGTCCCGACGCCTTCTTCAGTTTGCCGATCTCCTTCTTGTGCTTTTCGTTCTCTGCAAGGGAAAAAGCATCCTTGCGCGATTTATTCTCCCACCAGCTCGAAAAGCTGCCGCTCTGCACCTCGATCGTCTGCCGGTTCAGCACCAGCACATGATCGGTACAGGCATCCAGCAGATCCCTGTCGTGCGATACCAGGATATATCCCTTTTTACTGTTCAGATAGCGCTTTACGGTCTCGCGCGCATTCTGGTCAAGGTGGTTTGTCGGTTCGTCGATCAGCAGAAAATCATTTTCACCGGAAAACAGGACCGCGAGCATCAGCTTCGTCCGCTCTCCCTGACTCAGTGTATCAAACGGCCGGTACAGCACCTCTGCGTCCAGTTCGAGCGCATCCATCTCACACAGGACACGCCACAGCTCGCACCCCTGTTTCATCTGATCCAGAAGCTCCGCACCGCATTCCGCCGCCAGTCCGTCCGGGATCTGATAGGGAAAATAATCAAATACCGCGCTGGTATGAATCCCGCCGGAATATTCGTACCTGCCAAGCAGCAGGTTCAGAAAAGTCGTCTTGCCCTTTCCGTTGCGCCCGATAAAGCCGAGCTTCCAATCCGTGTCGATCAAAAAAGAAACCTTGTCAAAAATCGTATCATAACTTCCCTCATACGAGAATGTCAGATTTGTTACCTGTATCTGTGCCATATCGCATACCCCCTCCTGAATCCTGCAAATACAGAGACTCCCGGAACCTGTATACAGAAAAAGGGCTGCCCGTGTGCAACAAAAAAAGAGGTTATGTTATGCGCGACATAATCCATCTCTGGCAACATGATACAATAGCCCTATCCTGTATAACAGGATCACTATCAACACTATGCAGAGGCATCCGCCACTGCATGATCCTCATGTTCTCAAAAACAGACTATATCCGCATCCTTTCACCTCTTTCATCAAATCTACCGCTATTATATGCGCATCAATCCTCCTTGTCAACCCATATTTTTGCAATTTTTCCGGTGCGCCTTGAGTTTCTTTAATGCCCATGCGTAGTGACTTGATGTATTGCTCACAAAATAGGAGCCAAGCGTACTGTTTCCTACCCAGTCAAAGACACCCTTCGAAAACAGCTCTTCATTCGAAAAACGCTCTGCCAGCTGCATGATCTCCCTATGTGACTGTTCCAGCATCTCCTTTGCCTCCCCGAGCGCAGTATTCTGATGCTTTTTCCAGAAAAACACATTCATCTGCCCGTAAGTCTTCCATGTGTAGGGCTTTGGCAGGAAAGGCTTCGCCTCACCCTTCTGGTTTGACGCCACCCAGTCCAGCGTCAGCCTGTGCCACTCATACAGATGGATCAGGATATCCCGTAGATTCTGGTCCCTCTGCCAGTGCGCCTCCTTCTTCTTCTCGTCCTTCGAAAAGTCAAAGGGCGTTGACAGCTCCTGCTCCGTCATGGACGCGATAAATCCTTTCAATTCCTCATAGTTGTTCTCTGAAGCTTCCATCAGATCTGCTTTTGTCGTCGGCCTTGCCATATCTTTATTCTCCTTTTTCTCAAAAATGTAATTAAGATTTTAACTGAACAATTACATTATAACAGATTAAATATGACAACGTGATGTCAGGTTATAAATATAATTCGTCAAATTTGAGCATATTCGCCAACATCTGCGTATGTACCTGCCAAATATACAGAGACATTGTTGTTATCGTTCGATAACCTTAATATCCTCACTGGCTGATTATCGATTATGTCTAAGTTTATTCTCTTATTGACTGTATCAATCTCATACTTCATGCCATCAAACATCGTCGCAGAGAGGATCATACTCCAGTTCGCTCGCTTTAACCGGCTTGCTATAATAGGCATATCAAGATAATGTAAACCATTCATTTCAAAATGTACACGGTACAGGTTACCTTGCGCTTCTCCACCAAAACCACCGAACTTTATTCCCTTTTTTACGAGCACCGCGCCCAATTTCTCCTGAAGGATATCTTCACTTTTATTCCATATCGGAAACAGTGCTCCTGTATCTATCAAAGCTCTGCACCCGTTAAACCAATTCAGATTTGCGATCGGTCTTCTTGCCTTCTCATCCAGCTGTAATATCATCTGCATCATAGTACCCCCGCCACACCCAGAGGAAGTCCATTATCATTGGTATACCAGCTTACGACACCATCTGTACCCTTTAACTGCATCTCAAAGAGCTCATCCTCCGTTTTATCAACATACACAACATCTGCAGATTCCAAAGTCACTCCATCGTCATTTGCATATTTAATGTTAACCAGTCCTAACCATGTATCAGGATATTTTTGTTCCATCTGTTCCCTTGTCAGTCTCTCCATCATAAAATCATCTCCCTTCTGTCAACACTCCTGACGCCCCACCTTATTTTTCTCTATTATATGCTATCACCATCGATTTTACAAGCTTTCGGCTGATAAACCACATATGTGACTGTTCCGTCCTCGTTGAGTATAAACACATCGATGCACAGATCCGCAAGCCCGCTTTCCGAATAGCTGCAGCCAAACACGGGACTGATCCCTGCCCTGCCGTCCGGAAACAGCATGTCGAACGCCTGCGCTCCGCCTCCCTCATCGTTATCCGTCTTGTAGGAATAGTGCACCAGCCCGTCCTCGTCGACTGTGCAGGTCTGTCTTGTCGCTTCTACCGGCGCTGCATATTCATCAATATTTTCCGGCGTCAGCTTCTCCATAAAAGCCTCCACACTCAGATCCACAGCATCTTTCTCGACGGGTTCTTCCATCTGATCTGTATCGTCATCCAGTGCTTTCAGATAAGCCTCTGCCGCCGCGGGGTCCGCCTTGCTCTCGTCGACCGGAAGCCAGAACAGTGCATTTACACCCGTGTAGCTCTCATTGCGGCGCATCTCTCCCGTCTCCGCATTGTACACATATGCCTCCGCGTCATAAAATGTCCCTGCGCTCACGCCCACATAGATCCCTCTGTCCGCAAACATCTCAATATTATCCATATCCAGGATCCGGTACTGCACGCCGTTTTTGACAAACGTCGTATATCCGCCGCCCATGCGCATCACACTGTAAAGCTTCGGATCCAGCCCGCGTATATAATGGGAAACATAAAACGCCTCATTTCCATATTCGTCAGAGCTCGTGTCCGGCATCGGTGTCCCGTCAGCCCGCTCGATCGCCACCACGGTATAGATCCTGTCGTCCAGAACTTCCCCGTGATCATCTGTTTCCATAAAATCACTGATGCGCCTGCCAGCGACACTCCCCAGCAGCGTGACCCTGTATCCCCCGCTCTCCTGCGTCTCATTGACCAGTATCGCATCCTCGCCCAAAAACGCCTGACGCAGCGCTTTGTCGTCCACCTCTGTCGCCGCCTCCGCAGGTGTCAGATACTTGTACACTGCAAACGCCGTGCTGGAACACAGCATCAATATACACGCTGTCACCAGCGCCGCCGCGGGAATCCTTCTTCTGTTTCGCACCTGATCATTTTTCATATCCTGTCTCTCCTTTACTCTCCGAAGAATCTGGTCATTCAATTCCTGATCCGGCAGTTCCATCGGAGTCAAAGCTATTTCCAACAGCAGATCGATATCCTTTTTCACAGCATCCCCTCCAATTTCTCCTTTAATATCCGTTTTGCCCTGTGCAGCCTGGTCTTCACCGCGCTCTCCGAGATCCGCATCAGTGACGCGATGTCCGACTGTGGCAGATCCTCCATATAATATAGAAGGACCGGTATCCTGTACTTGTCCGGCAGCTTTTCCACCGCCTTTCTGACAGTCTCGCATTCTTCCTTTGAAATCACCATATCCTCCGTATTCTTTCCCTCGAAAGGAATGCTCTCCGCAGCCTCGTCCATCGGTACGCAGCCCCCCAGAATCCGCTGCCTGACTGACAGCTTTCTCCTGCCATTTCGATACAGATTCAGCGCGACTCCCATCAGAAAACTCTTCGGATTCGTTCTGATCACCATCCTCTCACCCAGCTCAAACAGTTTCAAAAACGTATCCTGGTACAGGTCATCCGCCTCCTGACGGCTTCCCGCCACACAGCAGCAAAATGAATACAGATCCCTGCCGTATGTATCAATATAATTTTCCAGTTCTTCCTGTTTCATTGTATCTCCTCCGGTATTTTACGGCCGCCCTCATGATGACAGCTGTACTTGGATATCCATGGCACTGCGGTGCTTTAAAGCCATCTTGTCATTTTTTTGCTTTAATGCCCCTATATCGTACCGGGAAAGGGATCTTCACTCCCCTTCACTATATAGGGTAACCGCCTCCCGAAAGGTTTCAATAAAATGATGGATTTATACAGATCCATGTGATAAAATTGTGTTACTGACAAGGATAATAGAATAGAATAAAAACAGGAGACAACCTATATGAATGATCCAGATATAAAAGCATACCTCTCCCAGATCGGGATCCGCAAGATCTCTGAGCTGGATACGGCATTGATCGAAACGTATGGACAGGAGGAAGGCAGCAAGCACATAGAAGCACTGACGAAGTTATTTGACCAGTCCGAGGAACGGTTGGTATATGGAACAGGAGGCACGCCCTATCTCCACCGCCAGGATGAACTGGTCGACTACTGGAATCAGGATCTGCAGCTGAGCCTTTTGGCAGCGTCCTTTTATGACCGTGTGTTCTTCAGAAGAGTCCTGGAGTATCTGGTCAAAAAAGACGCTTTTATTGCCGGGGACATTCTTGATATCGGGTGCGGCAACGGGATCCTGACCTGTTTTCTCGCACTGCAGCATCCAGATGCCCGCATCACAGGTCTGGATCTCTCCCTAAAAGCTGTCTCTGTTGCGAAAGAGCTCTCTCGAAGCCTTCCGATAAACAATATCCATTTCGTCACTCCGGAAGAATCCTCACAGGAAAAATATGATACGCTGTTCTCCTGCCGCACAGTACACGAGAATGCCGCCTGGAAAGCGCTCTGCAAGGAACCTAAACCGGCCGTCCTTCCGATCGACGAGCTCACAAAGCGCCACAAAAAGTATGCGGCGGAACTCGCAGCACTGATAAAGAAAGGCGGATACCTGATCAGCATAGAACGCTACGAGGACGACAACACCTATGCCGGTCTGGTCTGCGCGCTGAACCGCGCCGGTTTCAGCCAGGTGCGCGGGACACATATGCAGTTTTCCTGCAAAAACGGAGACGGAACGGCTGCATTTCAGGCAATGATCTTTCAGAAATGATCCCGTGCGACCGAGTAGGAGAATGTCCTTCTCCACTACTCGCGCGCCGGGCACCCGTCAGCATCTGCTGACAATCTTCCTCTGGGTGCCCGTGTGCATATAAAGGAAGGGGGACACCATTCAGCAGAATGTGTCTCCCTTCCTTTATATGATCCTGCGATATATTACTGCTGTGCCACATCCTTCATCGAGAAGCTGATGCGTCCCATCTTATCCCTGCCAAGGCACACAACCGTGACAACGTCGCCAAGTGTGAGCACATCCTCGACATGGTTGATCCTCTCCTTCGCGATCTTGGAGATATGCACCATGCCCTCCTTGCCCGGAGCAAACTCGAGGAATGCACCAAATTCCTTGATGCTGACAACCTTGCCCTTAAATACCTGACCTGCCTCAAAGTCCGTCGTGATGATCTTGATCATCTCGCACGCCTTGTCCATCATCTTCTGGTCCGTACCGCAGATGCTCACGAATCCGTCGTCTGAAATGTCGATCTTGACGCCTGTCTGCTCGATGATCGTATTGATCGTCTTGCCCCTCTGGCCAACCACATCACCGATCTTCTCCGGATCGATCTTTGTCTGTATGATCTTAGGCGCATACTCTCCCACGGACGGCCTTGGCTGACCGATGCATGGGATCATGATCTCGTTCAGGATATACATTCTCGCATCTCTGGTCTTGGCGATCGCTTCCTCGACGATCGGTCTTGTCAGACCATGGATCTTGATATCCATCTGGATCGCCGTGATGCCGTCCCTCGTACCAGCCACCTTAAAGTCCATATCCCCGAAGAAATCCTCGAGTCCCTGGATATCTGTCAGTACGATATAATCGTCATCCGTATCACCTGTCACAAGACCGCAGGAAATACCTGCTACCGGCTTCCTGATCGGCACACCTGCCGCCATCAGCGACATGGTAGATGCACAGATCGACCCCTGCGACGTCGAACCGTTTGACTCGAACGTCTCTGACACAGTGCGGATCGCATACGGGAAATCCTCCTCGGAAGGAAGAACCGGTATCAGCGCTTTCTCCGCCAGCGCACCGTGACCGATCTCGCGGCGTCCCGGTCCTCTCGACGGTTTTGTCTCTCCTACTGAATAGGACGGGAAATTGTAATGGTGCATATATCTCTTTGCCGTCTCGTTCTCGTCAAGTCCATCGATCTTCTGAACCTCTGACAACGGTGCCAGCGTCGTAACCGTACAGATCTGCGTCTGTCCGCGTGTGAACATGGCGGAACCATGCACTCTCGGAATGATATCGACCTCAGCTGCAAGCGGACGGATCTGTGTGATCGCGCGGCCGTCAGGACGCTTGTGATCCTTTAAGATCATCTTGCGTACTGTCTTTTTCTGATACTGGTAGATCGCCTCACCAAGGATCGCAAGCCACTCCTCATTGTCTGCAAACGCCTCCTCGAGCTTCTCTGTGATCTTGCGGATATTCTCTTCCCTTACCTGCTTCTCATCTGTAAATACAGCAACCTCCATCTCTTCTGGCGGCACGATCTCCCTGATCCTTGCGAACATCTCCTCAGGAATCGCGCAGCTTGTATATTCATGCTTTGTCCTGCCAACCTCAGCCACGATCTGGTTGATGAAAGCGATGATCGTCTGATTGATCTCATGACACTTGTAGATCGCCTCGATCATCCTGTCCTCCGGCACTTCGTTCGCACCTGCCTCGATCATGATGACTTTCTGGCTCGTAGAAGCCACTGTCAGCTGCAGATCACCGTTTTTCCACTGCTCCTGGTTCGGATTGACCACGAACTCGCCGTCGACCAGTCCCATCTGCGTCGTCGCACACGGTCCGTCAAACGGAATATCCGATATAGATGTGACGATCGCTGAACCGATCATTGCCACCAGCTCCGGGCGGCACGCCGGATCCACACTCATGACCATGTTATTCAGGGTAACGTCATTTCTGTAATCCTTCGGAAACAGCGGGCGCATCGGCCTGTCGATCACACGGCTTGTGAGGATCGCATTCTCACTCGCCTTGCCTTCCCTCTTGTTAAATCCTCCCGGGATCTTTCCGACGGAGTAGAGCTTCTCCTCATACTCCACAGAGAGCGGGAAGAAATCAATACCGTCTCTTGGCTTGTCCGACGCTGTAGCTGTACACAGCACCGTCGTATCGCCATAGTGCATCAGCGCCGCTCCGTTTGCCTGTGCTGCCACCCTTCCAATGTCAACTGTCAATGTGCGTCCTGCAAGCTCCATACTGTATGCCTTGTAGGACTTGTCCTTTTTCTCACTAAATGTTGTGTATTCCATACGATACAATTCTCCTTTTCTAAAATCCTGCTCAGACAAAGCCCGTCGAAACTACTGAAAAACACACGAAACCTCATGCGTTTTTCAGCGGTCTCGAGCTAAACTTTTATCTGAAAACTTTTCCTGGTCCAAAACTTCTGATCCACGATCCTTATCTGATATTCTGCCTTCCCCATTGGTCTGATCTGCATGTTTCCATGTACATAACTTTCCCTATTGATCCGGTCTGCATGGCTACATGTACATAAAGGAGCGGACAGTTCCGCTCCTTCAAATGCATAAGTATTCAAAAATTACTTTCTGATACCAAGCTTCTCGATCAGAGCACGATATCCCTCGATGTCAGTCTCTTTCAAGTAGTCAAGCAGACCACGTCTCTGACCAACCATCTTCAGAAGACCACGTCTGGAATGATGATCCTTCTGATTGTTCTTCAAATGCTCAGTTAACTCCTGAATCCTTGCTGTCAGAATAGCGATCTGTACCTCGGGTGAACCAGTGTCGCCAGGCTTTCTGCCATACTGTGCGATGATCGCCTGCTTTTTTTCCTTAGAAATCATTGTAACATCCTCCATCTTTTTAAACGATTGTAACCGCTCGATACCAAGTCTGGGTCGGAGCATCCCGACACTGGGTATCAGCTGACCTGTATGTTGCACTCACAACATACTCAGATAGTATATCACATGAGTTCAGATATTGCAACAATATTTTGCGTATGTTTCAAAACAGTTCCTTAATATATTAAATATATAAGGGCGGCACACTTTCGTGTGTCGCCCAAAATCTCATCGAACGGTCTCTATGACAGATCTTGAAACCTTAGCACTGCTCAACGAGCTTCTTCAATGCTACGAGTGCCTCGTCAGGAAGCTTGTCATAACCTTCCTTCTTGGTCGCGAAGCCTTCCACTGCATCGACACGGTTCTGCATAGCAGACTTCAACGCTGCAACATACTCCGCATTGTTCATATCCGGCTTGAATGCATCGCTTGTCTTGCCGGACCAGTCGTACATGATCTCGATATCATCGAAGTTGCCCCACTTCTCGAAGTTTGCCTTTCCTTCAACGATCGTCTCCAGGATTCCCAGTGTATCAGCCGGTTTTACCTTTGTACCCATGAAATCGCCTGTGTTGACGATGTAGCATGCCACGTTCTTCTCCTCAACCAGCTTCTTGAACTTCTCATAGTCATTGACCAGCGGATAAGTTCTGAACGGGTTTGCATAAGGAACGATCCTGAGCGCGTTCAGGTCTGTACCTGCTGCAACACGCTCTGCTGTGGAAGTCTTTGTCGCGAGTGTAGCGCCCATAACTGATGCGAGCGCTGCGCCCTTCAGCTTTACTACTGGCGGGATCGTCGGATCCTTCATGATCCAGAAGATCGCGTTAACAGGAGCATCGATCTTATCTACGCGGTTCGGAGACCACAGCTTGGACTTGATCGCACGTCCGTTACCGTTTCTGATATCCTCTGTCACGAGCTGGATCTTTCCGTCCTCATCGATCGTAGCAGAGCAGTTCTGTGCTGACAGTAAGTACTCATTGTCAGGGCAGCCTGTAGGATAATCCGCTGTCTTGTCGAAATAAGTAGGCTCAAGTGCGATGGATGCACATGTATCCGTGTTGATGATGAACGCATCGTCGTGAAGGACCTTGATACCGCCAAATGCGTCATACTTTCCGCCATGCTTTGCATGTGTCAGTGTAGACTTACCTGATCCTGACAGTCCATATACAGATGCGACGAACTTCTGACCGCCCTCAAGAGAGTATTCTTTCTGTCCGCCGTGGCAGGAAGCATAGCCATTTCTGTTCGCGAGCGCCCACGCCATTGTCAGCGTACCTTTCTTGTGCTCGCCGAAATATTTCATACCAAGGATCGCTGCACAGTTCTGGTTCGTATCGAAATAGCAGAGTGTCAGAGGATCGCTCAGGCAGCTGAAATCAACATCCGGCGCCTCCTCCGGTGCCCACTGGGGATCAGAGAAGATATAGATATCCGGCTCATTGCCATCACCGACAGGCTTGGAATTCTTGTACATTTTCACATATTCGTCAGACATATACTGGAAGTTGATCATCCAGTTGTAGAGCAGATTCTCCTCCCCTTCAGGGATCAGGAGATGTGCCTTCACCATAAACTCGGGATCAAGACCTACGAAGCACTCTGCATGATACATGGTCTTCCAGCGTGTCTTATATACAGCGTCCATAACTACTTTGTCGAGCTTTGTCTCATCGACGCCCGGCTCACCTTTGATCCGGCGGGCTGCCGCGTAACGGCCTGTCACAGCGCCATCATTAAATAACAAAACGCGCGCGTCCTTCTCGAGACCAAATGTTTCGCCATCCTTGATCTTCATATCGGTAACAATGGTTCCCGGTGAGTTCTTCGCTAACTCATAGGCTTCCTTTAAAGTGTTTACCTTCACTACATTGTTTCCGTAAAAAGCAGCCTCGATGATAGAACGTGTCTTAGAAAATCCTACCTTTCCAGCACCAATCTCGGAAATGGGATAATACGCTTTCGTTGACATATAAGATCCTCCTTAAGATAATAAATTTTATTTCAAACCGCCATGACGAATTGCACTGTCTGAAACGGTTATGATCACAGTGTAAGGGCTTACCCTAATGAACTAATTATCTCAAAACCTAAGACAAAAGTCAATAAAATTAACATAAACTTCTTCAATAAATCAGCAAAAAGTTATATATTATTATCAAATTCAGTCATTTCAGACTGCCCGTGTCGCCTTTTTTAGCATTTCCAGCTCAGCCCCGTCAAAAAATGGGGCAAGTTTCGCGTAAACACTTTCATGGTACGCGTTCAGTTTTCTGATATCGGACGGTTCCATGTACTGCGTATCGATGGCATCCAGATCAATCGGAACATAAGTCAGATGACGAAATCCCATAAACTGTCCGTACTCATTCCTGTCCCCCTTCACGACCTCGACGATGTTCTCCGTGCGGATACCATGGCTGTCCTGTACATACATGCCGGGTTCATCAGAGACGATCATGCCCTCTTCCAGCTTTGTCTCCGGCATCTCAGGCTTGTACTGCCATCTCAGGCTGTGCGGTCCCTCATGGACATTCAGTATATAACCGATCCCGTGGCCTGTCCCATGCTTATAGTCCAGCCCGCACTCCCACAGCGGTTCACGCGCCACAATGTCGAGATTCCTGCCTGTACATCCATACAGAAACTTTGCATCCGCCAGCCGGAGCATCGCACATGCGACTTTTGTAAAATGCAGCTTCATCTCATCCGTGACGGCACCGAGCGCGATCGTCCTCGTCACATCGGTCGTACCGCCCTCATACTGGCCACCCGAATCAACCAGATAGAATCCGTCCGCCCCGATCCTGCTGAAGTGCTCCTCGGTCGCACTGTAGTGCGCCATCGCCGCGTTGGACTTGTAGGCGCTGATCGTAGGAAAGGACAGATCCAGGAATCCAGGGATCTCAGCCCGCATGCCGTCGAGCTTCGCCGCCACACTCAGTTCGTCCATCTCAGTCTTCCCCGCATTTTCCTTCATCCAGAAGAGAAACTTTGTCAGCACTGCGCTGTCCCTGAGATAGCACTCCCTGATATGTCCCATCTCCACAGGATTTTTGACCGCCTTCATCAGCTCTGTCGGATTCTTCTTGTCTATCAGTTCCGCGCGGCCCTGCACCAGCTTGTAGAGCATATAGCTGATGTCTGCGCCGGAACACCACACTTTTCCATTGATCTCACAGCTTCTGAGATGATCTGCGACCGTGCCGTACTCCGCACAGATGACCTTGTTTCCTTCCAGATGATTTCTGACCGTTTCGGTCAGCGCTTCAGACTGGATGAACAATACTGCACATTCATTTGAGATAAATGTGTACGAGAGCGCTACCGGGTTGCACTCCACATCATTGGCACGGATATTGTAGAGCCACATGATGTCATCGAGCTTCGAGATCAGCAGATGAGCAGCATTTTCCTCCGCCATCTTCTCCCTCACCCTGGCGAGCTTCTCTGCCACACTCATGCCGCAGCTTTCCTCAGACACCACCCATACCCCGCTCGCAGGCATCGCCGGTCTGTCCTGCCAGAGCTGTTCCGCAACATCCCTGTCATAGACCAGTGTCACATCTTTTCCCTCAAAAGCCGTTTCCAGCTCTTTTCCAAAAAAAGCGTCTGTCACTCTGCCGTCAAAGCCGACCGTCTGGCCTTCCGACACATTTTTTTCCAGATATTCCCTGATCGTCGGAACATTTTCCTCATGCATCTTATACAGGACGATGCCAGACCCCTCCAGTTCGCTCTCCGCCTGCACAAAATATCTGCCGTCCGTCCACAGCCCCGCCTCTTTTTCACTCACCACGAGCGTTCCCGCCGAACCGGTAAAACCCGACAGGAATTCCCTCATTTTAAAATGATCATTGACGTACTCCGAATTGTGATAGTCTGCCGTCGGCACGATGTAATAGTCGATCCCTGCCTCCCGTAGCAGCCTGCGCAAATCTGCGATTCTCTGTTTTTCGATAGTTCCCATGCTAATCCTCCAACCTGACAGGTCTGTGTACCCTGTCCCTGAATTCAATACCCCTGTGTCAGCTCTCCCTGCAGCATGCTTACCGCCGACGATGTCCCGATCCGGTCGCATCCTTCCGCCAGAAACAGGACCAGGTCTTTCTTTGTCTTCACGCCGCCTGCGGCTTTTATCCTGACGTTCTGTCCGATATATCTCTTAAACAGGCGGATATCCTCGATCGTCGCGCCGCCTGTCCCGAAACCGGTTGAAGTCTTTATGTAATCAGCGCCCGCGTTTGTGACGGCCTTGCACATGGCGATCTTCTCCTCCTCAGAGAGATAACACGTCTCGATGATCACCTTGAGGAGATGCTCCCCGCACACCCTTTTTACAGCACGGATCTCCTCTTCCACTCTGACATAATTCCCGTTCTTCACATCGCTGATATTCACCACCATATCAATCTCATTGCAGCCGTCAGCAAGCGCCTGCTCCACCTCGGTCACCTTCGCAGCCGTCGTGCTGTAGCCAAGCGGAAATCCCACCACCGTGCAGATGTTGACCTTGTCCCCGTAGGCGTTATGAACCTGCTTGACATACACGGGCGGGATACATACGGAAGCCGTCCGGTACTTGATCGCCTCATCACAGAGCTTCTCAATGTCGCTCCAGGTGGCATACGGCTTTAGCTGGGTGTGGTCGATACGCCGCAGGATCTGCCTGTCTGTAAACTCGTTTTCATCCACATTTTCCTGATTCAATATTTCCTTATCCTCCATCATGCAGCCCCCCTATTTTATCCCTACCAGATATTTTTTCTGTGCTTTCATCAGCATCATGCCATAGCCAATGAGCACGGCGACCAGTGCGATCCGCATCAGCGTCTCCGCCGGCGGGTATGTGCTAAAGAGTCCGAGCGCCCCCACAAGCCCCGCCGCAAAGAGTATGGCTCCCGTCGCAAACGTAAACGGAAACGTATACCTGATAAATCCCTCCGGGTCCTTTGCCCTGCTGACAGGAAAACCCTTGCCCACGAGCATCGCCGGAATCTCGTTCGTCGATCTCATCTGTACCGCCCAGTAGACCATATAGACGCCGCACGCCATGATGAGCAGATCCAGTATCATTCCAAAACTCATCTGTACCCCTTCCTTCATTCATTGATCCAGACTAAATAACTACATTGCGCCTAAACGCCTGAACATAAAAACTTCTATACATAAAAACGCCTATACCCTATACATAGAAGCTCCTGAACATAAAAACGCCTGAACATAGAAACTCCCGACTTCGTCGCATATCCCATGCAACTCAGAATCAGGAGTTTCCGATCGAGCAGGGAAGGCTTTCCCTGCTCCCCCTGTTTTAAATACCAAGGAACTTCATCACAACCGACTTCATCTCTGCCTTGTCACAAACCGTATCATGAAGCACCGGCGCTGTGCGGATCTCCTCGATCGCACCCGGGACTTTGACATTTGCAAGCTTCGAGAGCTCGTCGACAAGCTCAAAATCACCCATCGCATCGTATTTCCTGTCGATCGCATTCATCACGCTTCTGGTAAACTTGAACGGACTTGCTGTCGATGCCAGCACTACCTTCGTGTTATCTCCGGTCTCTTTTTTATATTTGCCGCACACTGCCGCGGCAACCGCAGTATGCGTATCGATCACATATCCAGTCTTCTCGTAGAGCGTCCTGATCATGTCGGCTGTCTCCTGCTCGGACGCATAATTCCCGTAGAAATCCTTCATCTGCGCTCTCATGTCATCAGTGATCTCATATTTGCCCGTCTCAGACAAAGCTTTCATAAATGCAGCGTTCTTCTCCGCGTCCCGGCCTGTTGTCAGATAGATCAACCGCTCGAGATTGCTCGAGATCAGGATATCCATGGAGGGAGAACTGGTGAGCACAAACTCCCTGTTCCTGTCATAGATGCCGGTCTCAAAGAAGTCGCAGAGTACCTTATTCTCATTGGAGGCACAGATCAGCTTCGCGATGGGAATCCCCATATTCCTGGCAAAATACGCGGCAAGGATATTGCCAAAGTTCCCCGTAGGCACGACTACATTGATCTTTTCACCCTTTTCGACCTTGCCTTCTTTTAAGAGCTGCGCATAGGCATACACATAATACACCACCTGCGGCACCAGTCTTCCTATATTAATAGAATTCGCGGAGGAGAACTGAAATCCCGCCTTAGCCATAGTTTCCGCCAGCTCCCGGTCCCCAAACAGCTGCTTCACCCCGTTCTGTGCATCATCAAAATTACCTGTGATGCCCACCACAAAAGTATTGCCCCCCTTCTGGGTGACCATCTGCTTTTCCTGGATCGGGCTGACTCCGTTTTTCGGATAAAATACGATGATCCTGGTACCCTTCACGTCCGCAAAGCCCGCAAGCGCCGCCTTCCCCGTATCACCGCTGGTCGCCGTGAGGATCACGATCTCGTTCTCCACCTGATTTTTCTTTGCCGACGTGGTCAGCAGATGCGGGAGAATGGAGAGTGCCATATCCTTAAATGCGATCGTAGCGCCGTGAAACAGCTCCAGATACCAGGTTCCGTCCGCCTCCACAAGAGGCGCGATCACATCCGTGTCAAATTTGCTGTCATACGCCTTATTGATACACTCCCTGAGCTCCGCCTCCGTAAAATCTGTAAAAAACAGCTTCATCACCTCGTATGCGGTCTCCTGATATGTCATCCGGGACAATTCCTCAAGACTTTTATCCAGACCCGGAACAGACTCCGGAACATATAATCCGCCGTCATCCGCAAGCCCCCTCAGGATCGCCTGGGATGCCGTGACTGCCTCACCCTTGCTCCTCGTGCTTCTGTAAAATAAATCCATTTCACTTTCTCCTCTTATTTCTATATATAAATAATGCTTTCAAGGTCTAAGTATATCATAGTGGTCTGACCTCACGCAAGCCCCAATTCCTGTATCCGCTCATATACCTTTTCAAAAATATGTCTGTACTCCCCATTCCTCCCGACGACCTGCATAAACCTGTCCTCATTGAAAGTAATGTTGGTATACTCTTTGTACTGATACGCCAGCTCCCGCAGCGTCTCAGCGGTGTTGAACATCTGGCTCAGCGTGTCCCTCGCATCATGCGCAAAATAATCAGCCACAAGCGCACAGTTAAAGTCAAACAGCGGCGCCAGCCGCTCGATCCTGCCTGTGTCATTGTTCATCATGAATCCATAATTTTGTGTATGTCTGTCCGTATTTACAATGATGTAATCCAGCACCGGAATGCCGGCGAACTCCGCTCCCCAATGCTTCATGCAGTATTCCCTGTAATTTATATTGAGGCGCCTGCAATAATCCATGACTTCCCACGCCTCGACAAAAGAATACTCTTCACCCACAAAATTTTTGCATATGGATACCTGTCCCTCGCCGTCCAGCATATTTTTCATATCGCTGACATATGTAACACTGTCAATTTTATTTTCAAAGCATTCAAGGATTTCTGAAGCCAGCACTTCCATCTTGGTGTTCACACAATCTTTGGTCTTGTCTGATTTCAATAGATACAGAGAATCACCCATACGCACCCAGCCTTTTCGAAACAGTCCTTTCGTCGTCAGCTCAGGGCAGATGATACTCGTCGTGATCGTAGGGCTGAAGCCCCCTAAAGACAGGTCGATAATATCCTTTAGCTTATTCTGCCTGATATTGATCGATTCCCATGTGTCAGATTCATTCTCTTCCTGGATCCAGTAACTATCCTGGATCGATACGCCTCTGCACTTGATGCAGATATTCACCCGGTTATCGATCGAGTCCACCTGCGGGATCTGAAAGGCGGCATAGATCTTCTTGGCATTGTCCCGCGACAGCGACAGCATCCTGCTGCTCAGGTAGCTCTTCACTGTCTGTACATTGTACATGATATCTTTCATATCAAGCGCTTTCGTCTCGGAAGCTCTCCTGATATTGGATCTGAGAAAATAGGGCAGCAGATCCTCCCTCAGCACCTCCACCGTAAAGTCCGGCAGATTAAAATATAATACTTGTGTATTCTTTAACATTAAAAACATTGTTAACACCAACTATCTATAATTTCTTGCCTGTTCGCTACTTAACATTATATCACAACATAATAAGTATCACAATATTTTTTGCATCTCTTCCCACGGTAAACACACGATTTTATGGGTTCAATTTTATATGGAAATTGCTGTTTTTAAGAGATAGAAGATATCATACGGAAGAACGGAATTACCTGTGCAGTATCAGAACTGCTATTGATCTGTGTCGGAAACAGAACGCCGTTTTTTACATAGTATATCCCCTTGAATGGGTTTTCAAGCGAGATTCCATGTTCCTCAAAAGTTTCTCCTTGCTTCTTAGTATAGCACATCTTTTGTTTTTTCAACTTATTTATGATTGTCCGTCATGTTCCGGCCTGCTGTCATCTACCCGGTGCTTTTACCCTCCTTCGCCAATGCCGTCCGGCCTGCGTTCCATTGTTTCAGACAATAGATTCAAGAAGCCATTGTTTTATCTGTTACAAGAAGATATTATATTAAACAAAATGCCAGATATCCCGATCGGCCAATATTTTACCCGATAACTCAAAAATATAGTCCAATGAAACCATAATTGCGTTCTATTGGACTAAATCTTTTTACCTTAAAATGAACTTATCCTAAAAGGAGCAAAAATTCTCAATTATGCACTGATGTTCCTTCGTCTTTTTGTCGTAATCAATTCCTACCAGTAAAATATCTCCCGCATACCCTCGGAGGGACTCCGGATACTGCTTTTGTTTGATCTGTGAGATTGCTGCGTCCGCACTCTTATCCCATTTTAACTCAACCACGATTACTGGGCGGTTCGGGCGTTTTGGCAGCGGCAAATATACAATATCAGCAAATCCTTTCCCGCATGGAAATTCCCGGATAGGCTGGCGGTAATATGCAAACGCTGATATCAGCGCAATCATAATCGTACAGGACAATGAATTTTCATCATTGTATTCAATGCTGGAAACAAAATCATTGTGCACGCTTTGTATCAGTTTTGCGGCCTGCTCGGAATCGCCTTCTATCACAGCATTCAATACCTTCTCGGAAATCCGCATAAACTGTGACAGATTATCGTTTTCATTATTCTCCATATACTGATAGAAAACTTCCTGAATCTCCTTGTTCGGCACATACGCCTCTCTTGTATCCGCGTCATACGCAAAATATCCCAAATGTATCAATGCCGTAATGACTTCGCTCTTATTTTTAAATGACTGCAGGTCGTTTTTTCCATTCGATACATTGATCGGTATCCTGTTCCCAGAGAGCATTTTTATGATATCTTCCCTAAGACCGTCAAAATTCTTATTGATCAGATCGTCAATATCCCCATACGTACCTGTCGTTGTCCAATACTGCTGAAATCGCTTCGCAGAAAGCGCCCTCACGACTGACAGCGGATTATACATCGCAATGCCGTTTAAGTTATACCCGTTATACCATTCCTTCACCTGGTCAAAGCTGGCGCCGAATTTCTCGCAAAGAGACTGGACTTCTCCCTCCGTAAACCCAATATCCTGCGCCAAGTCCATCGGATTCGTCATGGTATATTCTACAAAATTATTGACGGCGGACTGTCCCTTTGTCCGTACCACAGGCATGATTCCTGTCAGATATGCCAGACGGACATACTCTTTGGCATCACTGTTTTTGAACAGGCCGCGCAAAAACTCAATGTAGTCTGTTCTCTCCCGACAGCCCTCGTCAAGCTCCCTGATCGGATAATCCCACTCGTCGAAAATGATGACAAACTGATTTTCGGTTTCGTTATATATATTTGACATTGCATCTGCCATCGTGTCATCTTCGGAGACAAATTCCGGATATTCTGCTTTCAGCTCCTTCACCAATAGTTTGCCTATATACAGATCAGGTTTCTGATTCTTTATTTTCGCCTGAACAAACTGCGCCTGAATATCCATAAAAATCGTATCATACTGATTCATACTTTCCACAAACAACTTGTTCTTCTCACATTTGAGCGGCGCAAACAGCTCTCTGGAATCCGCCCCTTTGCTGAAATACGCAACAAGCATGTCTGCCGTTACGGATTTCCCGAACCTGCGCGCCCTGCTGTTGCAGATAAATTTTTCTGTTCCGTCTTTTTCCAGCAGTTTATTGATCAACTTCGATTTATCAACAAAATATCTCGATGCAGCAAGCTCCGCAAATTTTCGATTTCCTTTATTTAAAAACCGTCCCATGAAAACCTCCCAAGCTTTCACATTTCACACTACAGCTCTCCTCTGTCATGAAGTTCATTTGCATAGCGCACCGATCCCATCGCGTCCCTGGAATAAAAATCTGCACCGATCATGTCCGCATACTCCTGTGTGAGCACCGCCCCGCCCACCATGATCCTGCAGTCTGTGCCGCTCTCCCTCAGAAGCCTGATCGTCGCCTCCATATTGACGACTGTGGTCGTCATGAGTGCGCTGAGTCCCACCAGTTTAATGTTCTGTTCCTGTACTGTTTTCAGGATCAGTTCCGGATCAACGTCTTTTCCGAGATCGATCATGTCAAATCCATAGTTTTCCAGCAGTGTTTTGACAATGTTTTTTCCAATGTCATGAATATCGCCCTTCACCGTGGCGATCACGATCTTCCCCTTGCTCCCACTGTCCTTCCCCTGCTTTGACAGGACAGCCTTGATCGCCTCAAATGAAGCTTTTGCTGCGTCCGCGCTCATCAGCAGCTGCGGCAGGAACATTTTCTTCTCCTCAAAACCCTTACCCACCACATCCAGAGCCGGGATCAGCTTTTCATTGATGATGGTCAGCGAATCAACCTCCTGTTCGAGCAGCCTGACCGTCGCATCATGGGCGCTCTCCGCAAGCCCCTTCACGATCGCCTCATCAAGCGCCAGTTCGCCCTTCCGGGCTGGTGCTGCCACAGGCTTGTCCGCTGTCTGCACAGATGCTCTTGCAATGTATTCCATGCACTGGTCGTCCTCACCGATCAACGCGTTAAAGCTGTAGTATGCCGCCATCATCGGCTCGCTGGACGGATTTACGATCCCGGCGCTCAGTCCGTTGTTCATCGCCATCGTGAAAAATGCAGTGTTTATACGGCTCCGCTCTGGAAGTCCAAAGGAGATGTTTGACACGCCCAGCACCGTGTGAAGCCCCATCTCATAACGTATCCTGCGCAGCGTTTCCAATGTAGTGCCGGCATTGTCCCTGCCGGTACTGATCGTGAGCACCAGCGCATCCATCACAAGATCTTTCTTCGGAATGCCATACTCTGCGGCAGTCCTTACGATCTTCTCCGCCACCTGCAGCCGCCCTTCGACCGTCTCAGGGATCCCGCTCTCATCAAGACACAGACACACGACCACTGCACCGTATTTTTTCGCGATCGGAAAAACACTCTCCATAGATTCTTTCTTGCCGTTGACAGAATTTAACATCGGCTTTCCATTATAATAGCGCAGTCCCCGCTCCATCGCCTCCGTGTCAGAGGTATCGATCTGCAGTGGAAGGTCAATGATCGCCTGGATTCCGGTGACAGCCTCCTCCATAAGCTGTGGTTCGTCGATCTCGGGCAGTCCCACATTGACGTCGAGGATGTGTGCACCATTCTCCTCCTGCGCCAGCCCCTCCTTGTAGATATACTCCATATCGTGGTCGCGGAGCGCCTGCTTAAACTTCGATTTTCCGGTTGGATTGATGCGCTCTCCGATGATCAGGGGCTTTCTGGTAAAGTAGACAGCATGATTGTATGATGACACCACTGTCAGTTTTTTGTCGGTAACCGGGCTGACTGCCATCTCCCCACAGAGCTCAACGACACGCCGGATATGCTCCGGCGTCGTTCCGCAGCACCCTCCGACAGCGCTTGCCCCCATCTCAACCAGCGTCTTCACACTCTGCGCGAACTCATCCGGCTCCACATTGAATACTGTCTGCCCATCGACGACAACAGGCAGTCCGGCATTTGGATTGATCACGATCGGAAGAGAACAGCATGCGGTCAGCTGCGGCAGCAGTTTTTTCATCTGCTCCGGCCCCAGCCCGCAGTTAAAGCCGATCGCATCGACGCCCAGCCCTTCAAGCATGGCGGTCGCACTTGCGACATCCCCTCCAGTCAAAAGCTTTCCGTTCTCATCAAAGATCATCGTGACAACGACTGGCAGGTCACTGTTCTCCTTCGCTGCAAGGACAGCTGCCTTGATCTCATATGAGTCACTGACCGTCTCGATCAGAATCAGGTCCGCCCCCGCCTGCTCTCCCGCCGTGACAATTTCCCGAAACGTATCGTACGCCTCATCAAAAGAAATCTCACCAAGCGGTTTTAACAGTTTTCCGATCGAACCGATATCCAGTGCGGCATACATCGGATGGGATCTCTCCCCCTCTGCACCGCGCACATCCCCGATCGCCTCCCTGGCAAGCCGGATCCCTGCCGTTACCAGCTCGTCCACTGTATGATCAAGATTTCTGCACTTAAATGCGTTGACGCCAAATGTGTTGGCAGTGACCACATTGCATCCCGCCGTCAGATATTCCATGTGAATCTGACGGACGATCTCCGGGTGCAGGATATTCCAGGTCTCGGGAACTTCCCCCGTCTGAAGTCCGCGCTCCTGCAGTAAAGTTCCCATACCGCCGTCAAAAAATAGTATCTGATTTCCCAGCAATTGTTTCAAATTCATCATATTCCCCCATATTTTCATGCTTCACGAAATTCACACTCTGTGTTCTCACAGTCCTTGCACCTGCCAACGTGACAGCTCTGTGGATTTGCAGTCAGCCCGATCAGTGCACTCACGCTCTTCGTGGGATACATCAGCAGGCTGCCCGTAAGTGTAAGGCCGATGCGCTTCGTACATTCCAGCTCTTCAAAGATGACCTTCTGGTAATCCAGCGGCAGGTCTCCGTATCCCGGGCTGAACCGCGGTCTCAGATACAATGCCCTGCCATCGGCTGACGCCTCCTCGCAGATCTGCTCCTGCAGGATATTGCAGTATGCCTCGATGCATGCCGCACCGCATGCCTGTGCGATCGTCGCCTTTGTCATATTCAATATCTCATATTTCTGTAAGAGCTTATCCGCCCCGATCCCCAATGTCGCCGCGATCAGGATCACCTGCCCGCACTGTGCAAGGTTCGCCGCCAGATTCCGGCTTTCAATAGCAAAAGTTCTCGTTTCTCCCTTCAGTACCACAGCACGCTCTGAACTGCTGCAGGTATATACTTTATACACATTTCTGGGCTGTATCATTCTGGTCAGATCCGCAAGCACTTCCTGGATCATTATGCCTACATCGTCATCCGGTACCTTTGCTCCATATCCCAGATATCGGTGTATCTCCCTGATGTTTACTCTCTTTCTGATATCTTCATTCCTGATCTCCATGTCATATACTCCATTCACACAGCCATTGGGCGCGCAGCGATGCTGCGCGCCCAGCCAGTCTAAGATTATTTCTGATCCTCTTTCTCCTCACATCCGCAGGTATTGTTATCGCCAAATCCAGCAAAACCGCGCGGCTGTATCGCCTCATTGCCACATCCGCATCCATTGTTCGGCGGAGGACAGGGCGGAACGACCGGTGTCGGGAATACGGGATCGCAGCAGGATGAATCCTTATCACGGTCGCGGTCACATGTACACATACAGTTATTGCGACTGCCGCCATTCCCCCAGCAACACCACAGTAAAATAATCCAAAACCAACAATTCATAAAAACAACTCCTCATGCATCAAGCGCTTTTTCTAATACTTAATATATGAGGAGTATTCATATCGGTTACTTATATCTCTGTTTTATTATTCCAAAACTCTGTTTTTTTATTTTGGGAATGATCTTTCTGCGAATATAGAGCATTGTGTACGCTTCGCCCCGCTCTGCCAGCATACGCAGCAGTTTCTCAAGCTTCCGCCTTGTTGCCGGGTGGATAAAGTTCTCGGAATTTCCACTGAGATAATATTTCAGCGGCAGATCGTCAGTGTACTTTTCCCTGTTATAATTCTTGGAGGCAGCGACCCGGTCGATAAACATCTCCACGATATATCTGTCCGGCATCTTTGCCGGAATGATGCCATCCCCTGCATGTGCACTGTAATCCATCCAGTATTCGTAATGGTGCTTATTGCGCCCCTTGTGGTGCAGCCACGCCGACGAGTAGCCCCTCTCTCTGCGCTCCGCATTATTAGGACTCTGTGTGCCCTGATAATACCGTGCACCAACGACAAATTCACTAGGCATATATTTGGAGAGATCATGCAGCAGTCCCTGCCAGTACAGACCGACGGAAAAGCATCCCTTCATCACCATAAGCTTGTGATGTGTAATTGTCTTAAAGTGTTTCCAAACATACACTGCTGATTACCTCTTTCGACTCCTTTTATTCTTTATGTCTGTCACACCTGTCGTGGACGCTGCTGTTTTTTGTCTGATCTCCGCTTCTGTCAGCTTTCTTCCTGTCAGTATAGATACGCTCCTCGGTGCTATATCTATATATTCCATATTTTTTTCCTCGTCAAACACGACACTGTTCACCTCCGTGCTGAGCACAGATTCCCACTTGTGTTTTGCGATGGACGGCAGCGCGAAACGGTGCGAATTCCAGTGCATGTTGTACGCGATATAGATATAATCGCCATCCCCCTCGTCATCCTGTCCGCAATACATGATACCGATATGCCTGCTATAATACTCCAGCTGCACCCTCCATGCTTCCTCACCATGATAGGACAGATCCGGATAACCATATCCATATCTGTCCAGTGTCGTGAGTTTTTCATCCAGGTGCAGTATGCTGTGATGCTTCCGAAAGGCGATCAGTTCCCTCACATAGGCAAACAGCTCCTGATTTCTGTCGAGCTCCCGCCAGTCGATCCATCCAGTCTCATTGTCCTGACAGTAACAGTTATTATTACCATTCTGGCTGTTTCCAAACTCATCCCCCGCATACAGGAGCGGCGTCCCCTGCGCACTAAACAGAAAACTCAACGCATTCTTCATCTGTTTGATGCGCAGCTGTTTGACCGTCTTTCTGCGTGACGGCCCCTCCACACCACAATTCCAGCTGAAATTGTAGTTGGTTCCGTCTGTGTTGTCCTCTCCGTTTGCCTCATTATGTTTCCGTTCATAGGATACAAGGTCCTTTAATGTAAACCCGTAATAATTTGTGATGTAATTGACAACACCGCACATCGGATTCGTATTTCTCATATGATACCGGAAACTCTTGAGCGTATCCTGATCACCTTTCAAATACTTGCGCATGTCGTACATATATTCATCCCTGTAATAACCCAGCACTTTTCCGGGCGGCTGCATTCCATTCGGATAGATCTCATGCAGATAAAAATCCTCACACATGATCTTCGTGTTTGCCAGAAGCGGCTCTGTAGCGATCAGGGTCATGGGCAGTCTGCTGCCCTTGAGATGAACGCCGTCGATCTGGTAAGCCATCACCCAGTATTTGATGATCTCAAGAATATATCCCTGTTTCACAGAATCAGGAAAATAAAACTGCATGATAACCTCAATACCGTTTTGATGCAGGCTGCGCACCATGCGGCGGAACTCCTCGCACGGATCGCCGCATGCAGCATAGGATGCTTTCGGTGCAAAATAAAATGCGTCCTTGTATCCCCAGCAATTGATCCTCTTCGCCTTCGGAGGTTCTGCGTCCGCCTGGTCTGACGGAAGCTTCTCATCAATATGGTTCACCTGATATTCGATCTGTGTTTTGATATCGGTCCCTGTATCGTCCCATTCGCACTCTTCATATTCGTAGACGGGCATCAGCTCGATCGAATTGATGCCAAGTTCTCTCAGATAAGGGATCTTTTCCATCAGTCCCTCAAAGGTTCCCTTTTTCTTTACCTTTGAGGACGGATGTCTGGTAAAGCTCCTGACATTGAGACAGTACATAATACTTTCGTGATAAGGGATATGTAACGGCGCTGTATCCGCCCAGTCAAATTTTCCGCAGTCAAAGCCGCCCCTCAGCAGGGGGCGCACCAGCTCGCCCGAGCGCCACTTCTCATTTCCGACGATCCTTTTGGCATAGGGATCCACAAAGACATTGTCCCCGATAAAAAAATTATATTCATAGTCGCCAGGAGTGATCCCCTCTACCAGAACACAGCATATATTGCCGATCCGATGTCTCTGGTCAAACAGGATCCGCTCCCTTTGCTCAACACCTTTTCGATAGAAAATGATCCCACATTCCTTATCTGAACCATTTACCATGGAAAAATTGATACCTGTCTCCCTGACGGAGACGCCCAGTGGATAAGGCTGTCCAATATTTATTTTTATCTTCTTCATAAAACCTCACTGTATTGTCTATTCCTGTTCAATTGATAATAAGAGGTAAAAATTCACAAATATCATCTCTGATAATAAAGTCCACTTTGCTGTTGCGTTCGAAATCATTTTTGGTAAAAAGCACTTTCAGCTGCTCATGTTCCGGTGCCGCACTGTACTCAAGCCTGTCATTGTACATATTCTTGCCGAGTATCAGCAGCACATCCGCCTCATCACACACCATCGCCGCCTGTGTCATCAGTTTTGTGTCGACACGTTCACCGATCAGACGGATCCCCGGCCTGATCGCGACCTTGCAGTGGTCACACTGCGGAATCCCCCGCGAATGAATGATATATTCTATGCTAAATTCCTTGTCACAATGTGGGCACTGGTTTATGTTAATGCTGCCGTTCAGGTCGATCACGTTCCGCAGTTTTACATCCTGCGGGATCCCATGAAAATTCTGACAGATCACCGCAGACAGCTTTCCCCGCCTCTGCAGCTGGATCAGTGCGTCGTAGGCGGCTGTGGAATGCATCTGCATGCCAAGGATCTCCTTTTTATAAAAGCGATAGAATTTCTCTACCTTGGCGTTAAAAAAACTCGTCGAGAGCATGTCCTCAGGACAAAAGCCATATTCCTCCTCGACACGGTAATTCTCGTCGTTGGAATCAAGGTCGCACCCGCCTCCCTCCACCAGCATCTCGATCCCCAGCACTGCAACGACATTGCGGGAATCTCTGATCTTTCTCTTTATATAATTAACGATCCTTTTATCTGTCCTGATCTCCATATAAACGCCTCTGTCTGTCCAGCAAACAATATATCTACACTGATACTTCCGTATTATGATTCAATACTTATAGTTATAATACCTGCTTTTTATACTCTGTGTCAAGTAATTCACGATTTATTGATAATTTTTTGTCGATGTTTCTTATGAAATTTCAAAAATTTCTTGATTTGTTCCCGCAACATGAGTAAGATATAAGTATTGGCAGCCGAATAACTGCATATTATTTATGAAAGGTTTGGTACACTGGACTATGACAGACAAAGACACAAATGGTTATGATGATGAGGAGATGACCGTCGAGCTCGAACTCGAGGACGGACAGATCGTCAACTGCGCAGTCATCACGATCCTGACTGTTGATAAAAAAGACTACATTGCACTGCTTCCGCTTGATGAAAATGGAAACAACGACGATGGCGAAGTATGGTTTTATCAATATGAAGAAAACGAAAACGATCCAAACGAAGAACCCAAATTGACCTACATCGATGACGACGAGGAGTACGACAACGTCGCTGATGCCTTTGACGAGTATCTTGACAGCGTCGAATTTGACGAGATCATCGATAAACAAAATGAACAGTAAATCTGGAGGGATGGAACAAAATGGAAACAAACGAAAAGACAATGCTGATCGACAAGAGATATACCTGTCCGGTCTGTGACAAACAGATCCGCGCCAAAGCCGTGAAATCCAACACTGCCCGCTTTGTCAACACAATGGCGGATCTGCGGCCAATCTACAGCAATATCAACGTCACAAAATACGACGCCGTATGCTGTCCGAACTGTGGTTATGCCGCGCTGACCCAGAACTTCAGCAACACTTCCCAGACACAGCGCAAGCTTATTCAGGATAAGATCCAGTCAAACTACAAATCCCACGAGGAGACGGCATGTGACTTCTACACGACCGAAATGGCGATCAGCCGTATGAAGATGGCACTGCTGTGCACGATCACAAAGGAAGCCAAGTCGAGCGAAGCCGGATATGTATGCCTCAAGATCAGCTGGCTGTATCAGGATCTGGCGGACGAAGTCCCTGAAGATGCTCCCGACGCCGCCTCCAAGAAGGAGATGTACCTCAAAGAAGCCCACAATGCGGCGATGAAATCGTACGAGTACCTGTCAAACGCCCGCGTACACGAGGATTACCCGATCGCGGGAATGAACGAAACGACCCTCGATTATCTGCTGTCCTATCTGGCGTATGAAAAGGGCGACTACCAGACTGCCATGCAGTATTTATCCGGTGTTGTATCGAACCGCAGTACCAGTCCGCGTCTGAAAGACAAAGCACTGGATCTCAAAGATCTGATCGCACAGGCTAAGGAGTCATGATCTCATCGAGAAAACGGGATGGCAGGAGGTTTCCTGCCTCTTTTTCCTGTACATAAAAAATGAACAGGTGCTCCTTTGCGCGCGTCATCGCCACATAGAACATTCTGCGCTCCTCCTCCAGCTCATCGTCTGTGACGGCCTTCTTGTGGGGGATGACGCCCTCGTTCACATCGGGAAGCACCACGACTTTCCACTCCAAACCCTTGGAGGCATGCATAGTCACCATGCTCACTGCATCCTCTGACTGTTTCCGCCTGCTTTCCTGGCGGGCGATCTCTTCCATCACCGCGTCGTAATTCTGTATCTGTTCGAGCCAGTCCGGGATCGTCTCAAAATCCTTTGCCAGCTGCATGAGTTCATCCAGTTCTTCAAACTCCTTCGCCGCATCCCTTCCCTGCTCCAGCGCCTGTTTCTTCAGGAACGCTTCATATCCGATTCCTTTCCGGATAAAATTCACCGCCGAAAAAGGGTTAAGACTTTTGATAAAATGGAGATCGTCATACAGAGCAGCAATATTCTGCATGACATATCCGGCTGACCGGTTATTTCCCATCAGCTCCGCCATCTGAAAACGACTGCGCGGTACGGAGATCCGCTTGATATAGCGCACAGGTTTGTTCATGATCCGCAGGAAGTCCTCCACGCGGTCCTCGTACAGGGCATACCGCAGATAGGCAATGATATCCTTCGCCACGGCACCGTCATAGATATTTCTGGGCTTCTCCTTCATGCTGAACGGAATCCCTTCCTTCATCAGCCTGTCCGCCGTGTACACTGTGTGATTGTTCGTGCGGTAGAGGATCGCGATGTCACTGTAACGGGCTTCAGGCTGTGTCATGTACTGTCTGATCAGCAGTGCGATATTCTCTGCCTGTTTGAATTTCGAGGGAAAGGGAAAGATCTTCACTCCGCCGAGCTGTTCATTCTGCGGCCTGACTTTCTTGTCAAACCGCATCCTGTTATGGCTGATCAGTTTTCCAGCCACATCGACAATATCACGCTTACTCCTGTAATTCACATCCAGAAGCACCTGTTCCGCCCCTGGATAATCTCTGGAAAAGTTCAGCATGATATCCGGTCTGGAACCGCGAAAACCGTAGATCGACTGGTCGTCATCCCCGACGATGAACAGGTTGTCCTGCGGTTTTGCCAGCATCCGCACAACCTCGTACTGCAAAGGACATATATCCTGAAACTCATCCACGAGGATATACTGAAAGCGCTCCTGCCACACATGCAGCGTTTCGGGCCGCGCTGCAAGCAGGTCGCGGCACAGGAGCACCATATCGTCAAAATCGATCAGTTTATTGCGGCTCATCTCCTGTTTGTAGGCCTGGAAAATGTATTCAAATTCTGCCTGCGGCACAGTGATGCTCCTTATCTCCTGCGGTGTGATCCCATTATTTTTAACGGTGCTGATCTCCGATAACAGCCGTTGCAGCGTGTCAACGCTGTCATCGATCCGTGACTGGGTCCTGATCTCATCGGGAATCCCACCTATGATCTGGGACAAAAGCCTGTATTTGTCCCCTTCACGTATGATATTTCCGGCCGTAAACCGATAGGTATGCCTCAGGATCTGGAAAAAAATGGAATGAAAGGTACCGAACTGGACAGGATAGCTTCGTCCCTGGTTGAGCTTTACAAAACGCTCCTGCATCTCCGTCGCAGCAGCTTTGGTAAAGGTGATGACAAGAATGGATTCCGGCCGGACATGATGACATTCTATCAGATACTTGATCCTCTGCGTGGTGACAAAGGTCTTCCCGGAACCAGGGCCTGCCAGTACAAGCATCGCCCCGTTTCCGTGTCTTACCGCCCTAAGCTGGGCTTCATTTGCATTTTGTTCAAGCATTTTCAAGTAACTCAATACCCTTTCTGATCCTCACAAGGGTCTCCTCTTTGCCCAGGATCTCCATGATCTCCGTAGCGCCGGCAGGCGTCATCTGCAATCCCGATACCGCTGTCCGGACCGGCCACATGACATAGCCGTTCTTCACGCCCTTCTCTGCCACATAGGTCAGAAGAAGCTGGTACAGTGCATCATTCGAGTAATCCTCCTGCGCTTCGAGCAGGGGAAGCACATCCCTTAACACGCCGAGTGCGCTTTCCGTGGTTGTCTTCATCTTTTTGTGCGCATACATGGCAATATCGTATTCCGGCAGTGTCTCAAAGAATCCGATCAGATCCTTTATATCCGGAAATACTTCGATCCTGGTCTTCACCATTGCCGCAATCTTCTTCAGATCAAGGTCTTTGGTGATCACTTCCTTCATATAAGGAAACGCCATGTCATAAAAGCGGTCAGGATCCATCGCCTTGATATATTCGCCGTTCATCCACTTCAGCTTGTTCATGTCAAATACGGAAGGCGACTTGTTGATCCTGGTATAGTCAAAATCACGGATCAGTTCGTCAAGGGTAAAGATCTCCCTGTTGTCCTCCGGGCTCCATCCGAGGAGCGCGACAAAGTTGACGATCGTCTCCGGCAGGATCCCCTGCTCCACGATATCCTCAAAGGAGGAATGGCCGCTTCTCTTGCTGAGCTTCCTGTGTTCCTCGTCCGTGATAAGCGGCAGATGCACATATGTCGGGATTTTCCAGCCAAACGCCTCGTACAGACGGTTGTACTTGGGTGTGGACGAAAGGTATTCGTTGCCGCGCACGACATGCGTGATCTCCATCAGATGGTCGTCCACCACATTTGCAAAATTATAGGTGGGATATCCGTCAGACTTGATCAGGATCATGTCATCCAGCTCGGAATTATCGATCGTGATATCCCCGTAGAGCTCGTCGTGGAAGCTCGTCGTCCCGCCGACCGGATTGTTCTGTCTGATCACATAAGGGATCCCGCTTGCGAGCTTTTCCTCGACTTCTTCCCTCGAAAGCGTGAGACAGTGCTTGTCATAGACGGTGATCTCCTTGCCCTCCACTACCTCTGATCTCAGTGTGGCGAGCCGTTCCTTGTCGCAGAAACAATAGTATGCCTCTCCCTTATCGATCAGCTCCTTCGCGTACTTCATGTAGATCCCCGCCTGCACGCGCTCGCTCTGTACATAGGGACCGTATCCTTTGTCCCTGTCAGGCCCCTCGTCATACTCCAGACCCGTCTTTTTCAATGTATCATAGATGATATCGACCGCACCTTCCACATAGCGCTCGCGGTCGGTATCCTCCAGGCGGAAGATAAAATCTCCTCCCGCGTGCTTTGCGATCAGAAACTCATATAATGCTGAACGCAGATTGCCGACATGCATCCGCCCTGTCGGGCTCGGCGCAAATCTGCATCTCACTTTCTCTGCCATTTCTTTACCTCCTATTCATGCTTTTCCCAAACACTACATTATCCGGAAACATCCGTTTTCACTGCTCACTCCGGCTGGCGTACATCGTGTTCCGGCAGTTTCTTCTCTGAAGAATTCTTGAAGCCCAGCAAATCCTTGGTCGCCGCAGGGATCGCAATGTTTGTCCCCGCACCGGCGACACATCCGCCCGGACACGCCATGCCCTCGATCAGACAGCCGTTTTTCTTGCCTGCCTTGGCAAGCATCAGGATCTTCTTGCACTCAGAAAGGCTCTCCGCATGCTCAATGTGGATCTCCGTGTCAGGATAGTATTCCTTGATGCAATTCTCAATAGCGCTGGCGACGCCGCCGGCAACACCGTAACCGCGCCCCGCCGCTGTCGCGTCATTCATGGAATCCGTCGCTTTGATCTCTTCCAGCAGGATCCCTTTTGCCTCAAACATGCCCGCAAGCTCCTCGAAGGTAATGACAAAATCCACATCGGAACGGATCGTCCTGCGGCTCGCCTCGAGCTTCTTGCTGGCACACGGTCCGATGAACACGACGCTCGCATCCGGGTGCTTTTCCTTGATGACCCGTGCCGTCGCCACCATCGGCGTCAATGCATTGCTGATCTTGTCGATCGTTTCCGGGAAAAATTTCTTGGCAAGCATCGACCACGACGGACAGCAGGACGTGAGCAGGAACGGTACTTCCCCTGTCGCAACTTCCGTCACATAGTGCTCCGCCTCTGTCATGGCCCCCATATCAGCGCCGATCGCCGTCTCGTACACATCATAAAATCCCAGTTCCTTGAGCGCCGTCTTTAACATATCCGGCGTCACTTTCGGTCCAAACTGCCCGACAAACGCAGGCGCTACCTGTGCGATGATCTTCCTGCCCGACTGCATCGCGCGGATCAGCTGGAAGATCTGCGATTTGTCCGCGATCGCTCCGAACGGACAGCTGACCATGCACTGGCCGCAGGAGACACATTTGTCATTGTCGATCACCGCCCTGCCGTGGCTGTCCGAATGGATCGCATTCACGCCGCAATGGGCAAGGCATGGGCGCTGCTGATGCGATATCGCATCGTACGGACACACGGTCTTGCACTTTCCGCACTTGATGCACTTCTCCTGATCGATGACAGAGCGTCCGTTCTTCATCGTGATCGCTCCTCTTGGACAGACTTCATTGCACGGGTGCGCAAGACAGCCCATACATTTGTCAGTCACCTCGTATCTGTTTTCCGGGCAGGCATTGCACGCCGACGCGATCACCTGCATCAGAGGCGGCTCATAATATTTCTCATCGATATTGCTCTCCTCCACGCCCTGGCTGACCTGCACCGGCTCATCCTCCGGGCGGAGCGACATTCCCATCGCAAGCCGCGTGCGCTCCCGGATGATCTCGCGCTCCCGGTATATATTGTCCCAATAGGGTGAATTTTCCGCATCCACAAGCTTATAGGGAAGCGCCTCCATGTCATCCACCAGATTAGTGGAATGATATGCCATGTTTGCCACTTCCCTGAAAATCGCACGCCGTGTCTTACGGACCTGTGTATCTATCCCTCTCATAATCTATGCCTCCTGCGTATCGAACTGTTGATATACCGGCGCCCGAAAAGCCTGACCGCCCAGTATAATGTGATGCGCACAGCCACATAAGGAAATATGGCGCTCCGCGACTGCGGCTGGCGCGAGTATAACGAAAATACTGCCCCGGTACACCGCTGTGGTGACTGTGGACAGTATTATTCTGACATATATTTAACAATATTTCAATATGAATCCGCAATTTCATTTCTTATTTTTTGCTGTATGATATCCTGCCGGCTCCATCCAGCCAGAAAAATGTTTTCTGGCTGGATGGAGCTGCCTGATGAGAAGACCGCCCCCTGTCTGTCTTGCATCCGTTTCCTGTATGTGATATCATAAACCGTACTGTAACTGTTCTGTCAATACGATTTTAAAGGATTTTATGAGGTGCTTATGAACAAGAAAGACAAACTTCTCACGATCGGCCAGTTCGCCGCCATGCACGGCATCAACAAAAAGACCCTGATGTGGTATGATGAGATCGGACTGTTCAAACCAGCCGTGATCAACCCCGAAAACGGATACCGCTGTTACAATTACTATCAAAGCCCTGTCCTTGAGACAATCCTGCTGCTGCGGGAACTGGACGTCTCTATCCATGAGATACAGGACTTCATGAAAAACCGTTCCGCCAAAGGCTTAAAATGCCTTCTGGAAGAAAAGATAGCAGACCTCGACATGCAGATCACCCACCTGCAGGCAGTCCGGACAACCTTATGCTCCCACCGCCAGAATATGGACACTCTGCTGACCATGGATCTGTCCGAGATCAGCATTGTGGAAAAAGAGGAGCGCTGTCTGGTCACCGTGGACATAGACCGGAATACCTCCTTTGAACAGGAAGTGGAACTGATCACTGCCGAGACCGAAAAATACCAGCTTGGCCGTCTCCACGAGGCATCCTATGGCTCCATGATCTCCGTTGCCGACCTGCAAAACGGCAGCTTTGACAATTATTCCAAACTCTTTATCGAGATCCCTTTCCTCCCATATCAGAACGGACTGCACATCATGCCGCAGGGCAAATACCTGAGAGCTTTCCATAAAGGGGACTGGAGCGGCATTTCAGAGCGGTATCAGGAAATCCTTGATCACGCCAGGAAACATAAGCTGACGCTCCACGGATTTTCCTACGAAATGGGCATCAACGAAAATGTCATTGACCGGATCGAGGATTACATTGTACAGATCGAAATCCCTGTATCCGAGACTGTGGAATGCTCTCCTCTGTATCCCTGATCAGTTCCGGCCTTCCTTTGAGAGCTGATACAGAATCTCTCCGATGTCCCCATTGATACAGATAGACTTCTCCAATATTTCATCAGGCGCATATGCCTCTCCGTAGTTCAGGCAGACATACATGGCATCTTTCCATTCGTGAGCCATGCGCCAAAAGCTGTACTTTATTATCGCCGGTGTATTGAATCCGACTGCTGCCTCTAAAAACATCACTTTCCTGCCCTGATGTCTGTGGAGAAATTCGGCATGCCGTTCCGAAGCCATATGCCATCCTTCATCTTCCACAAAGGTATGGTCTGCCCGGAGGTTCATGCTCATGGGCTCCCCGCACTTCGGGCAGTGCGGAACGAGGTCTGACGGAACCATCATTTCAGGTGATATGCCTTTCGGCAGGCTCAGTGTGCCATCCGCATCAATAACATAGCCCTGTGCTTCGATCATTTCCCGGACAACGGTCTCATTGTCATAAGTATTCTGATGACAGGGCCTGCTGCACTGAAACAATCCATAATCCCCCTGCGTGTAGAACAACCGTTTTTTGTCAAATCCGGCCTTTTGAAAGCAATGGTCTACATTCGTCGTCAGAACGAAATACTCTTTGTCTTTCACCAGATCATACAGTTTATGATAGACTGGTTTCGGTGCTTCCATATACCGGTTGATGTAAATATACCGGCTCCAGTAAGCCCATTGCTCTTCCAGTGTATCATATGGATGGAAACCGCCGGAATACATATCCCTGAAATGATACTTTTCAGCAAAGTCATGGAAGTATCTGTCAAAGCGTTCTCCTGTATAAACAAAACCGGCAGACGTGGAGAGACCTGCGCCGGCGCCGATCACCACGGCATCCGCTTTATCCAGGGCTTCACGCAGCCTGGAAATGCCATTTTTACGCTCACTCAGATCCCAATAAGCGTCTGTAGATCTCATAGTCGCAATCTTTGAAAACATTGAAAACCACCTCCATATCACCTGGATTTTTTCTCTGATGATCTCTTACCGTCTGGACTGCTATCTCGGCGGCCGCTTCATTTGGAAAATGAAATTCTCCCGTAGAAATGCAGCAAAAAGCAACACTTTTCAACTGATGTTCTGCCGCAAGCTCCAGACAGGACCGGTAACAGTCCGCTAACAGGTCCCGATCCCTTTGCGTGACTTCCCCGTAGATGATTGGACCGACCGTATGGAGAACGTAACGGCAGGGAAGATTATAGGCTCCTGTTATTTTGGCTTTTCCCGCAGGCTCCTTCACTTTCTGCTTTTCCATGATACGGGAACATTCCAGGCGAAGCCCGATACCGGCGGCAGAGTGAATGGCATTGTCAATACACCCGTGACAGGGAACAAAACAGCCCAGCATAGCGCTGTTCGCAGCATTTACAATAGCGTCTACCGACAAGCGTGTTATGTCGCCCTGCCACAGATAGATCCCGGACTTTTCAAACGGGATATCCGCTAAAGACACGATGCCTTTCCCGTTTTTTTCCTCCTGCAGATATTCGTCCTGTATTTTCAGAAAATCATTTGTAACTGCTCTTGGCGGACGAACATTCATAAGAACGCGCAGGAAACGCTTCCGCGCGGTATCCTCCGCAGGAATATCTATAGATCTCAGTTCCCCATTTTCCTTTATGAGATATTGGATCAGATAAAGAAGTCTTTCTTGCTGTGTCATAACATCCTCCTTTTTTTCGATTTCAAGATTCCGTTTGCGGCTTGTTTTTTCCCGCCTGCAAGATTATAATATATCCGTAGGGCGCAAACGTAAAGTAAGCACTTTATTGTGCCGTAGTTACCAGAAGGAAACTATTGTGAAGAAATGGGGGATTTTTGATGGAAAAAAATTTACCTGCCTGCCCGGTAGAAACCACTTTAATGCTGATCAGCGACCGATGGAAGGTTCTTATCATCCGTGACCTGCTGGAAGGTACCAAGCGTTTTGGAGAGTTAAAAAAGTCCGTCGGAAACATCTCACAAAAAGTACTGACTGCCAATCTGCGCTCAATGGAAGACAGCGGACTGCTTACCCGCAAAGTTTATCCCGAAGTACCGCCGCGGGTGGAATACACACTTACTGAAACAGGACTGAGCTTAAAACCGATCTTGGACGCGATGTCTTCATGGGGAACAGAATATAAAAAGAAAAGCAGTGGATGAGCATTTACAGAGACACCCCATGCGCTCACTTCCTCCGCATGGGGTGTACACTCACAGTTCACTATGCATTCCGATAAATTTCAGAAATATAGTTCAGCGCCGCCACCGCATTGTCCGGTCTGGTATCCTCGAGCGTGGCATGCATATAAGGCTTTTCCTTCTTCATATAAGGCATGATCCTGTCCCAGTGGCACTGTCCCTGTCCTACAGGTACGGACACCAGTCTGCCATCCGTTATGGCAAAATCCTTCACATGCAGCACCGCGACATCTTTCCCGAGCAGCTCGATCGCCTCGTCGATAATCTCGTCCTGTTTTTCATAATTATAGATCTCCAAAAGATTTACCGGATCTAAGATGATCCGGAGATTCGGGGATCCGATCTCATCGAGCACCCGCCTTGCGCGGACAGGATTGCACACGATATGCCGCACGACCGGCTCGATCGCCACAAGCCCCCCCATCTGCTCTGCGTACTTTACGACAGGTCTGAGATTCCTGATAAAGATCTGCAGGGACTCTTCATTCCAGCACGCCTCCTCGAACTTGTATTCCACATTGGGCGCGCCGGTCTCCGTGCCGACCACGCCCGCGCCGAGATGCGCCGCAAAGCGTATATTTGCCATATATTTCTCCTGCGCTGCCTTTAACTGCGCGGCGTCAGGAGTCGCCAGGTTCAGATAGCAGCCAAGAACTGCACAGTCCAGCTCATATTTGTCAAACAAACGTCTTAAGTACATGGCATAACCAGGTGTAAGCGCTTCCGGCGCCACGGAATTTTCGCTGATCACTTTTGACAGCGCTACATGTGCACAGGTAAATCCCTGTTCTTTTACGATCTTTAACCGTTCCTCGACCGGTGCCTGCACGGCATCGTGTAACCTAATTCCAAACTGCATTGTTTTTCCTCCTAATCTAAAACCCGATCACATTCTCCCGGGTATACACTGCGGCTTCCGCTTCAGTGAGTATTTTCACGAACGGCGCGCGCTGCTTTGTCCCTGCGCCTTCCCCATAGTTGCCATACTCCGCAAAAAACATGGTATCCCACGCTTCTTTATTATCCCAGTCGTGCCAGCCCTCTTTGCGGATATGCGCGCCGATCTCAGAATGGATGATGACACATCGCGCGAAATTCCTCCACGGCCTGCCAAGGTAAGCGCTCTCAGGCGGACAATCACTTGTAAAGCGGCAGTCCCGGAACACATAACCGTATCTCTGTCCCTCGTAAGTTGACGGCGCTGTCACGTAACCATTGATCTCGCCCTTCCGCTGTTTCATGAACAGCTCACAGTTCTCAAAATATGCCGTTGCGCTGCCAAAGATAAAATCAACATTCCCGGCGATATAACAGTCCTTGTACAGATGCCTGCCCATGCGCCTGGGCGCAAATTCTTTTGGTCCTTTAAAGCCGCCCGTCTGTTTCTCCTTTTTCGGCAGCGGCGCTGTGAAGAGCGTATCCTGATGACCGTCGAACCGGCAATGTTCGAAGACCAGATGATCCCCGTCCGCATACACCGCGAGTGCCTGTCCGACTTTATTGCCCTGCCCCGCCTCATTGCAGAACGAAATGTTATAGGCGTAAAAATGATCCGCGTCGATAAAGACGCTCGGCGTCCGAAAGGTGCCGCGCTTATCACCCTCCGGCATCAGATCCAGCGCCCCGTCCGAATAAGTGATCTTCGTCCGTTCTGCGTCCGTGCCGATGAACGAGATATGATCCTGCCTTATCTCAAGGCGTTCTCTGTAAACACCTGGCGCGATATGTATAACAACCTCCATCTCCGTATGCGGCAAGGCAGCAGCATACTGCCTTGCCGCCTCAAGCGCGTCGCCGATCCTGACAAACTGCTGTCCGCCGCCGATATCTACATACAATTCTCTTTTCTCCATGATCAAGTGCCTTTCACAAATGAGGTTACGCTTTCTCTGCAAACACAAGCTAATGCGGAGCCTACGCATTCTCTTCTTCCAGTCTCAGCATCTCCGCAAACGCAAGCCTATGCGGAGTCTACACTTTCTCTGCTTCTAATCGCAGCATCTCCGCATAGGCTAGCAGGAATGGTGCGGTTCCTTTTGCGTCGTCTTTTACGATCGGTTCTGACATATAGTATTCATATGTCCCGTTCCGCCTCGGATTGTCGTCCGGTCCCAGGCCGGCCACGAGACAGATGCCGCCAAGGCTCATCTCCCCCTCCACTGTGGAGAGGTATGTATCGCAGATCCCCCTGAAAGCCCTTACACCATTGTCACGGTATGCTTTCGGAAGATATCCCAGGCGTGCCCCCTTCATCAGACAGTACGCCATGATCGAGCTTCCGCTCGTCTCCAGATAATTTTTCTCCCTGCCCGGGAAGTTCGGCACCTGATACCACATGCCCTCCGGAGACTGGTATTTCAGCATGGAATCGATCAGCTCCTGATACATTTTCAGCAGATGATCGTATTCGGGATACGCAGTGTCCGCAAGCGCCAGCGTGTCGAGCAGCGCCATCGAAAACCAGCCAAGCGCCCGGAGCCAGAAATTCTGTGAGAGTCCGGTCTCTTTATCTGCCCAGAACATGAGCCGCTCAGAGTCATAGGCATGATAGTACAGCCCTGTCTCCCTGTCTTTCTGGTTCCTCTCCACGTTGAAGAACTGCGTGAAGATATCCTTGTAATTCTTCCTGTCATTAAAACGGTTTTCATACTCCATGTAATAGGGCTGTGCCATATACAGTCCGTCCAGCCAGACCTGGTTGGGATAGATCTTTTTGTGCCAGAAATTCCCCTCTTTTGTGCGGGGCATCTCAAGAATCTGCTGGTAGATCTTCTCTGTCGCCCTGGCATACTTTTCCTTGCCAGTCAGGTCATAAAGGGTAAACAGGTTCTTGCCCTCGTTGATATTGTCAAGATTCAGCTCTTCCTTGCTGTAACCGATGATCGTGCCGTCCTCCTGAATCCGGTGGTCGATATACTTCTCAGCAAACGCGAAATACTTTTCGTTGTCCGTCACCTTATATAGTTCCAGCAGGGACATGATCATACAGCCGTCGATATAATCCCACGAAGCCTTTTTCCCCGCCCGTATCTTCTCAATATTCCACACTGGTTCATCCAGCGTGCTCCGGTCGATCAGTTCATTTACATATTTTTCTATGATATCTATTGCCATGCAGCACAACTCCTTTTCGCCAAAGTCCCAATGTATAAATTCACCTTTTTTGAACAAATGTTTATCCTCTGATCATTGAACAAACCGGTCAATCCCGTCACTGATCACAGCATCACCATTCTGTCCGGTTACCGTAACATTTTTCAGCTCCAACGTCTCAATATTCTTTGCAAAAATACCTGTGTTGGTCTGTTTGTCCACACCGTCCATCATTGCCGGAACGCCTGCCGTGGGATTCTCCGCAAAAGAAAACGAAGCATTCTCAAACACCACATGATGAATCTTCTGCTCCGGCAGCCCATACAGGTAAGAAGCCGCAGCATGACAGTTTGTCGCCTTCAGATTCCTGAAAAGAAAATCTCCAAGGTACGGCGTCCTCTCATCCACAGGGTGAAATTCCTTCGACTGCACATAGTCAGAATGTCCGTCCGCGTCACAGAAGTAAAAAGAGTTCATCACCACCGGCGTCATCACATGATCCATAATAATATTCTCAAACCGGATACCGGTCACGATGGCATCCCTGCCGCGGCCGCGCCTGGTCTTGATGCGGAGTCCCCGGTCTGTGTGCAGGAACAGGCAGTTCTCGACATTGAGGTTCTTCACGCCGCCTGCCATCTCGCTTCCGATGGTGATCGATCCATGCCCGTCACGCATACAGCACTGCCGGATCGTGAGATTCTCCGAAGGCGTCTTATACTTCGCCCCCATGTAGATCTTGCCGGATTTGATCGCGATACAGTCATCACCAACGGAAAAATAAACGCCGATGATGTCGACATTTTTGCAGGATTCAGGATCTAAGCCGTCCGTGTTTGGCGAATCCTTCGGTCCGAGGACAGAGATGCCGATAAACTTCAGATCCTCTGAAAAATACGGGTGAATGTTCCAGGAGGGGCTGTTCTTCACTGTGATGCCGTGAAGAACAACATTCTTACAGTGGTTCAGAAAGATCATTCTCGGACGCCATGCGATGCGCTTTACTTTGGGATCATGCCACCAGTTTTCGCGGCTTGCACAGCCGTCTATCGTCCCCTGTCCTGTGATCACGACATTCTCCACATTGATACCCGTGATGATGCCTGCAAACATATCGAGCGGATCGCCTTCCCATGTGCCGAGCAGGTATTCTTTTTCCTTGTCAACACACTCGATCTTACCTGGCAGAATCGGGAATTTTGTTCTGTCTGTGAACGCGGAGAGCGTCGCGTCCTTTCCGATCTCCAGCACCAGATCACTCTTCAGAAAAAGAGGGCAGATCCTGTACACGCCCGCTGGTATGTAAACCCTTCCACCCTTGGGACATGCGTTGATGGCACACTGTATAAAGAGCGTATCATCTGTCTCGCCGTCGCCCTTCGCCCCAAAATCCCTGACGTTCAGCGTGACATACTCCTCCGCAGTCGTGACGCTGAACGTTTCACTCTCATCAGAACCGCACCTGATCCGTACCTCATATGTGGTCGCCGGCTCCAGCCCGAACACGGTCGCTACGTTCCGGTCGCTCCTCTCCGCAAGGTTTCCGTTCACATAGATCTCATGTTCCTGTTCTGACGAAAAATAACCGTTTTCCCTGATCTCTACCACAAAACTTGTGGAAGTCCTGTAGATTACATCGCACTTCATCGCATCCTCCATTCTGACAGAGCCGTGCCCGGACTCTGACGCTACCATGATATACAGCAATGCAACAGTTCGCACCGCACCGTTGCACGCTCCTATTTATAAGATAGCACAAACAGAAAGAAATATCTACCTAAAATGTAAGCGTTTACATTATTTTTTCAGGATCAGGCGATCCAGTTTTCATAATCACGCACAGCACGCAGAAGCTCAGTGACACTCCACGCCTGCGCAAAACATCCTCTGGACACCGTCGGCGTATCCCCATCATAAATCTCGGCGATCTGGGAGACACAGCCTTCCCTGAGCCAGGATTCAAGCGCCTTAAACCCCTGATCCAGTTCCATCCTGATCTGCTCCTTTTCAGAATCTTCCACACACTTTTCGGCATATCTGATACATGCCCTGTAATATGCCCCCAGAGGAAATGCCCACACGGTTCCCTGGTGGTATGCCCTGTCGCGCTGCTCCATCGGCCCGATATAGATGCTGTGAAAATCAGGATCGTCCTTTGCCAGAGTGCGCAGACCGACAGTCGTGTACAACTCGTCTCTCACCTTTTTGATCACCTGGATCTCCTTTTGTGCAGGCAGCATGGTAAACGGCATCGTCAGCGCCCAGATCTGGTTGCACCGTATCTGATCCTCATCCCTTCCGCCTGACAATACATCCTTCAGACACTGCTTGTCCTCATTCCAGAATTTCTCCTGAAACGAAGCTTTCACTTTCTCTGCAAGCTCCCGATATGCATTGTCCTGCGTCAGCTCATGCATGATCATCAACGCACTGTACCAATACGCGTTGATCTCCACCGGCTTTCCATGCCTTGGCGTTGGCAGGAATTCGCCCACGCGCACATCCATCCATGTGAGCTGTTCCAGACCGTCTCCCCCCATGACCAGACTGTCGCTGTCCATTCTGATATGAAAATCCGTTCCATTCCTGTATGCATCAATGATCTGTGTTAACACGGGAAGTATCTCGTCCCTGAACGCAGTATCCCCGGAATACTGCATATACTCATACACGGCGTTCACAAAAAGCAGCGGCGCGTCAAACGAATTGTACCTCGGCGTCTCACCGCCCTCCGGAAACAGATTGGGCAGCAGGCCGTTCTTCACATATTTTGCAAAAGTCCTCAAAATACTCCTGCACTCCTCGAACCGCCCTGTCACCATCGTCGCCCCGGCAAGCGATATCATCGTGTCACGCCCCCAGTCCTCAAAAAACGGATACCCTGCGATGATACTTTTACCATCCGTCGACTCGCGTCTCACCACGAACGCATCTGCGCTCAGCACGAGCTGCCGTCCGATCTCCGAATCCAGACCTGCCTGCGCCAGCAGCTGCTCCTTCCGCTCCGCATTCTGCCGTTTAAATTGCTCATAAAGCATTTTCGCACTACAGTCCCCATAACACTCCGTACTGAAAATGACATATGTGCCATTTTGGGTACAGATCTGATCTCTGAGCACACAGATGTTGAACGCATTGCCGTATGCGACCCGTCCGTCACGCTCATCCTGTGAGAAATACATCTCGCCGAACAGATGAGGCTGCTGTGCATACAGTTCTGCATTTGTCATGAGATACAGCTGACTGTCAGCTCCAGTGACACAGTATGTCCTGTCCGGCTGTTCCGCCCCTTCTCCTGCACTGCCTGCATCTTTCCCATACGCATCTGTTCCGTATGGTTCCAACTTATATGCATCTAAGTTTTGCGAGGCGTCAAAATCCTCCTTTTTCGAAGTAAAACGCAGCAGCGGAGTCAGCTCCAGTGCCACTTTCTTCCCTGTCGGATTGTCCACCTCATATCTTACAGCCACAGTGTTCTTGTCGTATACCATCAGCATATGCTTCGTGACGGTCACTCCGTCCACCTGATAGATCCATGTGGGGGCATCTGCATCAAGATCATCATACACAAACTTTTTGAGATATCGAAACCCCTCATAGTCCGCACCCGATCTCATGCGCTGTGTGGTCAGTATATGCTCCCTGTCATCAATGACAAGCTTTTCAAAAATATTTGTCACAAGATGCATTCTGACGTTTGGCGCCCTTTTTGCCGACATCAGAAGTGCCTGATCCCCCCTTGCCGCCGCACCTGTGACCGACAAGCCGCTGTAACCGCCCAGTCCGTTTGTGAGCAGATAACAGTCCTTCTCCCCCTCCGTTATGGTTGTCCAGTTTTTAGAGTCAAATTCAAATCTCATAGAGTCCCTCCTGTTTTTATTTTCGTTTTTTTTCGTTTCTTCTATAATATCATAAAAGACTTTTCCAGACAACTTATTATTTTGGTCATTGTTTCAGAAGAAACCGCCTTGATAATTCAATAGACTTTGTATCTAAGTTGTGATATACTTACTTCAGCATATAAAACGATACCTAAGGAACTGTCACCAGTTCCTGACGATCACAACGAGGAGTGATATGAGATGGCATTAACAACTGAAGATTTACAGGCGATCGCGACATTGATGGATAATAAGCTGCAACCTATCCATAACAGGCTGGATAAGATAGAATCCGAAATATCTGCTTTGAAGACCGGGCAGAGAGAACTGAAGAAAGAAGTCAGAGAAGTAAAAGATAAAGTAAATGATACCTACGATTTAGCCCTTGATGCATGGAGCCAGAGTACAGAGAATCGATACTGGCTGGAGAAAAAAGTAGAGATGCCATTATGATCAGAAACTGATGCACTTCTAAACAGATGCAAAGTCTATTGAATTATCAAGAGACTTTGCACTTTTATGCACGCGAATTATCCTTTTTCCGCTCAGAACCTTCCATAAATAAATTCCGCTTCGCCCGGATAAAACAATACCAATGCCAGCAAAATAACCGTCCATAATATGAACCATGACGAAAATTTATGATAATCCAGAAAAATGTATCCTGCCCTGCCTTTCTTTTTAATAAGTACCCATACATTAACGATCACAAACAGCAGTCCATACGCCAGCGTGAAAACATAAACATATGGGACACCTTCAGCCAGTGTAAATATCCTACGCATTATAATCCAGGCCGTCTCAGGAGTATCTGCCCGAAACAGGATCCAGCCAATATCAACAAATGCCAACGTACACAGGATGGAACTGATTTCTGCGTTCCTTTTTTCCGCCCCTTATCGATGATCCTCGCTGTACAACAGGCAATCATTGTCTGTGTCAGCAATATTCCCAGAAAACGATAGTCCGCATATGCATAGAATAGATAGCTTGCCACCAATAAAATGGTCTGCCGCGCGCGCTCCTGTCTTATCAAAGACAAAAGAAGGATCAAAATTAGCATAAAAAAAACGAAAACAGATGAAAGTATATTCATTCCCAAGTCACCCCCGGCAGATCTTTTAACACCTGATACAATTCCCGGGCCACAATTCTATGGCCATCCGCATTCAGATGACCGTCTCCTATTGCGGTATTCTGAAACCCATACGGAACCACCAGATGATCCTCAAATGCTCTCATAAAGGCATCCCCTGTATCGACAAATATCATCCCGTTGTCCTCACAGACTCCTTTAAAAATATCATATGAATCTTCATCGCGGACAATCGTCATATTATTTTTACAAAAATCCACTTCCGGATGATACAATACAATGATCGGATCCGTATATTCATTCCGGATCAATGAAAAAGCAGCATTCAAAGCAGTTTTATAATCATTTGCTTCAAACCCTGTCTGCGATCCAGATACAGGATCCTTCGATCCTGAAAAGTTTCCCAGCTGTCTGTTCAGCACATATTTTGCAAAGGGCATGCAGCCTATCAAAGAACTTCTCAATTTTTGTCCGTCAGTCAGATGCCTTGACAAATACGCACCACTGGAATCAACATTATAGCTTGTCTGTTGTAAAGCGTCCTGCAGATCCGATACGGAAAAAGAAGTATCGTATATCTCAATAACTACTGCGCATGAATCTGGAAATTCTCCGATTCCAGCCTGAAATCCTTTTATAATATCAGGCAGCGGAGTATTGGCATGTGCAATATTATACGTCCTGAGATCCGTGTCTGTCCCACCCAGTAAATCGTTTAGAATGGACGCTGTATTTTGCTCCTGCCAGACATATGTAGCTTCCATATGAGATGATCCCATTATCAGAACATATGGTTTTTCCAATTTGCCATCCATATTGTTATAGCCATTTCTGTCAAAATGAACGACGGCAAACCCCTCTGCAGCATTCACATAACGTGAATCCGGCATTCTGATCGATCTGGTCGCACCGTGATCCCTGTACAGATCACCTGGTCCGGAATAGTAAAACATACATAAAAAATTAACCAGAAAGAAACTGCATATGAATGCTGATATTGCTTTTAAACAGGTTTTCATATCAATACTTCATTTATCCTTTCAATGATTTTACTATAAAGATCCTCAAACCATGTTCACATAGTCTTTTGAAAGTATCAGCTGTTTTCTCGAACAAATTTAATTATAAGCCACCTCGTAATCTTATTACATAGATTCCTGTAAATAATCGAACTGAATAAAGAAAAAACAAACATAAATGGCAGCATCAAAAGATAGACTCCTGTTATGTTTAATATAACGCCCTCTTTACTTAAGAGAAAAAGTACTAATTCTGGCATATGCCACACAAAAAAAGTATGAACCAGAAAAATGAAAAAAGAATTTTTTCCGAAATATTCTATTATTGTCAATATATTATTTTTTGGAAATTCTTCAGGTTTCAATATTGCTCTTCTTATAAAAAAATAAAATCCATAAGCAAATGTTACTGGCACTAATAAATATAGAAATTCTAAAAATGATATATGGGCAAATAAAAAACACAAAATCGATCCAACAACAAACATAAAACCAATCGCGCCGCCAAAATACCCCCCCCCGAGTATATTTTTCTGTTTTATATGATCTCTTTCGCTATATAATACGCATCCCAAAAGAAAACAGGGCATTTGTTCTATAAAACTGAAATAATAAAATCCATTATTGTGAAATACATGTTTGTGTAAACAAACTGACAATATTCCAGCTAATATCCCTGAAAAAACAAACCACAAAACAGGCACAAAATGTTTTTTATTTATTATTTGCAGAAAATTATAAATATATGGGGTAAAAAAATACATAATCGAAATCGTACCAATATACCAACCTCCACCGACTACATTATTGTTACAAAAGGGAAGGATACCATTCAAAAATAACACATTACAAAGAATTGCAATCCCAGAGGTATTTTTTCCTAAATCGTGCTCTCCATTTGTCACCAAACGTACTAATGCATCCAGAATAACAGTTATTAAGATCAAAAGATAATAGCCAGGGGCAATGGCGCAGAATTTTTTCCTGTAAAATCTATTTTTGTCTTGTTCACACGATTTCATCGACAAATACCCTGATAAGACAAAAAAGATCTGGCAACCGAACTGTCCGACATTAAAAATTTGAAAAACATTGCTTAAATTTGCAAATCTCTGTGTTGAATGTACAAGTATTACCATTATTATGGCTATGCCCTTATACAGATCTATCACTCTGTTTCTTGCTGCCATTATGAACGTATCTCCTTCCAATAATTCTCTGATACTCCATCCATTGCAGAACAAACAGTTCACGATTCTAATTTCTGGTTAGATGGAATATTGGATATATTGTTGATTTTTATCCATTCTTCCGGTACTGGAAATTTCCTGTAAAGCGCCTTTTCCCGATAGGCATATTTGGGCGCTACAACTATTTTTCTACTATTTTCATTTAATAAGGCTCCCCAGTAGGAAAACGTACTATTAGCTATAATATTATGCTTACACTTTGACATTAAATATAAATCGATTCCACACATTTCACTATGCCGTATTACTTGATAACAAATATCATTAAATATAGATAAATCTATTTCACCATCCGAAAAAATATAAAATTTGATATTATCCTCTCTAAAAACATTCAATATGTATTTAACCGCTTTTTCATAATACACATAAGAACATAGATCAAAACGTTTGTCATTTTTGTAATCACCTCGCCTTACATGAATAGATACTGATTGTTCTTGTCTCATTTCACTGATCAATTGAAGATCTTGTGATGAAAGCAGATTTTTTTTAAATACAAAAGCATCTCTTATTAAATTCTCATATCCTTTCCAATATAAAGGATTAATCCAATTTCCTTTATAATGCCATATGTTTACTTGTTCATGATTTATTTCAAATATATTTTCATTAAAATTAGTAGAATCTAAATCTGAAACAATACCAACTTTACTACTTCTTTTTTCAAATACCTCATTTATTTTTTCAATATGACGCACTTTACCGATTGCAAACAAATTTTTTAAATGAAATTTAGATACATAATAATGGACGGGTGCAATATTTTTTAATATTTTATTAGGTATTTTTTTCAAATCTATACTAAAATATTTTTGGATATCAAATCCGTCATGTTCTTTTGTGAGATCATATCTGGTTAAATCTGCATATATTTCTTCATCGGGAAATCTTTGTTGTATGATTAGACTTAACGCATATATAAACATTTGATTTCCCAAACCACCAGTAAATCTGACAACAATCATTTTATCACCTTCTATATTTTTTTAATATTTTCAAGACAATTTTTCGTTTTGGATCAAATCCTAAAACGATAATCTGAGTCAACAAGTTAACAGCCTCACATATTGTAAATTGTCTTATAAAAGAAACCAGTATATTATCATGGGTAAACAGATCATTTATAAAACGACTGATCAAAATAACGCCACATACGATTAGGATGCGAAAAATATTCTCGATCAAATATCTCCAATACTTATTTTGCGGGGCCAAAAGTATGTTTTTATACACGATCCAGCTTCTTGCTGCCCAAAAAAACATTTGGCTTATAACAGTACCTGCCAGTACTCCATAAATGTTTATCTGAAATACAAGCATAATAGAACATATGAGATTTATACATGCACCTATCATTGCTATATTTCTGTCAAACTTAAAATAACCGCATCCATTTATGTATTCACAACAGATACTATAAACAATGTGAATATACAGATCTATTGCAAGCAGGACAACAATCTTATTATCCAGTACATACTGTATTCCAAATAGAATCTGTATCAAGTCATTTGCCAGTAATAACCACGGAACAACAATTATTGTAGATAATATATATCTAACATATGCATAAATTTGAAACTTTTCCTCCTGATTATCTTGTGCCTTATCTTCCACGAGCATATTCCCAATAATCGGAGTCATACTGTTGAAAATTGAATTTATAATCTGTTTTAAGGCAGTAATAAATACAGTGTAATTGGACAGATATCCTACATTAACTGTACCAGCAAAAGCGGAAATGACTAAATTGTCAGTCGCTCCATATACAAACCCTGCAAGTTTGCTCACAAAGACATTTTTGACATCTTCAAAAATGTCTTTAAAAATATCATATTCAAATTTGCAAATGTTTAAATAGGGATAGTTATAATCACAGTATTTATTGACTATGACATTCGAAATAATTGTCTGCATTATCTGTAGAATCAAGTATGCCGCAAAACTTTTATAGTAACATATTGCAATTAACTCAACCGCACTTATAACAATATTGGTCACAGTATCTATTGTTTTGGAAATATATTCTCTTTGATCAGCATATAAAAGGGCTCTTCTGTAAGAAAGCATGTATGACATTACCATATTCATACATATTGCAAAATAATATAAAATAATTACCTTATCGATTATAATACCTTTTAATATATACTTCAAAAATGGACTCATAACCAGAGTACCCAAGATAAATATAATACCAATTACTTCATATACCCTTTTTAATACTGTCAAAATGCGATTTATTTTATAACAGTCCCTTTCGTTTAAAGGTTTGTAAAGGCAAAATACAACTGCCTGCTGAAAACCCATTTCAGAAAGTGACAGCATGGATATAACCGATGTCAGAGTTGAACTAATTCCCAATATCTCTACACCAATATACTGCAGGATCACTTTTCGGATAAAAAACTGTAGAATTTGCGCAAGAAACTGACTGACCAATCCGATAATTCCATTTGTAAATATTATTTTCTTTTTGCTCACTTTTATAATTTTCCTTATTTGTAAATACCATTATCAAGAATTGATATGTCACACCACTCCTCATCCCAAGATCTTTTTAATATTCTCACTGCAAGACTTACCTGGGACATACCGGCAACCAGTCCATTACATTTTGCCAAAGTATATACATCTCTTAATATTTCACAGCCTAATAAATACTTGTGATTTTCCCTGTTGTTACATGATTTGTGAATCGGCAGTCCATCTTTTGACCTTAAAGTATCCTTATAATAAAATATAATCTCTGTACCAAATTCTTCTTTCATTTTTTGGATCACTGAATCTTCATCAGTCGCCAGAAATATATAAGTATACTTCCCGCCACTAAATATTTCCCTGACTTTTTCTATATATTGTTCTATCGTTATAGCTTTGGGATGATTTTTATTAACATCATGAAAATCTGTCCCTCTTATGTGAACACCTAACTTTCCTTCGTCCACCCCAAACTGTTTCATACTATTGTACAAATATGATTTCATGCGGTCGTTTAAATGAACATATTTTTTTAATATAAATGACAGATTTATAATACCATCTTCCCCGAGCAGATACCCCGGCTGCCCTTTTAGATTAAACTGAGAATCCTTCTCCTGAGAAATCACTAAATTATATGCATCTGCCACATCCTCCCTTTGCAATGTCGAAACTTGTATAAAGTAATATTCCCACACATTACTTCCACAGCTCCTGTCGTAATACAACACTGTGTCAGGATATTCTACATATGGTAAAAATCCAAGCCTGTCAGCATAATACAGCCTGTTCAATACACAGTTAAATAAAGCAAAAAAACCCATGCTTTCTTCATTACCGTTCAAATCCCTCATTCCAATAAAATATATGATATTTCCATAGCAATGATCTCCTTTTCTTTCAAATGTAATGGATGTTGGCCTCCCATATTGTTCTGCCCAATCTCTATAATTACAATTTTTCATATATCTCAATCCAGAAATAATTCCACCTACCAATTTGTTCATCCTATTCCCCTTTATAAGGTACAAAATCATCTAAATTCAATTTTGTATACCAAACCTCATTATCATCCAATACATAACAGTTAACATCTGAATACATGCTTTCTAATCGACCGCTTTTATTTGTTGAAATAATAACGTCTTTCGATCCTAATGACGAAGGCAGTTCCATTTGCAATGTATATCTGTTAAAATAAAACTGTGCAACGGAATATATTTTCCAATTAGCATCCATCCCATTGCTTTCATCATTCAAATATATTGTTCCAAAATCTATATTGTGTTCCTCTGCCTTGCATTTTATATCATAAGAAGCTAATATTTTAGAAGATATTTTATTTTTAATCTGGGCATTATACTCCGTCTGTTCATTATAATGAAACTGCATCATAAATATGATCGGTGCGATCATTGCATATTTTCTATATTTAGATTCTATAATACACAATGTCACTATCATAGCGGACAACGAAATTGCAATGCATTTAAAATAATATTGTGCCGATACTTGAAACGTATCAGCATAATGTCCTACACCGTATAAAAAACCAGCACAGCCCCCATTATTTTTAAGAAGCGGAATCAACCTGTGAATATATAAAATGTGCAAAAATACTGAAATCAACACTGTCTGTCTGATTATTTTCTTGTATTCCAGTTTTATCAATATTGAAAAAGAGCAAAGCATAAAAACAGGTACATATATGTTCCAATATCTAACATACGTTAACCCTTTATAAGCATATTGACTTGACGCATCAGCATCATTCCAGGAGTTCAGCATTCCTTCAAACCATGAAGAAACCAAAAAAGCCGCTATTGTTGCCCCGATGCACAATACAGATACCGCCAGAATCAAAATCCCCTGAACGGAGAGAATACTATGTTTTTGTGTGATCACAGTCTTTAGATACCAAAAAAATACCACAATGCCCATTAGAAAAATTCCTGTCGTGATTATGTTCTCTGTATCAAGCATTCCGATGATCATTCTAAACCATACATCCCAGACATTTTTGTCGAATAGATCAAATTTAAAATTTACATTTACCCCTCCATTTCGCAATTCGCCACCTGTCAAACCAAAAACATTTTTCTGATATTCCCCTATTGCTATTTTTGAAACAAAATAAAATACTGGCAGACCCAAAATCACAATGGTTGATGCCCTGTTTTTTGTTATGATTCCATAAACGAAATAAACAAGCAGCAGAGCGATCAGCAGTGTGAGTGCTCTGGTATGTATAAAGAGCGAATACAGACTAACGAGAACTAACGATATCATATATAATACGGATTCCTTTTGATTTTTGGCTGATGTCGACTTGCATACCAAAAGCACACTAAGCCAGATCAAGAATTCCAGCACATATTCATTGGAAATAACTCCTATTGTTGAAGTATGCAAAAAAGGCATCAAAAAAGAAACAGCATAGAGATAAACTCCGACTTTTACATCTAAATAATTTTTCAATATGTAATACGCGATCGGAATGATCAAAACCCTCAGCAACGCCGTAACTATGATTATAGTTCTATAAATAATGAATGGGGAATCCGTAATTTGAAATAACCAAAAAAACAATGAATAATATCCAAACCCATAATATCCACTATTCGTGATTACACCGCTCCAATCCAATCCTGCAAAATATGCAGCACTAACCAATCCACCTAATTCATCTGTAGTCGTATGCATAGGTTTTGAGTCAATTACACCTATGAGCAGGAAAGCATACGCAATTATCATTATAATTATTATATTTCTTCTTTCATGTTTTGGATTCATTATAACCTCTTAGTACATTCATAAAGTTCTGCGCCGCTTTCTCACATGAAAATTCCTTAACTGCCCTGTTTTGGGCATATTTTGCAACTTCCTTATACTTCTCACGATTGTTCAGTATTTTTTTTATACAACATACAAATTCGGATTCATCACTATACAGTAATCCATTTACGTCATTCTGTATAATCTCTGCTGTTCCTGCCGCCTTTCTTCCGACCACAAGACAGCCTGCAAGCATTCCTTCTATCGTAACTCTGCCAAAACCCTCTGAACGTGAATTCATTAATAGAATATCCGCAATACACAATTTTTGCTTTATATCGCTGGAATAAGGTAATATTGTGATATATTTTTCTAACTTATTCTTTTTAATCAGTTCATACATTTTTCCTTTATATCCATCTACTCCATTTCCCACAAAATCCAAATGTACATTTTCTATACCCACCCTTCTTAACTCATTTATCAGCCTTACTGAATTCAGAGACCCCTTTCCATCACACAGACTCCCCAATTGAATAAGCCGGATCTCTGTATTGTTAAGAATATTATGATCGTTAATGATATAATCATTTACTATAAATCCATCATAAAATTGAGCTGTATTTTGTAACTTATACAAAGATTTATATTTTTCTTCTATTGCCTTTGATATAAAAATCGTATAATCCGATGACTCCAACAGCCTCCTCATCCTTTTTTTGTTGCGATATTCAAATCCATGATCCTCCTCCATAAACTCCCTGACATAATAAATATGCTGTACATGTGATAATAGCGCTGCTCTTGCCCCCACATCGACAGCAGATGAATTAGAGCATATAAGATCAAATTTACTTTTTTTTACATATTTACACAACTTTTTGACCGCCAAATAATTCCATATATCATGTATACGTCTTATCAGGGGAGTTTTCATCCCGACTTTTTTGTAATTTGTTCGATATAACATTTCCCTGACTTTGATTCCATTTGCTAAAAACAAATCACGTGCCTGCTTTATTCCCTTGAATTTCAAAGGAATTAATACGGTTATTTCAATATGCCTGTTTTTTACCTCATCCATTCCTTTGATCAGACTTAGTAATGAGATACTTGATCCATTTGCATCATACTCCTGGGATACAAAAAGGATTTTTTCAGGTATGTTCATTCTCATTTCAAATTCTCTCCGTTTTCAATCAATGCCGTTCTTAACGCTTCCAAATATGCATATTTGTTTCGTTCGTCCGGCTCCAAATATCCTCCTTCAGCCCATTCATTCCAGGCAAACAGAAATATATAATCAGAACGATATTCCTTTTTTACCTTGTCTACTAAGAGTTTAAAATACCTCTCAAATTTCTCAGGAGAAGAATTAAAAAAAGAACTGCCTCTACTCCCTTTTCTGGGTGTATTATCCCAATCGACAAAAGCACCCGCTACATTTTTTATACTTTCTGGTTTATGTTCCAGTATACAGTTCCAATATTTGTCATAATCCCGTAATTCTAAATGTTGTTCAATAATTCGAGTAGTAAAAAAACTTGACTTAAAGAACTTTCCTAAAATATTTGCCATTTTTCTTTTTGCATTTCTAAGTTTATTATATAACCTGCCCTTAATCCACCTTGAAGCATAGTTTGGCTGATATTCGATATGGTATTTTATTCTGGAATCATTCCAGTTCAGCTCCTCTAATGAAGAATATTGATTAGCGATCACTAATCCATCAAACCCGTTCTCAATAGCTAATTCGTTCCAAAAATCAAATATCTCATTCATATGATCCATAATATCTGGTCTGTAAATCACCAATAACGGACAATTGCCTTCTTTAATATATCTTTTGTCTTTAAAAAATGGAAGGAAATAGTCAAAATGCTTTTTCCATTCATTTTTATCTCCATATGTCTGAGAAATCAATATCTTATTACCACCAGCGGCCCACACATTTGTCCAGTTTTCATTTGCCCAGCATAGACAAAATGGCAGATCCAGTTTATTATTTTTTAAATATTGCTCTACAGGTTTTTCCAAAAGCAAATGTCCATTAAACCAATAATGATACATACAAAAACCATAAACACCATATTTTTTAGCCAGCTCAACCTGCCATTCCTGAACACTGACATCTTCTAAATTATAATAATTCCTCTGCAAAGGTACCCTCGGCTGATTCTGTCCTCTGTATAATGGTTTTGCCTTTTTTACGTTAACCCATTCTGTAAAACCCTTTCCCCACCATTCATTATTTTCTGGAATTTCATGAAATTGCGGCAGATAAAATGCGATGACCTTCATCTTTTGCTCCTTCAAATGTAGCTGCATTACAGACTTTCAAAGAAATGAATGTATTGTCTGCTGATATTTGTGTAATTATACGCATCATAAATTATGTGACTTGCCTTAATGATCTGACTGTTCTCACAATCTTTTTTTAAAGCATTCAATATGGCATTTGCCAGTTCTCTCTCATTTTCCGGCGGATAATAATAAAAACATAAGCCTCTTGTTACCTCATAATTTGTCTCTATTTTAGAGACAAGTGTCGGTATTCCTAATATAATTGCCTCAACAGCAGTCATCCCAAAACCTTCATACAATGTAGGATTGACATAAAGTCTGCTTTCTTCAAACAATGACCGCTTTCTCCCTTCATCAACAAAACCTGTAAAAATAACCCTGTCTCCAAGTAAATGATCATCTACATACTCTTTTAGATAACACATACGCTCTGGCAAACTTCCAACTAATATCAGGTTATCCTCTATTTGGTCACGGATCAATTCAAAAGCTTTGATCAATGTAATTATATTTTTATGGTGAAACTGCAAATTTAACGCAACAATATAATTTTTTATATTTCGTTTATAGCTTTTTGGCAATTTTACATCAATTGGATTATATATTCTTTTTATCTTATTAGAAAATTTAGGATAAAATCGCGAAATCTCTTTTTGATCCGTATCACTGATCGCAATGATCTTATCATTTGTCCTAAAATCGATATAATACAACACCTTATGCAAAAAATACTTATATAGCGGGATCTTCACATCAGCAAGCACCCTATGTGAAACCGCTTTTATGTCATGCGGAATGACTACAGATAATGACGATGTTTTTCTTAATCCAGTATTACAGCTTATATGATAGACCAAATCTATTTGATATTGTTTTACTATTCTAGGAATGACAATTGTATTGACATAGCATATGTATAACATGCGTGCCAGTTCCGTTCGTGTTTCTCTGGACTTGATACAGATCGTAGTTATATCCGGAGCAAGAGATCTCACCAGTTCCAATGAATAGTCATAACAGATAAGAAACATATTCCTGGTATAACCATTTTCGTAAAATCCCTTTAAAAGATTAATGCCTACCTGATCCTTTCCACCAGCATGTTCTTTACTCAAATATATATAATTAAGCGCTATTTTTTTCATTGTCACACATTTCCTATTAACTGTTTTCTATGATTTCTTTGTACATATCAGCAATATGACAATAATCATATTGTTTAACTGTTTCTTCACTGTTTTTCACAATTTTCTGATACAGATTTTTATTATTTAATAAGCTGCAGATATTATCCGTCAACTGCCACACACATTTTTCTTCACACAGCAGTCCGTTCACTCCATCTTTAATTAATTGTGGTATTCCGCCGGTTTTTGTTGCCACCACAGGTAATCCTGATGCCATTGCCTCGACCATGACTAGTCCCAACCCTTCCTGTTCACCTTTTGATGTAGTGATCGAAGGTGCCGCAAACACATCAGCTGATGCATAAATGCTTTTCAGTTCTTCGTGCGTTTTACTGCCCCAAAATTGAATTTTACCTTTTTCTATCTGAGCAGCCTGTAACCGCAATTCTTCCCGAAGAGTACCATCCCCGACAATTATCAGTACTGCATCGATCTGCTTCATTGCTTCTATAAGGTATGTGACACCTTTTATCTCCGCAAGCCTTCCTACAAATAGAACAACTTTTTTATCCCCCTGTCCAAAATAATCGGGCACACGATACTGCTGTCCGAAGTTCTTCGTGTTGACACCCATGGATATCACACTGGGATCAACCTCTGGCTGTAATTTCTGCAAACACTTTTTCAAATGCTCTGATACTACAGTGACATGTCTGGAATTTCTCAGACATCTTATCTTCAATTTCCGCAGTATCCCCTTGTTCAATGACGTCACATCCCCGCCGTGCCCCGTCACAATATACGGCTTCTCCTTGAAGAACGACTGCACGATCCCCTGGGGGATCAGCCAATGCGCATGCACTATATCATACTCCGGCAGTATTTTTCTGAGATGGAAATATAATGATAACAGCAAAAAAGGAACTAGAAATACTCTTATCTTCTTCTCTTTGATCCGTGGGACGATCGCTCCCGGATAGCACAATGTTTCCCATTTATGTACAGGAAAATAATGATATCGTATCACATTGACATCCGCCATTTTCTCCTGAGCCTTTGCGCCCGGTGCCGCCGGCACTAAGACTGTCACATCGAAATATTTTGTCATCGCCTCTGCATAGTCAAATATAAACCGCGGCTCTGTATCGCCTTCCCATCTGGGAAAGGTAGACCCCGTTATCAGTAATTTCTTTTTTGCACTTTCTCCTGTGTTTCCCATCAAAAAAACTCCCAACCTAAAGCATCCTCTGTCTTTCCGACAATTGCATACTTTACATTGGGAGTCCCTTAATATGAACTTCTATCTTACCCGATCCGGCACTCCTTCCCCCGAAACGCAAACCCGTATTTCCGTATCCGTTCAGGGGCGATCCCTTTTGCCTCGAGGGAGGCGCTGTAGCGTTTTTCCTCGATCTGCTCCAGTGCATTCTGCACTGTCTCATCCAGTGTCTTCTCATCCTCGGGGTCATGTACCTTGAACTCCATGATGATCGCATCGTCATTCTCTTTCAATGGTTCGAGCATCACGTCATAGCGCCCGAATCCGCTCTCGCGGTTTGAGGTCATGGCATATCTTCCTGACAGCTCCACCATGAGCCCCAGCACAAATCCATGGTAGAAGCGTTCTGGCTCTGCATATTCCGACGACCTGTTCCCTGTGTCAAAATGGCTGAATGTCGCGAGCGCGACTTTGTTCATGTAGCGGTTCATATATTTTTTGTCATCCAGAAGCAGTGCCTTGACGAAATCGTTGTATGCTGTCCCTGCATTCCCGTCAAACCAGCCCCTCACCATCTTCCGAAGCATTTTCCGGACTTCAAAATTGGTGACCGCGAGCGTGTACCAGACATCCTTCTCTTCATCGCAGTCTTCCGCGGCGCCGGCCTCTATGATCCTCAATCCCATGACTTTCAGGTAACCGGTTGCCACCAGCAGACTCCAGACCGCCTGCGCGTCATCGTCGAGCTGGCTGAACACGATCTGCTCGTCGAGCTTCGTCTCAAAGCTTTCCCCTCTCAGCAGATCCTCCATCGTCTGTTTGATACCGGTGTCGCCCTTTTGGATCAGTGCGCTGACCAGTCCGTTTCCGCTCGTGTTCGACCAGTACGCATCGTACTTCGCATTGTTGCCAATAAACGAGAGGATCGACCATGGATTATAGATATCCCTGTGCGCGCCAAAGCAAAAACCGTCATACCATTTCTTCACATTCTGCTTCTCATTTCCAAGCCCCTTATCGTCCAGCGCCGCAAATACTTCCTCCTCCAGAAAACCGAAACAGGAGGCGTATTCGTCCGAGGTCGTCGTCACTACTTTGAGGTTGTTCAGATCCGAGAAGATACTCTCTTTTGAGATTCTTGTAATTCCTGTTATGATGCCTCTGTATAAATATGAATTCGTCTTAAATGTAGCGTTAAACAATCCCCTGAAAAACGCGGCTGCTTCATCCCAGTATCCCGACAGCCATGCCTCCTGCATCGGAGTGTCGTACTCATCCAGCAGGATGATGACATCCTTGCCATAATAACGGTGCAAAAAATCGGACATGGCATTGACCGCCCCGGAAGCGACTTCATCACTCATTCTGGGACGGATCTGTTCATAATACTTTTTTTCGTTTTCACTCAGCAGGCTGCCTTCCAGCAAATACCTGTGCTGTTCGTATAATCTGGCGATCACCTCAGTCACTTTATATTCCATTTTCTCATAAGTAGTCGCTTTAATACTGGCAAAGCTCAGAAATATCACAGGAAACGTTCCCTGCAGCTGCCTGTACTTTTCATCGCTCCATACCGCTTTCCCCTCAAACAGCCCGCCCCGTCCCGCATATTGATTCGAGAAGAAGCATTCGACCATGCTCATGTTGAGCGTCTTGCCAAATCTGCGCGGTCTGGTGATCAGCGTGACCTTGTCGCCGTTTTCCCACCATTCCCTGATAAATCCTGTCTTGTCTATATAAAAGATGTTCTCTGTGATGACTTCCTCATAGTTCTGATATCCGAGAGCCGGTCTTCCCAGCATGTCTGTCCCTCCTTGCCATCTGAAATCTGACTTTCTGATTCCATTATAGCCTCTCAAACTGTATATTACAATATTTTTTCCCAGTGTAAAGTATGCAATTGTCAAGGTACGCATTCAATCTATATAAATCCTTTCAGCTATATAGCGGAACTCTGATACACCTCCTCATGCTGCGGCTTCTCCCCCACAACATGGTATGTCCGCACAGGCTCCTGCTCGAATTTGAGCTGTGCGTAGATTGCATCATACTCAGCCCTCCGCGTGTGGTACTGTGTGTCCTGCAGGAGCCGTCTGTTCGCCGCGACCACATCGGAGACCAGTCCGATCGTAAAGGTCTCAAAGCCCATGATCAACAGTGTGCACGCCAATATCAATGACTGCACATGCCCGTCCGCGGTGCCGAGCGCCACATAGACAAAATAGCGCATGATAAATGCAAGTCCCACCGCCACAGGCGGTATCATCAGAAAAGTAAAGAATTTCAGAGGCTTGTACATCATATACGCCCTCAGGATCGTCACCATGGATTTCTTCACATAGCCCCAGATACTCTTGAAGAGCCTGGAGGGGCGCAGCTCCGAGTTGGTGCGGATGGGCACGCTCGTTATGGCAAGTTTTTCCCGTCCGGCCTGCACGATGGTCTCCAGCGTATAGGTATAGTCATTGACCACGTTGATGCGCATCGCCGTCTCCCGGCTCAGCGCGCGGAAGCCGCTGGGCGCATCAGGGATATCCGTGTTTGACGCTTTCCGCACTGCCCAGCTGCCCAGATGCTGCAGTTTTTTCTTGATCAGCGAGAAATGTTCTGTCTCGTCGATCGGCCTTGCCCCGATCACATACTCAGCACTGCCGTCAAGGATGGGCTGTATCAGCTTCTGGATGTCCTCTGCACAGTACTGGTTGTCCGCATCCGTATTGACGATGATATCCGCCCCCTGCCGCAGACACTCGTCCAGCCCTGCCATAAATCCTTTTGCCAGCCCCTTGTTCTGCGTGAAATTCACCACATGATGAACCCCCCAGTTTCTTGCCACCTCCACAGTGTTGTCCCTGCTGCCATCATTGATGATCAGGTACTCGATCTGATCGATCCCATCCAGCTTTTTGGGCAGATCATTCAGTGCGATCTCCAATGTTTCCGCCTCATTGTAACATGGGATCTGAATAATCAGCTTCATCTGCATTTTCCCCCTTCTCTTGTTGGTCCGCCTCCGCCGCATCGATCTGGATCCCTTTGCATCTGATCCCATGTTCGACCCTGCAAGAGTCCGTCCTTTGTATCCGTTCCTCCTGTGTCTGCATGAACAGGAAAAAAAATACTGCATAAACCGGCAGTGACACCATCGTCTGCGGCAGAAACAACGCCTGCAGCAGACAGACTGCCGTGATCAGACGATACAGTTTATGCGCCTTCACACGCCACTGTCTCGCATTGCAGATCCGCGTGATCCCTGCGTAGAACAGCATACACGCGGCCGCGATGCCCCAGATGCCAAAGCGCCGCCCCATCTGTCCAAACAACCCGGCGCCCCAGCTCATACTTTCTCCGATGTCATCCGCAAGGATCCGCGCTGTTCTCTGCCATGCAGAATCCTCCACGGCCGCGAAGAGTTCCGCGGCGGCAAAAAGCCCTGCGCTGGCAGTCAGAAAGGCCGTGACCGCTTTCCTGCACCATATTCTCATCTCAGGCACTGTGGCATCCCCGTCCGCATCCCGGGCATACCGGTCCCAGTATTCCAGAAACCATATCCCCATGACTGCAAGCATCAGTTCCATATACACACTGATCTCCAAATCGTATGTGACGATCCCTTTTATCAAAGGCACATTTCCTGTGATCAGGGACATATTGCAGATCAGAAAGGCATACATCAGTCCTGCCTGTGCCGCCCGTCCCACCAGAGCCTTAGACGGCCTGCAGAATATGGGGATCATCAGAGGCACCAGCGCCGCAACAGCCATTCCAAACACGTTCTTTTGGACCGCCAGCAGAAATGAGGCCAGCAGCACATTTCCTCCGTACCATACCTGCCCTCTCTCCTGAAAACAGTAAGCGGTCATATTTACCGTGATACCCAGCACAAGCCACGATACCACTGCATCATCCCGGATCAGAAGCGCTATGAACGGTTCGCAGATCCCGCCGGCAAAATAATAAAGTGTGATCAGAACGCAGACCACGCCGCTGCTCGCACTGTACACACAGAAGATATCCTGTGGAAATTTTTTTCTGCCGGATATGCACGGATACACCAGCAGTAACGCGACCGCGTCCACACCCGCCCAGAAATGGTCAGACTCGGAAAGCGCCCAGAACGCCACTGCCACAGCTGTGATGCCCAGCACGACCGCCAATGCCCTTTCGGATGTACTGCACGCTGTCCATCGCGGCAGCTCCATCTCCCTCTTGCAGATATACACAGCGATGCAGAGAAAATCTGCTACCAGCAGGATCAGCGTCCTCAGCGGCATTCCGTCGACAGAGACATCCACAAATATAAGGTTATAGATCCCTGCCAAAAATAAAATATACAGCTCCGACCGCTCACGGTCCTGCCCCTGTCTATGCCCTGTTCTTCTCATCTTCCCTGTTTTTCCTGATCACGGGCAGGATGCCTGCCGCGAACAGGCCAATCGTCAGCACAGCGATGACTGCGCCCCACATTTTTGTCTGCGACCGCTGTTTTTCCAGCTGCTCCACCTCGTTAAAGACCATATGGTAATTGTTTCCGATCTGCTCAAACTCCAGCTCCATCTCCTCACTGCTGACCAGCGGTACCAGATGACCGGTTCTGACATAACCTGTCGTCTCTTTGACAGAGATCCTGCACCAGCCTTCCCCGGCATCAACGTCCGTCACCAGCACCACGGTCCCTGCCTCCAGTACCGCTGTCACCTCCGATGTTTCATCCGCCTCCTGGTGGACTTCCATGTCCACATCGGCCTTCAGCACGGATCCTGCCACAGTCGTGCTGGTTTCCGCAGCATTTACCGGCACAGACATCGTCAGCAGTGTCCAGATCACAGCAGTCATCATGATCAATATCTTCTTCATAAATCTGCCCTACCCGTTCTATACATGTATTTAGGATCTGTAGAAAAATAACTGACGCATCTTGACTTGTCTATTTCTCCGATTATGCATGTCAAAAAGCCTCGCCGTAGCCCGCTACGCCTACGTTTTTTGACATACATTCTCGAAGAAATATCCTGCGCAAGTTGCATCACTTATTTTCCTACAGCTCCTTATTGTAATAGAGAATGAAATGCCCGCTCGACAAGGCATAGTCATACCGCCTGCCCAGCTCAGTGCCCTGATCAGCCCTGTAGTCTGTCAGCACCAGATCCCATTCACCCATCTCATCCTCATCGTAATCATCCACGCTTTCCCGCATGTCCAGGACCGTGATGTGCGTATCCCGGAGCAGGAATTGTATTCTGCCGATATCGCTCTCTCCATCGCTCTCCAGATACAGGATCCTGCCGGATGTCCGCCCTTCTGTGAGTTCCGTGATCCTGTCCGCGATGACGGAGTCCCTGTATGCACCGATACTGCCTGCATCGATCACCGCCGCGGACGCCAGCATCGCCAGCAGGACTTGCATGACAGCGATCATAAGCAAAAGAGCTGTCCGGCCGGTCTGTTTGCGGCCGGCAGCGATCAGCACCGTGACGGTCAGCATCAGCAATATGCCAAACCCGTATGCCGCCAGATAGAATCCCACCGGATCGGAATCCCCCGCATCATACAGATAGCTCATGCCAAACAGCATACAGGCGTGCAGGCTTGTCTGATGATACCTGCACAGACTGCCCAACACCGGCAAAAGCATGCACAGTTCCAGCACGGCGTTCAGGAGCATTCCACGCCACAATCTGTGTGCGTGCCACATCTCGTACAGCCCTGCAAGGATCAATATCGGAAACACATATTCATGATATCTGCCGTATGCCAGCGCATCCGCCCGTCCCGGATACACTGTACCGACTGCACTGACGAGCAGTGCCCCTGATGCCGACAGCAGTATAAAGCACCAGAATACTCTCCGCTTCCGCTCCTGTCCATACCTGACACCTTTCCACGCATGCCACAGTCCCCAGAGAGCCGTCCCGTAAGTCGCCGCCCCGAGGTACAGCACCTTTCCGGCTATGCTGACGATCAGGTTTGCGGCGCCTTCCAGTGTCATGATATATCGGAGCTTCCCCATCTGTCCCTGGTAATCGTTCACCTGAAAGATCTCTGAATTCCCTCCATAGACCTGGTTCATGACCGTATCCCGGACAGACATCCCGAAAAGAAACAGAATAAATACCACAGCTGCCATGATCGCATACTGCAGATGTTCATTTTTCCTGCCGTCCTCCCTTCCTCCCAGAAAGAACAGCCTGTCGCACAAAATAGACAGCACTCCTGCCACAAGCAGTGAAACAGTCCGCATATGTACGAAATGCATATATACAAGTACCACAAGCAGCAGGAACAGCCAAATTCTGTTCCCGCGCTCCAGGTACTGATACAGCAGCACAGCGGCAAGCAGATACAAAAACGCCAGCAGCGTCTCTGCCATTGTGGTCCTGGCATAAAGAAGGAGGGTGGGAAATAGTGCGGCCGCCGCTGCGAAGGCCGACAGGAGTCTCCGGTCTTTATCGGAAAACAACCTCCCCGCCAGATACTGCAGCATGAGCCCGATCCCTGCCAGCATCACAAAATTCACCGTGACCGCCGCGCGGTATGCCATTAAGCCATCCTGAAACAACAGAAACACAGGTAACAGGATGACGCTGTATCCATAAGAATAGTAGGAGTTCAACGACACGATCCCTGACCAGTCATAACCTGCGGCCGCCGCTGCGTATGACCAGTAACCAAACTCATCGGGAAGGATCGTAAACCCATAGATCCTGCCTGTACTGTATCCGAAAAAACAGCACAGCATCAAAAGGAAAGCTATGGCATATGCATGATGCATGCACCACAGCTTTATCCCACGTATGTGACTATTTTGCAGTGAGCGCATAGGTTCCAAGACCAGCCTGCACCTCAAATGTGACTGTAGCAGGGTTCGTGTCCTGATCTTCAAGGACTGTTATGGCTCCGCCAGGCTGTACACAGATCGCACAGTACTCCTTGCTTGTGTCAGCGTCCTTCGGCAGTCCTGTCACCAGTCCTACTGTTCCACTTGACAGTGTAACCCACTTTCCACTCTCTTTTGCGCCGAGATCAATGTTCAGCGATGCCACTACCGTTCCGCCGATCGCCGCTGCTGCCGCGTTGATGCTCTCCATCGCGCGATAACTCTTCTTCTCATCCGTATCGTAGATGATGATCGCCGCCTTCTGGCTGCCGGTCAGGCCAAGTGATGTCCTGACAGAAGCAAGCGGTGTCGTCACTGCCACGCCCCGGACCTTCTGAGCCGCATACACGCCGGCTATAGAAGTCCTGACATTCGTACCTGCTACGCTCACAGGGGCATCCGCTGCCTTTGACATTGTCTGTGCAAAGGTCACTACTGTCCCTGAGTCACTGGATGATTCGTCTGAGCTGCTGGACGATTCACTGGAACTCACACCCGGATCAGAAACATCTGAACCCGATGCGCTGACCGTCACTGCAGACGCCATAACCATTGACGCTGCAAGGACTGCCGCAAGAATCCTCTTGACTTTGATAGATTTCATTGTTTTTTCCTCCTTTTTGTCCTGGGTGGTACACCCTATCTATATGAAACGTTCCTGTCTCCAGAAACGTTTCAAACACTGTTAAATTCCTACACACTCATGCGCTCACGCCGTCATCTGCAAATTTTGTCAATGGCACATTCAACGCATTGCAGATCGCAAAGTACTCCGCCGCCTCGACTTTTCTCTTCCCACTCAGCAGCAGACTCAGAATGTCCATCGGAATCCCCGTCTTTTGTGACACATGTGTGTACCTGATGCCGTTGTCGTCAAGATATGTTTTGATCTTTATCCCAAACAACAGACTCACCACCTCTCGTACTTCTGTATTTTCTGCCCTTGAAAACAGAATTTCTGTACATTTAAAAATCTTAACAGCTTTTCTGTTTATTGTCAATAGTTTTAACGGTGTTTCTGTATTTTTTTGTTGATTTTGCGGAATGACTATGATACATTCATTTTATAAAAAATTTTGAAAATAAGAGATAGAATAGGAGACACAATGATTTCCAGTGACGATATCAGGAAAAATATATCAAAGAACATAACAAAATACCGGGAAAACGCCGGTTTCTCCCAGCGGGAGCTGGCACAGAAGCTGGGCATCACCCCCTCCCGCATCTCGAATTGGGAACAGGGCGCCAACTGCCCGACGATCGATATCCTCTTCGAGGTCTGCCGGGCGCTCCATGTCTCGATCAACGACATTTATGGCGTATATCCCGACTCGGAGATGATGCTCTCCTACAGTGAGCAGCAGCACATTCACAAGTACCGCAGCCTCGACGAACACGGACGCGAGACCGTCGATGTCATCCTGGAAAGGGAGAACATCCGGTCCAGAGAACTGCAAAAAAAAGAAGCCCGCATCCGCGAGCTTGAGGAAAAGAGATTATTTTGAATCATCAAGTTTCAATACGGACATAAACGCTTTCTGCGGTATCTCCACACTGCCTATCTGCCGCATGCGCTTCTTGCCCTCCTTCTGTTTTTCGAGCAGCTTCTTCTTGCGCGTGATATCCCCGCCGTAACACTTGGCGAGAACATCCTTTCGCATCGCCTTCACCGTCTCCCGGGCTATGATCTTCCCGCCCACAGCCGCCTGGATCGGTATCTCGAACAGGTGCCTCGGTATCTCGTCCTTGAGCTTCTCACACATCCTTCTGCCCCTGTCATAAGCAGACTCCTTGTGCACGATAAAGGACAGCGCATCGACCTCCTCCCTGTTGATGAGGATATCCAGCTTGACAAGCTCAGACTGCTCGTATCCTTTGATGTCATAATCAAACGAAGCGTATCCCCTCGAACGTGATTTGAGCGCATCAAAGAAATCGTAGATGATCTCGTTCAGCGGCAGCTCGTATCTCAGCAGCGCCCGCGTCTCCTCCACGTACTCCATACCCAGATAGCGCCCGCGGCGCTCCTGACATAGCTCCATGATGGAACCGATGAACTCCGTTGTCACCATGATCTCGGCGCTGACGATCGGCTCCTCCATATAGTCGATCTCCGACGGATCCGGCAGGTTGGAGGGATTCGTCAGTTCGATCATATCACCGTTTGTCTTGTGAACCTTGTACACGACACCCGGCGCTGTCGTCACGAGGTCCAGATTGTACTCGCGCTCCAGCCGCTCCTGGATGATCTCAAGATGCAGCAGTCCCAGGAATCCGCACCGGAAACCAAATCCCAGTGCGACAGAGGTCTCCGGCTCGTAGAAGAGCGAGGCGTCATTCAGCTGCAGCTTTTCCAGCGCATCCCGCAGATCCGGATACTTTGCGCCGTCCGCAGGATACAGTCCGCAGTAGACCATGGACTGCACTTTCTTGTAGCCCGGAAGCGGCTCCGCACAAGGGCGGTCCGCATCCGTGACCGTGTCCCCGACTGCAGTGTCCTTCACATTTTTGATCGATGCCGTCAGATAGCCCACCATACCCGCCGACAATTCCTCGCACGGGATAAACTGTCCGGCCCCAAAATATCCGACCTCCACCACGTCAAACGACGCTGCAGTCGCCATCATCCTGATCTTCGTTCCCTTGGAGACCTTCCCTTCCATGATGCGGCAGAAGACGATGACTCCCTTGTAAGAATCATAGACGGAGTCAAAGATCAATGCCTGCAATGGGTTGTCCGCGCTGCCCTTCGGCGCCGGTATCCTGGTGATGACCGCCTCCAGCACATCCTCGATCCCGACACCGTTTTTGGCAGATATCAGCGGCGCGTCCTGCGCTTCTATGCCGATGACATCCTCGATCTCGTTCTTCACCCAGTCGGGACGTGCACTCGGAAGGTCGATCTTATTGATGACAGGGAACACGTCAAGGTCATGATCCAGGGCCAGATACACATTTGCAAGCGTCTGCGCCTCGATCCCCTGCGCCGCATCCACCACAAGGATCGCCCCGTCACAGGCTGCCAGTGCACGGCTCACTTCGTAATTAAAGTCTACATGTCCCGGCGTGTCGATCAGATTGAAAATGTATTCTTCTCCGTTCTTTGCCTTGTACACGGTGCGGACTGTCTGTGCCTTGATCGTGATCCCGCGCTCCCGCTCCAAATCCATGTTGTCTAGGATCTGATCCTGCATCTCGCGGCTTGTCAGGAGCCCGGTCTTTTCTATGATCCTGTCTGCGAGTGTGGATTTTCCATGATCGATATGTGCCACAATGCAGAAATTTCTGATTTTACTTTGATCAAAATTCGACATAATCACTTATCTCCTTTTACTTTTCCTATACCCCATCCAGATCAGCGCGAGCAATCCTGCCAGCAGCGCCATCCACACACCGGTCGGCACATCATAGATATCAAAACATCTGACATTGATCCACATCTGGTTGATCGCACTGTTCGCCTCCGCGTCAAAGTACCGCATGACCGCCGTTCTGTCCATGACATCCTCCGGCGGATACTGACTGTAGAGCTGTCTGCCCATCTGGCTGCGCGTCGTCCTCACCAGGTAGTCCTCATCGCTGTTGTCCCCGCTGAAAAAATACCCGACAGGATAATCCATCAGCTCCTCATCCTCATCACCGGCGCCATAACACCAGTTCAGATATTCATAGATCGTGTCGTCGCTCTCACTCCCGGCAATGGACGAAGTATATCCGATATAATACATATTTCTGACAGCATTGTCCGTTCTCGACAAAAAGTTGACAAACGCCTCCGCCGCATGCTGTCTGCCCGCGTCCTCATCGATCCCGTCCTTCAGCATCACCCAGCCGTCGAACCAGAGATTGGTACTCTCCTCCGGCACTGCAAACTTCAGTTCGAAACCATCCTCGTCCGCCTGGTCCATCGCATACACTGCATCGCCCGACCACTGGTAATTCGCCACGATCTTTCCCGTTATCATATCTGCCTTCCCGCTGTCCGTCTCGAGGGAATACACATTGTCCATCAGCTGGTTCAGCAGCTCCTGTGCCTGTCGGATCGTCTCCGGGCTCACATCATTCATCACATCCGCAAGCTTCTCATGATAATCCTGCGAATGTACAAAAGCTTCGTCTGTCAGTTCGCCGGCTTTCAGGATCCCCAGTGCCGCAAAATAGGAGTCCCGCACATTATCCTTCAGCGTGACCTGTCTGTTAAACTTCGGATTGCCAAAGATCTCCCATGTGGATGCCTCCTCCTGTGTGACGAGCGCCGGGTTGTACAATACACCCGTGATCCCCCACATGTATCCTGCAGCATACTCGCTCCAGCTCTCACCGCCGATCTCATTGGATTCCAGCGTCTCCTGTATGAAGGGCGACACATTATTAATATAGAAATTATTGGGATCCTGCGTATCATAGAAGCCGTCCGAATACGGCAGCAGCCTGTCCTCCGCCATCAGCTTCATGATCATATACTCCGAAGGACACACCAGGTCATACGTGTCCCCCATGTTCAGCTGATTATACAGATCCTCGTTCGTGCCGAAGCAGGAATATTCTACCCGCACTTCCCTGCCATAAGTCTCCCTGTACCAGTCCTCAAACTCCTCATAGAGCGGACGCCCGCCGAAGATCACTGCACCATTGTCAAGTGTGATCGTCTCCTCCTCGTCCCACTCCCCGAGGTCGATATACTCCTCCCAGCTGCACACGCGCAGTATGACAGGCTCCTCCCCCGCGCATGCCGTCTGCCCGAAGAAAACACATGACACAGCTGCCCCAAGTGCCAAACTACCTATTTTTCTCACTGTCCGCACCTGCCCTCCTCTGATTTTTGTCATTTTTGTTCCCGTTCATGTTCATGATCATAACCATCAGTATCACCACCACAAATATGATCGTAGAAAGCGCCCACAATGCTGTCTTGATCTCTGTCTGGGACCCCCTCGTCGCGTTGACCACATAAGTACTGATCGTATCAAAGGTCGCAGGTTTCGTATAGCTCGTGATAAAATAATCGTCGAGCGACAGCGTGACCGCCAGGGCAAACCCGGAGACAACCCCCGGAAAGATCTGCGGAAACACCACGCGCCGGAGCGCCATCGCCGGGGAAGCCCCCAGGTCGAGCGCCGCCTCATAGAGACTGTTATCCATCTGTTTTAATCTGGGCACCACGGACAGATATACGAAAGGCGCCTCCAGCACCACGTGTCCGATCAGCAGCGAGATAAAACTGCTCTTGTCCACGCCGCACACACCGATCAGGAGTATACAGAGAGAAAAAGCCGTCACTACCTCCGCATTCACGACAGGCACCTGATTCAGCGAACCCACTGTCACATTGCCGAACCGTCCCGAATAAAAGACCCCGACTGCCCCCAATGTGCCGAGAACCGTCGACACAAAAGCCGAGCCGATCGCCAGGATCAGCGTCCCCGCGATCATTGCCTGCAGATCAGGCTTTGTGAACAGCGTCTCGTAATTTTTCAGTGAGAAACCATATATCGCTCCGATATTCGCAGAGTCCGTAAAACTGTACACTGCCAGTACCAGGATCGGCAGGTACAGCAGGACCACCATCATCACCAGGAATGCCCTGGAAAAAAATTTCTTCATCGGCCGAGCACACCTCCTCTGCTGCTGCCTGCATCCTCATCCGCATAGCGGTTGGTAAACAGCGTAAACACGAGAATGATCACCAGCAGGACAAGTGCGATCATCGAACCATTGTGCCAGTCATAAGCGCTGAAGTATGCCCCGATCAGGCTTCCCATGATATAAGTACTGTTGTAGAGCATGTCAAGCACGACATAGTTGGTCATGGATGGCAGAAACACCATCACAATACCGCTGATGATCCCGGGCACGGACAGCGGCAGCGTCACCTTCAGAAAGATCTGAACCGTGTCCGCACCAAGATCTGCCGCCGCCTCCAGAAGACTCCCGTCGAGCTTCAGCAGCGTCGTATAGATCGGCAGGATCATAAACGGCAGGAAATCATATGTCATGCCGATCAGCGTATTCATAAACGGATGATACGCAAGATTCCCTTCAATGATCGTCAGGATTTCCTTCAATGCCGTGATCCTGAGCGTAAAATTGATCCACATGGGCATGACAAAGACCATCAGGACCACCGATCTGTGTTTCATGCTGCTCCTCGCCAGTATATACGCGATCGGATACGCCAGCACCAGACAGCTGCAGGTGGTAGCCACCGCGATGCCCAGACTGTAGGCGAGCGTTCCGATCGTGTTGGGGCTGGAAAAAAATCCCATCAGATTACCGAGCGTGAACTGCCCCTCCCCGTCCGTAAACGCATAGTATATGATAACGATCAAGGGCGCCAGCACAAAACATACCAGAAACAGGCCATACGGTATGCACAGCTGCGACCTCTGAAAACGAAATTTGTCCATCTGCAACCTCCATCCGGTTAAGCCGGTCATTTCCTGATGGCATAGTGAAACTTATCCATCGGGATCAACAGGCTCACATAATCATCCATGTTCCACAGATACTCGTCGGATACGATAAAATCCTCGTCCTCCTCGGTCCGGACGACATAGCTGTAGTGATCGCCCTTATAGATCAGATTGATGATATGTCCGCGCAGGATACCTGCTTCCTTGTCATCACTCATCTCGATATCATCCGGCTTCACCGATACGACCACCCTGATACGGCCAGGCTCAATCACATCGCCGTGTGCGTCCACAAGAGCACCGTCCGTACTGAACGAAGCCCCCGGTATCAGCGCTGTCAGGTCGCAGTCCAGCATGCCCCCGAGAAACGTCAGCCTGTAATCTTTGTCCAGGCCGGACTCAATGCGGTTGATCGTATTTTCCGCCAGCATGATGTGGATCCCCTCCGGCTCGATATACAGCCCTACCTGGGTGTTGAGCTCCGCCTTTCTGGTGGACTGCACCACGATCTCATTTTTGCCGGACTGCACCGCGATCTCATAGTGCACGCCTTTAAAGATGACCGAAGTCACAACGCCCCTGATGATGCCCTGATCCGGCGCCGTGATCGTCACATCCTCCGGTCTCACCACCGCGTCGATCATCGTGCCATGCTCCACATCGTCCACACATTCAAACTCCGCACCGCAGAACCGCACCCTGCACCTGCCTGTCATAATCCCGCTGAAAATATTACTGTCTCCGATAAAATCGGCTACAAAGGCATTTCTGGGTTCATTGTAGATATCCTCCGGAGTACCGACCTGCTGGATCTTCCCCTCCGACATCACGACGATCTTGTCGGACATCGTGAGCGCTTCCTCCTGGTCGTGCGTCACATAGATGAACGTGATCCCCAGCTTCTCATGCATGCCCTTTAACTCGAGCTGCATCTCCTTGCGCATCTTCAGGTCCAGCGCCCCCAGCGGTTCGTCCAGCAGCAGGATCTCCGGCTCGTTGACGATCGCCCGCGCGATGGCGATGCGCTGCTGCTGGCCGCCCGAGAGCGTGTGTATCCCCCTGTCCTCAAAATCCTCCAGGTCTACCATCTCCAGCGCTTTCTTGACCTTTTTTATGATCTCTGCTTTCGGGAGCTTCTTGAGCTTCAGCCCGAAAGCAACATTCTCAAATACATTTAAGTGAGGAAAAAGTGCATATCGCTGAAATACAGTATTGATGGGCCGTTTATTTGGCGGCAGATCCCCGATATCCTCACCGTTCAGCAGCAGTTCACCCTCTGTCGGCTTGTCAAAACCCGCTATCATGCGCAGCGTCGTCGTCTTTCCACAACCCGAAGGTCCCAGAAATGTGACAAACTCACCTCTCTGCACTGTAAGGTTGAAATCATCGACCACCCGAAAGCCGTCGTCAAAAGTACGGCTGATATGTCTTAACTCAATAATATTTCCCTTTGTAGTATTTTTGTCCAACGCCTGTCCTCCTCATTTCGTAAACTCATGCCTGCACCCTTCCAGCCGCGTAGCCACTCTATAATGCATCACTTTGTAGTGTATCATATCCTTGCAGGAATTGCTACTGAAATTTTTTTTATTATCCTCAGAAAGCCTTTAACTTTGACACAGATCTGCCGATAACATTTATATATTAACCTGGGAGGGATTCTGTATGAACATTCAATATAAACCGATCGATCTGATTCAGGAGATCCAGAAAAACAATTATTCCTATACACACACTTTTACCAAAAAACTGACGGTAGCCGATGAGAAAGTTGAAAAGCTTCAGGATAAGGCAGAGCGTTTCAAGAAAAGTGTCAAAAAACTAAAGCGCTATTCGTCGGGAGCGATCTCAAGAGACCTGCTCGAGAGCCAGGTGGACGACCTGTTGAAATCTTATAATGATATGAAGAACAGCTCCGGCGAAGTGGCCGACAAAGATGTCCAGAAGCAGCTCTCAAAGCTTGATAAACTGTTCTCAGACAATGAGAACAGCCTGAAGAAGATCGGCGTGGAGACTGTCAACGGCAGATATGTACTGGACAGCAAGACCTTCTCCGAGGTCTCTGACAAGACGCTCAGCACACTTTTTGAAGGCCATGATTCCTTCATCGGAAAAGTCGATAAGATCCTGCGCAAAGTGGATGAAACTGCCAGCGATGCACAATACAGCATCAACGAATTCCCAGTCAGCCAGACCCACAAATACGAGCAGGCAGACATGACGCTTGCAGCCCTTATGACACTTGCAGGACAGACCACGGCAGCGCTGCAGTCCTGTAACGATCTGGTCCAGTCCGGACAGATCTCCGATATCGATGTCCAGAATTCCGTTAAAAAATTATTGGCCTATTTTGCCCAGTCCGCATACCGCACGGACAGTGCGAACGAAAGCCCGAATATAGACAGGCTGAACCAGCTGTGCCTCAGCCAGAGGGATAAGCTTGCCGATCTTGGCATGACTTTTGACAGCCAGCAGAAAGAGATGACGTTTCATGCCGGTATCGATATGACGACCCCGGATTTTCAGAATGCATACAATGAACTGTTTGGCAAAAATGCCGCGTTTGGAAATGCCGTCATAGGATACAGCAAAAATGTCTTTAATGATATCATCCAGCCTGATCAGATCGGCGTATCGATCATTGATACCCAGGCGTAAAATATTGCATTCTTTCCACAGCAGAGCGGCAGACAATTTCATTTGTATCCCGTTCTGCTGTTGACTTAGGAGCTGTCAGTTATTTTTCTACAGATCCTTATGCTCCAGAACATATCCTTCAGGCAGATCAGTGTCCCAGCATATCCTCGATAAAGATCCCGTACCCTTTCGTGCTGTCCTGCACGAGCACATGCGTGACAGCGCCCACAAATCTGCCGTTCTGTACGATAGGCGCTCCTGACATCCCCTGGACGATTCCGCCCGTCGTCGAGAGCAGTCCTTCGTCTGTAACCTCGATCGAGATCTGACGGTTTACGGCTTCTTTTCCCGGCATGAGCTTTGTGATCTCCACGTCATAGTATTTTGACTCTCCATCGATGGTGCACAGGATCTGTGCCGGTCCTGTCGTCACCTCCTGCTTCAGTGCGATCGGCAGCGCCTCCCTCCCGGCAGTATATTCATTCAGAAGTTCTGCGTTTGCCACGCCGTAGATCCCCTGTACGGTATTGTCCACGATCACCCCCGACACCTGGTCCGGTTTATACTCGATCACCCCGGTCAGTTCGCCCGGGTTCCCTCTCTCTCCGCGCTTGACCGCCACGATCTCCGTATGGTACAAAAGCCCTGTTCCAAGCTTTAAGAGTTCCCCTGTATCCATGTCATTGATGCCATGTCCCAGCGCGCCAAACCGGTTCTGACTGTCTATATATGTCATCGTACCGATCCCCTGCGCGCTGTCCCTGAGCCACGCCCCCATCTTGTAGACATTGTTTCCATCCGCTTCCGGTTTGATCCTGACCTGGATCAGCTCGTCCTTTCTGGAAACCTGGAAAATGATCTCCGCCCCGTTTCCATTTTCCACATACTCCCTGACCTGTTTCTTGTCGCTGATCGCCACGCCGTCCATCGCCGTGAGGTAATCGCCGGCCTGCAACTTGTACTCGGAAGGTGCATACTTGTCGCCGTTCACTCCCTCAAAGCCGCCCGTGTCCACCACCAGCACGCCCTGTGTCCTGACATAGATCCCGATCGGCCTGCCTACCGGAGTCAGGGTCGTGTTCTCTATGACCTGTATATCGACATCCTTGAGCGGCACGACCCCAAAAAGTTTCAGCCGCATCTGATAGGAGCTTGTCGTTTCCCCTGCCACGATCGTGAGCGGCTGATTGAGTGCCAGCACTGTGTCGGAATCCGTGCTGAGGATTCCTGATGCCGGTATACGCAGATTAAATTCTTCGCTTGTCCCTGCTTTGATACTGATCGTACTTGGTACCGTACTCTGGTAATATGCGTAAGTTGCCCAGCAGAACAACCCGACCGCAAAGCCCAGAAAAACATATAAAAATAAGAGATATTTTATCCGTCTGCTGAGCGCAGTATGTTTTATATTCTCTGCTTTCATCCATTCACTACCTTACTAAGTTGATCCTCACCTTTTTTTGACTGATTGTAGTATATGGATTTTTTTATAAAATAAACGACACGGATTTTTTTTCAGCAAAAATATCCGTGCCATTTTACAGAACTTTACATATTTTTTTCGGCAAGCCGCTTCTCGCGCTTTATCCGCCTCCGCTCTTTTGCCTCCGCTCTGCCCTGTTTGCTCATCAGCAGATAAAAGCTTGGCAGCAGCAGCAGGATCAGCAGCGTGGAAGTGATCAGTCCTCCGATAATGATCAGCGACATACCCTTCATCATTGCCGCGTTTTCATTTTGCGTGAATATCATCGGGATCATCGACAGGATCGTCGTCAAGGTCGTCATGAGGATCGGCCTCAGACGCAGACGCCCGCTCTCCATCAGCGCATCGTTCAATGACATGGTCTCCTTCAGCTGGTTCGTCGTATCGACGTACAGGATACCATTATTTACCACGATACCTACGAGCATCAGCACACCCATCAGAGCAGTCATGTTCAGCGTCGAACCTGTGATGAACAGCAGGAAAAAGGAACCGATCAGGCTGAACGGAATACTGAGCATGACCATGAGCGAAAATACCGGCGACTCAAACTGCATGGCCATGACGAGGAAGATCAGGAAAACTGCTGTCAGGATCGCCTTTCCGATCGCCGAAAACTCCTCGTTGATCATCTCATTCATCATATTTTGTGTCTGACCTACACCCTCGGGGAATTCGCCTCCCCGTTCCGCTGCATCCACCGCCTCTACAATGGCCGTCTGTGCCGTAAACTTGGCGGCATCCGTCGTGTATGCCGTGATCGAAACCTGATATTTGCCATCCTCTCTCACAAGTGTATCAGGCACATCGGAATACACCGCTTCCGCCACGTCCCCCACCGTGATCACACTTCCCGCCGGAGTGGCGATCTCAAGGTTTAACAATTGATTCATATTGACGTAGCTGTCCTCTGGATACTCCATTCTCACGGAATACTCCTCTGTTCCGATCGTCATGTCCATGACCTCGACACCGCTGCTGGCATTGTACATCTCACTTGCCACCTGTACGGCAGTGAGCCCTACGTTCATGCACTTCAACGGATCGATCTGTATCTTCACCTGCGCGGCATCCGATGTCAGGTTGCTCGAGGTCTTGATGACGCCCGGGATCTCCATCATGATCGCATCGACCTGTCTCGCGGCGGTCTTGAGATCCTCGATGCTATCCCCGCTCATGTCGACCTGCGTACTTGACATGACACTCATCATGGAGGACATCCCGCTTCCCGATGCCGATACGATCACACTCATGTTCGTACTGTTCAGCAGTTTCTCATTGTACTCATCCACGAGCTGGTTGATACTCTTCTCGCACACATCTGAAGGATATGCCGTGATCGTCGCCGAAGACCCGCTGATCGTCAGGTTACATCCCGCAAAATCCGTATCATCAATCACCATCTGTTCGATGAACTGGATATTTTCATCCATCACCTCAAGCCGTGTTCCTGACCGCTGCTCGATAGAGATGCTCATATTGTCAAGCCCTGTCGCCGACATCAGTTCCTGGTCGAGCTGCCCTGCCAGCACAAACGCCAGAACCAAAAGCCCTACCGACACCAGCATGACCGTCTTTTTCTTCAGCATGATATGCTTCAGCAGCGTCTTGTAGCCGTTTCCGACCTTTCCCACGATCTGGTTTGCCAGCGTATCCTTCTTTTCCTTCGGCCTGTATTTCCAGAAGAAGATCGGAATGAGCGTGATCGCCACGATCAATGACGACATCATGGCAAAGATGATCGTGAATCCAAGCTGTGAAAAAAGCTGTCCCGCAAGCCCCTTCATCGTGGCAAGCGGCAGATATACGACCACCGTCGTGATCGTTGATGCCGACACGGAGGATGCCACTACCTTAGTACCGACCATCGCGGCATCCTTGTAATCCGGTTTCTCATCCTTCAGTCTGAAACAGCTTTCCAGCACGACGATCGATGCATCAACCATCATACCGATTGCGATGACCAGCGCTCCCATCGTGACTACATTTAGCGAAAATCCTGCAAAACTCATAAAGATGAGCGTTGCGAGAAGCGATATCGGCATGGAACTGCCGACGATCAGGCTGGCCTTAAAATCTCCAAAGAAAATGAAGAGCACCAGCATGGAAAACAATACGCCCAGCACCAGCGTCTGTGCCACGGAACTCAGCGAGGATTCGATGCTGTCCGCCGCGTCGTATGCCACAGAGATCTGAATTGCCGAATTTTTTGCCGCCACGCGCTCGACCAGCGATTTCACATGGTTCGAGACATCAACCGTACCTTCACTCTGAACCTTTGCGATCCCCACGCTGATACTGTCCTGTCCATTAAAACGGCTGATACTGCTGTTCGCCTTGGACGTCATGGAAACTGTAGCAATATCCGACAGCGAGATCGTCGTCCCCCTGTTCGTGATAATGGGTATCTTCTGCAGATCCATAAGGTTTTCCGGTTTAGAGGAGGCAGACGCATTGACGCTCTGCGACCCCTGTTCGACACTGCCGATCGGGATCGTAAAATCCGTCGTCGTGATGTATGTCCTGATATTAGCCATGGTCACGCCGTACTGCTGCATCTTGTCGCTGTGCAGCTGTATCCGGATATAATCCTCCTCTCCGCCCGACACTGTGATCTGGGCGACATCGGAAAGACGCTCCAGCTCAGGCCGGAGTTCATCCTCCACAAACGCCAGCACATCCGTATCGCCGGTTGATGTGACTGACAGCGTCATCATATCCTGCGCGTTCATATCCATCTCGATGATGACAGGATCCTGCATCCTCCGGCAGCTGCAGGGACGCAGTGTCGATCGCACTCCTGAGATCCGAGTACGCTTCATCTGTATCTGTGCCATATTCATAGGAAAACATGACCAGAGACATGTTTTCTGTCGTCTGCGAAGTCACGGAATCCACGCCGGATAACGTCTTACCGGAATCTTCTATAATCTTGGTCACCAGCTCCTCCGTCGTCTCCGGATCACCGCCCTGGAAGATCGTCATGACAAACAGCATGGGCATCTCCAGATCCGGTGTCAGCTCCATCTTGAAGCCAAACACAGAGCTGATACCAAAAACAAACAGAGCCAGCACGATCAGCAATGCCGAAACAGGCCGTTTCAGGGCCAGCTTGGTTAAAGAACTCATAGCTTATGCCCCCCTATTCCTGTACAGTACTTTCAGTATCTTCGCTGTTCCCGGTATCTGCACTGCTCCCCGGCACAGAGATCTCCACGCCGTCCCGCAGCTGGGCTGACCAGGTCGTAATGATCGTATCATCCCTGGTAAGCCCGTCTGTGATCACGATCCTGTCATTGTCAAAGAGCCCTGTCGTCACTTCTGTCCGCTTTGCCTTTCCGTCCACAGCCGTATATACATAAGCCTTTGTTCCATCATAATAGACCGAATCATACGGTATGATGACCACATTTTTTTCATGATATGTATCTGTCGTGACAGTAGCCTTTGTACCAGAAAGCAGATTTGAAGTGTCCCCCTTGACAGCCGCTTTGACCTTAAAGAGCCCTGTCGTCGCATCGATCGCGCTTCCGATCTCGATCACTTCGCCATCGTATATCGCATCGTCCTTCTTTAACGTGATCTTCTGTCCGACCGAAAAAGTATTCCGCACATCCTCGCTGACGTAATATGTGGCGACCATCGTATCTTTATTTGAGATGACAAATGCCGGATTACTTGATGTGGCGAAATCATGTTCTTTCAGATTTACAGTCTCGATCACCCCGGAGATCGATGCCGTGATCGTATAACTGTCCAGACTTTCCTGTGCCTGCTCTATGCCGAGCTTTGCCTGTTCTATGCCAACCTGCGTCGCAGAGATCTGATTCTCCACCGTCTTCTTCTGCTCTTCGCGGATCTCATTGCTCTGGATATTTGTCGAAGTCACAGCCTGGCTGTACGAGTCATATGTACTATCGATATTCTCCTGGATCGTCTCTATGCTCTCCTCCAGCTGGTCGATCGTTGACTTGTACTGGGTGATGGCGCCCTCTACCGGTGCCACCTCCGCAGCCGCCGACTGATATCTCTGCATGGCCGCCGCATAGTCTGCTGCCCCCTGCGGTGTGTTTTTGTCAAATGTGTCCGCATAATCCTTGATCTCGTCGACATCTTCCCTGAAATCATACTCCACTTTCAAGTCCGCCAGCTCACGCTGCTTTTCGCTCAGTTTGTCCTTCGCCTTCTGCAGATTGTCCATCGCATCCAACAGATTATCCTGCAGTTTGTTGACGCCGTCCTCCGCCTGCGATACCTGGTTATCCAGCTGCATATCATTTAAGGTGGTAGCGCCCTCACCGTATTGAATGTTATAAGCACGCTGTGCGTTGTCAAGCTGGATCTGTGCTGTCCGCATGGAGATCTGTGCATTATCAAACTGCATCTGCGCCATCGTGCCATCAAGCACAGCAAGCACATCGCCCGCCTCAACAACATCGCCCGCCTGAACCTTAACCTCAAGCACCTCCGCCGTGGCTTTTGGGATCACATATACGGACTCGTCCGGACTGATCGTTGCAATAAAATCAGCGCTGAGCTTCATCTCACCCACTTCAGGACTGGCAGTCTCTACCACCGCCACATCCTCCACAGTCTGCTCCTCCGGCGCCTGTCCACACCCCCAGAGAAATGAGACCGGCAACACCGCACTCAGCAGTAATGCCATTCTTTTTTGTCTGTTTTTCATTCTTTTCCCTTCCTTTTTCCACTTCTGCCGCATCACATTCATTGCCTCATTTTCATAATTTACATTTACATCTCCATGCCATTTTACCCAAAAATTTTACAAAATAAAAGAGTATATCGCATTTTTTATCTAAGTTTTATGATTTGTTGCATTCTTAATTTTTTTTTAATAAGGCCGCACTTGTTATTTCCATTCTGTTTTGATTATAATAGAAACGGTACATTGGATTACTAATTATATTGCGCAAGGAGGAAATCTATGAAAACAAATTGGGAAAAGCTCAAAAAAAGGGCAGCATGCTCCATACTGATATTTGTAATCGCAGCATCTGTCATACCGCCCCAGTCTGTCTCCGCAAAGGAGAGCATCGGAAACGGTATCATTCTTTCCACAGACAGCATTACCCTCACAGACGGGGCTTCCGCGACCTTCACGGCTGTACTGGGTGACGGGGCTGACGCGTCGAGGCTTGCCTGTGTCGTCGCTGACCCGAATGTCGCGGCCATCACCCCTGTAGCCTATGCAGCCAATGCAGCAGCATATCAGATCACTTACGGAAACGGCGGGTCGACAGTCGCTGCCGTGTACAGTCTTGACGATCCGGCAGTCGTGGCTTATGTGGCCATCAATGCGACGCCGCTTGTCATGGAATTCCCTTCCAGACTGGGAACCAACCGCGACAACTACTGTACTATGGTGAGCTATGAATTTGTGCCATATGATTTCAAGTACGCTGATTTCAATGACTACAAGTATACGCTGAATCTGCAGTACCAGTGCACTTCCTACAAGGATGATGACTATAACAGATGGGGCTGTTTCGGATACTTCTATGATGCTGCCGGAAACGTGCTGTCAAAAGTACATCTTTATTGCAGCGCCCTCTCCAAGGGAAGGGTGTATCACAGTGAATTCAATGTTCCGGTCAATGCAGTCCGGTTTTCTGTAGAGGGATTTTAAAAGGAGCGCAGATGCGCTCCTTTTTTGTATCGATTCATTTATTGGTCACAGTGAATCAATGATGGAATTGATCAGGTTGGTGATCTCCTCCACGGACGTCTCGATATCCGTATAGATCCCTGCCGACTGATTGGACAGATCCTGCATGCTCTTTGCAACAACCGCAAACCCCACGCCTGCCTCACCGCTTCTGGCAGCCTCGATCGTTGCATTGAGGGATAATATCGTCTGTTTCTTGGCGATCCCCTTCAGATGTCCTGTCTTCTCGTTGATCATCTGCACCAGTTCTCCTGATTTCTTGATATCATCCTTCACCGAATCAAATCTTCCGGTATTTTTATGATCCAGCTCCTCGAGACCCGCTGCCTGACTGATCACCGTACTCAGCATCCGGGCGGCACCCTTTGTCTTTTTATCCACAGAATGAGAGACGACCACTGCGCCAAGTCTCTCCCCATTCACCACAATGTCATACGCATCCGTTTCCTCACCCTGAAAATCATGCCCCTGCGTCAGGCGTTCACCCTCCGCATCGACCACGACAGCCTCCAGACCCGCAAAATCCGAAAAGGCATCCTGCAGTTCCTGCAGTTTCTTTACATCCACACAATCGTTCAATATCATATCCCATCCTCCATTCCGCATAACTGACCTATCTACAGTATACAGATATTTTCAGATATTTTCAACATTTATCTGTTGTTTTCGCTACCTTTTCTTTTTCCGGGCTGTCGCGATCAGCTCTCTCGCGTTCTCCCGCACCGTATCAGTGATCTCATCACTGCCGAGCATCCGCGCGAGCTCGTCAACAGTCTCCGTCCCGTTCAGCTGTACGATATCCGTGACGGTCTTATTGTCCACTGCCTGCTTGGCAATCTTGTAATGGTTATCCGCCATCGCCGCGATCTGGGGCAGATGCGTGATACAGATGATCTGGTGGCTCTGCGCCAGATGTCCCAGTTTCTCCGACACCTTCCACGCTGTCTTGCCGCTGATCCCGGTGTCGATCTCGTCAAAGATCATGGTCGGTATCCGGTCCCTCGACGCAAGTACAGTCTTGATCGCCAGCATGATGCGCGACAGCTCGCCGCCGCTCGCCACGTTTCCAAGGCTTTTTAACGGCTCGCCCGGATTCGTGGAGATCATAAATTCCACATCGTCATATCCGTTGGAAGTGATCTCTTCCTTCTTCCGCACCTGGATCTCAAACTGCACATCCAGGAAATTCAGATCTGTGAGCGCCGCGATCATGTCCTTTTCGAGCTTCGACGCCTCCTTGCTGCGGATCCTGGAAGCTTTTTGACACAGGCTCTTTAACTGGGTCTGCATCTTTGTGACCTGCTCTTCCAGCCGGGCTTTATACGCATCTGCATTGTTGAGCTTCTCGATCTTCTCCCCGAGCTGTGCCTGGTACTGCAGGACTGACTCGATGCTGTCCCCGTATTTGCGCTTCAGATGATTGAGCAGGTTCAGCCGTTCCTCCATCTGGGCAAACCGCTCTCCATCAAACTCCATATCTGCCATGTACTCTGCGATCTCCCGGTTAAAATCACTGAGCAGGGCATCGATGTTCTCGAGCTCGTCGGCAAGCTCCTGCGCCCTGTCGTCATAGCTCTCCACGCTGCGGAGTTCCCGCACCGCATAGCCCACCGCGTCCGCCGCAGACTGCTCTCCGTTTCCGGTAAGCTGATACGCCCTGTCCGCCGCCTCAACGATCTGTCTGCTGTTTGCCATCTTCCGGTAATCTCGCTCGAGCGCCTCATCCTCACCCGCTGTCAGCCCAGCCTCCTCGATCTCCTGATACTCAAACTCCGCCAGGGAAAGCTCTTTTGCCTTTGCCCCGTCATCCACACAGAACTCCGCCAGCTCCTTTTTCAGCTTTCCATATTGCTGATATCTTTCCCTGAGCTCCTCCCGGATCACAGCAAGCTCCTCCCCGGCAAAAGAATCCAGGATCTCCATATGGTTCCTCTTGTACAGGAGGGACTGATGCTCATGCTGCCCGTGAATATCGATCAGAAGCTCGGAAAGAGCCCTGATCTGCTTTGCCGTGACCGTCTCCCCGCAGATCTTAAACAGATTTCTGCCGGGCTGTATCTTCCGCTGGATAATGATGATCCCGTCGTCCTCCACAGGGATCTCCATGGCTTCGGCTGACTGCCTCATGGCATCGTCTGTCACCTGGAAGACCAGCTCGACAAGCGCATAGTCCGCGCCTGTCCTTATCAGATCCTTGTCCGCCCTCGCTCCCAGCGCGAGATTGATCGAGCCGATAATGATCGATTTGCCGGCTCCAGTCTCGCCGCTCAAAATATTCAGCCCTTCCCCAAAAGTTACTTCTGTCTCTGAGATGAGAGCCAGATTTTTCACATGCAAGCTAATTAACATTTTTGTACCTAACCCTTTATAATTTCGTCTAACTTATCCATCACCATCTTGGTTTCCTCAACAGTCTTTACCGCGGCAAATATCGTGTCATCGCCCGCTATGCAGCCGACGATCTCCGGAAAGCGCATGGCGTCCAGCGCCGCAGCCACCGCCATCGCCATCCCCTGCACTGTCTTCACCACCAGTATGTTCTGCGCCATATTCATCGAGACAAAGCCGTCACGGAGCACTCGGATATATTTGTCCCCCAGCTTCGTATCCCCATTCTGCAGGATGATATATTTCTGCCTGCCGTTTCCCGAAGCGATCTTTGACAGGTGCAGTTCCCGGATATCCCTGGAAACGGTCGCCTGGGTCACGTCAAAACCCTCCCTGCGCAGATAGGAAGCCAGCTCCTCCTGCGTCTCGATATCGTACTTGTTGATCAGTTCTACTACAACCTCATGTCTCTTTCTTTTCATCTGGTTCCATTCCATGCCTTTCGCAGAGTCTGCTCAGAACACACGCATTTTCCTGTGCAGCGTATCCAGAAAACTTCCCTCACTGAGCTTTATGATCTTGGTCACCTTATCCGAGCGTATGATCCGTATCTTGTCACCCTCATTGAGATTGACCGGACATCTGCCGTCAAAGCTGGCGTCCACCTCCTGCTTTTCTCCCGGCTTATACTGCCCGATCTCAATATCTATGACATCGTCCTCCGCAAGTATGATCGTCCTGTTGTTGACCAGAGTGTGGGAACAGACCGGCGTCATCATGATCAGCCTCGCCCTCGGCTCGACGATCGGTCCTCCTGCCGACAGATTGTACGCGGTCGATCCTGTCGGCGTGGAGATGATCATGCCGTCCGCGCTGTATGTACTGAGCATCCGTCCATTGACGTAAATGTTAAAATTGATGACGTGCAGCGCACCCTTTCTGTTGATCACGATATCGTTCAGCGCCGTCTGCGGATTGGAACTGATGCCAGATATCACCGGGATCCCGCTCAGCATCATGCGCGGCTCGATCTCATACCGGTTCGCGATCAGGCTGTCGAGCGCCGTTTCGATGTCCTCCCTGTCAACCTCCGCCAGATAACCCAGCGTCCCCAGGTTGACACCGATCATCGGGATATGATACGACACATATTCCCGCGCCGCACGCAGCATCGTACCATCCCCTCCGAGCACGATCATGCCCTCCACCTTGTCATCGACCCTGCCGCTGCAGAGACATCCCTTCAGATGCAGATAGTCCCGTATATACTGTGTGACCTCGCCTTTCCCATCTTTTGTCTGGTTTGTATATATATAAAATGTTTTCATTCATTCCCCATATCTCATTGTCAGACATCCAGCGTCCTATGCGCGGATGAAACCGTTTCCCTTATAAGCTCCGCAAACCGCTCTTCCTCCATACCGGCTGCATCCTGCTCCGCCTTGACCAGATGCACCAGATATTCGATATTGCCCTCCGGTCCCCTGATCGGTGAAAAATCAAGATCTCGTATCTCAAAGCCCTTTTCCAGCGCAGCGGAGAACACCGTGCGGATGACTTCCATATGCACCTGCGGATCTCTCACAACACCCTTTTTTCCTACCTTCTCTTTTCCCGCCTCAAACTGAGGTTTGATGAGACAGACCATCTGTGCACCGGGATCCAGCAGGCTGTATGCCGGTCCCAGTATCTTGTCCAGTGATATAAAAGACACATCGACCGACGCAAACTCAAGCCTGTCCTCGATATCCTCCGGGACCATATACCGGAAATTCGTCTTTTCCATACAGACGACCCGCGCGTCATTGCGCAGCTTCCATGCCAGCTGCCCGTGTCCCACATCCACAGAGTAGACTTTCTTCGCCCCGTTCTGCAGCATACAGTCCGTAAAACCGCCCGTGGAGGCCCCGATATCCATACATATTTTTCCGTCGAGCCGCAGGCCGAACTGCTCGACAGCCTTCTCCAGCTTCAGACCGCCGCGGCTGACATAGCGGAGTGTGTTTCCGCGGACCTCCAGCCGTACCTTTGACTCATCGAACATGGCTCCCGCCTTGTCCTCCTTCTGGTCATTGACATACACGCACCCTGCCATGATCACAGCCTTTGCCTTCTCGCGTGACTCTGCAAGTCCCTGCCGCACCAGCAGCACATCCAGACGTTCCTTCATACTTTTGCGCCCTTCCTCAACCTATCATCTGTCTATGGCTGTCTCCTGGGACAATTCCCCGCACAGCTCCAGGATCCTCTGTGTGACCGTCCCCGCATCGATCCCCACCTCTCGGCGCAGGATCTCCACATTTCCGTGCTCCACATACTCGTCAGGGATATGGATCGTCAACAGCTTTGTCCCGAAATGATGCTCGTCGAAATATTCCCTCACCTTCTCGCCAAATCCGCCGCTTGCCACATTTTCCTCCATTGTCACGATCAGTCCGTGATCCTCGACGGCTTCGTCCAGTACCCCTGTGTCGACCGGCTTAACAAAACGCGCATTGACAATACTGCAGCGCAGTCCTCTTTTCCCGAGCGCCTCCCGCACTTCAAGCGCAGTCTTTACCATACTGCCGACTGCAACGAGCGCGATACCGCTCTCCCGGCAGATCCACTCCGCCTTTCCAAAGCGGATCGGCTCTCTGTACTCGCGAAGACCGTCATACGCCTCGCCCCTCGGATAGCGGAGTGCGATCGGTCCCTGGAAATCCACCGCAAATTTGAGCATATCGGACAGTTCCCACTTATTCTTAGGCGCCATAATGTGCATATTCGGAATAGAAGACAGATAGGACAGGTCAAAGATCCCCTGGTGCGTCTCCCCGTCGCTTCCCACGAGTCCGGCCCTGTCGATCGCAAAGACCACCGGAAGGTTCTGGATACAGACATCATGCAGGATCTGGTCATATGCCCTCTGCAAAAAGGAGGAGTAAACTGCCACGACCGGACGCATGCCCCCGGCTGCAAGCCCTGCCGCAAAGGTCACCGCATGCTCCTCGGCGATCCCCACGTCAAAGAATCTGTCGGGGTACATATTGCGGAACCGCTTCAGCCCCGTGCCGTCCGGCATCGCCGCCGTGATCGCCACGATATCGCGGTCACGGTCCCCAAGCTTGCACATCACAGTCGAAAAGACATCCGTATAGCTTGACTTTGTCTTGGGAACCAGCGGAAGCCCTGTCTCCACGTCGAAGGGCTCTGCACCGTGAAAACGCGCCGGGTGCTTCTCCGCAGGCGCAAAGCCTTTGCCCTTCTGTGTGATCACGTGCACCAGCACCGCCGATTTGCAGCGTTTCGCCTCCCGCAGGACCTTCATCATGGCATGGATATTGTGTCCGTCCACAGGCCCCAGATATGTAATGCCCATATCCTCAAAGAACATTCCCGGGATCACCAGCTGTTTGACAGAACTCTTCGCCCGCCTGATGCTCGTGACGATCGGTTCCAGATTGGACTCCATGAGAGAATTGTAGATCCCCTCCTTCATATCAAGATATTTGTCCGCCGTTCTGATATTGTTGAGGTATTTGGACACACCGCCGACATTCTCCGAAATGGACATATTATTGTCATTCAGGACAATGATAAAATTCTTTTTCAGCCGCGACGCATTGTTCAGCGCCTCGTAAGCCATTCCACCCGTGAGGGACCCGTCGCCGATGACAGAGATGATCGTGTGATCCTCATTGCGCAGATCACGCGCCTTTACAAGGCCAAGCCCTGCGGAGATGGACGTGGAGCTGTGCCCTGTGTCAAAACAGTCGCACTCGCTCTCCTTTCTCTTGGGAAATCCACTCATGCCGCCGTATTTGCGCAGATTCTCAAATCCGGAGCGCCGCCCGGTCAACAGCTTATGCGTGTAGGACTGGTGTCCCACATCCCACACGATCTTGTCCTGCGGCAGGTTCAGGCTCAGGTGCAGCGCCATGGTCAGCTCCACTGCACCGAGGTTGGAGCCAAGATGTCCCCCCGTGACGCTGATCTTGTTGATCAGGAACTGCCGGATCTCCTCCGCCAGGAGATTCCAGTCCTCGGGTGCCACGTTCTTTATATCGTTTTCTTTCTCTATCGTGTCTAATATCATACTCATATCATACTCAGCGCCTTTACCTTTCCGATTTATCTGTTTATTTGATCCGTGTGATCAGACTCCGTATCAGCTCTGTCAGGAATTCATTCTGAAACCCTTCCTGATTCAGGGATTCCAGCAGTTTCACCGCATGGTCTGACATTTCCCTCTGCTCCTGCGACGCCGCCTCGACTCCCCGCAGCGTGACATAAGTCGTCTTCTGGTTCTTCGCGTCACTGCCGACAGGCTTCCCGAGCGTCTCCAGACTGCTCGTCACATCGAGGATATCGTCCTGGATCTGAAAAGCGACGCCGATCTCGCAGGCAGCCTTCTCCACCAGCCTGACCTGGGCGTCCTCCGCCCCCGCCAGTACAGCCCCCGCCATCATGGCAGCCTGTATCAGCGCCGCGGTCTTGTGCTCATGGATGAACAGAAGGTGCTCCTGTGTCACCTGATCCCCGAGATTCTCCGCTTCGATATCAGCTGTCTGTCCGCCGATCATCCCATAGATCCCCGCCTTCTCTGCAAGTATGGAGAGCGCGGCCGCCTTTTTGTCCGCGTCGCTGCCCGGCATCCCAAAGGACTTCAGAGCGGTCTCAAAGGCATAATTTAAGAGCCCGTCGCCCGCAAGGACTGCCATGGCATCTCCGTAGACGACCCATGTCGTCTTCCTGCCCCTGCGGTATTCATCATTGTCCATTGCAGGCAGGTCATCGTGCACGAGTGAATACGTATGGATCATCTCGATCGCTGCCATAAACGGCTCGATTATCTTGTCCGTGCCGCCAAACAGCCGGTACGTCTCCGCCATCAGTATCGGCCGAAGACGTTTGCCGCCCGCATTGACACTGTAGTTCATCGCCTCCATCACCGTCCTTGCCCAGCCGCTTTCGTCCGGAAGATACGCCTTCAGGATGGCCTCTGTCTCTTTTACCCTGCTTTCCATCTCTCTGTCAAAATTCATCTAATTCACCATTTTCGTTCAATTTGAGAACTTCCTTCTCCACCTTGTCGATCCTGTCATTGCAGGACTTGATCAGTTTCATGCCCTCTTTATATAATTTGAAGGATTCCTCCAGCGGGATATCCTCCTGCTCCAGTTTTCCGATCGTTTCCTCAAGCTTGTCAAATATCTGTTCAAGCGTCTGCTCCTTCGCCATACCTTACCTCATCAATCTCCTTCACTTCTGCCTGTATCGTACCGTTCTTCACATAGATCCGCACCATGTCCTCCGGCTTTACTGCATTGACATCATTGATCACCCTGTGGCCTGCACTCTCAACATATGCATAGCCCTGACTGAGCTTTTCAAGCGGTGACAATCCCTTTAACTTCTCGGCATACAGCGCCAGCCTGTGGTGGTGGTGTGTCAGCACACCGGCCATCAGCCCCGACAGCCGTCCCTCCAGATCCATCGTGTACGTCCTCTTTTGTTGGATCTGGTTCACGGGGCTGAGATATCTCAGCTGCAGTTTCTGGTTCTCCAGCCTGTTCTGCTGCTTTCGGATCTGCACCTGCACAGCATGGTTCAGGGTATTGCTGTACGCCGCGAGCTTCTCCATCAGCTGCGCGAAGTCATAGACTGCAAGCTCTGCCGCCGCCGAGGGCGTCGGCGCCCTCAGATCCGCCACGAAGTCCGTGATCGTTGTGTCCGTCTCATGTCCGACTGCCGATATGACCGGGACACTGCAATCAAACACGGCCTGCGCTACCGCTTCCTCGTTAAACGCCCACAGATCCTCGATGGAACCGCCGCCCCTGCCGACGATCATCACGTCCACGCCAAGCTGCTCCAACGCACGGATCCCGTTTATGATGCTCGCTGCCGCCTGGTCTCCCTGCACGATCGCCGGATACAGTATGATCTGTATATAAGGATTGCGCCTCGTCGCGATATTGATGATATCGCGCACTGCGGCTCCTGTTGGCGCCGTCACGACGCCGAGTGTCCTGATATATCCGGGAATGGGCTGCTTGTACTCCGGTGCAAACATTCCCATCTCCTCCAGCTTCCGTTTCATGCGGTCAAATTTCTCGTACAGCACGCCGGCGCCATCGAGTGTGATCTGCTTCGCGTAGAGCTGGTATTTTCCATCCCGCTCATACACGTCAATCGTACCGCCAACCACAACCATCTGCCCCTCCTCCAGCCGAAAGGAAAGTCCGGTGCGGTTGCCGGCAAACATCACACAGGCGATGACGCCCTTTGCATCCTTCAACGTAAAATAAATATGCCCTGACGAATGGTACTTGCAATTACTGATCTCTCCCTTGACAAAGACAGACCGCAGCATATAATCCTGCGAGAACATGTTCTTGATATAGGAGTTGATCTGGGCAACCGTATAAACATTCTGTTTCACGAACAAGCCTCCATACCTTCTGACCGTCTATGCGAATTTCGCAAGCACCCCGTTGACAAAACCCGACGATTCCTCCTGCCCGAATTTCTTGGCAAGCTCGACCGCCTCATTGATCGCGACACCTGTCGGCACATCGTCGTCAAAGACGATCTCGTACACGGCAAGGCGCAGGATCGTGAGGTCTACCTTCCCCATTCTCTGTGTCGTCCATCCTTTTGCCTGCCTGTTGATCATCGCATCCAGCTCATCGAGCTTTTCGATGATCCTGTTGCTTTTGCTGGAAATATACGCGGCATCTTCGTCCCTGATCTCCTGCAGTTCCCTCTCCTGTGCCTCCGTCCTGAGGTTTTCAAAGAAGAACTGCTCCTGCTCGGGCATTTCTTCCCTGTCGTTAAATTCAATCCTGAAAATATATTTGAATATCTGTTCCCTAAGCTCTCTTCTGCTCATTTATCTTTTCCTTAATCCATATCCGCACGACCTGTATCTGCGCGGCCCCTACTTGTCCGATGCCATCTTGATCCCAACGATCCTGATATTGACATCAGAGACATTGAACCCGGTCATCGTCTCGATCGCATTCTTTACCTTCTCCTGCACTTTGTTGCAGGTCGTGGGAATGTTAAAGCCGTACTCCAGTGTGACCGCAAGCTCCACGGACACATTTCCGTCGAGGATGTCGACCTTGACGCCCTTTGTCTGCTTCTTCATGCCGACCTTGCCCATCAGCTCATTCGTGATATTGCCGACCATCGCACCCACGCCGTCCACCTCTGTCGCCGCAAGCCCTGCGATCATCGCGACGACATCATTCGCGATCTTCACCGTGCCAAATTCCTTCATCTCTGTCTCTTTTTCCATGCTTCTAACCTCCTGTATCTTTTTCTGCACTATATTTTATTATATCATTATCCCATAACTTTGCAAAGAAAAAATCAGTTCTATTAACATACTTTCCCAAAATATGTCATTCCATTCTCCTATATATTCCAAAAACTGATCGTCCTCTGTTCTTCGTTCGAGGTATAAGCGATGCTCTCCCCCTGCCTGTCCACAAAGTCAAAAACCGCCTGCGACTCGATCAGCGTCCGCATCATCTGCTCATACGCCTCACTGCTGCCGCATTTCAGTGTCACATACCCTGCCTCCCTCGTCGCCTCACTGCCAAAAACAAGGGCGAGCCTGGCGGCATCGTAGCTGTCAAAGAACAGCCCTTCGCGCACAAAATAGTTGTCATCAACTGCCGTGCACAGCGGCAGTTCCACCACTTTCTCGATGGAATGCGTCCTTGTGATCTCATCCGTCGTCACCAGAAAATAGTCGTAATTGATCGGCGGGACAAAACCGTCCAGTGCACTTTCCGTGCCGCCCGAGGCGTATGAGGCGTCACCCCATGTCGGATCCAGATAATAATACTCCCCGTTCACACGCACCAGATCCCACCCGTGCCGCTCGCCATTTGTGAAGCCTGTCACCAGCACGCACTGGATCCCAGCCTTCTGCAGCATATACTGCATCGCTTTTGCATACCCCTGACACACTGATCTTCCCTGCAGGAAAACAGAGCATATGTTCTGATTGTTCTCCGCTGTCCTGTCATATTCCGTGTGGTCGATCAGCCATTCATACAGGTATCTGACCGTACTGTACTCATCCTCGTTTAACGGCACCTGCTGAAAACACTCCGCCAGCCTCTGTTCGATCATAAGCTTCGCCTGTTCTGCCTCCGCGTCAGTCATAGAATACTTCCCGCTGAACGTAAGCCCGGTCACGGTACCGCCGATCGTGTACTCCGTATACTGATATCCGTCCGTGTAAAAAAGTTCGGGATGGTCATTCATCACGCAGGCAAACACGACGTCCAGGACTGACTTGTCCAGCGTGGACAACGGCACGCCGCTCTTCATTCCGGTCAGCGCATCGAGCACTTCGAGATAGATCTTCTGCTTCTCCCCGTCCAGATGATGGTATGCATAGTAGAGCTCAGACACTTCCCTGGTGTCCTGCTGCTCCTGCGTACTGTCGCTTTGCGGCTGTTCCGGTTCATACTCACGCGGCTCTGTCGTACTTTCTGCTTCCCCGGCATTTTTCTCCTCGCGAATGATATCCTGCAGGCCTAACATGCCCTGATCTGCGCAGCCCTGTGCAAAAAGCACCACGCTGCCGACCAGCACTGGCCACAACACTGTCCATTTTCTCATCAATGCTTCTTTACTCCTGATCAATTTCTGCCGAATTCCGAGAGCACCAGCCCCTTGTTCCTGTCGATCGTCATCCCGATACTCCACTGGTTGATGAACAACAGCAGCGGATTGCCCTTCAGATCCTGTATCTTCTTCATGTCCGAAGTGCCGGAGAGCCTGTCCATATCAACCTCGTCCTTGTTCTCGATCCACCGGATATACTCATATGGAAGCGACTCAAGCTTGATCTCGACATTGTACTCATTCTCCAGGCGGTATTTGAGCACATCGAACTGAAGTACGCCGACCACGCCCACGATGATCTCCTCCATACCTGTGTGAAACTCCTGGAAGATCTGGATCGCACCCTCCTGGGCGATCTGATTGACACCCTTGATGAACTGCTTGCGCTTCATCGTATCGATCTGCCGCACCCTTGCAAAGTGCTCCGGCGCAAAGGTCGGTATCCCCTCATAGCAGATATCGTTTTTGGGCGCACAGACGGTGTCTCCGATCGAAAAGATCCCAGGATCAAACACGCCGATGATGTCGCCCGCATACGCCTCATCGAGTATCCTGCGCTCATCCGCCATGATCTGCTGCGGCTGCGAGAGGCGCATGACCTTCCCGCCCTGCACGTGTTTCACCTCCGCGCTGGCGTCAAACCTGCCGGAACAGATGCGCATGAACGCCACCCTGTCGCGGTGCGCCTTGTTCATATTTGCCTGGATCTTGAACACAAATGCGGAGAAATCGTTGCTGACAGGATCGATCTTCTCCCCCTGGGATACCCTCGGAAGCGGCGTTGTCGCCATCTTTAAAAAGTTCTGCAGGAATACTTCCACGCCGAAATTCGTGAGCGCCGAGCCAAAAAATACAGGCGTCAGCCTTCCGCCGCGCACCTCCTCGATGTCAAACTCCGCACTCGCCCCGTCGAGCAGCTCGATCTCATCCCGCAGTGTGGCAAGCGCCTCGTCACCGATCTTTTCGAGCAGCAGCACCTCATCATCCATCGGGATCACCGTCGTCTCCCCCTCCTTTGTCCCCTTCTGGGTATCAGAGTAGGTGAGCACATGGTTCCCATGTCTGTCATAAACGCCCTTAAAGCGCTTTCCCGAACCGATCGGCCAGTTGACCGGACAGGTGGCGATCCCAAGCTCCTTCTCGATCTCGTCCAGAAGCTCAAACGTGTCATTCGCATCCCTGTCCAGCTTATTGATAAAGGTAAAGATAGGGATCCCCCTCATGCCGCAGACTTTGAAAAGCTTCCGCGTCTGTGCCTCGACTCCCTTTGACGCATCGATCACCATGACTGCCGAATCCGCCGCCATGAGCGTCCTGTACGTATCCTCCGAGAAATCCTGATGCCCCGGTGTATCCAGGATATTGATACAGTAACCGTCATAGTTGAACTGCAGCACAGAGGATGTGACCGAGATCCCTCTCTCCTTCTCGATCTCCATCCAGTCCGAAACCGCATGTCTTGCTGTCGCCTTTCCCTTGACGCTCCCTGCCAGGTTGATGGCGCCTCCATACAACAAAAATTTTTCAGTCAGGGTCGTCTTGCCGGCATCGGGATGCGATATAATGGCAAACGTCCTCCTCTTGTTTATCTCTTCTGCAATCACACTCACTGATCTGTCCTCCATCTATACTTAGTCTGCTTCATTTTGTGTCCTGACCTGCCTGTACATGCTGGTGCCGGACACCCTGCCCGCCACGCCGAGACAGTCAAGCACTGTCGCCGCGATATCCGCAAAGGTCTCCCGCGTGCCAAAGTTTACTGGCTCCACATGTTTACCATACATGAGAAAAGGCGTGTACTCCCGCGTGTGGTCTGTCGTTTTTGTGTACGCCGGGTCGCATCCGTGATCCGCTGTGATCATCAGCAGATCCTCATCGCCAAGCTTTGCCATGATCCCGGGAAGTTTCCCGTCAAAATAAGACATCGCCTCCGCGTAGCCGTCGACATCCCTGCGATGCCCGTAGAGCATATCATAATCGACCAGATTGATGAAACACAGACCCTCGAAATCCCTGTCGAGATACTCGAGTGTGCGCCCGATGCCCTCCGCGTTCCCGCCCGTATACACGAATTCCGTGATCCCTTTTCCGGCAAAAATATCGTTGATCTTCCCGACCGCGATCACGTCCCTGCCCGCGGCTTTGAGCAGGTCCAGCATCGTCTCATGCGGCGGCAGCAGAGAATAATCATGGCGGTGCGCCGTTCTGACATAATTTCCCGACGTCCCCACAAACGGTCTCGCGATAACACGCCCTACCCCGTGCTTTCCCTGCAGCAGGTTACGCGCCTTCCGGCAATAGTCGTACAGTGTTTCCAGCGGTACGACCTCCTCATGCGCCGCGATCTGGAATACGCTGTCCGCGGACGTGTACACGATCAGATCCCCCGTCCTGACATGCTCGTCACCGTAATCCCTGATCACCTCCGTTCCCGAATACGTCCTATTGCAGAGCACCCCCCTGCCTGTAAGCCTTGAAAATTCATCCAGCACCTCTGCCGGAAATCCATCCGGATAGGTCGGCAGAGGATTCTCCGATATCAGGCCGGCGATCTCCCAATGCCCTATCGTTGTGTCCTTTCCACGCGATGCCTCCTTCATCCTTGCAACTGCTGCGAGCGGCGTCCCCACCGGCTCTGGTTTCCTGCACCTCACGCCCTCGATATGAAAAAGCCCCAGCTTCTGCAGATTCGGCACATGAAAAAGTGAGCTCTCGGAAACGGAGCCTATGGTATTCGTCCCCTTGTCACCATAGGCTTCCGCATCCTCCATCTCACCGATCCCAAAGCTGTCCAACACGATCAAAAATACTCTTTTCATATGTGCTCCTTTCCGCCAGACTGCCCCTCGCGATGCGCATGATCAAGGCAGTTCGCAATATAATACTTTAGTATACCACATTTATCCAATTAATTCCACATATTTATTCCTCGCCGGATACTTCCTCGGATACGGTGTCAGATTCGCCATTGGTGACACCCGACACTGTGATAATGATATTTTCCGGAGCTACATCTGTTTTTCTCTGCACGATATCCAGGATCTGGGCAGTCTGTGATTCCGTGAGGTTCGCTGTCTCCACCATGACATCCGCTTTGTCGCCGCTGATGCTCACCACAGTCTGTGCAAATCCTTTTGCCTCAAGGAGCATCTGCGCGTCCGCTTCCTTCTGGGCGATCTCCGTGAGTGCGATCATACTGTCCACAGCTTCCTTTTTTGCCTCCTCTGTCAGCTCTTCATTCTGGATGATCTCCAGAAGTGACTCCTTGTTCTGCGCTCTCGTCTGTTCCTTTAACAGCTTTGCCCCCGCAAGGGTAGACACACCCGACGCGCTGGTAAACACGGCCTCCCCCGGTATCTCCTGCTCGATCACAGTCGCACCGGATTCATCTGTGTTGACGGCAAGGGTGTCGGCTGACGCCGCATCGTCCGCAGCAGCCGTGTCGATCGCGCTGTCAGACACAGCGTTCATATCGCTGCTCAGATAATTGTCCGTGATCGTCACATCATCCGTGTCAAGGCTCGCAATATCCGTATCATCTCCTGTTCCGGACGCGTAATTCTGGATCATTCCATCTGTGTCTTCCCTCAGCGATATGGCATACATATCTTCATCAGAGATATCATATGTAAGCTCGCTGCTGCCGTCCACAGATATAAAATCCTCTTCTCCAATTTTGGTACCGGCAAAGTTCAGATAACCTGCTACCGCTATCATGACTGCCAATGCCGTGATCATAATCTGGTTCTTTCTTAATATTTTTTTCACCAAACCATATCCTTCCTGTTGTTTCTCTTTGCTACTTCTATCATATTCATGGCATAGTTTTCTTAGACTTAATATTTTCAACTTTTTTGCATCCACGCATCGTCACCCCATCTGCAATACTTCGACCTTGTTTGCCTCCACACCGTACAGCGCCATCACAAGTCTGACGATCTGGAGCCTTACCGCCTCATTTGCAGCTCCCTTGGCAGAGATCACCACGCCGCCGATCTCCGGTCTCCTGGTCTGTGCGATAAACGGCACCTCATTGCCGCTTTCATCTGTAGTGTATACTGTCGCCTCCTCCTTTCGAAGCTCGCTGCCCTCACCGTTGACGGAATTGGACACAGGGATATCCTTTTCAACGATATACTCCTGCGAATTTTTCATATAGATCAATACCTTTACCTCTCCCACACCCGCAACACTGGACAGAAACTCTTCCAGCTCTCTCTCCAGCCCTCTCCTGTATTCGTCCGCGGAAGTCTCGTTTTTTTCATTCCCGCCAGTCTGCATGCTCGCGGCTGCATCCGTTCTCTCTGTCTTCTGATTTTTCCTGGATACATAGCTGCCGGCATTGTTCCCCGTCGGCAGCAGGATGACAAAGATCAGTATCCCGCTCAGAAAAATGATGAGCATCGTCTCCTTTGCCGGCCGTCCTTTGCCCCTGTCTCCTCCACTAATGATCATCCGGATCCTGTCCCGAATCTTCCCCGGCATTCACCGCACCTCCATTCCTGCTGTCATATTCCTCATGTGCCTCGCCCATGATCTTTTCTTCCCAGAGCTGTTCGTAGTATGCCGCCCCGTCATCGATCCGTTCCGTCTCCGTCATCTCTCTCCACTCCTTCTCCCATCTGGAATACAGCTGGTCCGCCCTGGAAAAACTGTTCTCAACCTGTCCCACGAAAGAGAAAACCACATTACAGCAGATACACATCGTCAACAGATAGGAAAATAATTTCAGGTATTTCTGATAAACGCTCCCCTCCGTGAGCTGGATCAGACATTGAAAACAGATCACGGTATACACCAGACGCCTTACCTCCGCCGCCAAAATCTCCATTAGCTCTCCCCCTTCACTTCCCATAAATCCGAAGAACGCGCCTTATACCTGCTTCGTCTTTCAACTCGTCGCGTTCGTGACCGCTGCGATCGTCACAAAGAACAGCGTCGTGACCGTGATCAGTATCCGAAGCAGCATAAAACCAGCCTCCGAAATATATTCCACACACTTCATCATCTGACGCTCGCCGCAGATGCTCCCCAGCGCACCGCTCACTTTTATGATGATGAGGATCATGAACGCCTTTATGATCGGCGCCAGGATCAGCAGTACCAGGACCACCAGGATCAGTACGCCGAGACTGTTCTTGACCGCGATCGCCGATGCCAGTGTCACGCTCGATACGGACTCCACGATATCCCCGATCCCTGGAATCGCCCCGGCCGTCTTCTGGATCACCGCATTGTTCGTCCTGTCGACCACAGGTGTGATGATCACCTGCAGGATCCCACTGCCGGACATCACCACGACCATCACTTTCAGCACCCACTGCATGCCCTTTTTGATGAGCTCCATCAGTCCTTTGAACCGCTCCTCGCCCCAGATGCTCTCCACCACGCCGAGCATCACATATCCCTCGACCACCGTCGTCAGCGAAGCCGCCACGATCCCCTCTATGAGGCACAGGAATCCCAGGAGCATCTTGTAAAAGATCAATGCCGTGAGCCCGGAACCTGCCGCTGCGATACAGATCATATATGCCGGTATCATCAATTTTAAGAACTCGATCATCTGCATCATCGTCTCCTCGACGATCCCGAGCACTTCATGAAAAGCGTCGATGAGCACTACCAGCTGGCATAATATAAAAAAAGTTTTCGCAGCCTTCGCCGCCCCCTCATTCTTGAGCGCCGCCATCAGATTGCTCACCATAGCCACCAGGATGAACAGGATCAGCACAGTGATGAACAGCCGTTTCCAATCATCGAATACACCTGCCACCGACTCCCTTATATATCTCCAGAACAATCCCGGATCCAGCGCCCAGTTTCCTTTTAACACATCCTCTATAAAATCCATGGAATCTGTATTCCTTCCGGGCAGCAGATCCTTTAACAGATCATCCAGCACACCCAGATCCGGAAGGATATCGATCTCCTGCCACAAACTAATCTCCTGACTCATCGCATCATTCCCTCTAGCATGTCTATCATAATCCGTATGATCGGAAAACCTGCCACCATGATCGCCACCTTCCCAAAGAGTTCTATGTGATTGCTGAGCGCCGAATACCCGGAATCCTTACAAAGATTTGACGCAAAATCGCACACATATGTGATCCCTATGATCTTTAAGAGCAGTGATACATACGCGATATTCCCACCCAGCGCCGCTTCCCACTCCTCCAGCTCCTGCATCGCATTTCCCAGCACTGCAAGGATCCTGATCGCGATAAAGAAACTGACAAGGATGATAACCAGCGTCGCAAACTCCGGCTTGTCTTTCCTGATGACAAGCGCCGCAAAAAGACCTGCTATGGCAAGCACACAAATCTGAATCATACCATTCCCCCATCATCACCAGATCACAACGCAAACAGATCCTGTATCATCTCAAACAACTGATATATGTATGGAACGATCCAGGACAGCACCAGCACCAGTCCCGCAAGGCTGATTAGAAACGCATGTTCTTCCCTTCCGCTGTGTTTCAACACCTGTCCCAGGATCGTTATCAATATGCCAACCGCCGCTATCTTAAATATCAGACTGACTTCCATTTTCATCCCCATTTCATGAATACTCGTATTGATTCTGCATCTACAAGAACAGAATGATGCACAATATCCCGGTCAGGGTGCTAAGTGCTTTGATCAGCCTGCTGTTCTCGTTCTTTTTCACCGTAATCCTGTCGATCTCACTATCGATCTCCATCTCAAACAACCGGAGTGCATCCACCTGCAGCTGCTCTCCTTCGCACTCGAAGCAATCTCCCATCCTTGCCAGATACTCTGTTCCGATCCGCGAAAACTCTGCCCTGCCTTTCCTGTCATTGACCGCCCTGTTCCATATGCCGATCAGGGAGTTTCCATCCCGCTCCCTCATCCCCCTGGCGACATCCTCCAGAAAAAGGTCATAAGGCGGCTCCGCCCTGCCTGCCATGATATCAAAGATCTCTTCCATCGGCCTGTGCAGATAGGTGATCTCCCCCAGAATATACAGAAGTATCTGTTTTTGCTGTTTCAAATGCCTGATATCACTGCTCATCTCACCGCAGAGTGACCAGCCGAATCCAAGCGCCCCTGTCATCACGCAGGCACCTGCAACAAATTTCTGCCACATAATCTGTTCCCCTCCCTGTCATAAACTTCAAAATACCTGTCCATCCGCCCATCCATGGACAGCACGACAAACCGGTCTATGAGCCCCATGCCAAGGATCTGCTCCAGCCCTGCCTTGTGCCGGACGTCCTCGATGGAACTGCCGTGAACCGTCGCCAGGATACTGCATCCGCTCACCCCCGCATGGAGGATCGCCTCGGCATCCGCACTTTTCCCGATCTCATCAATGGCGATCACCCGCGGCGCAAATGTTCTCACCAGTATGGAGATCCCCTGCTGCTTATCTCCCCCTGTGATGATGTCTGTCCTCTCGCCGCAGTCGAGCATGGCGCTTCCCCTGTATGCCCCCGCGATCTCCCCTCTCTCATCGACCACGCCTACATTGCAGCCCTGAAAACCTCCGCTTCCATTTGATATCAGGCGTATCGTATCCCGAAGCAGTGTTGTCTTTCCCACTCCCGGCGGCGATATGATCAGGGTGTTCACCGGTTTCCCCTCCTCTGCTCCGCGGTAGAGATAGCCGATCATCTTTTCCGCGATCCCCTTATGTTCATGTGCCAGCCTGATATTCATGTAACGGATATATTTGGCAATGAACCTGCCGTTCCCATCTGCCGTAAGCTCCCCTGTGATGCCGATGCGGTGTCCCCCCTCAACCATGATATACCCCTGTTTCCGCTCTTCTTCATAAGCGTACACAGAATCATGACACACATAGCGGAATATCTCCTCCATCTCCCGCTCTCCATATATCATAGGAAGCCTGTGCTCACGATCGTCCAACACCCGCACCGGCTGATTCACGCGCAGCCTGATTTCCTGCAGCTTCCCGAAACACACTCCGCTTCCCTCCCAGCTCCCCCTGAGCCTCTGTGGGAAAAATTGCAGGATCCGGTTATCCACCGCCATCCTATCCCCTCCTTTTGTACCAGCAGTTTACTTCATACATTTTGTCCATACCTCAATATATGTCCCAGAATTGAAAATATGAATATTTGTCCCATAATCAGACCGGGAAAATTTCCCCTGCCCGCACACTGGAAACGGTGGCAGACATTCTTGCCCCGAAAATGATCAGACATCAAAATAAGTCCACATCAGCTGCTGGAATGCAACTGATGTGGACTTATTATTCTTACCATTTCATACGGCGTCGCCTGGTACACGTAATAAAAATACCATACTAACCGTATACATATCAAAAAATCCCCTGATTACGGGCATTTGAGGACTCCTTTACCCCATCATCTTTCAGGCATACCCCATTTTTACCCCAATCTTCTTATTGGAACGACCTTCTCTTTCCTTGCCTGCTCCTGCTTAAATTTTTCTTCTATATTATTGTCCACACATTCGAAAACATCATTTAGTACGTTTTCCAGCTTCTGCATCTCTTCCTGTCTATGGTTTCCTAATACAGAAGTATACAGATCCATGGTCATTTGCAATGTGGCATGCCCTAAATATGTCTGAACGGTCTTTGGCTGTATTCCTGCTTCAAAACACCGAGTGGCAAATGTATGTCTGAAACAATGCGGGGAAAATATCTCAAATTGCTCAAGTTCATCCCGGCAGAGATTTATCTCCTCTATGATCCGCTTAATGGCATCAAGAAGTATCTGATTGCAAATAGGCGTTCCATATTTTGTAGTGAAGAGAAGATTCTCAAATCCTTCCAATGGTTTCGCAGATTTTCTTGCCATCACATTGTTTCGCTGGATATATTGCTTTTTAAGTGCTGTTTCACACTGTTTGCTGATTGGTACTGTTCTTTTACTCGTTCTTGTTTTAGGTGGATTAAGACGGAACTCTTTTTGGGTATCTCCCTCTAATTTCTGGTACAGAAGGGTCTTGGTGACACTGATCTCTTTCTTTTCAAAATCAATATCGTCCCACGTCAGGGCACAGATTTCACCCTGTCTAAGCCCCGTTGAGACAGCCACTACAAACAGGTTATCATAAAACGTACCTTTAGAACACTCAAAGAATTCTGCCTGCTCTTCTCTGGAAAATACCCTCATGTCTTTCTTTTCGTCCCTTGCCAGCCTGATTCCTTTACAGGGATTTTTTAACACATAATTGTCAACCATTGCCTTATCAAACATGTCCAGCAGCATTATTCTCACCTTATTTTTTGTTTCATAATGATAACCCTTTTGATCCAGTTCTTTTAATAATGCCTTAATATTCAATTGTGTAATATCTTTGATTTTCTTTTTACCCAAAAAAGGCTCTATATGTTTGGTGTACAATTGCGTGTAATACATTTTAGTATTATTGCGTATAACTTTATATTTATGTATCTCAATCCAGCTCTTGAACCACTGCGACAATGTGATTGAATTATCCTCAACATTATTGCCATTTGCATCATCATGTAAAGCAGTGTTCAGCTTTCTTTTCAGTTCTGCAAGGCTCCTATCATAGATTTCCTTTCGGTTCCCAAATCTGTCAACATATCTTGCAGAGTACACTCCGTTTGATTTCTGTCTCAATCCTGTCCCTAGTTCTTTTCCTTTTAAATCCTTTCCCATTTATCCATTCCTTTCTAAATGGAATGAAAAATGACTCATATAACAGTATCTATGATACCATTATCGAGTCAAGTTATCAATCCAAATATTTTATGTTTTCTTATTGTATTTTAACCAAAACTTATGTTTCCATTTAATATTTATCACATTGCTCCAAAAGCCAGGCATCTAATCGTTGTTTATGAGCATACCATTTTGAACCAATTTTTATAGCATATCCATTTCTAGTATAATCCAATTTAATTAGACATACGTTTCAATTTATGGTATAATGACCTTATCCAAGGGAGGTCATGTTATGCCAAATTTAGTAAAGTCTATCAACCTTACAGATGATGATAAAGCCACTTTAGAGTGTATCCTCCACCAAAGCACTGTAGAAGCAAGAACCTACATCAGGGCTAAAATACTGTTGCTGAAATCAGAATGCAGGTCAAACGAATCCATTGCGGATAAACTGGACATCTGCGTTACAGCTGTAAGACTATGCATCGATAAATACAATGCCGGCGGCATTGAAGCAGCCCTGCAGGATAACAAGGGGCGCGGGCGTAAAGCAGAAATCACAGATGCGGATATCACCTGGGTCATTAATAAGGCCTGCCAGAAGCCGAAGGATTTCGGGTATTCGGCTGAATTGTGGTATCCAGCCAGCTTTACATGCTTTATCAATTCCATTGCAGAGCAGGAAGGGCATCCCCGCATGGCGTCTGTGACTGAAACAACCCTGCGCAGGATACTGGCAAATGCAAAGATTCGCCCTTTTAAGATATCTTACTACTGCGAGAAACGTGATCCGGATTTTGATTCTAAAATGCATGATGTCCTTGTTATTTATAAACAGCTTTCCCTGCAGTTTGACGAGGAAGGGAACCTCCGGCCTTTTGAAGGGATACCAGTCCATACCCTGTCCTATGATGAAAAGCCCGGGATGCAGGCGCTGAATACCACTGCCAACGACAGACCACCTGTTCCGGGTACAGAAAAAAACAGCACGGTATACCGGGACTATGAATATGTACGGCTGGGTACACTGTCACTGCTTGCAGCCATTGACCTGCTTACCGGTGAGGCAATCCCCCTTGTAAGTCCGACCCACAAAAGCTCTGATTTCGTCCGCTTCCTGAAGATGCTGGACGGGAAATACCCTGCCGGTGATAAAATACGCCTCATCCTTGATAACCATTCTGCCCATACTTCAAGGGAGACTCAGGAATATCTTAATACAGTACCCGAAAGGTTTGAATTTGTATTTACGCCAACCCATGGCTCCTGGCTGAACATGGTGGAAGGTTTCTTCAGTAAGCTTACAAAGCAGATGCTGAATGGCATCAGGGTTTCAAGCAAGGAAGAATTGGAAAGCCGGGTTTACCAATACTTTGATGAAATCAATAAGGTTCCTGTTCCATACCAATGGTCTTACAGACTTGATGATATAGACCTTGCCAAAGAAGATATCAGCCAGATTGTATATGAAGTTGTAAACCATAAAGCCGCCAATGCGTGTGATAAGGATAAGCGTGCTCCCAAACCCCGAACAAGAAAGCGGCACGGACAGGACAATCAGGGGCAATAAAACATAGCTTTATTTAAATTGGATTATACTAGCATATAATTTTCTTTTTCTTCACTCTGTCCCAGAGGGTTTAAGCGTTTAACAATGTTTTCTCTAACAGCCCCATCCACTTGATCTCCAAATATACTCCATCCTATTGTCATACCCGATTTTGTATCGCGTATATTATGCTGTTGCGTAACATAGCCTAAAAATTTGGGAATGCCATGTGGTAGTTGTTCAGCAGGAATACCGCTATCTGGTCTTTTCCACTTCCATAAATTATTTTCCCACTCATCATGCCAGTAAACAAATTTAATTCGCTTTATGTTTAATAGTGTGGTAAAATAATTCTACATTAAATAATCAGGAGGATATACACCATGCCAAATTTTGTAAAAGCCATAAATATTTCAGAAACTGATAAAGCTGCTCTGGAAAGCATTCTACGCCGAAACACAGTGGAAGCAAGATTATTTATTCGGGCGAAAATCCTCCTTCTAAAAGCCGATAACAATTCAAATGAATATATTGCCGATAAATTAGACATTACCGTCCCAACTGTACGGCTTTGCATTGAAAAGTATAACGAGGGAGGCATCGAAAATGCTCTGAATGACAGCAAAGGGCGCGGACACAAGGCAGAGATAACAGACGCCGACATAACCCGGGTCATTAACAAGGCATGCCAAAAACCAAAAGATTACGGTTATTCTGCTGAATTGTGGTATCCTGCCAGTTTTACCCGTTTTATTAATTCAGCTGCAGAAAAAGAAGGACACCCGCGCATGGCAACGGTTTCAGAGTTTACCCTGCGTAAAATCCTGGACAATGCCAAAATCCAGCCGTTTAAGGTAACTTATTACTGTGAAAAACGAGATCCTGATTTTGATTCTAAAATGCATGATGTGCTTGTCATTTATAAACAGCTGTCCCTGCAGTTTGATGAAGAAGGAAATCTCAGGCCGTTTGAAGGAACTCCTGTCCACACCCTGTCCTATGATGAAAAGCCAGGGGTACAGGCGATTGGAAATACAGCGGAAGACCGGCCGCCAGTTCCGGATACAGGGAAAGCCAGCTCCTTGTGGAGGGATTATGAATATATCCGTTTCGGGACGATTTCCCTGCTGGCAGCAATTGACCTGCTTACAGGGGAAGCAATACCGTTTGTCAGTCCAACCCATAAAAGCTCTGATTTCGTCCATTTCTTGAAAATGCTGGATGGAAAATACCCGCCCGGTGACAAAATCAGACTTATCCTTGACAACCATTCTGCCCATACATCACGGGAAACCCAGGAATACCTGAATACGGTTCCGGGAAGGTTTGAGTTCGTGTTCACACCAACACATGGTTCATGGCTCAACATGGTGGAAGGATTTTTTAGCAAAATGACAAAGCAAATGCTAAACGGAATCCGGGTTGCCAGCAAGGATGAGCTGGAAGACAGGATATACAAATATTTTAATGTGATAAATGAAGTCCCCGTTCCTTACCATTGGTCCTACAGCCTGGATGATATAGATCTTGAAAAAGAAGACATAAGCAATATCGTATATGAAGTTGTAAATCACAAAGCAGCCCTTGCGAAAGACCAGGATAAGCGTGCACCTAAACCAAAAACCAGGAAAAGTCATAAGCAGAAGGAACAGCCTTGAAACATAAAACTAATTAAAATGAATTATACTAGGTTCTGTGTTCCTTTGATAGAAAATAAATCCGGAGAAAGCGGAGTTATAAAATAGTCACATCCACCTAAAACCGTTCTATTTAATGCGCCTAAATTGGAATCTAAATCTATCAGAACCACTTGGACTCGGCACTTTTCAACTGCAATTTTTATATATCTATATATAGCAATTTGCACTCTAATTGATGCTGGCTGAACACTTGCACTTGCCTATGTCTCCCCCCAGACTATCTTCATATATATTTAAATCTATATCTCCTGGTACTAAGTACAAGTCATCCCTAATACGTAGAGCCTGCCTCAATCTAATGTCTCCTATGTTTTCCGCTACTGGCTGGATTACTCGATATATGCTGTTTCCTTTTTCACCCCAACTCTTTTTAATTTCCACATCATCAATAGCGTAAGCCGTCAAATTGCACTGACTATCACAATCTACCATTAAAGTACAAATCCAAATATCTGCCAAAATATTAGCGATATGGTATAAATATGTAGTTTTTCCCACACCACCTTTATTATTGAAAATCGCAAGCTGGATCATAAATTTCCCCCTTTCCCGGTCATACTTAAGACTCCTACTGATTCAGCCCTTCGCCTCTCGGCTACTATGGCCTCTGCTGACTTCTGTGCGTTCAGCACTGCTTTGGGCAGTGTTTACCTCTTTCGAGGCTTACCGCACAGACCTCCCCGGGTACCACACGTTTCTTTCCCTCCATCCGTCTGCCGCATTTACCACGCATGATTCCATGTAGTTATCGGGCTTCGACTTGTCTCGCAGCCTTACCCTCATGCATAGCCTCATATGCGGTTTCTGCTCGTCAGACCAGAGGTTTTCCCTCCGGGTTAGTATTTTCCCCGAAATCCGGCTTCCTTCAGATTCCACCTCGCGATGGACACCCTTGCCTTCGACTATATCCTTCCCACTACTGGGCGGATTCCAGACTTTCACTGGTTAGAAACGTGCGCCGCCGGGCGCACATGCAGACAGGATCACCCCCCGCATACGCGGGGAAAACGACACCAGTTTCTTCAACGATCCGGGCCCGGCAGGATCACCCCCGCATACGCGGGGAAAACTATGTGCAGGGTGCTATAGTGCTGGCACCTTAAGGATCACCCCCGCATACGCGGGGAAAACGCGAAATCGGTCTGTACGACGAAGACGGCGATAGGATCACTCCCGCATACGCGGGGAAAACTTGCTATTTTTCGTCCTAAGCTTCGAGCTTGTAGGATCACCCCCGCATACGCGGGGAAAACCTGGAAGGCAAGACGGCTTATAATGGGACTACAGGATCACCCCCGCATACGCGGGGAAAACTAATCAGACTCTTACGTTGCAAGAAAAACTTTGGGATCACCCCCCGCATACGCGGGGAAAACTCGACAAGATTTTCCAGTATAGATATGATCTCGGGATCACCCCCACATACGCGGGGAAAACTCGCGGACAAAGACTGCCGTCGCGTTCATCATAGGATCACCCCCGCATACGCGGGGAAAACATGGGTTCCGTGGGTACACGGTCTTAATGCTTAGGATCACCCCCGCATACGCGGGGAAAACTCATATCATGGTCTGACAGAAAATCCTTATACAGGATCACCCCCGCATACGCGGGGAAAACTGATGTCATTTACAACGGATTTCTTCGACTTTAGGATCACCCCCGCATACGCGGGGAAAACTGTTCTGCATGGTGCTGATGTTCGGCTTTTCGAGGATCACCCCCGCATACGCGGGGAAAACTCAACTCTGCGAATAATTCCCGTTGCTTTCATAGGATCACCCCCGCATACGCGGGGAAAACACTAAACAAATCCCTAAAAAATGCACTTCTTTAATCATGCTATTTCATAATTTATTTAATTCGCAATAAATTTTGTATGTCAGAATACAGTCCTCCTGTGCCCTGTGGATATTACTGATATCCAGCGAAAAATATTTAGCCACTGTCTCCAATTTGTAATTAGGAATCTCATCCAATTCTCGACGCACCATATGTAACACATCTTTTGTCTTTCTTATTATAATATCCTTATCCACTCTCTTCCCAAGTTTTTGAATAAAATTTACATCAAATTGGACATTATATCCTATTACCAAACTGTCCCCGATAAATTCATTTACTCTTTCAAATGCCACCTGCTCACTAAGCCCCTGCTTGTCAACCATATCTCTGGTTATACCAGTTAATTTTTCAACATCTGCCGAAATTTCCCGATCTGACTTTACAAGGCACTGAAACTGGTCAGTGATTCCACCCTCAGTTACTTTGATCAGGGCAATCTCTATTATCCTGTCTTTATCATAATCCAGTCCTGTTGTCTCGACATCAATCACCACATAATCCACAGATGTTCTGTGCGCATTTTGTGTTCGGTTTATTTTCTCATATTTTGACGCGTTACTGAATCCTCTTGTCAGAGAACTACCCTGCTCAGTATCACCAGACACAGGTAATGGTTTCTGCATCAATGTGATACCTTCAAAATCAACTGGTTTCCATGTAGTGTTGTGTGTCAAGAATGTATATCCCTGCTCATTGTTAGTTGAAAACACCATTGTGGCCTGTCCATTTTTAATGTACGTGCAAACCCTGTCCCACAACTCTTCGCGGACTCTCGCACTCAGTCTTCCCACATATACTCCCGTATTGATCTCGCTCAGCCATTTGGACAGATCGCCTCTAAGGCCCGGCGGACAGTTTGTAACACATAACACAATCAACCATCATCACCCTCCTCCGCGTATGAGACACCATGATCCAATTCCCCTTGCACATTATCCCACAAATAAAGGGTGCTTTTATAATCCTCCTCCTGCCACTCGTCATCTGACAACAAAAACTTTATATCATGAACCATACGGTCCAATATATGTCCCTTGCGCATCTCATCACGAAGCCTGCGCCTGGCTGCACTCCCTATATCATCTGGGTTCTCTGATGCCAGTTCAAAGGCTATCGGTATCGTTGTCTCTGCCTTATATAAATCTGCTATATCATATGCAAACGCCAGTTCATGCCCGACATGGACAAAGCCCAGCCCCGGAGAACATCCCAATGCGCAGATCACTGCATGTGCCAGCCCATACAGGCAGGCATTCCCGGCTGACAACGCCTTATTGACTGGATCTCCTGATTGATAGTCATCTGGTTTATATTCTCTCCTTCCCCAGGCAACATTCCATTTTTGCGCCTGTTCCCTGTAAAGTGAGCGTATTCTGCTCCCCTCTCGCCCCCTAAGCTGCTGCATGGTCAGTTTTGAGACATCCTCGTTCGGAAAACGCAGCTGATACATTTTTCTGGCAACCTGTATATGCTTTTTTTCATTTGATACCAGTTGCGCCTGCTTTAATAAAAGTGTCGCGTGATTCGTGAGTGCACGCCCATGGGCATAATATCTGACACCATGTTCACCCACCCAGATCGTGGTAACCCCTGTATCGCCGATCAGTTCCATTGCCCGATGAGTAACATCCGTTCCTGGGCCAAGCAGCAAAACTGAAATCGCAGCGGCAGGAATATTGGTAATACCACTCTGTGTTTTCACCGTTATTGCGCCATTGTCCCTGTTTATTTTGCAATGTTCCAAGTAAATAAATGTAATGCGGTCCTGAACGCGCGGCAACGCTTGAATTTCGGGCTTTTCCATTCCTGTTGTATTTTCCATTTAAACCCTCTCCCCCGCGATTGTCAGCAATCCCATACCATACGCTTTTTCACGCCCAATCCCGGTAACAAGCGTTTTTTTGAAAATTTCAACATCCACAACCTCTAACCAGCCTTCATACGCTACCTCCAAAAGCCTCACCTTTTTATCCGTGTCCTTCTTTCTGAAGATTTTCCAGACGGACTCCACAACGTTTGTTGAATCCGGCAATATGCGAAATCCTTTCTTCTCAGACTGCCTCTGCAGCCATTCCAGTTGATACCGCTCAACCGTGTGCGCAGTAACCTTTCCCCTGCCATCTTCTTTCTTTACGCTATATGTCGGATTTGCCACCAGACGAAAATGCCATACAGTCCCTTTTTTGATCCTGTTGAGCAAATTTTCATACGACTTCGTCTCCCCAGGGTTCCCTCTTTGCCCGAACTGTTCTGCGATATAGTCCAGATCAGGTATGTCAAAACTGAGTATCAACAGGTATGTTACTCCCTTTAAGGTGTCGATCCGCCACAGATTCCTGTTCTGTTTTTCTGAAAATGCCGCCTCAACAGCCCCGTGAAACTTACTTGGCGCAGCCAGTGCAATCTGAGTCTTTCGCTTTGATACATCTAACGGAATTCTTGATAAATACATCTATATCACCCCATTTCCATCATTGGATCATGCTCTGTTGAAACAGGTATATTTCCTCCTGCCACTATTTTAGGTTTCAGTTCTCTCACATACCGATATCGATACTCGCGTTTGAACGGTGAAAAAGATACTGGCACATCCTTTTTCACTGCATCATTACAGAAACCATCTACTACAATTCTCAATGGAATCTCGTTCTGAAACCGAAACATTGCACTTCTCTGCCATTTGGGTACGAGCCATTCTTCATCGCGCAGCGCAGATTCCAGATCAGTCTCCCGTATCCCCAACACAAGCGGCTGTGTCGGCGGACAAGACCTCCTGCCAAGAAAAAGTGCATATCGCGGATATCTAAGAGCTTCCTCAAGATCTTTCAAAAACACCTTATCCTCATATGACAATCCTGCCAAAAAAACCGCATCACTCAAATAAACTTTATTAGCCAGATTAGCATTCAGCTTCTCACCCATATATGTTATCTGAAAATCCTCCAGTCTCGCGCCTGGCCGGTCTACCCTGATGCCAAATTTCAGCCTCGAGAGATCATCTACTGCCTCATCCCTTTTTCTGCCCAGTGCAGCTGCCAACATACCGATCACGCCGCTCTTCGTTGGAATATAGTCCGTATCCCGGCGGTCATACATCGATTCTGAACCCCATGACTGCAACGGTGCACTGAACCTAAGCAACAATGTATACAATATGTCACTTCCCTTCCGCACAATACTGATCAATGCCGACAGCAATTTCTTCCAGCAGTTCCGCAAACGTTACTTTATCCGCGAAACTTTCCTCTGCATCTCCCACAATCCACGCCTTTAGCGGAGCAGCCGAATAATCCCTGTATATTCTTTGCGCCTCTGATACAAGCTCTTTTCCCGATTTTTCGACGTAACCACCGCCCACCCCGGCAAACACAGGTTTTTCAAATGCACTTGCGAGATTGATCGGCTGATCTTCCCTAAAAGTGACGTATATAATATTCGGAAGTGTTCTATTGGCAAATGTATTCTGCCTCCCTGTAGGCATGGAACGTATAAAGGCATCTGCAAATCCCTTCACAGCCAGTTTCAGCTCATCTGCCTTAAGATTACATGACAACTCTGCCACATTTACGGTTGCATATCGATAGAGTGTTGAAGCGTTGAACTCCACTGTCCCGATATGTCCTGCCCCTGTGTCTTCAGTGCAATCGTCCACCGCGGTAAAATAGTCATACTCATTTGAGATTGTGTGGGTAGAAATACTGTGCGCTACCTGCGCCGCTGCATCGTAATTCAAACTTGGATTATTCGCAGCCATGCGTCCAAACAAAAGTATGTCCACACTCGGGTTTTCCTTGAGTGCATTCTCTACGCGCTTTTTATATATTTTCTCCTTCTCTTTCTTCCCTGTCTTGTCGCTCCGATACTCAACTGCAAGCCTCGCCAGTGTTTCAACCTGCAGGCCGCTCACAAAAAACAGTACATCCTTTTTCTCTGCGTCTGCCTTTATGCCCGCCAGACCCAAAATTTCGGATGTCACTTTCTCAGCTGCATCAGTAGCAAAATCAGGATTCTCTGCACATATCTTTTCGATAATTAAAGAATTAATTTTTCTTGTCCGATAGCCCAGCATATTTGATGTAAAAAGCTCCTTAAACCGATCCCGCATCGCTTTCTTCCACGCTTGTGAAGAAACTCTTGCCCTAAGTGTTCCTCCATATATTGCAGTCTTCGGACTTCCTGTATCATCTCTGTTAATACAGCTTGGCGGTACTGTTTGGATCACGTGAAAATCGACGTACAAACTTTTGCTCATGATAGTTCCTCCTTCGTTTCTTTGCTATACATTTCCCGATAAAAGTCCTGACCCCATCTCAAATTTACATGGTTTCTTTCCTCTGTAAATTGAAACTCATATAGATCCGCAGACAATCGTACATAATTAATCGAAATTCCTTTCGAACATAACAACTGTATCATATGTTTTAAATGATAAAATGCCTCCTTCATATCCACTGATGTCGCAAACGCCCTTAGTTTTTGAAGCATTCTTCCCTCCGCATTGGCATCCTCAGAAGCTTTTGCCATTTTGGCCAAAGCTGTTCCCATACTGACATTATCGTCTGTATGCATTGATTTACTCTTTGCGTCAAATCCCTGTTGATGCATTGCATACAGCGTAAGCGCTATGTATATCGACCACTCAGCCCTCGTCGGTACACCACTCTGACTCATAAGGTTTTCTGGCAGATCCATCAATATTGTCCCAAACAGTTGTGGCAATTCACCCGGTTCATGACCAACACCCCGCCTTAAACCTGCAAGCGCGGCCTTTCCCGCACTGAAATCCGCCTCAGCCAGCAGTATGTTTATTTTTTTGCCTACAAAAGATTTTATATCTGACTTTGTGTTCATTGTCTCTCCTTTCCATGTAATTGGGCTGCTTTAGGATAAATTTTTCGCAATTCACCCAAATACACGTTTAACGCTTGTGGTATTGTCAAAATCCTGCCCTCATCCTCCTTATATGCATAAATATTCTCACATCTCATATTAATAAACTCCTCAACAGCACCCTTAGCATAATAATAAGACTTCTGCTCCCACTGTTCAATCTTTTTCTCGCGTTCTCCCTGCAAAGGTTCAATCCCTGATAGCCATTCCCGAAACGCTATATTGATGTGAAAATAATAATTTTGTACAAGCATCGCCTTTATATAATTCGTTCCACCACCAAAAAGCTTACACACACTCGATGAAAAACGACCAATCGCCTTAGATGCAATATTCTGGCATTTCTCCACCTCATCAGATATCGCTGAAATCCACTCCCCGCCTAAGTCCATGAGCAAATCAGATGACATCGTCAATGTATTGTGAATGCTGTCCCCATATGTATACTTCATCTGATCGCCATATACAATCCCTATCATTTTAAAGGTGATCAGACGCTCTGACACAAACGTCTTTGTCTTATTTAATGTGCTTACCCACTGGACAACTCCAGGAATATGACCTGTACTCTGTACACACATTAAAGATGGAAATTCTTCCCATACCTGTACTGACGGATTGTGTATTCTGGGGATATAAGATACCCTTTCGGACTTCTTATCTACTTTCTGTTCTTTCCATAATGTCATAGGCTCATTAAAATCATTTTCTGTTGGATAAAAATCTCCACCAGCAGCCTGATACCCTACTACCCATCCGTCTTCCCTGTCAAGCTTAATGCGTCTTGACTGAATCGTATACAGTTCAGGAAGATTATCCGGCGGCGCAATTTCACGCCCCTGCTCTGAATGAATCTCCTGCTCCCATATCGGTCTTGGCAAATTCCATATATCCGTAGAATTTTTTAGCGGGCACAAATTTAACATAATGATACGGAATAAATCATCTCCATTCACCATGACCATCCCAAGCTGTCCAAGTCTGCCAACTCCCACAGGAAGATTCGGTCCTGGTGCTTTTTTATCCGTTTTGACATTTACACCATATGCATTTAAATGAATAATCCATCTAACTGCTTCTGCATAAGTGATGCGCTCCAGCCGTTCGCCCTCCGTCATACTAAAATGGTGTCTTGTCGCCTTGTTGTTGCTCTCTTTGAGATTTCCAACCAGACATTCTACTCCATACTCCGTTCCATATGACAGCTCATTCACCTGCCAGAACGGCGTCTCTGGGTGAAACAGCCAGAACCTCTCGCTGTATCGCTGAAAATATTCCCTTACTGCTGTCTCTGGAAACGACCCTCTCTCCCAATACTTTTTCCACCGCTCCAGTACAGTCTCATCATCTGAATCATTTTCCTCAGATATCTCGTCCTCGTTTCCATTTTCATCATATCTGTAAAAAATGGTCAGTGCCACCGCAAGCAGTACCCGCAATAATGCGGCATCCTGCGTAGGCATCTCTCCTGCAAGTCCCGCGTACTCCTGTGCATGGAGCATTGCATCCATCAGGGACACTTCTTTCTGTTCCAAAGATCGTGTACTGACTCTGATCCAGGGCTCTGTCAAAAGATTAAACTCCTTCTCCTGCATTGTTTTCCTCCTTCCGTTCATATTCCAATCCCTTATCGTAACTGTATGACAAACGGTGTCCATTCAGTTCTGCCTGGTTATTTTCATCCAGCAACAGCACTAATTCACCGCGTATCCACGGAGACTGCTGCCATTGTCTCAATTCTCCGGCATTAATATCCTCCAGTTCCCTGATCGTGTCATCAATATTGTACCGTGTGCTAAAGATATGCGGGAGTTTCAGGCGCTGTCTGGCAATCCTGTGAGCCTGCTCAAAATCCGGAACATCCGCCGCCAGGATTCCCTGCGCGGTCAATGGATCTTCGTCCACAAACAAAATCCTCCCATCGTGACTCTTTTTCATCAGCAGCACTTCAATAGACGACTCACTGTCCCGCACACAGGCCTCGGATAATTTTTCATCAGACTTTTCCGGATTCACTAACAGTTCATCAATTCCCTTTTTAGGCTTTGGCTCTATCATCAGATAGTTGCCTGCACACTGCTGTTTCCTTTGCATTTCCTTCTCGTACGCTGCAATGGCATCCGTGTATCTTTTACCATCCAGTCCCAGATCATCGTCCTCGTCATACACCTTCTGAACCAGATCGGGAATTTCTCCGGGAAGCCTTATTATATCAGTAAGCACTCTGTCCGTCCTCATCAGATGATACTCTCCGTATATTGTCTTTGTACCGGAATCATACAAACCATCTTCTTCCTGCAGTATGATACATTCTGGTCTCTGCAGCCGCCCGGATCTGATTCGCTTATGCCTGTGCAGCCTGCCGATCCGCTGCAGCAGCAGATCAACAGGGCAAAGCTGTGTCACCATGATATCAGCGTCGTAATCCAATGACTGTTCCAACACCTGCGTACCGATTAAAATCAATCGATCTCTGTCGCTTTCCCCTGACGTCTTTCCCATCTTTTCAAGCACCAATCGTTCCTTTTCCATCCGGTCCGGCATGGTATACTGTGCATGGTACAGGATAACGTAATATCCTTCCATCTGCCTGCTGCACTCCGCGTAAAGTTCCTGGGCCTTTTTGACCGTATTTGCTATAATGCAGGCGCATCCGCCTTCCTCCAGACGATCTCTCAGCAAACTGAACATTTCCTGCGTGGAGCCGATTCTTTTTATGCGGACGCGTTTTTCCGCCGTCTTACATTGAATGGCTTCCTGCCCGATACACTCCCCGTCTGTCCACGTGATAAGCGGATAGGCCTTCCTCTTCTGCCAGCCCTCCCTGGACTGTGTGATTTCTGCCTTGCGCTTATTCAGATGATATTTTGAATAAGCTTTCGCATAACATTCAACGAGTTCCTTTCGGCGCCCGGATGGCAGTGTAGCTGACAACAGCATAACTGGTACTTCATACGCCGCCATCCATTGAAGCGATCGTTTCAGATATTCGTACATATAGAGATCATACGCATGACACTCATCGATCACGACTACTTTTCCTGCCAGTCCGATATGCCTCAGCATAAAATGCCGCTTCCGCAGGGACGCCATGAGGAACTGGTCAACCGTACCGATCACAAAATTGGACAGAAGCGCCTTTTTATTCCCCTGAAACCATGGATGAACCTCAACCGCATCCTCACTGTCCTCTCCATTTGCTATGCAGGCTCTGCTCTCCATCAGCAGACGGTTATACTGCTCATGAAATTCTGCAGAACCATGCGCCAGACAGATTGCATTTCGCATTCCCTCTGATACCTGACTGCTCCACGCATACAATCTGTCAAACAGACCGTTGCTGGTCGCCTGGGTGGGAAGACCAAAGAAAATGCCGCCTTCCTGTTTTCTGGATGCCAGCACTTCCGCCGCCGACAGCGCCGCCTCAGTCTTCCCGATCCCCATCTGAGCCTCAAGCACAAACAACCCCGGATTTTCACAGGAATTGACAATTTGAAACATCGCTTCCTGAATCTCATTGGGCGGAAATCCAAACCGGTCTTTAAATATATTCTGATCCATGTAGTTGACTTCTGAGCGCCAGCTGTCCGGAAATTTTAATTTGCGCCATCCGTCACGAACCCTTTTCGGATACAGGCTTACATCCCCATAATCATCAACCGATATCAACGGAAAATACGTCGGATTGCTTGCGATCCAATCTGCTGCGATAAGAAGCCCTGACAACAGCACCTGGGCTTCAAGCGTGACATCCGGAAGCTCGCTTACAGACTGGATACCTGCCAGCCCAAGTGCCCTGCTGACAATCTCATGCCATGAATCTTTCCATATCTTTTTCACGGCATCATCACATTCCGAACCAAAGAAATTAACCGGATAAACCTTTATCAGATCCGGCTCACCCATGACGACAATACTGCCATCCGGTTTTCCATGATGCGCCCCGACGACCATTGCTATTTTCTCGTCTATCCCAAAATCATTGGTGTCACTTTGAAGGATCCACTGCCCCGCATAGGCATGCGGCGTCCTGCCAGGCTCCCGATACTCTTTATTGACTGCAAATCCACTTGCTGTTATTTCCTCATATTTTTCCGGGTACGATTTTGTAATGATACTCTGGAAGTAGGAGGATGCCTTGCCGATATCATGCACTGCGGCAAGAAAAACCGATATCGCCATAAACTGGTCATAATCCATTCCGGATGCATTGACAATGGATTCCGGAATCCATGCTGTCACAAGCTTCCTCATAATTCCAGCAGTGTCTTCCAGATGCATCCATAACGGAAGCCATATCTGCCCCGTATCCGGGCTTGATTTTGCCATCAGGAAACGATACTTTCCTTCCATTTTCATTTTCTCCTCCGTTCACGGATCCCTGGGTGCCCATATGCAATCGAGCAGGGGAAGAGTCCTCTTCCCCTGCTCGCGCGCCTTACATTATTTTTTTAGCGGACTCTTCCTGTATATGACATCGTCCCTCGCCGGCCCGTTGCTGACGAGCGTGATCGGATAACCGATCTGTTCCTCGATGAACTCGACATACTTACGGCAGTTTTCAGGAAGCTCATCGTAGTTGCGGATGCCCCTGATGTCTGTCTTCCAGCCGGGCATCGTCGTGAACACCGGTTTTGCCTTCGCAAGCTTTGCCGTGACAGGGAACTGTGTCGTGACTTCCCCGTCAATCTCATACCCTGTGCATACAAGGATCTCATCGAGATATCCGAGCACATCGAGCACTGTAAAGCAGACATCCGTCGTTCCCTGCAGGCGGCAGCCATACTTGGATGCCACGCAGTCAAACCAGCCCATGCGTCTCGGACGCCCTGTAGTAGCGCCATACTCACCGCCGTCTCCGCCCCGGCGTCTGAGCTCGTCAGCCTCATCGCCGAAGATCTCCGATACAAAAGCGCCTGCGCCGACTGACGACGAATATGCCTTGCACACTGTGTAGATCTCCTTGATCTCATAGGGCGGTATTCCCGCGCCGATCGCTCCGTAAGCCGCGAGCGTCGATGAGGATGTCACCATCGGATAGATTCCGTGATCCGGATCTTTTAACGTTCCAAGCTGTCCCTCCAGAAGAATGTTCTTCCCGTCCTTCAGCGCCTCGTCGAGATATGCGGAGACATCACATACATAAGGTCTGATCATATCCCTGTATTCATGCAGCGTCTCGAGCAGTTCCGCAGGAACGATCGCAGGCTTGTGATACAAGTGCTCCAGGATCACATTTTTCTGCTCTGCCACACGCTCGATCTTCTCTTTTAAGAGCTCCTCGTCAAAAAGCTCGCTTACCTGGAAACCGATCTTTGCATATTTATCTGAATAGAAAGGGGCGATGCCCGACTTGGTGGAACCAAAGGATTTCCCGCCCAGGCGCTCCTCCTCGTACTGGTCAAACAGCACATGATACGGCATCACGATCTGCGCCCTGTCTGATACCAGGATCTTTGGCATCGGCACGTTCCTGTCCGTAATCGACTTGATCTCGTCCATCAGGATCGGAATATTCAGCGCGACACCATTGCCGATGATGCTCGTCGTATGATTATAAAATACGCCTGAAGGCAGCGTGTGAAGTGCAAACTTGCCGTAATTGTTCACGATCGTGTGGCCTGCATTTGCGCCCCCCTGAAAACGGATAACAATATCTGCCTCGCGCGCGAGCATATCGGTGATCTTACCTTTTCCCTCGTCGCCCCAATTAGCTCCTACTACTGCTTTTACCATTGACATACCTCCGGTTCTTTTAGGAACAGCAGTTCCTTTCTTCACTGTAAACTCTGACTGCGGACAGGCCTGTGCGTGCCCGCTGCACCGCTATTTATCATACAACTTTTTGAAGGATAAGTAAAGAATATTTATCCACTAAATTCAGACATTTATTTCCGCCTTGATGCCAAGCTCGGACTGGTTCGCCTCGAGCACCGGCTTTACCACGTCAGCGAGGAAATGCTCGACCTGTACCGGGGACCGGCCCACATATCTGGACGGATCCATCGCCGCCTGCAGCTGTTCCAGTGTCAGGTTGAACTCCGGATCGGCTGCGATCAGTTCGAGCAGATTGTTGTCCTTTCCCTCCGCCTTGACATTCCTGCCCGCTTCCATGGAGAGTGTCCGGATCTTCTCGTGAAGCTCCTGTCGGTTGCCGCCGTTCTTCACCGCATCCATCATGATATTCTCAGTCGCCATGAATGGCAGCTCCGCCATCAGGTGCTTCGTGATCACTTTGTCGTAGACCACAAGTCCGTCAACCACGTTGAGACACAGGTCAAGGATACCGTCGATCGCAAGAAATCCTTCGGGGATAGAGAGCCTCTTGTTCGCAGAGTCGTCGAGCGTCCGCTCGAACCACTGTGTCGCGGAGGTGATCGCAGGATTTAATGCATCGACCATCACATAGCGCGCAAGCGATGCGATGCGCTCCGAGCGCATCGGGTTTCTCTTGTACGCCATCGCGGATGAGCCGATCTGGTTTTTCTCAAAGGGCTCCTCCACTTCTTTCAAATGCTGCAATAGCCTGATGTCGTTTGACATCTTGTGTGCGCTTGCCGCGATCCCGGCAAGGATATTCGCCACTCTGGTATCCACCTTTCTGGAATACGTCTGCCCTGACACGGCGTAGCACTCCCTGAATCCCATCTTTGCCGCGATCATCGGATCGATCTTATCGATCGTCTCCTGGTCGCCGTCAAACAATTCCAGGAAGCTTGCCTGTGTGCCTGTCGTTCCCTTCGAACCCAGCAGTTTCAGGCTTCCCATCACATACTCCAGATCCTCCAGATCCATCAGGAACTCCTGCATCCAGAGCGTGGCACGCTTGCCGACAGTCGTGGGCTGTGCCGGCTGGAAATGCGTGAAAGCGAGCGTCGGCAGCTCCTTGTATCTCTCTGCAAACTTCGCAAGCTCATCGATCACATTCACCAGTTTCCTGTGCACAAGCTTCAGCGCCTCATTCATCACGATGATGTCCGTATTGTCGCCCACATAGCAGGAGGTCGCCCCCAGATGGATGATCCCTGCCGCTTTTGGGCACTGCTGCCCGTATGCATATACGTGGCTCATCACATCGTGGCGGACAAGCTTCTCACGCTCCCTTGCCACTTCATAGTTGATATCCTCCGCGTGCGCTTTCAGCTCGTCGATCTGCTCCTGTGAGATGACCGGCCTGCCGTTCTCAGAGAGTCCCAGCTCCATCTCCGTCTCCGCAAGGGCGATCCAGAGCCGCCTCCAGGTTCGGAACTTCATATCCTGCGAAAAAATATACTGCATTTCCTTGCTGGCATAACGCTCAGAAAGGGGGCTTGTGTATCTGTCTGTACTCATACTCTTCTCCTTGTCTCCCATACTTTTCCAAATCCTATCTGTCAAAATCACCCCGGATATCCTGCGTCGGCGGCTCCATCGGATAATTGCCGTCAAAGCACCCTGTGCAGATTCCCAGTCCGTCCACCATCCCCCGCAGCCGTTCTATATTCAGATAGCCAAGTGAATCGGCGCCGATGATATCCCTGATCTCCTCGATCGTCCGGTCATGTGCGATCAGCTGGTCTTTCTCCGGAACATCTGTCCCAAAATAACATGGCCAGAGAAACGGCGGCGAACTGATGCGGACATGGACTTCCTCCGCCCCGGCTTCCCTGAGCATTCTCACGATCCTGTCCGAAGTCGTCCCGCGCACGATAGAGTCGTCGATCATGATGATCCGCTTCCCGTTCACAGCTTCTTTCAGAACATTGAGTTTCACCTTCACGCTCGACTCACGGCTGCTCTGCTTCGGTTTGATAAATGTCCTGCCCACATAGCCGTTTTTTACAAAAGCCGTTCCGTACGGTATCCCGGACTGCAGCGAATAGCCAAGCGCCGCCGCATTTCCCGACTCGGGCACGCCCACGACGAGATCCGCCTCCACCGGAGAATCCATGGCCAGAAAGCGCCCCGCCCGAATACGCGACGCGTACACGCTCACGCCGTCTATGTGGCTGTCCGGCCTTGCAAAATAAATGTACTCAAAGATACATCTCGCCTCCTGCTCCTGTGGAAGCGCGCGCGACAGATCCGACAAGATCCCGCCGTCGGGGGTGATCGTAACCGTCTCACCCGGGAGCACGTCCCGCACGAACTCCGCGCCGACCGTGTCCAGCGCACAGGTCTCCGAAGTAATGATATAGCTGTTTTCCCGTCTTCCGATGCAGAGCGGCTTGAAGCCGTAGGGATCTCTTGCCCCGATCAGTTTTCTCGGACTCATCACGACAAGGGAATACGCGCCCCTGATCTTCTGACACGCCCGGTTGACAGCCTCCTCGACAGTCCCTGTGTTCAGCCGCTCCCTCGCGATATGGTATGCGATCACCTCCGAGTCGATCGTGGTCTGGAAGATCGCACCTGTGTATTCCAGGTCATGGCGGAGCTCCGCCGCATTGATCAGGTTTCCATTGTGCGCCAGCGCAAGCGTGCCCTTCACATAGTTCAGCACCAGCGGCTGGGCATTCTCCCTCGTGGAAGCCCCCGCCGTCGAGTAGCGCACATGTCCCACGCCAATATCCCCACGCATCGCTTCCAGGCTGTCCTGCGTGAACACCTCGTTCACCAGTCCCATCCCTTTATAGGATACTACTTTTCCTTTCGGACCACCCGTCTCACTGACGGCGATCCCGCAGCTCTCCTGTCCCCTGTGCTGCAGTGCGAACAGCCCGTAATAGATCGTGGAGGCGACATCCCGTCCATCAAAATCATAGATGCCAAAGACGCCGCACGCTTCCTTCAGACCGGTCCCGTCAAGATTTCTGTCGATATCTTCATTATACATATATTTTTCTTATCCCCTCGATCCTCTGTATCTATGCGAACTCTTTTCCGGTGAGCAGCGCAAACGCTTCCTTGTACTTATTGACGGTCTTCGTGACAACCTCCTCCGGCAGCAGGTTGTCATTGTCAGGATTCGCCCTGAGCCAGTCGCGCACGAACTGCTTGTCAAAGGAGGGCTGTCCTTTTCCTGCCTCATACCCTTCCAGCGGCCAGAAGCGCGAGCTGTCCGGTGTGAGCATCTCATCACCCAGCACCACATTGCCATCCTCGTCAAGGCCAAACTCAAACTTCGTGTCCGCGATGATGATCCCCCTGCTCAGCGCATACGCTGCACACTTGTTGTAAAGGGCGATCGTAGCGTCTTTGATCTTCGCGGCATACGTCTCACCCTTTCCGGGGAACTTCGCCTCGAGCACCTCGATGCTCCGCTCAAAAGAAATGTTCTCATCATGCAGTCCGATCTCTGCCTTTGTGCTCGGAGTGTAGATTGGCTCGGGGAGCTTCTCGGACTCCTTCAATCCTTCCGGAAGCCGGATCCCGCACACTGTACCGTTTTCTTTATAGCCTGCCCAGCCGCTTCCTGTGATATAACCGCGCACGATGCACTCGATCGGGAGCATTTCCAGTTTGCGGCACATCATGCTGTTACCGTCAAATCTGTCATTGTGGAAAAATTCGGGCATGTCCCTGACATCGACAGAGATCATGTGGTTTGGCACGACATCCTTTGTGAAGTCAAACCAGAACTTTGACATCTGTGTGAGTATCGCACCTTTTTTCGTGATCTGGTTCTTCAGGATCACATCGAATGCGGAGATCCTGTCTGTCGCCACGATGATCAGACTGTCCCCGATGTCATAGACCTCACGTACCTTACCCTCTTTGATTGGTGTAAATTCCTGCATTTTTCTTCCTCCTCATTGATTGTATATATGGTTGCGGGCTGCATAGCAGCGTTTTCCTGTATATCATGCGAGCACTTTCTCGTAATCGGACACCAGATCCAGTATCCGCTCCGCATATTCCGGATATTTCGCCACGATATCCTTCACCTCATCCTGCGCCTCCTGTGCTGCCCTGGCATTGTACTCCATCTGTTTTCTGAGCTTCTGGCGCCTGATGATAAGCCCATGCCTGATCTCCACCATCTCCTTGCTGTCGATCAGCGCTGCCGCCTGGCGGAGCCAGATGTTTGGATCCGCGATATTGCAGCTGCGCAGGAGCTTGATCAGGGCTGCCTCATTGAGATCCATATCCTGCTCCATCTGTTTCTCCTGCTCGCGGTGGATATTTTCCTCGATATATCTGTCCCAGAGCTTCTTGAGCTCATTGGAACTGTTGACGTTGTATTTCACATACAGATATTCCAGCAGATTGGTATTGTTCACATAGCGGATCTTCACTGTATTGTGCAGGAGGACCAGCTTATTGATGCTCTTCTCGACCTTCACCAGCTCCCGCTGCGCCTCATGGAACCTCACATACACAAAGGCGAGCGTCGATGCCGCGACCAGCACTGCGACCGCGTATCCCAGCGACACATCGAGGTGCCATGACGCACCTATGATCGTGAGCATCAGCACCAGGAACAGCATGGAGCCAACACACATAAAGGTGAGCCCCTTCATGTTCTGCATCGAATTCTGAAGCTCGTTCTTTCTGAAATAGTAAGCATGCCGCTCACCGTCAAGCTTCCCCATATCCCTCTTCACGAGCACCTGGTAGTCTTCCGCATCCTTCAGCCTCGTATATCCCTCGGGCATGTACTGCTCGATCCGCTCCATGCGCAGATAGTCCTCCGGCTTCATGATACGGCGCTTTCTGTCAAGCCTCTGCCTGTTGTTCTCCAGCTCCAGGATCTTGGAAGCATATGTCTTCAGCTGCTCCTTGATCTCGTCGGGCTGCGCCTCGATCTCCTCCATATCCGTCAGATAAGAAGTCACAAGGTTGTACTCCCCGCCGAGTGTGTCCAGTTCCTTCGATGCCTCCGACATCTGCTCCATACATGCCTTGACATAGTGTTCGCGCTGCGTCTGGTCATGCATGTCGATATCGTCGCGTTTGAGACTCTCCTCCTCCCAGTCAGCGCTGTATTCATTTTCCTCCCCATTTGCCTGCCGGTTGAAAAGACCCTTGATCTTTCCCAGTAATCCCATTTAGAAACCCCTTTCTCAATTCTTTGTCTGACGCTTGTAGTCCTTCTTGATCTGCCTGATGACTGCCTGAGACTGGCGGCGGTACGCCTCCGTCTGTCCGCTTTCCCTGAGCTGTGCCAGGTCTGTCACCAGCTTCCGCTCCCTCGAACCGATCCACTTCTCGTCCACCTGTGCACACATCTGCTCAACCTGCAGAAAATCCTCCTCCCAGTTTGGATTCTCCCTCTTGAAAGCCCCGTAGGCATAATCTGTCAGCGCCTTCCTGTTCGCCAGGATATAGGCACACCTTGTCTGTCTGTCGGGATGCAGCAGATACGCCTCGTAATACAGGTCTGCTGCCTGCTTGTAGGCAAAATCCATCGCATAGATCGACGCCATGTTGTAATACAGGAGCGCCTTCCCCGCGCTGTCCCTCGACGGTATATACTCCACAAGCTCCCTGTATATGGCGAGCGCCTGCCGGAATCTCCCCTGCTGATACAGATACTCCGCGCGCTTCTTGTACTTCTCCGTGAGTGTCAGGCTGGACTGTTCTTTTAAGATGCGGTCCACCTGCCTGGCCGTACTGCTGTCATACATGCCGGTCCGCTCAAAGATCGTCGAGACAAACGCCGCAGCAGACATGTGCTTCCTGACATACACATCCAGCTCGTCCGCCAGCTCCGCCAGCCCGCATTCATAGCGGATCCAGTTGACAAGCTCCGCGGAGACGATGGAGTCGTCCAGGAGGTGCACCTTTTCCATAAAATAATAACATAACTCCTCCATGGAATACAATGAAATGTCAGAAAATTTTAAATAAAAAGGGTTTTTAGCGTAGTTCCCTACACATAAGCAAACATTGTTCATTTACATAACCTCTGATCCTTTATGTGATCGCCTCGAGCGGCAGGCACTCCTTCCAGACCTGCCCTGTGGACGGGAAAAATTCCCCAAAACCTTTATCCGTTATCTCGATCTGGACTGCATTTGCATCCTCCATATAAAACCGAAGCCCCACACGGTTGGTCTTGTTGCCCCGCACCTTCAGTCCCTCGAGGGAAATTCTTGCCACACGCGTCTTTCTCCCATCCACTGGAGCGATGTTGAGCGTGATCGCATTGTTCTTCACAAGCATCACATCAAAGGTGCTCTGCGCCTCATACCAGTTCGTGCCTGCATCGAGGATCGGATAGTAGACCTCCGTCTGTCCCTTGTCGCAGGTCATGCCGATATTCGCGCGGAGCTTGTCCTCCGACAGATAGACATAGGACCCGGACAGTGTCGAGGGATACACGCGCTCCCGCGCGCCATAGCAGGCGCCTTTGCTGAACAGGTTATTTCCCTGGAACACACGCCTTCCCCTGCACATATATTTCAGGGACTCCCTGCACCAGTCCCTGGAGAACGAATCCCCCAACAGGAATACGGATGTGACTACTCTCTGGTCACAGTTTTTGCGGACGATCTCGAGCAGCGCCGAGTCAAGCTGCTTCAAAAAAGCTCCCTTGGCAGTCTCGCTCCTGTCTGCCAGATCTGGTATCTTCATCTGCGGATGCTGCGTGGTCTCTATGAAACATGCTACCGGATTTGTCTTTCTGTTCATGGACAGCAGATAACTGTGGATGCCGTCATCCCTGTAATCGTACAGGAGTACATCATGTATCCACATTTCCTGCGGCTGGTGGATGATATACTGGAAGAAGCAGTCCGCATGGCTCAGAAAATAGACCTCCGCATTCCGCTTTGCGATATGCTTTGATATATTTCTGAGTATTTTCATGATGTCTGTATCCATCTCTTTCATGGTAAATGCCACCGCGGCAATATCTTCTGACACAATATACGCCGACAGGACAGCAAGCGCTTTCCGGACAAACATCCTGAGCAGATGCTCCGCGGACACTTCCTCCTCGTACAGGGAATCCGTCCCGACCCTGACACTGGCATTATTTTTTGCCAGGACCAGCAGATCCCTGATCACCACTCCCTGTCCTTCCTTCGCCGCATTGAGCGCCTCGTTGCCGATCAGCCACGCTGCGTCCCCCTCGACATCATTCTTCCTGCACAGGAGTGTCGGGATATTGTACTGCTCCTCCCCCATCACCAGGCTGACTGTATCAGGCATGCTCTGGTTCTGTCTGCAGTAACTGATCTGTGAAAAATCATTTCCCAGGTCAAAGCCGACTACCACTCTGTTCTTTTTTGTCATTTCGTCCAATGCCCTGTCGATCAACATCTTCCTTACCTCCTGGCATCACAATACCTTGAACAGCTCCCTGACACAGAAATCCTGATACAGGTAATCCTCCGTCAGCTGCTGGGCTGTCGCCTCATCATGAAGACTGATGCTCAGCAGGATATCATTCAGTATATTAAACCGGTCGTCCATGTTGTAATGCTGCCTTCCCGGCGCCAGACTGCCGGGATCCGTCTCCGACCTGCCATCCAGTGTGCCGCTCTGTGTCACGCGCTCCTGCACTTCGCCGTTTTCCAAAAAACATTCCGTAATATAGTACTGTATCGTCTCCCCGTGGAAAAGCTGAAATATGCTCACGTGGATCCCCTCGTACATTTCCTTCATTTCCCTGATCTCATAACATTCGTAATCTATACCTTCCTCCGGCTGACCATCCCCGCCGTCCGCACTGTCGTCCCCGAAGGAAGCATCGTCAAAGGCATAGTGTATATATACCTGGCTCTTTGGCTGCGTCCGGTATTCGACAAACATGCTGTTCCTGATATAGTGAAGCTCCGGCACCATATCCACGAACTTCGTATAAAAAGGAAAATACACTTCCTCGTTCAGGAGCTCCTGCACGAACTCCCTGACGGTATCCTCCGGCACTTCCATACCGCTCTGCATGTTCTCCGACCAGAACCTTAAGAGTGCGAGCCTGCACACCCTGTCCGTCAGTCCGCCCTGCACATATTTCTGATACAGCATATCAAAGAATCCCGGACAGAGGATCGCCTCGCAGACAAAATATTCATAGGACATGTCCGCGAGCATTCTGTCCACAAGCTCCTGGTCGGGCTCCTCGCACTGCGCATATGAGATCAGGAGGCTGTCCATATCAGAGATCGTGACACCTGTGTACTCTGTCTGTCTTAATATCCGTTCCATGATCTGCTTCGCATCGAGCTCCAGATCTACTGCGGATCTCCACAGTTTTCTGAGTTCCGATACCTTGCCGTCATAATTGATCATCAGATAGCGCAGGATATTTTCATCGTATTTCATATTCTTGTAAATGTAGTGTGCCACATCCACGAGAAATTCATCATATTCATATTCCTTATTGACGATCCGCTTGCTGACAAGCCTTGCCACTGATTTTGGCTCAACGTCCGCGACTCCATAAGAGCGCAGCCAGTAATACGCCTTGTCAAACATTCCCCTGGAGATCAGGTATCTGATAAATTCCGCCCGCTCCGATGCCTCCATCTCGTCCGCCTCCGTATCTTCCAGAAAAGCATCGAGCTCACCGATCATATCATTGTCATAGTAGAACTGGAGAAGCTTTGTGCGGATCTCCTTCTTGAAGCTCTCCACCACCTGCGGCGACTCTACCAGATTTTTAAACCGTCTGACATTCTCATGGGAGATGGTGATATAGTTCTTATCCACCTCGCACAGGTAGATGTCAAACCGCAGCCGTCCCTGCATGTAGCCGCTGACATACCCCAGCTGCTTCTCCGGCTCCATGAGCTGCTTATTCTCATAGTGGATACTCTTCGTGAACCGGTTGCCGTTCTCATCCTGCAGGAAGAGCTTGTACTCGCTCCCGTAGATCGGTATCATGCAGACGCAGTTTGTCACCGGATAGGAACTCTCCCCGTTCACTTTTTCATGGATGATGATGACATTCTTCACCTTCAGATTGTCGACATAGATGCGGTGCATGAAGAGCAGCGGCGTAAAAGCATAGGCAGTCTCATCCGTGACCATCTGCGGAGCCAGCATATGTTTGTACAGATATGCAAGGTTTTCATTAATATGCCCCAGTTTGATCTGATCCACCACAAACCGCTCGATCGCGATGCGGTAACTCTGTTCCAGATCCGGATACCTGTCCCTGTTCTTGATGATATATGTATACAGGAAAGCATTCAGCTCATACTCCAGACTGCTCTGATACGCAAAATACATCAGCACCATCTTGGGGATTTCTATGCCCTCCTTGATATCGCCATATTTGTCAAGCTCGAGCGACATCATATAATATTCATAGAGCCCCGTCACCCTCACGGAATGCTCCACCCCGAGCGCATACCACGGATAGTACTCCACACCCTTCTTATCCCCCATGATCAGAATGTGGCAGATGGATGCCACTGTCTGCGGGGATCTGTAGGAGCGGTACACCTCCCCCAGTATCCTGAGCAGCAGCACCGAATATTCTTTCTTGCGTGCGGCAAGGTACTGCAGCTGCTCGATCAGCTCCGGCCGGAGCATCTGCCGCCTGGCTCCATGCCACATGACATTCTCCTCAAAGCTCTCCAGCTTCAGCAGGAAGGTCGGATGCTCCTGCAGCAGCAGGAACGCTTCGCAGAACAGCAGCGGGCTCGTGCAGCCATTCTCGAACAGCTCCTGCATATACTGCCAGCAGAGCTCCCTGCTGCGCTGCAGGTCCTCGTTGAGCTGAAGGACAAACCAGCCAAGCCGCCATTCTGCCGGATTGTTGGCATAGACCGTCTCGATCTCATCGCAGACGTCCCTCACATAATCCTCCGCACAGTTGACCAGCGTTGTCAGATACAGATAATAGCAGTTTTGAAAAATATTTCCCGGCTCCTTGGCCAGTCTCTGTTCCAGCATATCCAGGTACCACTTCGCCTCGTTGAACCGCTCCTTTGTGATCAGCAACTGTACCCTGTACAGATTAAAGAGGAGACTGTCCTCGTCAATCTCCAGAAAAACTTTCAGTTCCTTCTCAAAGCGGCTGATCCACTGCGCCTCTGTCAGTCTGTCCAGCCGCATGTCCACATACCCGCTCACCAGATTGCACAGCGCCTGTCTCTGTTTCCTGTTGTCCGTCCTCCGCTCCGGTTCCTCCTCTATCAGTATGTCAAACGGGACCGTGTACTCATTGCACGCATCAGAAAAAATGACCGCACCGCTGTTCACGCCGTCATGTAATTTGGAAGCATCGATATGAATCTGAAACGCACACTGGTTGTTGACAAAATCCCCGCTCGTGAGAAGCTGTCTGTCCGTGCTGATAAAATCACCGTTCACCCAGACCTGTACATAACTATAACCCCAGCCGCTCTTTGTGATGACGATGCTCTTCACGATACTGTCCCGTATATCTTCGAGCAGAAACCCTTCAATATCAAAGCTGTATATAATAGGTGTTTTCTTGCTGACCTCTATCAGGAACTCCTCGACATTCTGCTCATTTCCATCATAGCGCGACTGACCGACATAGGACAGGTATGCATTTCTGTCGCCCTTCTTCAGGATACTGGCAAAATTGCGCGAATAAAACAATGCAACTGCCTCTTCCCAGCTCGTCTGCGCCAGATTCGTAAAATGAAACAGGTTCCTGATATTTCCGAGAGAACTCTGCAGCTGCGGTTTCTGTACATTGATGTTGTACGGTATCGCATATTCCCCGCGGTTGCTGATGATCACAAGCTCTCCGCGGATGCTGCTGCCCGCTTCTGCTGCCGTCCCGTCAAAACAGTATCCGATCTGTGTCTCCACATCGGAAAACGTGGTCTCATACAACCGGATCCTGGTATCCGGCGAATAGATCTTTCCCTCCGCATACTTGTCAGCGGCCCGTATGGTAAAGCTGTCCTCGACGATTTCCCCCGGCTCCGTGCAGAATTCTATATTTTGACAAGAAAACTCGAGATATTCCGGCTTCTCCATGTTGTCACCCATTGTTTCACATCCTTAAAAACTCATTAAATCCCATCACAATACCGGCGAATTTCCCCTATTACTTCCCTGTATGGCCGCCCTTTCCCGAAAAGGAGCGTAGTTCCGAGCACAAAACCATCCATTCCCATCGGCGCAAATTTCAGGATCTTGTCCGCACTGCAGGCGCCGTCCCAGTACAGCCGGAACTGCATCTCTTCCTTCAATGCCAGCAGCCTCTTGATCTTTTTTCCGACATAAGGCATATACATCTGGCCTGCATTGCCCGGATTGACTGTCATGACCAGCACTTTCCTGACGATGCGCAGCATCTCATAGACTGTCTCCACGCTCGTCCCCGGATTGATGGCGATACCCGGAACCATCCCCGCGTCGATGATCTTCTGAAGCGTGGTGGAGGGGTGGTATTCCGCTTCCGGATGAATGTACACTGTGTCCCCGTGCCTCAGATTATTCAAAAAGAGCTGAACGTTATTGTTGGGATGTTCGATCATCAGATGCACGTCAAGCGGTTTTCTGGTCGCGCTGGCTATATATTTCATATCATTTAAGGACATGGCAAAATTCGGCACATAGCGGCCGTCCATGATATCAATATGAAAAGAGTCGATCCCCCCTTCATCCAACTCTCTGATCTCTTTCTCCAGGTGGCCATAATTGGCACACATGAGTGATGCCGTAAGCTCAAAATACATAAGCTTTCATCTCCGTTTTCTCTGTTCTTTCTGTTCTTTCTTGTTCTCTCTGTTCTCTTTATGCTGTATCCTCCGCCCGTCAGACCACTGATGTGCCGTGCAGTTCCCCTGCCGCTCCTGACCAATACGATGTCTATCATACCATATTTCGACGAGATTCGCAACGGTTAAGTTATGCAGCGCATGCCTTGACATAGACGGCATATTTATCTTACAATAAATGTGAAAAACATTCTCTGTCCCGCGCAGGTTTCTGCAGGACTTCTTCTCCAGAAAGGCCGCCATATGAAAAAAAATCACGCTGTAATACTCTTATTGCTGATCCTTATTGTCGTTGTGACAGGCGTCGTGCGATACCGCTCCCCCGCCGCAGGCGGTGAACCGCAGCAATCCTTCCGTGTCGAATATCACGCTGTGGATCCCGCTTCCGGGACTTCCGAATCCCCAGAGTCTCCCTCCCAGCCAGATCCCATGACAGAATCCATCCAAATCCAAATAATGGAATCCTCATCCGCGGACGAAACGTTTGCCGCTGACGACTGGGCAGCGCAGATCAACGACTATCTGGACAGGCTCGACGCAGCCATTTTGACAGAGGAGGAAGAAAGACAAAAAGAACAGGAACGCGAAGAGGAACTGGCACAAAACGACAGTGACACCACGGATGATCCTCTGCGCCGCTTTTCAGAAAAAGATGTCCTGCCTGTCATCATCGATACGGATTTTGCCTCGGACGCGGACGATGTCGTCGCCGTCAGGCTTGCGATGTGTTTCCAGGACGCAGGCATGCTCGACATCCGGGGCATAGCTCTGTCCACCACTTATTCCCGCTCCCCGCTCGCAGTCCACGCACTGTGCACCCAGGACGGATACGGCAGCATTCCCGTCGCCATGGATACTTCCGGAAACGGTGTCCAGGTCCACACGGATTATGTGGATGTCATGTACGACCAGCCCAAAAGCAGGTCCGACTACGAGCAGCCTGTCGCCATGTACCGCCGCATCCTGTCGGAGTCCGACGGCAGGGTCCATATCATCACTCTGGGTTTCCTGCAGAATATCCAGGGATTGATGAACAGCGCCCCCGACCAGTATTCGCCGCTTTCCGGCATGGAGCTGATCGCACAGAAAGTGGACACCCTCTATATCTGCGGCGGAAACAGCACGGGAAAACCTTCCTTTAATTTTTACTGGACCGGCGAGAAAGTGATCAGCGCGGCTAAGGATGTCGCGCGCAGCTTCCCTGCCAGGACCATCTTCCTGCAGAGCGATCTGAGCGACGATACCTTCTGCGGACAGTTCTACAACACAAAAGACTACCATCAGCGCGACATCGTGACCAGGGCGCTCAAGGCCAACGACCAGGCTGGCGGCGTTGTCGCGTGGGATGTCTTCGCGGTCTGGTGCGCTGTCCAGGACATGAACGGAAATCTGGAATCCGCTTTCCTGGAGCTGGAACAGGGCAGCCAGTATGTCAGCGGCACCGGGGCGACCGAGTGGACTGCGTCCGCCGGCGGCAGGCATCTCAAAATGTATAAGAACGTGGAAGGCGCCTACTACAGCGAGATCATGAACAACATGCTCCTGCAGAAATATAACAGCACACACAGCAGCGCCTGAACAGTTCCTGAACAGTTCCTACAGAGCCGGAATGCAGGCAGAAAATGAAACATCCGCAAAGCCTGCCTCCGCCCCGCCGCGCCAGAACAGGATCTCCCCGTCTGTCCGCCTCCGGAATGCCGTATAAAAATTTCCGCTGTCGTCCATATGAAGACGCAGGGCTTTGTACACCTTTGCCCTGCCCCTGTGAAATACATGCCGTATCTGCTCCCTGGTATCATACATATATGTGCCATCCTGTGTCTGTCCGGAGAGCGTGACAAGCTCTTTCTGATCACTGCCCTCACAGAGCAGGAGTGTCCGTCCATCCGGGACTCCGTCCGCACCCCACAGAGAGATGCATACGGCTCCCGCCACCGTCGTCTCTGCCAGTTTATACCGGTCACCCTCCGCCGGCCACAGCACATACAGCACTTCTGCGGGATCATGCACACCCTGGATGACTGTGATATCCTTTTGAGATGAATAAAGTTGAAACGGATATTGTCTGGAAGGCTGGAGCCATACCGGGTACACAGCCGGTGCCGCATCCGCTGTCCGATCGATGTGCAGCCGCACCTCCTGATAATATTTTCCCGATATCAGGAGATCAATGCGCCGCCCCCGGTCAGGATCATCAGCAGTACTACCGATATAACTCCGAACAGCCGGTCTGCCCTGTTCCAGTATCACCGCACAGTCCGTATCTTTCCAGATCACCTTGTGCTGCTGCACTGTCTGCAGCTGTACCCCGCCATGCTGCACTGCACGCTCCGTAACGGCATCGATCAGCCTGATCACGGCTGCCGCCCTGGTGTGGACATGTCCCATGAAAAACGCTCCCTTCTTCAATTTAAGGCTCCTAATCGCGCTGCACTTCTCTGGGCGAGACGTGCACATCCACCTCCGCAACCCGCGCAAACGCGCGGCTGACCGCAGAGTCGACTGCGACCGGAGAGATCCTGTAAAACAGGGACAATCTGTTTCCCACATTAGGAAAACTCCAGATCTTCGACTTCTCGTCCATGTCCAGGTCCAGCATCTGGACATGGAGTTCTATGCCGTCCGCCGCCTGCGCGTCGACCTTCTCGACCGGAATGACCGGATTATCGTGAAAAAACTGTATGACACGCCCCAGGATCAGCGCATCCTGCGTCAGTCTGTACGCCGCGTCGCCCCTCGCGTATGCAGTGATCATATAATACAGGCTCAGATAGAGCGGCGGTCTCGAGATCCTCTCGTTGTGCACCACACGCATCGGCTGAAAGACCTCCTCGCTCTGGCGCACGTCATACAGAAACAATCCCAGCGCGACGTCCCCCCTGTCCTCGGGGCTTCTAAGCCCGATCTCACTGTCGCTCGATATCAGCTCCGGAACCAGCGCATCCTGCAGCATTGTCACAAGACGCATGCCTGTGTCCGCAATGATCGTATAATTTCCCATAAATCCCATACCCTCATCATTTCAAAACAGCCGTCCCATTCATGCGGACACCGCCGTCCATGCTCCCCGCCTCCTTTACAGAGAGGGCTGCGTTGTAATCCAGAAAACAATAGGTGTCCAGACGGATACCGGACGGACAGAATACCAGACGGATGCGGCTTCTGGCCGGCTTGAACTGATTCAGCAGATATATCATCTGTGCCCGCAGCTTCTCATCCCCCTCCCTGCGCAGCAGGATCGTGACGTCCTGCGCGGAAGCGCCGTACAGCTTTCGGTATGTGTCCCTGTCCTCCTCCGGGACAGCACCCCCCATCCTGTTCTGCTCCACGATCACCGGATCTTCGCCAAACACCGCCCGGATCAGTCTGCCGATGACTTCCTTTGTCCCCTTTATGCGGTTGAGCGCATAGATCTCCCGGATCAGTCTGCGCAGCACGCCCTCCTCAAGAAAATCTCCCTCCGCCGCAAAGCCGAGCCAGCCAGCCATTTCTATCAGAAACGGCATCGGCGCAGATTCCACGTCAAGGTACCTGTCCATACCTGCGATCCCGTCCGCCATATCCTGATAGGCGGAGGAAAATATGGACATATACCGATGGAAGAAACCGCCCTCCTCCTGATAGATCTCGGGAAACGTCCACATAAAGTTGTCGCCCTGGCTGTCCAGAAACATCTCGTGGACAGAGTCCGCCTGACCGGCGGCGTGCTCGAACTCCAGAGCAAGCCACAGATATTCCCCTTCCAGCGCATACAGCAGGATATCCCCGTGGTCTTCATACAGAACGCCCCCCTGTTCAAACTGCGCACGCTTCTGCATCCATGGCACGCCGCTGTCATGAAAATACCGGTTCAACCCGTCCGCCTGCTCTTTCGCCGCATCCAGGGCAAGCGCATATATTCTGAGAGCGCTGCCCGGCGAAAGCACACACCGGCAGTGAAAGCGCCCCCATTTTGTGCCGCTCTCATAGCTGCAGAAACGGTTGAAAATGACAAAGGATCTGCCGTCCTTTCCCCCATTATCAACAGAATACAGTGCGTCACCATTCTGTACAAATCCCTCATAATACGCCATCGCAAGCTTTGACCCGTTTAATGTATATCTCCTCTTCTCCTGCATCCCGCACCTCCTGTCATCGATGCCATTCAGAATTCCTGTCTGCTTACACTTTCAATGGTGATCTCCCCGGGATAGTACAATGCGCTCGGTCCGAGCTGGATATCCATGCCATCCCTGCGCGCCCACTGATCATTGCCGGGGAACACGGAAAGGTCGATCACTTCCTCCACGCAGTCCATCTCCTGCAGGCTGCTGTACACCTCGTGAAAGATGATCCGGCTTCCGAACGGCGCGTCTGAGCGGATCCCGTCGAGCAGGACGCTGAGCATCTCCTCTATCTTCTCCCTGCTGTGCACCAGATGCTTCCTGACAGAGACCACCCCTCTTACACAGATCGGCACATAGACAGGCTGCCGGAGCAGGATCTTCGTCGTGAGCATCCGGCAGCGCTCCACACAGCGCCGGATCTCCTTCTGATAAATATCGGACAGAGCCGGGAAAGTCTCTGTACTGTTGGGTTTTACCGTGATACAGATCTCATTTCGCTCCGGCATCGGACAGACGCCGATCTTGTGGATCGACAATCCCGGCGTATTTTTTACGATGTACGCACAGTCCTCCTGTGTTATCATTGTCGCAGGTCTTGCCAGATCCCTCACAAACCGTTTTCTGACCTGCTCAAAACCCTCCGCATAACTTCCTGCCGTACAGCTGAACGTGTCTGTGTCCGCACAGTTCACAAAGGTCATCCGCAGATCCGTACCCGTGCTCTCCAGACGCGTCCCGGCACGGATATTTCCCCCGTCCCCCCTGTAAAATGCGGCATCGCCAAGACGCAGCTCTGCCCCCTCGTACCGCCCGCAGTCACACACTGTCAGCACACCGTCCGTCTCGCTCACACTGTAATACACTTCGCCTGCCGTGCGGTCTCCAGGTCTGACCACATGACAGATCTCGCTGCCGTCCGCACCCTGCTCGACCACTAGCACCGAAAACTCCTGTGAACAGATCTTCTCTGATCCCAGGTCTGGCAGCTGCATGATCTGACTGTCGTAACCGTAAAGCCTGCCGAGACTGCCATATGCCGCGAACCTGCACACAACGAGCGCCTCACGCGGCAGCTCAGACTCCGGGATATCATATCCCGCAAGCGTCAGCACCGCGGTGAACGCGCCCTCGCGCACTGCCCGGTAAACCCGCTTCTGCGCCTGTTCTGTCACGCCTGCAGCGACACGGTCCAGGTCGTGATACCTGCGGTACACGCCGTCCGCTTCCTTTCCGTAGACCTCAAAATATCCGGCGTCACCCCAGTCATTTCTGACAAGACAGTCCGTGACGCAGATCTTTCCATCCAGCACGGGCAGCAGCTGTACCGACGACCGCGTATCCCGCTGAACTGCCGGAAGCAGCAGACCGCAGATCCGCTGTACACGCGGAGCGATATCATAATCCGAACGCACCAGTGTGACACGCATCCTGTACAGATCATCCTCACTGTCCCGCATCAAACTGCCGCGGAGCCCCTCATCCATGGAAAATATAACATAACCGCTCTGAAGAAAACAGTGCGTGCCATCCTCGACCTCAAGCCTCGCATAGCCATTTTCCGTCCAGACCTCCCACAACAGCTCCGCAAAAGGATCCGGCGCATCCTGATCGTCAGAAAAGGGATTGCGTTCAAACTGCTGTTTGATCTCTATATAAAGCGCCGCCCTCCGTCCGGCCTCCGGAAACTCTTCCACAGAAAAGTACACTGCTTCCCCGCCCGCCGGATGTTCACCGAACAGAGCCGCCCCGCCTTTTTTCCCGCACTCGTCTGTCAGACACATACTGCGGACAGCCCCGCACTGTTCCAGCTCAAAACAGATATCCTGCGCGTACAGCTTCATCCGCGGCGGCAGACAGGCGCATTCCAGGTTTTCCGGCATTTCCGGGATCAGAAATGCCCTGGCGCACCTGCCCTCTGCCGCCGTAAATCCGGCAAGCGACAGCAGGCGCATCCTGATCCTGTCAGGTATCTCGTTCATCTCACTCTGCTGCAATGCCATGAACGCGGAGAAATTTTCCAGGATCGTGATGCCAGGGTCTGAGATATTATAGTTTGTCCACTCCCTGCTGTAAACCGGGATCCTGGCGATCGCCTCCTCCCGGATCCGGTCATATCCTTTGTCATCCAGATCAATATTCCTGAGCATATGTATCCCCCACTACAAAAATCCTGTGCGTGCCGTTGCTGCAGACCATGAACGGGCTGATCCTGACTGCATCCAGCTCCCGCTCCACAGTGTGCTGTCCGTCAAAATACTGCGCCAGCACATCCATATGCGCGATCCTTGCAGTCCGCTCCAATCCCCCCAGCATCAGCCTGATCTGCCTTGTTCCCGGTAGTCTGCCGATCTGCCAGCGGATCCCGCCCTGTTCATCGACCGGTTCCAGAAAAGCAGTCATCCTGTCCAGCCAGCGCTGTCTGATCTCGATGCTCTTTGACAGTTCAGGCACATTCAGCCAGACTTTTATCGATATCTTCACAAAAACGGGCGGACAGACCCGCACCAGAGTCTTTCCGCAGATCGTCTCACAGTGATCGATCAGATGTTCTGTCAATGGTTTCTGTATCCTTCGAAAAGAATGATCCCCCTTTTGATGATCCCGCATCAGCAGGACAAGCCGGACCACGCCATCTTCCTCCACGACGCACGCTGCCTGCGCGACCACATCAGAGAACGCGAGTGCCTCCCTGACAAAATCCTGCTCCGTCACCACACGCCCCCGGGCGGAGAGTATACTGCTCCCCCTTCCGAGGGTATGCTGTAACCGTTCCAGATCGGTTCCGCCATAGGCATCGATCGGATTCATGACCTGCTCCACAGCGATCACTGTGCTGCGAAAACGTTCAATGCTGCCCGCCCTGATATTTGCCTTCTCCCCGTCACAGCACAGCACTCTGGTCTTGAACGCGATACTTGTGGTATTCTGCGGAATCCTGACGTGCGCGCCGTCGCCAAAAACCAGTTCATTCCTGCCCCTGTCCACACAGTAACAGCGCTCCCCAGACACTGCCTGGTCAAAACTGTCGATCTCGTGCCACAGCACATAAAAATCCTCGATCTCCCCGAGGAAATTGTACTCTGCCCTGACCTTCACAGCCGATTCCTGCCTTGCGTCCCTCATCAGCCGGTCTCTCTCCTCCTCCGTCAGCTGTTCCTTCTCATTCACCCACACCTGAACTGACAGGATATTCTCCGCATACAGCGGGAAATGCATATCCGGCACAGCGGCATCAATATAATGATCCTGCTCGTCCTCTGCGATGATATTCTCTGCCGTTACGGCGTTCATATGGATCCTCCTGACGACAGGCATATGCTCCTGCCCCGTATTCCCCCGATCCGGAGCCGCAGGTTTACGAAGCTGCAGCCGGAGCCAGCAGCGCCGCACTCCATCCACCTCGCTCTCCGCCATATCGACCGGCGGCGCAAACTGCAGGATCCCCGGGTTCTGAAAGGCATTCGTGTGATCGATCATCTTCAAGGGCTTAAAGTCCCTGCCGTCCGAATAGGCAAAGGACATCTCCATTCCCGGCTCTGCCGTCCTTTCCAGCTCCACCAGCATGGATACCGGTCCCTGTCGAAAGACACGGTCAAATCCCAAGTACACATACTCTCCCCGATACTGCTCCTGCTCAAAAGCGCAGAAGCCGCCTGCCTGTCTGTCCGGCACCCTCTCGGCTTCCGTCCCCCGCACGACTGCCGCAAAATCCGGCATGATCCCTTTTTCCTGCCCCTCCGCGCAGAGCGTGATGTCCGAGAGCACCGGAAGGACATACTCCACTTCCTGCAGATAACAGTTGTCAGCACGGATGATCTGGATACGGATACATCTTCCTTCGTATCCGCCCTGCGCCACACGCTCCCAGTCACCGGGAACCTCGAAGCAGATCTGATATTCCCCTGCATTCTCCTCACTGGAAAAAAGCAGAGTCCCATCCAGGTCCAGCGCCAGACGCCGCCAGCCCTTCCCGTTAAAATAGGTAAAGGAGACCTCATCGACACGACACTCATCGCAGATCAGGCGCCTGCCGTCCGCTCTTGGTTTTCTCCTGACAATGCGCAGATCAGGCGGCGTCTCCACACCCCTGTGCGGGCGGTACCGCTCAAATTCCAACCGAAAACGAAGGCTGACCAGCGTCCCCTTCTGCCCGAACAGTGCATCCTGCCCGATCAGACACTCATCGTAGAGCGCAGGCTGTCTGCCAAACGGAAAAAAACGCCCAGTCGTCTCCTCCTCCCTGCCGTTCCATATGAAGTCCGGCTTGCCAGACTGGAGCACAGTGAAGACCTCGATGCTGTTGATCAGGATGTTCTGGTAGTTGATCCTCTCCGCAGGCAGTCTCTTCATCTCCAGGATCAAAACCGTCATCTCCTCGCCGTTGACAGATACCGTTGGAAGCGGCTCTTCACAGGATATCGCTAACTGGCCGTCAGGATCCAGAGCCGTCTGCAGTTCCTTTTTGTGCATGGAAAAAAACCTGTGCAGATCGACTTCCTCCAGTGCCGCCGAGAGTGCAAAATACGTTCCGTCTGCAAACAGCTCAGTCATTTGGAGGATATTTCCCCGGAAGCAAAGCGATACTTTCTGCTCCCGCAGGTCTGGAAAAGATCGAAAACACATCACGACCGCCTGCCTGCGGAGCCCCCTGCCCTGCCGCGGAAACAGGGAATATCGTTCGGAAGTCTCAATGATATCTTTCAATTCCGCGCGCACGGCACAGACATCCTCCGTGAAGGCAAACACGATCTCCTCACCGCCATCCGTCATGCCGATCACCTGTGTCCCCGCCGGAAGCCCGACACCATCCTGTATGGCATCGCTGATCCTGAGCGAACAGATCGTCCTTGCCGGTATCGCAGGTCTGCGCGACAGCCCGTACATATTGGCAAACTCGATGCGGTATCTCTCCATCATCTGATTTCTCTTATGGACATTCTCCATCATCTGATGTGAGAATATCAGCCCGATCGCCGCTGCCGCGTCCGGCTGTGCAGTATCAAATTTCCACTCCGGCGTGTAGGACCGCGCCCGTTCACGCAGCTCCTCCAGAATATCCTGACGGTCCCTGTCATCTACTTTTATCATTTTTCTTCCTCAATAACTGTCTAAGGACTATTCAAAAATACGCTGTACATGTTATTTCTGAACAGTTCCCAAATAAAACGGAAAGACAATACTATCCGCAGTGTGGCTTCCCGAGATCACATAGTGAATATCCACGATCAGACACCCCCTGTCCAGCTCAGGCTTTATCCTAACCTCCACCTCGGAGATCCTGGGCTCCTGCGCGAGCAGCGTCTGCTCAAGCTCACCCGCCATCATGTTCATCCGTGTGACAGATGTATCCATGAATGTGTATGACAGCAGTCTGCTCCCAAAGCGCTCCCGCGTGAAGCGCTCGCCCTTCTGCGTCATCAGTATGATGTACACGGATTCGCGCACGCTCTGCACATCATCCGCCATCACAATGCGCCCCGTCGCAGGATTTACCCGGACCGGAAAACTGAGTCCGCTGCCTAGATACGTATTGTCCTCCATCCTGTCTCCTTTCTGCTCTACCCCAGCTTCACGGGCTTGCCGCTCAGCGTCAGCATTCCGCTGCTCTCATTCTTTAAGAGCGATGTCGCCTCTGTACTCACCTGCCGGCCGGAGATCTTTACATTGCCGGACGCCTCGAACTTCATGTTTGCAGACGCCTCCACGGAAAGCTTTTTCGTCTCGACGCTCATCTTGCCGCTCTCACCGTTCATGATGATCTTGATGGTGTCCCCGACTGTGATCTCGAGCTTCTGCCGGGCATGCACCTTCATAATGCCCCGCTCCGTGTTCATCTCCACGAGACAGTGTTTCTCCTTGTCATACACTGCGATCTTATCAGACTCATTGTCAATATCGATATGGTGTTCATCCTGTGCAGTCGCGATCGTTATCCTGTCCTTTGCACCATCTTCATTCTCATCGTCCCAGAACGAGATCCGGCTGCCGTTGCGCGTCTGCAGCTGCTTTGTCTGATTATGCTCATTCGCCGAGCCTTTCAGAAATCTGTCTTTATCCTTCGGAATGCAGCCAATGACGTAAGGCTTCTCGATATTTCCATCCTCGAACACCAGGAGCACCTGATCCCCCTTTTCCGGGAGAAAATAAACTCCCCATCCTGGTCCCATGTAGGGCATCGCCATCTTTGCCCACTTGAGCTGGTTGGCGTCTGTATCCCGCACCGGGATCGTGACGCAGAGCCGCCCCGGCATTTCCTGTGCATAGTTTTCCGCCACGATCCCGACCACGGTTCCATAGATCCGCTCGTCACCGTACTCCGTCTTCGTGACCTGTCTCTCTGTCACCGCATCGAACACATCAAAAAGTGCCATTTTAGTACTCCTTCTATATATCAATGATCCAGAACAGCCGCTGCCGCTGTGATGTATGTGTGATAACCGCCCTCGGACGACATACTGTGACGCACCCGCGTGATGTAAAACCGATTGTCACAGGGGCCTCCCAGATCCGTCACCCTGATAAAATGCCCCGGTTTGAACTCCGGTATCCCGACACACTCACATTCAAGCATCCCAAAACGGTACGAGATATCCTCCATCAGTGCGTCCGCGCGATACTGTGCCTGCTCCTTCGACACGGCACCGGCATCGATCACGATCCGGTGCGCCTGCCCGATCAGCGCCTTTGCCCTGTTCCCCGTGGAGATCTTGTTGGAGGCCTTTTTCACCGCCGACACCATTGCCGCCCTGGCTGTGTCCATCCCCCGAACCTCCACGCTCTTCACCAGACCGGTTATATCGTAGGTCAGGTCATAGCTGATCATCCCCCGCTCCATTCCGATCTCCAGCAGGCACTCCTCCTGCGCCTGCTTCGCTTTCCGAAACAGAATGACGCCTGTATCCACAAAAAATTCATAATTAAAGCGTCTTGCTGCCCGCGTGACAAACTCATAATCGCTCTCTGACACCATCTCAACAGTGTACGATGACACTTTCTTATCAGAACCGCCAGTACCTGCGTTCTTGTCGGGCGTATCCTCTATCTGAACCGACTTACAGATCCCCTCCGCATTCATCTTCTGATACAGGGGTTTGTCAAAGATTTCCCGGACCGCCTCGCCGAAGCTGCCGGCTGTCATCTGCCTTGCATAGCTGCCCGACATCATAAGCCCCTTGGCGTCCATCGCCGTGACCACCACATGGTGCATATCCCCCTCCTCACAGACAAAACGGGTCTGCGCGATAAATCCAGTAAACAGCTCCTCCTCAGCGCCATTATATCCCATAGAGACACTCACGGCGCTGCCCAGCTGTACATACTCTTTGAACCATGCAAATTCATAACATCCCTTTTCCAGATCATAAACATTGTAGATCGAATATGTGACAGTGGATGCCTCCAGACCGCAGCTCAGCTCCGCCTCTATATCGCTCAGCACCAGCTGATGTTTGTTCTCCGAGAACAGTCTGCCGCCAACCTGCAGCGTGACTGCAGGATAGACAAAGGAACCGTATTTTTTTCGGAGGTCACTGTACTTTTTTGCAGTCATATCCCCTGCCCTCTCCTACACATTCCTGTTTTCTGATTCCTCTAATCTGGCGATCGTCCGGCTCGTTCTCTCCAGTTTCGCCGAGGTCTCGATCGTCAGATCCATGTGTCCGCTGACCGGCACGCCTGACGCGTCAAACATGTCATACTCTCCCGAGAAGGATACCAGCCTTCCCACCATCTGTATGCCTTCCCACCGGAATCCCACCTGCCTGGTGGGACTCTGCCGTATCATTTTTAATATGCGCTCCATCTGCTGCCGCACGGACAGATCTCCCGGGAAACGGCTGTGAAACACAAGGGAAAAAGACATGTCCACAGAACTCTCGCCTGTTACCGACGTGATCTGATCGTGTACGTTCCCCTGATTTTCGTACTTGATACTGCTGTTTTCCGACACACTGGCATGATACCGAATACTTGCCGGGTTGTACTGCACCGTGAGCTCCTCTGTGCCGCTGTCAAAAGGATCCGTCTGCGCGTTCTGGACAGCGGCGCTGACTGCACCTTGTTCTAAGACTCTCCTCGCCGCCTGATTCTGCGATCCCTGTTTCTGCCCGCCCGCCGTATCCTCTTTGCCCCCGCTGCATTCAATCGTCAAGACTGCCTTAGATGGTGCCCTGTCCTGTTTTCTTTGCTCCACGCTGCATCAGACTCCTTCCAGTGTCAGATTGACTGTCGCCCTGACAGGCCTCCCGGATGCGTCAAACAGGACGTACTCTGCCTCCACATTTTTCAGCATACCTTTGTATGACAGATCTCCCCAGCAAAACGCTGCCCGCCGCACATAGGGATCCCTGACCAGAGAGAGAAAATTTTCCACGTCCGGCTGCACATCCGCATTTTGATCCGTCGACCTGTCAAATATAAGCCTGAAGCTCACATTGACAGACGCGTCCGACGTGTCCGCAAAAGCGGTCGCCACCTCATCCTGACCGCTCTGGATCAGCGAAGTTTTCTTTCTCTTCTTCTCTTTCTTTTCCCAAGACCTGTCACGTGTGGAGAAGGACAGGGTAGAAGGATTGAACTGCACCTTGATGATCGTACTTTCTTGTCCCTGACCGATATGACTCTGCTTGTCAGTCCTGCCTGACAGCCGGTCTCTGACGACGGCGCTGCGAGGAGTGTCCGCCCCTGCATCCGTGCCGTGAAATACCTGTATGTATGCTGTTTCAACCTGTTCCATGCCCAATATCCCTTCTTACACAGTTTCTCATTTTTGCAAACGCACATTCTATCTGTGTGCCAGACTCAATATCCCCTCCTGCGCTGCTCGTTCTTGAGCCTGCGCTCAAGCTCCCGGTAGACGATGTCCGAAATTGCATGCACCTGCGATTTCAGACTGCGGTCCATCATCCGTGTGAGCTGTTCTTCGCTCTCACTGTACAGTTTACGCTCTATCTCCTGCAGCTGTCTTTGCAGGATCTTTTTTTGTTCAGCCTGCTCCTGCCGGATCTGTGCCTGCAGCTCCATCTGCAACTCTTTGCCGCCTGGACTCTGTTCCACGTTGACCGCTTTGCCCTCCAGGACTTCGATAAACTCCGACGGCATCTGCTGTTCTGGTTTGTGAACGAAATCAATGGCCTCAAATCCGGCGCTCTCATTCTCCCCGACCCGCCTCACTACAAGATCAACGTGATCTGGATCAATATAATATTGAAACTGTTCCTGTTTTGCATTGTCAGTTCTGTGGTCTGTATCCCGGGACGAAATCCCCGGCCGCTCCACACTGACTGCCGCAGTCCCGGCTTTTACATGAATGTCTGCCTCTGTTCCTGTCTCCATACCATCCGGATCTTGCGGACTTTCCGGATATCCCAGAAGCCCTTTATATAAGTGCTGCGTATTTTCATCCATGATCCGCAGGATCCTCTCTGTTTCGTCAGACGGTTTTTCCTCCACTGCATGCGCATTGTCATAGATCTCACGCAGCACTGTCTGCGGATCCTCCAGCGCGCGAAGCGCACTCTGTCTCGCTCTTGTCTGGTCTACAACGATCTGCTTTGGCAGCGTCTCCTGCACATTTTTGAGATTCTCCTGCTCCAGCAATCGCTTCATGTGGAGGTTATGAAGGTTCACCTGATCCAGCAGCGCTTTGTTCTCCGCGAGCGGGGGATCTGACTCTGACATCCATTCGCTGTAACGATCCAGAAACACGCTTATGTAGTCATGCCCTGAATCCTGCAGTGATTGCACTGAAGGATGTATTAGCAGATCATGCTGCAGTGATTGTATCTGTTCACGCTCTTGTCCGCCAAATATGTCCACACTGCTTTGAAAGATCGTTTGATCTTCTGATATATTATTATGTCCCTGCCCCGTATCTACGTGACTGTAGTCTGCTTCCAGCATCTGTAATATCTGCCTGTATTCAGGTTCACTGCCCTTCCCGTCTGAATCCCGCTGGTCACTCGCCGGATTCTTCGCTGGCAGTATGCTCTCTTCTGATTTACTGCCCTGCCCGTCTGAAATCTGATGGTCACTTACCGGGTTCCACTGCAATGGCACGCGCTCTTCTGTTTCACTTTCTTGTTCGTATAACCTTGGCTCCTCTGTTCCCGTTTGCCATGTCAATGATGTGCGCTCCTGTTCCTGTCCGCTCTGAATATCTATAATGCCCTGTAACACATTCACTGTTTCCTGAATCTGCCGTACATGCTGTCTGTGTTCACTCTCTGTCATATTTGCTGCATTGACGCCATGCTGCCCATTGTCTGCCGGCAGTCTATGCAAACCATCCTCCTGAATTTGTCCACCTGCATCATTCCAGTCATGATCTATAGGATACATCTGTCGTATTTCTCTCTGTTCCCGCTCACCTGTACCATCTGAAACATCATCCGTCACATGCATCCGCGATACATCCTGTCCGCTCAGCTCTTCCAGTTCATACCGCTGCTTCGCTCCCTGTCTGATCAAACTCCAATGACCTTTTACCATCTCACGGAATGACCGATATGCATCCCGGAATGCGCGCAGCGTTTCCCTGTATTCCCGCTCTTCCTCCACGACTGCATCCGTCAAAAACATCTGTCCTGCCAGCCGCCTCTCAAGCTGTATTTTCCCGGAAAGCTGCCTCTGGATATTCTGGTTCTCCCACAGGGACAGCATCATGCTGCCTCCTGCCGCCTCCCCTTCAGAATCTTCTTTTGAGTACGGCAGCTGCCCCAACAGCTGTGTCAGCTTCAATTCGTCCTGTACCAGTTCATACATTCCCTGTACGTAAGCCTGATATTTTATTCTTTCGACATTTTCCTGATATGGCTCGTGCCGGAGCCGCTCCAGAACATCCGACGCGCTCTGGCAGAAAATACGTGTATAGTCCCTCCACCAGATCTCAGCGGAAGCTGATCCCTCACGGCACTGCTGCCATCCACAGTGTATCTTCTGGATCATATTTTCCAGAATCGCCGCCGCGACATGCTGCACCGCCTTTTCCCCGCTCAGCTCTCCCTGCCCGAACGGCCAGATCTCATAATACATATGCTCCTGCCACACAGCCGGATTGGTCTGGTCAAGCACAAGCTTCCTGAACCTGGAGAGCCAAATGGCATCCGCCTGTTCCATCCATGCCGCCTCCCGGATCCCACGCACGGCACTCCTTCCCCTGTCCGCCTGACAATTGTATGCATACATGATACGATCACACTCCGCAGTCATCAGCCGCTCGAAAATCTTATCGTGCAGGTAAAGGCTGAACCTGCATTCCTTATCCCATGTATTCTGCAATGCAGTCTCACTGCTCTCATGAAGATGCTGCTGAAACCAGCCAACCGCCCCCGCAATTTTCATTCCATGCTCAATATAGTGGTGCAGCAGCCTGTTCAGCAAAGTGTTCCGCTCCATATGGCGATGCATCTGCCGCATAAATTCACGGACATCAGAAATACCGATCTTCTGCAGTACGGACACCACAAACACTTCATCCTGATAGGTAAACTGCGGTGTAAAGCAGAGCAGCAGCCGGTTGATCAGCTGGTTGACCAGCTCCAGCTTGAGCTGGTTGTCAGCATGCACGTGATTCTCAACTGTCAGGATCCCATGATTTTCCATTTGCAGGAACAGTTCCGGCTCACGCGCTGCCATATGAAGGAGATCGGCACTTGTGATCTCTGTGCCGATCAGCTGATAGTTTGCTGCGATCTTCTCTCCCAGCAGATCCAGGCCGATCCGGATCGGTGAAATGCTCTGCAGACGCATCGGCGCTTTGATCGTCAGCATGTTCAGCCCTCCCTTCTATCCCCTATTCGATGAGAATTAAAGTGTCTTTTGAACATTTGTTTTATCTTCAATGGAAACCTGCTGATACGCGATCTCTGTCGTCACAGACAGGAGACCACCCTTCTCCGCATCCAGCTCCCCGTACTTTTTGCTGACAACCGTCACACCAGAGAATTTGAATACCATCATCGCACGGTTAAACTCACGTACATAACGGCTCACATAGAGCTCCAGCGGCATCGTGCTCTGGTATCCCACCGGGAGCGGATCGAAATGGTTTTCCCCGATGTAACGCTCGACCTGCAGGATATTGGGCTTGGAAACCGGCTTTTCCCTCAGCTGCACATATCCATTCACGCCGCCCTCCATAATGTTCTCGTACTCTTTCTCCTGCACGATACCGCTCACTCTGGTGCACGGCAGATCGTACAGGGCGTCCACCCTAAGCAGAAAGATGTAATTCGGCATTGGATTTTTAACAATTTCTTCTGTTGGCTGTGCGATCAGTCCCACCTCCTTCCCGACCGGCGGGTCTATATATCATAGCGCGCCGCGCTCGTCGGCTTCATGTCCAATATACTGATCTCCCGCGGCTTCCCTTTCTTATTTTCCGAGGGAGTTAAGCTTCTGTTGATATCCGAGATCTCGCTGCACCACTTCCGTCTCATCGTGTGTTCCATACCAAGGACCGATTCTTCGCTCCAGTGGAAATAATACGAGATAAACGACATCTCGCGGTACAGCTCCTCCGTCGGATACAGCTTTATCCCTCCCGCGTAAAATTTAAGGGCACCTCGTGCGTCTGCCCGCATGAGGGGCAGACGACCTTGAGCATGACTGGCTCCACATTGTTGATCTTCTGGTACATATCCTGCAGAAAAGCCATGTCCGCGGTAAAGAGCTTTTCGATCAGCGTCGTCGTGACCATCTCCACGCCCTCCAGCTCTGTGATGACCTTGGATAATACCACCACACTCAGATAGGACGGATTGCTCAGCACACGCGGATCCCTTGTCGCGCTGATCTCGTCCCCCGCGGTCGCCAGGCGCATCCTTCCGTGGCGGTGTACTTCACCCGTACCGTCCACATAGCCTTTGGGCAGATCAAATTCATATACTGTCTGCATTTTTCTTTCCCCTCAATATATTAATTGGGTATCACGAGCTCCTCATAGGCAAGCTCCACCGACTCGATCGCCACTTCGTTCGCCGTGGCGTTCAGATCCGGTGCACTGTACTTTGCCACCCACGCGTTGGTCAGTACCCACACTCTTTTTCCCTGTATGCTGGTCACTGCCGTGGAGGGCGCACCCGCATTGATGTCGATCAGCTCGATCGACACCTTGGAGCGGGGCATTTCCTTTCTCGTCTCGCTGACGCACTCCTGGATCCAGGTCTTAAAAGCATTGTCCAGCGTGTAACCCATCTTCAATGTGACGTTCCCATGCTTTACAAGTCCCGGAATCTTGACCGGCGCCAGGCTATGGGCATTTCCCTGCCGGAATTCGATCACATCCACAGATGCCTCCACCCCGCTCACTTCACTAAAAGCCGCCGTACCTTTCACCTTATCGACGGTAACAAGAAAATTCATCTTGGTCAACGGGTACGCCAGACCCGAACCGTTATCATATGCTGCCATATTCTTTCACTCCTTTATATTTGATCCTTACTCCGCATCCGCCGTAAACTGTGTCACGCGGAAGATCACGAACTCCGCCGGACGCGAAGGCGCGATCCCGACATTGCAGATCAGGCGTCCGTTTTTGATATCGTCCGTCGTCATAGTAGACGCGCCGATCTCGACAAAATAACTCTCCTCCGGGCTTGCGCCTGCCAGCATACCGCCGCGCCACAATGTCTCTAAAAAGGACGATATCGTGATACGGACCCTCGTCCACAGCGTCGCGTCATTCGGCTCAAATACCACCCAGTTTGTGTTTGCCCGGATACTCTCCTCCACATAGATGAACAGCCGCCGGACATTGACATACTTGAAAGCGCTGTTGCTGCCCGCCGTCCGCGCTCCCCACACGCGGATCCCCTGTCCCGGAAGCTTGCGGATGAGATTAATGCCCGCCGGATTTAAGATATCCTGCTCCCCTGTAGTGTAGTTCACACTGAGGTCAGAACACATCACAGTCTCGTTTGCGGGTGCCTTATGCACGCCGCGCGCAATATCTGTCCGCGCATAGATCCCCATCACCGCACCCGAAGGCGGAAAGAAACCTGATCTCTGTGTAGAGCGGTCAAAACACTGTATCCATGGATGGTACATCGCAGCGTAGGTACTGTCGATCATCTCCCGATACTCAAGCAGTTCCTTTGTCTTCGTGTACTCCTGCGGCATGTCCAGCACAGCGAAGCGGCTTCCCAGATTCTCGCAGTGCGCCACGAGTGAAACCACCACATCCGGCATCGTGATCCCCGGAGCTGCGAGCATACTCACATGGTCATTCTCCAAAAATGCCTGAATACCGCTGCGTTTTCCCGGACCAGAATCCTCACCGATAAAAGTGCCTGCCGTCACTGCATTCATACTGCCGTCACTTCCGCCTGCCAGTATGATATCCCCAGATACCCTGCCTGTGCCAAATATCTGTTCTACCGGATTCTCAAGCCTGTCAACGACATCCACGCGGACGCATACCAGCCCGCTCTTTTTCATCCTGTTCACGATATGATCCGGCGATGCCGCGTTAAAGCTTAGTCCTGTGTACATCTCCGTCTCCGCTTCAAAGCGAACCTGCAGATCCGTCTCTACAAGATACAGCAGTTTCCTGGGCACAAGTCCCGCATCCACAGGTTCCTCCGCAAATTCCGTCTCAAAAGTGATGACATTGTCAAATATGGACACAATGCGGTTGTACGCTGTCCCAAAAAGCACCAGATCACCCTCCAGCAGCCCGTCCACACTTTTTGCCCTGTAGGCATTTTCGCCTGTTTTCTCCAAAAGCTGGATCTTCTTTTTTGTCACCGATTCCAGATGAATCTGTATGCGGTTCCCCCAGATCCCTTCGTTCGCCGCGCACGCATGAAATATCCCTTCATCCGCGGCTGCCGCACAGGCATCGGGCGCAGCCACGCGCGCGACATAGCAGCGTGTGCCGCCATTTGCAAAAAACTGCTCCACACTGCCTGCCAGATACCTGTAGCTCCCATGTGTGAACTCACTCAGATATCCCCCAAATTCCCGCAGGAATCCGGCAAAACTCGTAACAAGCGACGGAGCGCCTTTCGTTGCCCCCTTTACAGCCATTCCCACAAATCCGGCAGTGCTTGTGCCGACGCCCTCGATCGAGCGCGGGGAATCATCATACTCCTCCACGTATACTCCTGGTGATAAATATTCCGCCATCCTAGTCTCCTTTCCTTTTTGAGATAGTTAAAACAATATCTGAGCGATCAGATGATCACCGTTTTCTGCCCTGCATCGACGATACTTAACGTCCCTCCATAACTGCATATCGCTGCCGCGTCACTGGTCAGGCAAGGTTTTCCGTCCGCCAGACAGACCGTCTGTGCCGGAAGCCATGTACCTGCAACTGCCGGGACACAAGGCTGCAGTGTCAGCACACCCAGCGCGGCAGCCGTCGCAGACGCCACCTGCGGATTGGCGAGGGAAGAACACATGCCAAACCCCGGGATATTGACATTCGGTGCAGAATCCTGTATCGTCGCCACCGCTTTTCCCTCTGCCAGCACCACACTCTGCGATGTGACAGAGAGATTTGCGGGAGCAGTGCCAAACGGACACAGCATCATTGCCCCAGTAACAACGATCACTCCCATCCGTATCCCCCTCCCGCAGCCAGTCCTTCCTGCAGCTCCGATAATAAGCTCTGTGCCTCCGCAGCCACTTCACTGCTTACAAGAACCGCATAATCCGTGCCGTCAATATCCCGTACAGTGCACGCAAACTGCTCCTCGGCAAAAGAACACGGGATCCACAGTCCATCAGAAAACCCCGCCGGATTTTTCATGGAAAGAAGTGTGCCCGTCTCATCTTCTACATCGCTGTCATACCAGCGAAAACGGTAAAACTGCCTGCCCTTTGACAATACCGCTGTATGATCCGCATCGCTCCACACATAGCGGTATCCGCCGTACTCCGCGAGCAGCCTCGCCGGCACATAGGATTCTCCTCCCGATCTTTTGGATCGAAACACGCCGGATGTCTCCGTCTGGTACAGCGCCGCCGACAGCCCCTGTATGAGTGCCTGTATGGATCCTGCACCCGTCTCAGTGCCGAACGCCCCGAGCGCGATCAGTGCGGCAGCCAGATCCTCCTGCTGCACTTTTGACAGACCGCCCGGTGACGCCAGCGCCGCCGTGAGATTCCCGCTCTCGTCAAACAGCGCGTCACCCCCCAGCACATCGGCAATGAGCGCCTCCGCCTCCTTCTCGGACAGTTCCCCGTCAAGTCCTGTGCGCACATCGCTCCCGACGATCGCATTTTCCATCTGCTCCTGCAGATCCCGGTATGCTGTCACACCCTCAAGCTCTGACTTTGCGGTCAGCTTTTGATAGACCTCCTTCGATGCCTCCAGCGCCAATGCAGAACCGTCTTCGAGCATCGACATCAGCACACCCAGATCACTGTCCAACAGATCCATGGCAGCATCGCTGGTATCTCCTCCCGCGAGCAGGCTCAGGATCTCACTTTTGCACGCCATGATATTTGCCGCCTGACTGTCCTGCGGCAACCCCGTCCGGCAATCCGCGATCTCTACTTCCAGCCTGCTCAGCTGTGCCTGGAGAACTGCATTCTCCAAATCCTCCGCAAGCTGTGCCTCCAAATCTGTCTTTTTCTGCAAAAGCTCTTCCAGCCGTTCGGAGGAATCCCCCTCCGAAGCACCGATCTTTGCATCGATATCAGCGATCTTTGCATCGATCCTTTTCGCAGTGTCCAGATCCAGCACATCGAGTGCCTGCAGTTTCTGTTCCTGCAGTGCCGCTTTCTGATCATAGAGGGTCTCCTCGCGGCTCTGACTGGCGCTGTCCTTCCTAATATTGGAAAGCAGACGGTTCAGCCACTCAACATAGGCTGCCACGCTGTCCTGATACCCCTGTCTGTACTCGTCCGACTTGATCGCGGCCCTGAACTTTGCCGCGTCCTGTATCCGCATGAGCACAAAGTCTGCCGCCTCTGCGCCCTCCAGCCGGTCCGCCTTTGCCTGCACCAGAAACTGCAGCTCTCCCTGTGCCGCGCCCGTGTCTGCCATATCCGCCTGCATTCTGTCCGCAAGCGCTGCGCGCGATGCATCCTGTTCCGCCAAAACCGTATACTGTATCGTCACCCCGCCCGACAGTCTGACGCCATACGCCACATCCGCTGCGTCGATCAGCTCGTCCAGCAGTCCCAGCTCATCCTGCCTGCTGACGATCCGCCCGCTGCTGATATTGTCGAGCCACTGCAGCTTTTGATCCGATATGTCGCATCCGGCACGATCGGCGCCTTCAGCGTTCGCGATCAATTCCGTTTCCAGTTCATAGCGCTTCCCTGACAGAACGGTGCTGCCTTTTTCCAGCATATTGCCCTGTGCGGCGGTCAGACTCTCCGCAAGCGCATACTGGCTGTCCCCGATCGCCGTGAGAAGCGCGTCGACAATCTCCAGCGCTCCATTTTTGCCCCGCACATCGGCGACACTGTCCTGCAGGGCGGAAAGCCTTCTGTCCAGCACAGTAAACACTTCAGCCCTTCTGGCATTGTCAAGTTTCTCCATCACCGCAAGCACCGGATCCAGCGCTCTGCTGTCCGCCCCTTCCGCCGCCAGCGCATTGTAGTACCACTGCAGCGCCCTGAGCTGCGCATCAATCTGATCCGTCTTATCCGATCGCACCTGTGCACTGAAAAAATCTGCCGCCAGCGCCCTGTTGCGCACGGCTGTCGCTGTCGTGCTGTTTGACTCCCGCATCAGTTCATACTGCATCTGCAGCGCTTCGAGCTCCTTCATTTTCTCCTGCTCATACACTGCCTGGATTTCAAAGATGCACACCGGCTGATTCGTCTGCAGACTGTAGGTGATCCCGTCCGATTTGGTGTGATGTGTGAAAAACAGTTCACGGATCTCGCGATCCTCCACTGTTTTTCCAGCCGCAGTAACGTCTTTTATCGAACCTGCATCCGTGATGTCGATCCACATTCCCCCTGCAAGTTCCGACTTGTAATACCACTTGTCCTGACCGGATTCGGACGCCGATTCCAGTGCGATCGCATAGATTTCATCATTCATCGAATGCAGGTAGATCAGATGCGTGCCTATGGCAAGCGTCCCATTCTCGACCGATGCCGGCTCAATGTGGATCGCCTCCTCCTCACGAAAGCGCGCCGCTGCAGCCGTCCCCAGACGCAGCGCCACAGCAAACGCCGCCAGTACGCCGGATACCACGATCAGCTGACACATGCGGCTATAACGCGATTTTAACAGCCTTCTCACCATACTGCTTTCCTTTCATTCTTCTTCAACCGATATGGAGGCCGTAGCCGCCACAAAATTTCCCCGGTACAAGAGCTGTCCGGACTGGTCGTAGAACACCGCCTGCAGCTGGGACAGATCGCCAGCCAGCAGCGGCAGATACCGAAATTCCTCACTGACCGGAATCAGCTCCTCTCCGAAAATGCCGGCTCCGTCCCTGTTTTCCAGCCGATAATACGCGATCGGCTCCCCGCTCTTTGGCGACACCGAGAGCGCGACCATGTTCGTGCCCTCCTCCCGACGAAACGCATATGATGCCACTGTGCGCACCGACTTTTCCTGCACCAGCGTGTAACCGCCTCTGATATCGAGCGCGTCCTGATACACCGCCGCGTCGATCTCACACACCTCCACCAGTTCCTGTTCATCATACAGATAGATCTGCACACACTCCGTCTTGTCCAGATCCAGTGCCAGATGCTCCAGCACACCCGCTGTCCCTGTCCTGTTCCCGACCTGTTCCCCGTCGACATACAGTGAGAAATGCGTGATCTGTGTCGTACCGTCAGTAAAATAGTTCTCCGGAATGCTGACACCCAGCCGGAAGAGATGGTCCTCCACCGCGTATTCTATATAATAATATGCCTTTCCTCTGACTTCGTCCGCAAGAAAGCTGTTCCCCCCCTGCGCGACAGTCATATTGATGTCCGTGCCTTCCAGAAAAGCCGTGATCCCCCCGCAGGTCAGCCGGTCATAGGCATACAATAGCTTCGTGTACTCTCCCAGAAGCTCCAGCTGAGATAATTCCTGCTCCTCATACTCCTGCTGGATATCCGCCAGTTCCTCATAGGTAAGGCTTCCCAGCCGGTTCAGCTCCAGCCCCTTTCGCAGATCCTCCGCAAGCGCTTCCCGCGCCCGCACAGCATCCGCATACGCGATCTGCATCGTCCTGACCGTCTCAAAGTCATTTCGGACAGCCTGTGTCAGTTCTTCTTTCGCAGACTGCTGCTCCCGCACTGCATCCGCATACTCCAGCGCCCCGGCGTACAGGGCATAGGGATCATCCTCCACATATCTGGAACCGTCAACCGCACCCTTGAACCATTCCTTGTTGATCCTGATGAACAGTATTCGTATACTACCGTTCCACGGCGCATCGATGTTCTCCAGCATCTGACCGTAAACCTTCCTGAATGCAGAACTGTCGATCGTCTCCCCGTTCAGCGCCTGCTGTATGTAAGGTTCAATACAGTCCATCTTGTTTCCATACTGGCTGCGCATCATACTTTTCATCATGTTCAGACTCTCGAGCGAGAGCGCCGTCTCGAGCTTTGTCTCATAGTACTTCTGATCATTGTCCAGCGTATATGTCACCAGTGCATCCAGCACACTGCGGGGAATATCCGCCTCCACAAAAGGATCAGAAAATACATAACCTGAAGTGACATCGAGATTGATCAGTTTTGACAGCTGGCTCTTCCTGTTCTCAAAAGTTCTCTGCTGCAGTGAAAGATCCGTCGTAAGTCTGCTGATCTTTTTCTGCATTTTGTCGATGTCTGCCTGCGTCGCGCCCCCTAGGATCAGTCTTGCCTGATTCCTCTGCAGGGTATCCTCTGCCGCTTCCAGACTCTCCTCATAAAAGCGGATCTTCTCCTGACAGATATAAGTCTCTGTAAATAAGACCGAGACCTTCTCCTTTCCGGCGAGCAGCTCATCCTTCATCTGATGCTTCAGTTCATTGATGACACAGGTGATCTGCAGGGGCTTGTACTGCCATTCGTACTCGTCCGCCAACGTCGGTTTCTGAGGAAACTTAAACGAGAGAAGCGGTGTCCACCGGAAAGTCGCCATGTTTTTTTTCTTCATTTTGATGGACTTGACTGCCGTGGCATACTTGATCTCCTGAATCTCGATCTTGTTCTGTATCTTTCTCAGCTCAGCGGAGTTTGCCACCGCCAGATCCTGCGCTTTTTTCAGCGACAATTCCCGCAGTCCCCCGCTCACTGCCGCCCCGGCGCGCATCGGACAGGCACACAGGACAAGCTGCACGACCAGTACCGGAAACAGCAGCCACAGCACTCTTTTTCTGAAGTTATTGCCCTGCCAGAATATCATATCCCCTCACTCCTCTATCCGGTAAAAGTCAAAGCCAGAATCCCTGTCCTTGCAGAAGAACGTATACAGGATCCCATCCTTGTCAAACACATAGATGTACGCCTGATACGCTTTCTCAAGACGGCTGACTTCCGCCACGTCGTCAAAAATACTGCGCATTGCGATCTTTGCCCTTCCGTACAGCACCTCTTTATCTGACGCCTCACAGCACAGGTTCAACGCAACTGCATCCTCCAGCGTCAGAAACGTGTTTCCCTGATAAACCGCCTCGCCCAGTGCTTCTGTGAGCTGCGGGATCTGATCGCACCTTCCTCCTGCCAGGCAGATCTCCGGCTGCAGCACATACAGCCCTGATACCTGAAAGGTCTCATCCAGCGCACTGCTCCCGTCCCCGCCAAAAGATACAGCGCCGATCTCCTTCATATGCACACCGCGGACTGCTCCTGTGTAAACCTCCCGCTGACCCAGATAGATCTCCGCTGTCTCTGCCGCACTCCTGCCCAGAAAGATCGGATAGAAGATCTGATCATCACGAAACGCACCTGTGTACACTTTATCCTGCACCACACTGTACAGGGTTCCGTCCCCTTCCCTTTGTCCCCGGTCAAAATTTCCGTCATACCACAGCGTACCATCCTCGCGATACTGCCTGCCCTCACCGTTGTAAAGATTGTCCTGGAATTCCCCTTCATACAAAAGCAGCGCATTCTCACTGTAATATCTCCCTGTCCCATTATAGGCGTTGGCGTCAAACTCCCCCTCGTACACCACCTGCTCCTGCGGATCATATAAAGTGCCCCTGCCCTTTACCATTCCATGATCCACATCCCCGACATATGCCGTGTAACCGGATTTCCCGAGAATCCTGACCTTCCCGGTGGCAAATCTCAGAGACAGCGCATCGTATCGATAGGTTCTGTACAGACCTGCCGGTCTGGCACTCCACAGGATGCACAGGCAGCATATACTGATCGCCGCCACAAGCGCTATGGCAAGCTTTCTGCTCATCTGCCAGATGAGGAAAGTGCAGTAATCATTCTCATTCTGCGGACGCAGATCGAAAAAACGTACCAGAAAATCTTTCATAGCCCCCTCATCCCCATTCCGCATCAAAATGATCTCCAGAATAACTCATGGTGCCCGTCCACAGCCCCCTCCTTATTCAGGCAGTTCAAACGCCCATCGCAGGCAAACACATACCATCTGGCGATGCCATCTTCCGGACATTCCCTGACAACCTCCGTAAAAGCGCTCCTTGCCGGATACAGATCATCCGCGTAATACAATTCCAGAGCCTTCGCGAAGAGCTCATTGTTTTTCAGCTTTCCAAGCTTCTGCATCTGCGGGCACGCATCCAGGATCTCATACAGCCAGAATATACGATCCCCATCCGGTGATGCCACGTATCCGATCCGCCGTCCCTGCACCTGCACCTGCTGCCAGGTCTGCTCCGTCACGACAACCCGTGCACCGCTGCGCTTCAATTCATCGATATAGCGGCTTAACGTATCCATCTCCATCGATGTCACATAGGGATATACCTGCTTGCTCCCGCCCGCAAGCCCGCAGCGGAACTGATCTGTGTGCAGCAGGATAAACGGGTTGGTATCATACGCATCCTCTGTCTCCGCCAGCAGCTCCTCCATACAGTCGATGCTGTACCGCACAGCCGTCCGCGCACTCTGCGTCTCCCCCTGAAAGATGACCTTGACATTTTCCAGATTGCTCCCATCCTGCAGGAAGACAGCCTTTCCAGATTCCTGCTGCGAGAACAGCAGTTCCATCAGCTTGTTCACATACTGCACATACTGTCCCTGCAGCTTCCCTGTCAGCAGCGTATCCTTGTCGATCACCGAGATCATTCCGAGCGTCGCCGCCATCTGCACCGTCTCCCCGACTGCAATATCCTGCAGCTTTTCCTTTCCAAACAGACATTCAAAATTCTGAGGCGCATACTGGTCAAGATAGTCAAGCGTCTCATCTGTCCTGTATTTCTGCAGCTGCAGGTTCCTGCACATGCGCTCCAGTCCCAGCCACATCAGGCCAAACTCGTTGTCCGGCGCCCTCCGGCTGTCAACAGCGTACTCTCCCCTCGACACCCTGTCCATCGCGGTACACAACAGGCCGATATTTTTCCATTTCTTTCCCAGAAAAAATGCGATCGCGATCATAGCCAGAAGCCAGCCTGCAAACGCCGCGATATAAAATCCCGCATCCACTTCATGATGTGTATCCATTCCATACAGCGGCACGCGCGACACCATGCAGACCGGCTTCCCGCCGATCTCAACCTTCGAAACTGCCATCGCATAAGAGATCCCGTTTACCTTATCGATAAATTTATACTCTTCTGTCAGCTCCAGGATACAGCCCCTGATCTTTTCAAGCGCCAGCGCATCATAAAAGGTATCCGCCCGCCTGCCGTAAGGCGCTTCTTCCGCAAAGAGAAACACCAGCTCATTCCCATCCATACAGACGAGCTCCTCCCGGACATAAAAGGACTGGCTTGCATTCCCCATCGTACTGCCTGCAAAAGTCTCCTGTACCGATTCCCACTGTCTGGAACCTCCGAATGCCTCGTACGCGACCGTCCCCTGCACAGACTTTATATTTTCCAACAGCTCTTTCTTCTGGACATCCATACAGGTATCTGCAAGAAACATCTGCTGCTGCCGCTCCTCCTCCATCTCATGCGCCCGCACACCCGCAGACGTCGCCACAAGCCATATGCCTGTCAGCGCCGCAAGCACCGCCATCGTCTGGTATAAGAGCCTTCTGCACTTCCACACCAGATGCCAGAACAGCTCCCACACGATCCAGACCGACACAGACGCCAGTGTGTAGATCAGAAATGGAAACCCTGTGCACTTTAGCTTTTCCCGGAGACCGAGTGTCGTGCAGTCGACCTTCCTGCCGTTTGCATGATCCTCCCCATCCCAGGTCAGGATCAGCAGCTCATCCCTTCCGCCTTCGCCCGCCCTCAGCAGCGCCGTATTCTGCGCGCTCTCCGAGTACTGTATATTCCACACGGCCCCTGTCTCAATGAATGTATAAAAACCCACACCCTCCTCGGGCAGATAAGTGATATCCACGCTGTCCTTCACCTGATAATACAATCCGCTCCGGTCTGCGAGAAAGAATACAACCTCGCCAAGATCCCTGCGTTCAAGCACACCCTCCACCGTGATAAAGTAGATCTGATTGTGCTGAGAGAGCGTGTACATCCCATCCTTTCCCCAGTAGACCGTCGTCGGCACAAAATCCGTCCTGTAACGCACCGGATTCTTCTCCCCGCCATCCCAGACATACAGCAGGATATTCTCTGTCTGCTGGTCAACCCCTGTCACATACAGCCTGTCCTCCCGCACCTGAAAATCAGTCAGCGTCACATCCTCCGCGATGGACTTTGTCCAGATGCGCTGAAAATCCTTCTCCAACGCCTCTTTTCCCCACACGCTGAACCACTGTTTCCCATCCTCATACCACATCTGCGCGAGATAGAGCCTGTTCTCCTCATATTGGCAGAAGAGCTGCATCTCCCTTGCCTCGCCCTTGCATCGGAACAGCCGCTGCGGACTCCCCCCGGCATCCAGCTGATAAACAAACACCCCTGTGCCTGTCTCCCCGGCAGCATAAATGTTTCCCGCCGGATCCCTTGTGATGTCCTCCACATTAAAATTGCGGGAGGGCAGATAGAACTGTACGCCCAATGCACCGATGACAGCATAGATGAGCACTGCTATGAATATCCCGATCACTTCCCTGTTTCCCTTCAACGACTGCTCTCCTTTAGATATATTACTGCAGCAGCGACTCCGTACCGATCACCTCCAGCGGGCTCCCGGACAATTTCCAGAAAAATGCTTCACCGAAAAACAGCCGCCCCGCGATCACGAGCGCTGCCAGACAGACCAGCACGGCACAGACGCACGACAACAGACGATAAAACCAGATCCACCCGGACGCACCGTATCGTCCGAACCACTTTTTCCCCGCACTGTCCGTTCTGCCCAGTACCCGGATGTCCCGGTACAGCTGGATCAGCTCCAGGTACTCCCTCCGCTCCAGTTTCCGCGTCAGCAGTGACGCAGCCTGCAGTCTGACCCTGTCTCCCTTTCGAGCCGGATCCTCAAGCAGCGCCAGACACGCAACCGCGTCCGCACAGGCAATGACGATATCCTTCTCACATATGGAATCATCATATTCTGACAAGTCCAGCTGGAATCCAAACCGAATGCTGCCGTCCGGCATGATATGCGCCTGCTCCTGACACAGTATCAGATACACCACCGCATCCGGCAGCTTTGAGACCATGCACTGCTCCACGAGTGCGAGCCACACCTGCTGACAGCTGCAGGATCCTTTTCTGATACTGCCCAGATAAAATTTCTGCAGCGGTCTTTCCTGAAAATATGGAAACACAAACCCCATGCGTTCACTCTGTGCAAATGTCTCCTCACAGTAGTCGCCGACATTTTCCAACAGCCGCCGCACGATCCCGCGGTCCTTTACAATCCACACCGTCTTGTACGGCGCACCGATCCCTTCCGTTTCCCGGCAAATATATACATCGTTTGCCTCTCCCGCCAGGACTTCCCGAATGACCAGATACGCCTTCTTTTCTGTATTCAGAACCATTTTTCCCCCGCTATCTTCTCACTTTCCGATCCCCAACGCCAGTTCCTTATTCACAACTGCATACACATAAGTCGAGATCTTCGGCATATCCGTACAGTAGATATAGATCTCGTAGACACCCTCCTTTGCCGGCGCCGTGTACATGCCATCCGCCGTGATCTCGCCGCTTCCCGGCTCCGTCAGCTCATAGCTCAGGCGGCACGGCTGCAGATTGTGGAAGCTCACATTGAAATAATAGCTCTCCTTGGCACGCAGACGCACTGTCGGCGTCTCCGGCACGATCGAGCGGTTCTCCTCCTCCTGCATCTCATCTGAGTCCTTCACGGAGCCGAACCGGATTGCCACCCAGCCCAGCTGCAGGACGATACTCTTCTGCTCTCCGAGCAGCTTCGCCGCCACCTGGAAACTGCCCTTGTCATTCAGCACACGCACCGCCGTCTCCACCTCCATGCACTCGCGGAAACCAAACAGCTCCGGATTGCCGAATATGGTGTTCCGGCGGCTTCCCCGGTTATAAGGTGCATCGTCCAGGTACTCCGTCCCAACCTCGACATACACATTTCCCCTGCCAAGACCATGCATGATCTCCTCAGAGACACAGATGTCGCCCTTTTTCATATTGACATCCAGCGGGATCTCCAGCCTGCCGCTCGCCATGGGCAGCGGCGCCTCCCCGCGGTGTATGCCGCGGTATATGCCGTGCTCTCTGTCAGGATCTCCTTTTGCCGTCTCCCTCTTTGTCTCCACTGCACTGCTGCCGTCAAAATACGCCATCAGCGCCTCACGCTGCCCCGCTTTGCCGGGCGTGATGATATACCGCTTTACACCCTGCTGCGCAATGCCGCTGACCAGACAGCTCACGTCTGTCCTCAGCAGCTGCAGTACAGCGATACACACGTCCCCGCCCGCGTCCTCTCTCAGATCGTCATCGAGCGTTGTCCTGCCGACCTCGCCCACAGCCAGGTCAAAAGGCATCTGCTCTGACAAAAGCAGCCTGAACTGCACGCCGTTTCCCGGTTCGATCTCATATCCCCCGACCTGGAAGTGCATATCCTCCTTCCGGCAGAGCACCGTCGTCTCATCCGCCTCCACAGGCTCCACATAAAGCCAGTGATCCTTGCTGACCTGCTGTCCCATGGGAAGCGACAGACTGTCAACCTCGATCGCCAATTCGTGCCCTCCCTCTGGCGCAATGAGAGACGGCATCTGCATCCTGGCATGGAAAGACAACGCTTTTGCCTTCTCCGAATTTTTGCGGATCGTCACCACCAGCTTCACCGGATATCCCTTCGCGACTGTGTACGGCATGCTGAGCTGCACTGTGTAATCCGCATTGTCCAATATCTTTTCCCGCAGCACAAAACGCTCCAGCGCTCTCTCCCTGTACGCCGCCTGCCCCGGTTCATCGCAGTCTTTGAGATACAGCTCGTATCCCTCATCGATGCGGTTGCGCTCATACTCCCTGCCATCCGCCCCGAGATCACCACAGTACACATCGTGGACTGCTTCCTCATGGTAACGGATATAGAGTCCTGCCCGCTCACTGCCAAGCGCATCAAAGCCCGAAAGCCCCGAAAGCTTTTTCACCACGGACGAATCCACCACGATCTCCCTGCCCGCTCTGTCGATCGCCACACCGCTCTCCACCAGGATCGACAGATCATCCAGATTCACCACATTCAGCCCGCAGACAACACCGCTTCCGAACAGAATGCGGTTCAGAAAGCGCCGCTTATTGTTCATATATAACTGTTCCGCACTGAAATCTGCCGATGTCAGCAGCTTGCCCGCATAATAACGATTTCTCTCAAAAGGAAATAACTGATTATTTTTCACGCTTCCCCTCCGTCGCTGTTATTTTCTTCAAATTTTATCGTGGAAACTTCGAGAAAACAGACATGTTTTATAACGAAATGATTTCTTTCTTGTTCCTTATTGTCTATAATACATAAATATTTATCAAAAATCAACATTTTTTGGATAATTTTGGATAATTTATCTGTCCAATATTGTCTGAATCTGTTATGATATTTCTATATCATGCTCTAAGGAGGCTCCGCCGTATGCGCAAAACATTTCCGTTAACTCTGAACAGCATCCTGTTCCTCGCCGGAATCGGCTCCCTGTTTACCCGTCATCTGATCCCGTGCGCCATATGCTTTCTGCTGGATTCGCTCTTATTTATATGGACATTCCGGACAGAGCGGCCGCCCCGGCTGCCGGATCCCGGCGAAGAACTCGAAGCGCTGCGCGCCGACCTGTCACACCGGATCGAGGAGCTCACAGCAGACAACCAGCTGCTTACCAGTGAAAACGAACAGCTCCTGGCAGCGCTGGACCAGTGCAGGCACAGGCAGGCGCAGGTGCATTATGCCGGTATCCTCTATGACTGTCCCCTCACATCCGCGCTTCCGGTCTGTCTGGATACCTTTTTCAAAAAATATCTGAACAGTCATCTAAGCCCCCCGGAACGCGAACGGCTCCGTCCCGACTACAGCTGCGCCGCCCCCGACGCTGTCACCTATCTGTCCGAATCGGCGCTCATGCTCATCTGCGGCAACATCTTTGACAACCTGTCAAAGTTCAGTCCGCTGACAGAATCCGTCTACATCCGCATCACGTCAACGGAAGAAGACAGTCTCATCATATTCAAAAACGAGGGAAAAGGCCCCGCTGAGTCAGAACTGGAACGACTCTTTGACCTGAACTATCAGGGCATCAACAAAAAGACCGGGTGCGGACTCGGACTGACCCAGGTGAAAGCGCTGCTCGATGATTACGGCGGACATATCTGGGCCAAAAGTGTGAACGGCTCCGGCTTTGCCCTGTACATCCAGCTGCCCGAACAGCCATCGAACGCAGACCGCGAGGAATCAGGAAACTGCGGGCTGAAATAGGAGAGATTATTATGAAGAAAAAAACCGTCCTCGTCCTGCTGAGTCTGTTACATATCTGCGTCTTCCTGATCGGTATCCTGATCATCCTTCATGACCGGGCGCCCAAACAGTTCAATTCTGTATCCAGTACGCTCGTCGAGGTGGCAGAACCTGAGACAGAATCCATGGTCGAAGTACCCTTATCATCAGAACCTGAAACAGAGACCCTGGTCGAAGTGCCCATATTATCAGAAGAAGACGCTTCTGAGGAAACTTCAGCTGAAGAATCCCCATCTGAAGAAGCCTCCGCCCCCCTTCCGTCCTACACCTTTGCGTATGTCCGCGGCAGGAGAAACTTAAATATCCGAAATGGTCCTTCCATGCAGGCGTCGATCATCGGAAAGATCCCTCCCGGAAAAGGCGGCGTCATACTCGAATTTGCCAATGAAGACTGGGCGCTGATCGAGTACCGCGGCACGACCGGATACAGCAGCCTGCACTGGATGGAACTGACTCCGGTCAGCGCGGAGGAGACAGCAGAAACTGAGGAAAACAAACCAAGGAGTGAACCGTGATATGAATTTTCTGGAAACAACCATCTGCAGGATCATCTTGAAAACATATATGTACCTCGAAGAGACTGGGCGCACAGACAGCTTTGCGCGTTTCCCTTATCTGCGCGTACTCACAGAGCGTCTGACGAAGGAACGCCTTGACGCATGGCAGTGTGATACCGGAATCGAGGCATCGCGCTATCATGCACTCCTCTCCCGCCTTTCACGTGATGCGAAAGATCCCATAGACAGCGATATCCTGTACAATACGATCGATCTCTGCCTTGCCGCTGCATATGTG
>Ga0137307_100056_pt1 | contig 172135 bp, 137 predicted proteins | sample NAcewD2O_March_2_FD_97180 | JGI IMG/M metagenome (GOLD analysis project Ga0137307, IMG submission 97180) | Mouse cecal microbial communities from Vienna, Austria - N-Acetylglucosamine amended D2O_March | ecosystem: Host-associated > Mammals > Digestive system > Large intestine > Cecum | place... | reverse complement strand
CAAGACCGTTTGCAATTTGTTAAGTATTAAAACGTATCAGCATCTGTTGCCGTTATAGCGTCTGCATCTTGAGCCTTATCGTCGCCTATTACGATATCGTGGCATCTGAGTACTTCTGCGTAAAACTCCGCTTCTGCCGCTTTACCGTAAGGAGCAAGAAATATTGCGCCTAAACCGAAAGTGAAAAATGCCGCTAGCAGAATCCAACCTATAAAAGAAAATCTGAGACAGAATAACTTCCACTTGTATCCTTTCATAAGTTCACGGCTTTTTGTTATGGCTTCTTCGCCGCTCAAATCAAAGTCGACCATAACATAGCCTGTCAAAGCATACGAATACGACTTGATTATACCCGGAATAACGAACAATAACGACCACAAAAAGATAAAAATCATCTGCAACAAGCCAGTTACAAGCGTACGGCCGTAACGGTTAAACCCCGAAAACATTGTTTCAAAATCTGCCCTTTTGCCGCGTTGCTGTTCCATATAAAACTTGCATGTGCCGTATTGAATAGAGCCTGAAGTAAATACACCCGCCGCGCTGTCTATCATATTGCCCAAAAAAGATACGCCTAACGACGAACCGTAGCCGCCCTGAGCCAATCTGTTCCAAGCACGTTTGCGGAGTTCTTTACAAGAAACGTCCATCATAATTTTATTCTCCTTTATATAATATTTTTTATTACAAACTTATTTATTAGCAGCCTTGCCGCGCTTAATAAAAAAGCGAAGTAAAAACCACATTACAACCAGTAACTGCAATGCCGCGCCTACAATGTAAATAACCCAAGACTGACGGGCAAGCCCCAAAAGCGGCCACAAAACAACGTGTATCATTACGCATAGCGACCACACAAGAGCCGACACTGACACTGCTTTCATCCACAATTTTCCCCAAATGCAACTGAACACCACGGCAACAATCATAGACACGGGCAACGCCACAATATAACAGTATTCCGCCATAGGCAAAGTCGGGTCTATTATATACCCTATTGCCATTGCAATTGTTGCGATAAACCACACCAATCCGAAGGACATCAACGATACAAGCCAATGCTTTGCCCTGCGTGTTCTTGTCTTTGCTTTAGGTTGTTTAGATTCTTCTAAATGAACGATTAAAAAGTCGTTAACGGTAACGCCGTAAATATCGGCAAGTTCTTTTAGCACCGAAACATCAGGCACGCCTTCGCCGCGTTCCCACTTAGATACCGCCTTGTCGGAATAATTAAGTTTGTCGGCAATTTCCTGCTGAGTATATCCTGCGTTTTTACGGTAGGCAACAAGATTACCCGCAATGATATCTTTTAATTCGTCCATAAAGACATTTTACCATTTAGTAATTCAATTTGCAAGTAAATTATACTTAAAAAGGCTTCTCTACTGACAGTAGAGTTGTATTTTTTACTCTATTTTTGCAAATTTATCCTGTAGAGCTAAAAACAGTAACAGTAGGGAGAGTTTTGATGGCGTTTGCGGTATACTTTATTTATCGAACGGCGACGTTTGATTCGCCGTTTAAATCTTTGGTTATTAAGGAGATAAAGCTAATTATGTTTATACTTTCTTGCGAATCAACGGCAGATTTACCTTACGAATATCTGCAAAAAAGAAATATACCGGCAATATCCTATACATATTCTGTAGACGGTACAGAGTATGCCGACGATATGGGTCAACTTGACGGCAGAAAACAGTTTTACAAATTTTTAAGCGAAGGCAAACTTCCGCTTACTTCGCAAATATGCGAAGACAGATATATGGGATTTTTCCGTACGCAACTCGAAAAAGGAGACTTGTTGCACATAGCATTGGATTCCAGTCTATCACAATCTATTTTTAATGCATATTCGGCTGCAAACAAATTAAAAAAAGAATTTCCCAAAAGAAAAATCGTCATAGTAGATTCTACTTGCGGTTGTTTAGGATACGGCATACTTGTAGACTATCTTGCAGATATGCGCGACGCGGGCAACTCGTTTGACGAACTGTACGACTGGGCAAAAGCCAACAAGCGCAAAATACATCATCAGTTTTTTTCTACAACATTGTCATACTACCGCCGCAGCGGCAGAATTACCGGACCTGCAATGCTGTTAGGTAATTTGCTTAAACTTTGTCCGCTACTGCGTTTAGACAAAACAGGAAAAATCATTGCTTACTCCAAGGTTATGAGCGTAAACAAGGCAATAGGCAAAACGTTAGAAGAAACGGGTTCGCACATTCAAGACGGGTCGGATTACAACGGTAAATTGTGGGTTGCACACTCCGACTGTGAAGAAACGGCGCAAAAAGTAGTAGAACAACTTAAGCAACTGTATAAAAATGCAGACATTCGGCTGTTTGAAATAGGACCTATTATCGGGGCTCATTGCGGCGCAGGCACCGTTGCCGTTTACTTTATGGGCGATGAAAGAGTGAGTTAATACTTTTGATATAAAAAATAATTGACTAAAATAAAACTTTAACAAACAATATGACGCGCAAAGTATATGCTTTTTGCGCGTTTATTATTTTTTAAATTTATAATTCGTGTACATATTTGACCTGCGGTATCCACTTCATATTATCACATATAAGTGATTCACAAAAATCATCTGCGTCATTTTTCTCTTTAAATTTTAATGCAACGGAATAAAACGGTGTAAAGCAAACAGGATATTGCCCTGTATCTTTTCGCAAATACAAATCAGGCAGCACCTCTATTAGATAAAAAGAATTTTCAATATTACCTCGCAAAATATCAAATTTGTTTATTTGCATCACAAGTTGCGAATTAAATGCACTATGATAATCATATTTCTTGGCAGGTGCAATATTTTTACGTTCTTTAAGTAGTTTTTTTACTTTACGCGAAAGAACGGCTACACTTCTATTTGTCCCCAGTAGATTAGACAATTCTAAATAAGTTATATACGGATTTGCAGATACAATTTCTATTATACGTTTTTCTTCCTCCTCGGGCATACACTTTGGGTGGCGACATTTAGGGGTAGATGATTTTGGTTTTAGACTTTCAACTGTACCGTCATAAATTTTTGACCAACGATAAATAGTACGTTCACTTACACTTGACGATGTAGCAAGTTCAGCAATATTTTTACCGTTTTTGTATTGTAAAACAATAGACTCTTTCGTTTCGGGCGTTAATAAAATTTTCATTATGCTTTCTTACTGTTATACAAATCAATTAAAATACACACGTTTGCAGGAATACACCGCGTCGCAAGTATACTGCACTCCCAAGCGGCGCAGAATTTTGGCGTCGGAATGAGACGGGATTGCAGTTAAATGCATTTGACATCCGCGCAGTTTGCCGAGATTGTCTAATGCAAGAGCCGCCATAGGATTGACTGCCGCCGAAACAGACAACGCAATTAACGCTTCGTTGCAACGCAAATCGGAAGTAATATCACCCAAACTTGTCGTCTTTAAAGTTTGGATAGGTTCGAGCGCAGACGGAGAAATAAGATTTACGTCGGGCAAATTTGCCAATGCTTTTAATGCGTTTAATAACGTTGCGGAAGCAGGACTTAACAAATCGGAACTTTTACCGCAAATTATTCTGCCGTCGGATAGTTCTAAAGCCGCAGAAATACGCCCTTTTTCTTCGGCATAATTACGGGCGTGTACAAGCACCTTGCGGTCTTCTTCCTTTAAATCGAGTTTCGACATTATAATGTGTAATTTATCTACCAACACATTTGTGGCCTGTCCCTTGCGCACCGCCACCTTTGCAGACAAGTATCTCCGAATAATTTCCTGTTTGCTTGCCTGAGCGCACACTTCGTCGTCGCTGATACAATACCCTACCATATTAACGCCCATATCCGTCGGCGACTTGTACGGAGAAGAGCCTAAAACTTTGGTAAAAATTGCATTAAGTACAGGAAAGACTTCTACGTCGCGGTTATAATTTACTGCCGACTGTCCGTAAGCTTGCATATGCCACGGATCTATCATATTTATGTCGTTAAGGTCCGCAGTAGCCGCTTCGTACGCAATATTTACGGGGTGGTTAAGCGGCAAATTCCAAATGGGAAAAGTTTCGTACTTGGCGTATCCGCTCTTTATTCCGCGGATAGAATCGTGATACATTTGAGAAAGACACGTCGCCATTTTGCCGCTGCCCGGTCCCGGAGCGGTGATAACTACGATATTACGCGAAGTTTCGACATATTCGTTCTTGCCGAAACCGTCCTCCGAAACGATACGCGGAATATCCGACGGATAACCTTCGATATGGTAATGGCGGTAAACCTTTATGCCGTGGCTTTCCAACTTACGTTGAAAATTAACTGCAGAATTGTTATTCTCCGAAAACTGCGAGATTACTATACTCCCGACATACAAGCCTCTGTTCGTCAACAAGTCGTACAACCGCAAAACGTCTTCGTCATAAGTAATGCCGATATCCGAGCGCAACTTGTTTTGCGCAATATCCACCGCGCTGATTACAATTACTATTTCTACCTGTTCTTTTACGGTAGACAACATAACTATTTTGCTGTCGGGCATAAACCCCGGCAAGACGCGCGAGGCGTGATGGTCGTCAAACAACTTGCCGCCGAATTCCAAATACAGTTTCCCGCCGAATTCGCTGACGCGTTCGGATATTTTTTGCGATTGTAATTTTAGATATTTTTCGTTATCGAAACCTATTTTCATAAGCGTACCCTATTTATTTTTAAAATTCAGCATAAAGTAAAAATCGTAAAGTTGTTCTCCGCACGCGGTTTCGTTAAGTAACTTTTCCCGTGTAATACTCATATCGTACGGCACTGCAACGCGCTTATAATTCCAACCGCTACTGTCGTATTCTATTACTACTCCGCGCGCAAACGGCTCGGGATAACAACCCACACTGCCGACGTCTACATATATACGCTTTCCCGTTATATCGCACGGTTCGTGCTTGTGCCCGAAAAATACCGCCTGACAATTTATTCCGTCAAACATTGCGTCAAACGCTTCGGCGCTCGGCGGATTTACAATATCTAAAAACGGGTATTTTGTAATGTCGAAAGGCTGTTGCTTAAAGGCATAGTGGCAAAACAAGATTGTATCCTGTCCGCACTTGCGCGTTGTATACAACGGAAATTGCCTTACTTTATCCCGCAAACCGTCCGTCATCGTTTCAAACACTTGTTTTTTGTGTTCAGTCGGAACGTGAGACAGTTTACGCGCAGTATATTCGTTTAACGCAAAGTCCCTGTCGTGATTTCCCAAAAGCAATGTAACGTCCTGCCTTGATAACAGCAATTGTAAGCATTCGTTTGAAGAAGGACCTATATCCACAACGTCTCCCGTATGGATAATCTCCTCGCAGCAAATACCGTCAAAGTATCCGAGTATGGCAGTTAATGCGGCAATATTGCCGTGCAGGTCTGTTATAACGCCTATTTTTCCCATAGTTCACCTAAATAAGTTTTGTTTTTCAGTATCCGTTTAGATTATTGCGCAATGCAAAAATAAAAACGGCAAGATACTCTGCTTGCCTCAAGACACACATTATATTTTTTTACAACAATGCTTCGATTCTGCATACCTATCGGCGCAAAACAACACCGTTTACAATGATAATTATATACTTTTACAAAACAAAAATCAACAGTAATATTGAAATATTTTGCATTTGTGGTACAATAATTACAAAAGAAAAAATGCTTTTTAAGGAGCGGATATGATAACGGTTAAAAACGGCGTTTTTCGCCTAGATACGGACAATACGACATACATTTTCAGGATAATGCCCTACGGCTATCTTCAAAATTTATATTACGGAGCAAAAATCGGCAATGTTGACGATTACTCCGTTATGACGGAAAAACAAGGACACGGACAGGGCACGGCAATTTGTTTGGACGAGAAAGAGAATAAGTTTTTTCCCGATAACACTTGTTTAGAATGTTCTTCCGTTTGCCGCGGAGACTATCGCGAAAGTATGGTAATTATTGCCGACAGTCAAGACAGTACCGTAAACGACTTTAAATACGAAGGGTACGAGTTGCTAAACGGATTTGTTATTCCGAACCTCCCTTCGAGTCATACAAAAGAACAAACGCTTGCCGTCAAAATGGTCGATACTGCCAAAAGTTTACGGCTTACGTTATACTACTCCGCTTTTACGGACTGCGACGTAATTGCAAAAAGCGTTTCTTTGGAAAACTACGGCAATGAAGAAATAAAGGTATTGCGGTTAATGAGTAACCAACTCGACTTACCGCAAGACGAATATATACTGGATACTCTCGACGGCGCGTGGGGACGGGAACGTCAAATTAACAGCGGCGAATTGCATTGCGGAATAACGAAAACCGACAGTAAGCGCGGAATCAGTTCTAACGCTCATAATCCTTATGTCGTATTGCGCAAAAAAGACAGCAACCGTTTTTACGGCGAAGCATACGGTTTTAACCTAGTCTACTCGGGTAACCACTCAGAGATTTTCGACAAAACGCCGTTAAACAAAGTCCGCATACTAAACGGAATAAACGACAGCGGTTTTTGCTGGCATCTTCAACCTAACGAAACGTTTTACTCTCCCGAAGCGACTCTGTGCTACTCAAACTCGGGGACAAACACGCTTACGCAACGGTATCACAAGTTTGTGAACGAACACATTATTCCGCAAAGATGGGCTTACCGCGAGCGTCCTATACTAGTAAACAACTGGGAAGCGACATATTTTAAATTTACCGAAAAGAAATTGCTGGAAATTGCAAAAACGGCAAAAAGTCTCGGGATAGAATTGTTCGTCTTGGATGACGGTTGGTTCGGCGACAGAACAGACGACACAAAGGGTCTCGGAGACTGGACGGAAAACAAAAAACGTTTGCCTAACGGACTGAGCGGACTTGCAAAGAAAATCAACGCGCTGGGACTTCAGTTCGGCGTGTGGGTAGAGCCCGAAATGGTTAATCCCGACAGCGACTTGTACCGCAAACACCCCGACTGGGCTGTTCGGCACCCGAATTACGAACCTCTGCTTTGCAGAAACCAACTGCTCCTTGATTTAACTAACGACGACGTATGTAAATACATAATCGACTCGATGACGCGCGTATTTTCATCGGCAAATATCTCCTACGTCAAATGGGACTTTAACCGTCCTTTAACGGACGTTTATTCGCAAACGCTCGATAACCGTCAAGGCGAGTTTTACCACCGTTTTATAACTGGATATTACAAGATAATGGACGCGTTGGTAAACAAATTTCCCGATATCTTGTTTGAAGGGTGCGCATCCGGCGGCAACCGTTTCGATTTGGGCGCGCTTTGTTATACTCCGCAAATATGGGCGAGCGACAACACGGACAGTTTTGACAGAGTTAAAATACACGAGGGAACGCTTTACGGATATCCTGCCAGTTGTATAGGCAGTCATGTTTCCGCAAGCCCCAACCACCAGACATTACGTCAAAGCAATATCGAAAACAGATTTAATACGGCGTGTATAGGCGCGTTCGGATACGAATTGGATTTGTCTCAATTAAACAAAGAGGATTTGGAAGCAATCAAGCGGCAAATTACTTGGTACAAAAAATACCGCAAAACCTTACAGTTTGGAGAATACCACCGGTTACAAAGCGCATTTACCGACCAAAACGCAAGTTGGGCGCTTGTTGCTCCCGACAAATCGCAAGCGGTTGTCAACTATACTAACACTATTCAACAGACTATTCCAAAACAGGCAATACTCAAAATTAACGGACTTAATCCGCAATACAAGTACAAAGTAACAACACGCAGACAGCCTACCAACCTTAAAGTGTTTGGCGGATTGATAAACCAAATTTCTCCCGTACACTTAAACGACGAAAGCAAACTTGTAGATATAATAGCAAAATTTTATCCGTTAAAAGGCGAACAGGAACAATACGTTGCAACGGGCGACATTTTAGAAAAATGCGGCGTTAAGTTATATCAAGAATGGGCAAGCACCGGCTTTGACGATTATACGAGAGTAATGCACGATTTCGGAAGCCGTCTGTATTCCGTAGATAAAATTGATGAATAACCGTTTGCTAAATTACTCAAATAACGCAAATCATTAAACGAAAGGCGTAAACATACTGTGAATTTTTTGCTCTAAATAGTCAAAGATTTTATAAACCGCTTTGCCTGCGTATTTGCAAAGCGGTTTTGTTGACAGAACCGTCTTGTCAAGCGTTACTTGACAAATTGCCAAAAACATTTGATAGACATATTCTGTTAAATTCTTTATACTGATGAGGCAATATGAAAGGAGGCACCACATATATGACTTTGGGCGAACGCATACTCAAATACCGTAAAAAAGCAGGTATATCTCAAGAAGAACTGGCTGACAAACTGAACGTTACCCGTCAAAGCATAAGTTTGTGGGAAACGGATCAAACAATCCCTACAATAGATAACTTAATTACTCTATCAAATATTTTTAGAACCAGCGTTGATGATTTATGCGGTAAAACTCCGCAATCAAAAGTATCCGATGATTGCAAAGAAACCGAAATAAACGACCGCGCAGTACAAAAAACGTTAATCGTCAACGCCGAAACGGTTGAAAACGATAAACTGATTAAAAACTACTTTTGGCGGAAAAAGGGCAAGCATATAGTTGCTTGCGCCGTAACAATGCTGTGCGTGCTTATGTTAATTATTCCCGTTGCCGTTTCTCCCTACCTAGATAAATCGCTAGCAGTTATTCCCGTCGCAACAGCAATCCCGTTTGCAATTGCGCTTGTATGCCTGCTTGTTCCCATCAGGAAAAAATTTGTCGCAAATTACTGTAAATTGCGTCCTAATTGCTTGTTTAACTATCGCTTCTATGCAAACGGCTTTGACGTGTCTATGACGTCCGATATAAACGCTTACAGCTATTCGACCACATACGGTCAAATTAAAAAAGTCAAACAAAATGACGATTATATTTTTATTTATTATAACAGTACTGTTCTGCCCGTAGAAAAAGCAACGCTAGGCGACAACCTTAACACAGTACTTAAACTTTTGCAGGCGTTAAATTTCAAAGAAACGGCAAACAGTCGCGTAATTTCAAAAAAACGGCGGAAAAACATAAAAATTGCGCTGTATGTTATGTTTATTCTGTCCATTGTTTCAATTTATTTTGCCGCGATTGCGTTATATATCGACGTGCAGTTTGATAAGTTGCATATGTATTTACCCACCTATGTAGAACATTTGTGGATAATGTTTTTGTTCATTCTGTTTCCGCTTGCTTCCCTGATATTCGGAATTGTGTGCGTTGTAAAAAAGATAGCGGGATTGCGCAATATTGTAGCAGGAATTATAATGTGCGCCGTTTTACTGTCCTGCGGCTCTTGTTATTCATACAAAAAATTTGTAGCGCACGACCATAGTTATGTTGCGTATATGGTCAATACTATCTCCCCTATTACTCTGCCGACGACAGGTAGAGTTGCTTATTCGACATTGGGCGCGCGTCAACTAGAAAAATCGTTTGATGCGATGATACAAGCGCCGTCTACAGAAGAAATGATAAATTGCTTAAATAACAGCAAAATCGAATATGTAAGACGCGTTGATGAACTGAACTTACCAAACGACTTTCTAGAACCCTATTATAAAACGCTTATTAAAAACTTTGACGGCGGATGTTGTTTGTACAATTGCATGACAAACGAGAAAAACACTTTTTCAGAAGGAATATACCAATATATTTTTGTTGCGTACGATATGAGATACGATACTTTCTATGTATTATACAGATCTTACAGTACTTTTAAGTAAAACATTGATTATATATAGACATATTCCGTTAAATTCTTTATACTGATGAGGCAATATGAAAGGAGTCGCCGCATATATGACTTTGGGCGAACGCATACTCAAATACCGTAAAAAAGCAGGTATATCTCAAGAAGAACTGGCGGACAAACTGAACGTTACCCGTCAAAACATAAGTTTGTGGGAAACGGATCAGACCGTACCGTCGTTAGACAGCCTGATAACTCTTGCTTCAATATTTGATATAAGCCTAGACGAATTGTGCGGACACAAACGAATTGCCGATATAAAAGACAGCAATATTCACGAAAGCAACGAAGGCGACGCCGTCGACATTTCAAATCAAACCGCTACAAACGAAACAGCAGATTACATTGCTTATAGCGAAACACAATATTCAAAAAATATTTTACGGCGCGTTTGTAACATTGCCAGCAAAAAAATTTATATAATATGTATTTCAATGATTGCTTTGATTATTACGGCGACTACTGCAATAATACTGACGGACAACACAGCGGATAGCAGTTTAATTGTTATTCCTATTGTTTTTTTTGTACTGTTTGTCGCTTTATTGATATCAACCTTGATACGCAATAAAATACAAATAGATAAATATGTTAAAAGCGGCAGCAACACTGTCTTTAAGTACCGTTTTTGTAAAAATTGTATAAATATTGAAAGTACATCCAAACAGGGATTTTCTAAACTGTCGATAGCGTATTCCGATATCAAAAGGACGGTTGAAGACAACGGTTATTACTATTTGTTTATAAACAACGTTATTTATACGGTAGATAAACAGAATACGGACGAGGATTTTGCTACGGTTAAAACTTTGATAAAAGCGCCTGTTATAAGCGGCAACAACGATACAACACACAAAAAACGCGCAGGAATAAATGCTTTGCTTATTGTAATGTTTATATTGACCATTCTGTCTTTATCTATTGCGCTGTTTGTTGTAGTAATATCTATACGATATGCACCTCTACCCGAATATCCGTTTACGATGGTAGAGTATATGTGGGAGTTCTTTTTGATCATTCCCATACCGCTTGCATCGGCAATACTCGGTATCGTGTTTTTAACAAAAAAATACAAATGTTTGAAGAACATTATTGCAGGCGTTATTATGTGCGTACTATTGTCTATTTACGGCAGTTTTACGTTTGCGTTTAAAAATCACGTAAATCACGATTTTGCCTATATAAAGCAAATAGAAGTTTTGATAGATATAGATTTGCCCGACAAAGGATATGCTTCCTACGAAACGAAAACCGCAACAAAAACGTACGCTAACGGTATGGTTAAATTTGACAACAGAGAAGAAATTTTAGATACTATACAAAATGACTACCGATTTAAAATAAACACAGACTTAATACCTGCAAACTTTGTCAACTCGTACGACTTGGCAGTTACAAAAAATTACAACTACTTTTTACTGTACGACACTGCTTGTAATGAAGCAAATAATGCGCTTGACGGCAATCACAACGGGCACAGGTTTATTTATTTGGCATACAGCGTTGAAGAAAATATTTTGTACATAGTTGATTTTGTAAAATAAAATGCAACAAAATATTTAAAGCAAATTGCCGCGTTTAAGTATAAATAATATTGATTTAAATAAATTTACGATGAATAACAAAAAAATCATAACTGCCGATTGAATAGGTAGTTATGATTTTTTTTGTTTGTAAATAAGAATAAAAAATTTTTAACAAAATTATCAATGCAAAGCGCATATACCGTCAACTGTAAATGCAATGTTCAGACTTATCACATAAGATATCAAAAGCCTACCGTTATTTGACAAGCAGTCGCTATCGGGCAGGCTTTTTTATTTGTTATGTTGCAATAATTATTTGGCTTTTATAAGCGCAGTCGCTCTATCTACAATGCTGTCTGCGTCCAAACCGTAATCGCGCTTTAAGTCGTCAAGACCGCCTACTTGCGTAAGTTTGTCGCGCACTGCTACTGCATCGCAAAGCGTAGGACAGTTTGCCGAAAGTACTTCGCACACAGCGCCGTAAAGTCCGCCGTGGATACTGTGATTTTCTACAGTCAACACTCTGCCCGTCTTTTTTGCAGAAGTAATAATTGCCTGTTCGTCAATAGGTTTAACGGTGTGTATAGCAAGCAGGTCTACGCTTACACCCTGACCCTTTAAAATTTCGGCGGCTTTTTTAGCGTCAAATACCGACGTGCCGCTAGCAATGATTGTCAAATCTTTACCGTTTTCAAGTTTGTCCGCTTTGCCAAAACGGAATTGGTAACTTTCATCAAAAATTTCTTCCGTTTGTTTACGGACAAATCTCAAATACATTGTACCTTTATGCTCTACTATATAAGGCAATGCCTTGACAAGTTGTACACCGTCAACGATATCCAAAACGGCAACGTTACACAAAGCCCTTAGTGCCGCCATGTCTTCAAAACACATATGCGTTCCGCCGTTAGTTGTTGTGGTAACCCCCGGATCGAAGCCTACCATTTTAACGTTTTGTTCGGAGTAAACCATCGATACCGCAATTTGGTCATAAGCTCTGCGCGCAATAAAGGGAGCGAAACTGTGGATAAAGGGAATGAATCCTTCCGCAGAAAGCCCTGCGGCTATACACGCCATATTTGCTTCGGCAATGCCGCAATCTATGCACCTGTTCGGAAATTCCTTATACAACGGTTTTGTTCCGCCTGCGCCCGCAAGGTCGGCGTCAAGCATTACTATTTTATCGTTTTGCCGCATCAAGCGCGCAATTTCTTCTACATACGCTTTTCTGAGTTCCATTTTAACGCCCTCCCTATTTCAATTCGTCAAGAGCAATTGCATATTGCTCGTCGGTTACGGTTGTACTGTGAACGCCTACGCCCATATTTTCGTAAATGCTTACGCCCTTACCCTTGATTGTATCCAGTACTATGCAATGCGGCGCACCGTGTTCATTGCGTGCGCGGGATATTGCGTTATCTATAGCCTTGTGGTCGTGTCCGTCTACGCGGTCGGTAATGAAACCGAAAGATTTGAATTTAGCCTCTATATCCTCGATATTCATAACGTCCTTTGTAAGACCGTCTATCTGCATTTTGTTATTATCTACAAAAACAATCATATTATCGAGTTTTTTATTTGCCGCAAACATCATTGCTTCGTAGTTTTGACCTTCCTGCAATTCGCCGTCGCCGCATATAACATAAACGTATCCGCGTTGATTTTTGATTTTGTTGGCAAGCGCAAGTCCGCAAGCGCAGGACATACCCTGACCGAGACTGCCCGCCGTCATATCGACGCCCGGAGTAAGATTGATATTAACGTGGCTTGGAAGCCTTGTACCGAGTACGTTTAACGTATCCAACCACTCTAACGGAAAAAAGCCCTTTAACGCTAACGTTGCATATAACGCAGGGCCTGCGTGTCCTTTACTCAAAACCAATCTGTCGCGAATTTCACGCTTGGGGTCGGCTTTGTCTACATCCATATACTTGTCGTACAGTACCGCCAACACGTCTGCTATAGACAAACTGCCGCCAACGTGTCCCGTTCCTTGAGAATGGATACACCTTAACGTTTCGCGTCGAATCTGTTTGCTGAATTCTACTACGCCCATATTTATAATCTCCTTTTAAAGTTTTTAATTTAACAAATTACCCGTGCGCTTGTGGCAGGTAAAATATATTACTTGTCCTTGCTCGGATACTTTCTTTAACAAATTTGTTGCACGGACAAAGTTTTCTTCGTCAAAGTTGACAAATGCGTCGTCGATTATTACAAACGGAATTTGTTTATCGTACAACAACTCAGATAACGCCAACCTGAAACACAGCAATGTAATTTCGCGTATTCCGCGCGAAAAATCGTTCATCGACTTTGTTTGTCCGTTTTCTCTTATCTTGACATTGAACAAACGGTCTATTACCACTTCGTACGGACGGTTGGTTACAAACGTCAGCAATTCCTGACAGCGCGCGCACAGACGCGGCAAATAACTTGACGACAAATTGTCCTTCGCAGTTTGCAGTAATTCCGCTACCGTTCCCGTAACGTCATAACGGCGTTGTAACCTCTCTTTTTCGGCACGAACGGCAAGCATTTGTTCTTGCGGAGTAATCTTGTCGAAGTTAAGCGTTTTGCGCTCTTGAGTCAAGCTGCCGACTTCTCCCGCCAAACCGTTCAGACGGTTTGAAACTTCCGTAATAGCGGTATTTAACGCCTGTAATTCGTTTTCCAGTTCCGCCGAATTACCGTCTGATTTTTTTACGATATTAGCAAGCGCGTCGCGCTCGCGCACATCTCCATGATAATCGCCGTAGAGCCGCCAAAACGCCTTTACAACCTGATTGTAGTCTAAATCGTTTACATATAAGTATTTGCCCGCAACGCGGTAATAATCGGAAATAAGGGCGTCCCGTTCGCCTGCAGGCAATGTTTTTGCGCCCTTTTTTGTAAAAGCCACCGCTGCAAGCACTATGCCAGATACGATGAGTAACGCCAATACAACCCACCGCCACGGATTAGGCAACACAATGCACAGTACAGCACCCGCAACCATTAAAACAAACGCTATAAAAAGCATTATAAAATGAGGATAAACACGCGGCTTTACGGTGTCCTTGACGGAAGCGATTTGTTTTTCCAATTCGTCCAAAGCGGCTTTGTCTTGTTCGATTTCTTTGGGAATACGGCTCAATTTTAAATCCAACTCGCGCAGTTTGTCAATGTTGGCTTTTTCCGCGTCCGTCAGCGTTACTTGCGCAAGTTTTTTGCGCACTGCGTCCGCTTGTTCGTTTAAACTTTCCTGCCGTTTTAAAAGCGCCTGCTTTTCTTCCTCAATAACTTCGATACGGCGGTTTATTTCTTCACTGCGGCGTTCGGCATTTATGGCGGCTTGAATTTCCGCTGCCAATTTATATTCTTGGGTTGTCAACTCGAATATTTTACCGCCCTGACCTTTTTTAAATTTTAATGTCTTGCGGTAGTCGTCGAGATTTTTTTGAACCTTATCGTAGTCTTCCGCGCCGTTCTCTACCAAATTTGCCAAGCGTGATTCGAGATTGTCGTTAGCCGATAATTCCACCGCCTCTTGCGGAAAGTAAGCCGAGCGGTCGTAACTGTCTGCCGTCAGTCCTAAAAAGTACTCTCCGACTTCGCAAGACAAAGGAATCTGCTTGTTTGTTTTGACATTGATTACGGAACATTCTTCGTATTTTGCCGTCGAGCCGAAAAACCTTTCGATACGGAATATTTCTCCGTTATGCTCAACCGTCATACTGCCGCCGAATTTTCCGACACTGTCCCACGGAGCAAAACGCGTAACGTCGTTTACGCCCTTAGACTTGATATAGTTGAGTCCGTACAGCATCGAGCGGATGAAACACGCCATCGTTGTTTTGCCGAAACCGTTTATATTATTGATAACGTTGATACCGTCGCGGAAATTGAGATTTACGTTATTCAGTTTGCCGAAAGACGCAACGGACAAAGAAATTATTTTCATACTATTTCTTCCCCCTCAAGCGCTGTAAGTCCCGTTTTAAGAACCTCTTCCCGAAACTTTTCGTCATCGATTTGCATTGCAAGTTTTACAAATTCACCGCGCAGAGAAACCTCCTGCATTAAAGCGTTTAAATCCATCGGAACCGACGTTCTGTTTTCTATCCGCAAGGCAAAAAACTTGTCCTGTAATATTTCATTTGCAACAAGGTCCAAGTGAACCCCCTGCGACAAAGTGCCGGAAAACACTACGTTTAAATAGTTTTTAGGAGATTCGTCCTGAATGGCGTCTAAAATCTTTGCGTTTAACGCAATGTCGCTTACAATATCCGAAACGTCGATATTAACGGTTGCTACGCGCCTTATAAATTGCGGCACAAAGCGGAAAGCGTCTGCTTCGGTATCCAATTCGACAAAGCCTGTTTGCGCGTTTTCGTCAAATCCGCGCGCCTCTAACACTCCCGAATAACACACGGGAACACGCCCGAACTTAAATTTGGAAAAAGAATGTCTGTGCCCTAAAGCCACATAATTGACAGGCAAAGCCGACAAAGTTTTGCGGTCTATACTGCCGTAAGCGTCGTCATCTATATCGCCGTGCAAAACCACGATATTATATCGAGACGAATCGAGATTTAACGTGCGGTAATGTTCGGCGTCGTTTATTCCCAACTCTCTGCCGCAAATCGTTATGTTGCCTATGTTGTAGTAAGTAAATTCTTCGCCGAAAAAATATGCCTTTTTGCACAAAGCGGAAAGTTTTTCGTACGGAACGGAATCTCCGTGATTGCCCTTTAAAATATACCAGCTTGCGTTTCCGCCGTTGATAATATCGGCAACGCTGTTGATTGTCTGCACGGTAGTAAATTTGTCGTCAAACAAATCGCCTGCGACTATTATCGCCGCAACACCGTTATTTTCGGCATACTCGGCAATGTTTTTTAACGCCGCAAGCAGTTCGTAACGACGTTTGACGGAGTCTTTTACCTGAGACAAAGGGGAATCTAAATGTATATCTGCCGTATGAATAATTTTCATATTTAACCCCCTTTCATTATTACTGATATATTTTAACACAGATTAAAAAAAGTATCAATAGTATTAAAGCAGACCGACATACAAGTTTGCCGAATTTTACAAAGATCAAATCGCTACTAAACCCTTTTATGAATGGTTTTAACAAAACTAAATACGCTTGATTTTGTGTGCTTTAAATTGTTATTTTTGCTTACTTGTTTAAAAGAAACAAGTAGCACCGCCAAAATATAAGTGTTTACTTTTAAACAGGTCTGTTGTATAATTTATTTATGGAAACAATAAATAGCAGACAGTTTAGCCAATCGACCGTACAACTGTACAAGACAAAAATAGACTGCTCAATAAAATTTTATCCGACCGTCTGGCGTGAAGAGTTGACTATTGTTAAAATCGATAGTAACTCCGTCCGAATTATCATAGACGGAAACTGTTTTACTGCAAATCAAGGAGATTTTGTAATTATCCGACCGTTTGCACTGCACTCGTTTTCTCCTGCCGAGTCGGAATCTGCTTTGAGCATAGTAAGCATACGGCTAAGAAATCTTGACGCAAATAACACGGAAAATCACAGTTTTGGCGCGCTTTTATCTTTCTTCCACGAAAAAAATGCGCCGTATTTAATAAAAACCGACAACGGATATTATTCGGAAATAGCCTCTATTATAACGCGCATAAATGATACTGCCGACTCTGAAACGGCAGAAGAAAATATTTTTTTACTGTTTAAAACAATTTACGAGAACCGACTGCCTGCGCGCAAATACGACATGACAGTAGAAAAACGGTGTTTTGCCGCAAAAAAAATTTTAGAATATATAAGTTGCAATTATACCGATACTATATCGGTAAAAACTCTTGCGGACGAATGCGGATACAGCGAATTTTATATTATGAAACTGTTTAAACAGTTTACGGGAATTTCGTGCATAGAGTATGTAAACGGATACCGCATTATGCAAGCGTGTAAATTACTTGCAGAAACAAATACGGACGCAAACGATATTGCCCGCCAGATAGGATACACTAATATTTCGTATTTTAACCGACAATTTAAGCGACTGACGGGATGCACACCGCTTGTAATGAGATTGACAATGCGCAAGTAACATAGTATACTTTACTGTAACGGACAAAAGTACAAGAGCCTTGTGTTTCACAACTGCACAGATTATCACTAATATTTGCTTCCGTAGTTAAATGGATATCTTGCTTTCAGCAAGTTCGTTCGCCTACTTCCGTAGGCTCGGCCAAACAGTCTGTTATCTCCATTTAACTCAACATTTTTCTTGGTTTAATATTTGCTTCCGTAGTTAAATGGATATAACAGTCCCCTCCTAAGGGACAGTTATGGGTTCGATTCCCGTCGGGAGTACCAAAAAGACACACGCAAAAGGAGCGTACAAATCTCCGTCGCGTATGTCTTTTTCTATGAATGCTTTCAGTCTTAATTTCTATGTTATACTAAATCAATAAAAATAGATATGTTTATTTGCTCATCATTTTTTTTGCAATTTTCAAAATTAGTTTATTTGTCATTGAGATACTTTCTCTATCCTTTTTTAATTTCAATGTTTTAAGACAGTAGTCTGCTGAATCTACACAAAAATCTACTCCAGATACAAAAGAACATATATCTGAATTAAGAAAAACAATGGGACCAGCCATCTCTTCACTGGTTGCCAAGCGGTGAGCAGTTCCTGTTTCCGCAAGCAAGGCCTCTTCCCCGCCCGCCATTTTTTCAAATTCGTCTTTCATTCCCGTGTCGGTGGAACCGGGCAAAACACTATTAACTCTTATGCCGAGTTTCCCCAATTCTACAGCCTGCTCGCAAGCAAAATATAAAATACATCGTTTAGCGTACAGATACGCAAAACTTGACGGAGCGGCTTTTGCAAGAGGAGTAATTAGTTTAGTAATTTCATCCCAATCGCGACTATGTACAATTTTTTTCTCTTCTTTCATAAACTTTTTCCAATTTAAGCCTGCAGTGGAAGATACATAGACAATACCCCCGCCTTTGCCCATTCGATTTTGCAAATATTTAGTTGTTATATACATATTTGCTGTGTAATCGCAATGAAATGTTGTAATATAATCCGTTTTGGATCCCGAAAGCCCTGCAACGCCGAAAAAACAATCAATATGTTCTGGTAATTGCTTAAATGCCTCATCAATAAATTCTTTTTTAGAAAGATTGCAATAGACATATTTTTTTATACCTTCCACCTTACACTCGTTCAAATCCAAAGCATAAACCTCTGCGCCAAGAGTTACAAGCATTTCGGTTGTAGCCCTGCCCATTCCGCTTGATGCGCCGGTAACTAAACACACTTTGCCCGTATAATTCATATAATCCATAATATTTCCTCCCAAAAATAGACAATTGTCCTAATTAGTGATATTATAACACATATAATATGACTTTAAATAAAAATTTTTGTTAATGGGACAAAACTGAGTAAATTGGCGCATATGAAAACAAACTATGTTAAGAAAAGAGTATCTGATACGCTTTTAACTTTAATGAAAACTAAAAATATTTCAGATATAAGCATTTCGTTATTGGTCAAAAGATCTGAAATTGCCCGTTCTTCATTTTATAGAAATTTTTTAATGATAGACAGCGTTGTCGATTACTTAATAAAAAATATTTTATACAAAATTCACGATGAAACGAAACTTGCGAATTTGGACTTCGAAAATTACATTTTGGAGTTCTTTTCAAACGCACTCAACTACAAAGAACAGTTAGGTGTGTTAGTAATGCAAAAGTTTGACCATAAAATCTTAAATGAAATAAACCAAATAACCTACAACTCGATTATTGCTTTGAATGTATTGGATAATTACTATCAACCGTATTATTTTGCAGGCGCTTCCGCTTCTATTTTCATTGCTTGGATAAAAGCCGGATGCAAGGATAGCCCCGAATATGTAGCCAAAATCTTTATGAAATGTCTCAATGGCGGATATATGCAAATCTAATTAAAATCTATTGATTGCAACTTCGAATATCTATTTACATCCGAAATTTATTAGAATTGCTACCCTTTTCGGTGGTTTAGTACTCTACTTTTTGTCCATTATGGACAATGGGCAACTCGCCCTTTTGTCGGAAAAGAATCAGAACGGTTTTTCCGTTCTTTTCTTTTTCTTCCTGTGGCTTTGTTGCCCTTTCCTTTTTCTCAACTTTTATTTTCGAAATAATGTAGCGTTTCGCTTTCGCTCAAATTACCACACGATTTTCGCAAAGGCAATAAGTTCATACGAATCCGGAAGAAATTTGCTTGTTATAATTTTAGGCACGGTTATTTGCATTTGCAGATTCTAAAGTAAAAAATAATCTTGACGGATTAAACCCGACGCTTTTTTCGCGGGTAAAAACTATAATTATTCGGCAGAACGGCTTATTAGTGATTTACCTAAATCTAAAATAAAATACAGATATATCTAAAATAATTGACGGCAGTTAATCTTACTTTTGCTGTTTATGCGCGGTAAAAACATCTATCAAATTTTCGACTGCGCTTTTTTCGTCGTATTCCAGCACTGACCATTTAGTTAGAATTCTTTGCTGTTCATCAGTCAGTCCGCCGTTCTTGTCCAAGCCGTTATAAAATTGAAATAACGTTATTCCGTATGCGGCGCACAGCTTATCTAAAATATAATTTGACGGACTGCTGTTTCGACGTATGCAGGAATACAGCGTGCCTTGCGACACATCTGCCCGTTTACACAATTCGTATGTCGACCAATTTCTTTCGGCATTTAATTCGGCTATTTTTTTAAGAATTGTCATATTAACTTACCTTTTTATTTATTGTATAACAATTCTTTGTTCTTTCTAAAATTTATAAATATTATCATAATTTTAAATATGCCGATAAAGTTATAACCCATAACCGCATTGACGACTTCTGTTACTCGATTAAAGCGTTTTTTGCCGAATTTAAGTACCCTGCCCTGCATATTATTCCTACATTCCGAGCAAAATTTTTTTCCGTTTGCTTTAACCTTACAACTTATCTGCTTTTTGCGGCAAGTTTTCGCTTTACTAGTGTCAATTTACCCGCAGGTACACTTTTTTTTATATCAAATTTTTTTCTGCCTATGCTTTTCGGACTCACAACATAAAAAATACTGCAACGGCAATACTCTCGTTGCAGTAAAATTATTTCGCTTACAAAACCGTTACAGTAATGCTTACAAATATATAATTGTGTTAATCAAATTACAATCCAAATAACGAGATTATTCGTTACCGTATCTTGCCACTACTACTTAAATATTTTTTCAAATTAACAATACAGACATTCAATCACAAATTACTTGTATGTAAACAGTGCGAACAACTAAATATCAACATTAAAATGTTTAAATTTGTATTTAAGATTTTACATTTTTTAATATTAGTTTAATTCGTTTACGGATAGACGATTTTGTACTGCCCATTAACTTTGCTATTTCAGAGCAAGACAATTCTTCCCAAAAGCGCAGCCAAATTATGTTTTGATCTTCCAAAGACAACAATGACAACTGAAAATAAAAACCGCCCAAGTCCGAGCCTAGTTGACTCAAATAAGCGAAGACTTTATCCTCAGGTTCACAAAACTCTCTATTTCCGTTAAACTCTAACGCAACATTTTGCACCGTTTCGCGCATAAAATCATAACCGTCATTAAAATCGGCAAGAGTTTCAATTTGCCGTAAAACTCTGATATATGTTTGGTTTACTACTTCTTTCCAAACCGTTTTATCGATAAGGTACTTTAGCGCCAAGCCCTTGATATGGTTAAACGTATGCAGGTACAGTTCTTCCCAGTTACAGTTATTACCGCTTTGCAAAGACCGTAGTAACAAATCTGTTTCTTTGCGAAATTTTGACATTAGTATTACCCCTTAAAATAAGCGACTAAACTTTCTTTTGCTTGTTCTCTAGCAGAAGATCAATCAAATTGACTACGGTTTCCTTTTCTCTGTCTTCTAACAACGAAAACTTAGTCAAAACTATTTGCTGGTCTTCCGTAAAATTGCTGTCGCCGCCCATATCGTGATAAAATTGGTACAACGTTATACCGTAGGCGCGGCAAATTTTTTCCAGTACGTCGTTTGACGGATTGCGCTCTCTCCGTTTGCACGAATACAATGTTCCTTCTGCAATATTTGCTCTTTTGCATAATTCGTAGGTTGACCAACCTCTTGCGGCGTTCATTTCTTCGATTTTTTCAAGAATTGTCATATCTAATTACCTTTTAAAGTAATTGTATAACAATTTACAATTTGATATAAAATAATTTACTGACGGTTTAATACTGTGCATTTGCACAGTATTTTAAATATCAAGCAACCTGGCAAGTGGTTTACGGTATATTTAAAACTCCCGCAAAGATTATTTGCGAGAGTTTTTTTCCAATATAACCGATGAAGATTTCTCGATTTTAAATTTGCCTATGCAACTAGCGTAACAGTAATACCGCTCATCTTCGACACAGAACATCCTTTAGGAAATTTTATAGTATTATTGCTGTATTCTGCAACAATATCATCTTTACCATCTGCAAATTTAAAAGTAATAGTTCCATTGTCCATTACGCAAGTGAAGTTTATTATCTTTTCTTCTTCGTTTCCCATATTCCATTCTATATCATATTTATAAGTCTTAATATAACCTTCCGTCGCAGAGGTAAATACTACATCATAGCAATGTCTGTAATAACCAGCCATATCGCTTGTATCGTTAGTGTATGAAAGTGTTTTACCTGCAAAAGGATTGGAACCGACAGGTTCGGTACCTTCAACAATCGGATCCGATGTTGTTACGGTTACACCACTCAAATCGCTTATCGCACAGCTTGACGGGAATATTATTGTAGTTTCGGTGTAGGTTGCAACGATTTTTGCGCCAGAATAGGTAAGAGTAACTGTTTTAGCAGTTTCATCTATTACTACTGATGTAAAATCGTAAGAATGAGAATCCAATGTAGGTTGATCGTATTCGTATACAGCTGTTGAAATTTTTCCTGCCGTACCTGTGCTATCAAATATTACCGAATATCTGGTTTCGATATTATATCCCGCTTGCTTGGTTCCGTTATAAGTTTTTCCTGCAAAAATCGTTTTTTCTACTTCTGCATTAACCGTAATACTAAATATATTACCGCCAGCGTTTAAAATGTAATATGTTCCAGACTCACTAACCGAGAAAGTTTTGGTTGCGGTTTTTCCCTGATCAACCCAACCGGTTGTTACAATATTACTGTTATTGGGCACATTAACTTTAGTTCTTATAGGCAATTGTGCTCTTTCTGCTACCGCGGAGAAATTGATAGTATAATCTAAACCCGCAACCAAATCCACTCTATAAACTAGTTGTATAGATGCAGAAAGTTCGCTGCCACTTGATGCATTGTTTACAGTTACTGTTGTAACAGGACTTGTTTCTTCTTCGCCCAAAGTATAAACAAGGTCTTTTCTCTGAATAGTCAAATTAAAGGTTCCCCATTTATTGTTATCGGTTGTAGAACCTACAACTTGACCGCCAAACGCCGTTTGGAAGTAATAGGTACCAGCATCTAATACAACAGGACCGTTATAAGTGCTATTGTAAGAAACCGCCTTGAAGTTATCTATCGCTGCGCCTTCCGAATTCAAAACAGAAAACTTTATGGATGAAGATCCGCTACCGCCAGCCGCTATAGACGTAGAACCTTTAAAATAGTACACGCCGGTTTCAGATACAACAAATTTAACATAATATGTTTTAAAATCCGTTGTCGTAGAACCACTAATCGTTGCTTTTCCGTTAGCGTCAAATTCTGCCGTCGGCGCAGTTTCCTTAGCACTCCAGTCGGGAGTTTCTATAACCTTAGCATAATACGTCTTATTGTCATTTTTTGCAAATGTAACTTTTTCTACTTTTGCTCCCGTAAAATCGGCGTTAGTAAACCAACCAAAAAATCCCCAGCCATCGTCGACCGTAGGCATAGGCAAAGTAATTTCCACATTGACGCTGGGTGTTAACGTTACATCGTCGCCGATACTGCCGTGTTCGATACTGTATGTTACATTAGCGTTAAATGCGGTTACAGAGCACGTTGACGGCAAGTTGCTGATTTCGTAATACTGTCCTTCTACTATTACAGAGATTGTGCCTTCGGCAATAACCGTATAGTCATATTGCTTTTCGCCGACAATAACTTTTTTAATTCCGTCAATACTGAAATTACCTATTGTTCCGTCCGTATAATCGCCTTGATAGCCGTCTAATTCAACCCAAGCAGAACCGTTGTAAACTTTTGTAACGGTTAATCCTTCGCGAACGTCAATTGATACGACATTACCGTAAGTTTTATAAGAACTTGTAACTGCATTGCCGCTTGCGTCGGTAATTGAAACTTCCACATTAAATGCAATGTCATTTTCATCGGCATATACCCAGATATCCCTACCGTCCACTACAAATTTAGCAACACGGGACTTATTATTGTTCCAAGTAATTATATCATTATTATTAAGGGTTACTGTTTCTGCCTTAAATAGGAAGTGCGCATCGTGCCCCCAACCACCAACAAATACAGTTTCGCTACCATCAGATACGACAAGTGCATTTTTAGAAGCATCAACGTACATCAGTCTATTGCCTATTTTGCCCCAGCCTGTTTCAGCATCATATTCCACTGCACCTGTCTTATTGCCTGTAGCATTACCCAAAGTATCTATAACAATACTTTTATTTGCCGTAGCGTTGTTTTCTTTATATACCTCATAACCTTTGTATGTTCCTGCAAGCGGATGAGGAGTAACCCATTTAGCGTATACTTCCATGTCCGCGCTAACTGTAGTTGTACTTGTAACCTCGCTGCCCCATTCGCCCGTAGTTGTACCGTCCAAAGTAAACCAACCTGCAAACTGTTGACCGCTAACAGTTATACTGTCGGGCATCTTGTACAACAAGTCGCCAATTGCCTTACCCTTTTCGGAGTCGACCAGCATATCTTCAACGCCGTCTACGTTGTGATGGTATGTAACGGTAACTTTCTGCGCAAATCTTGCGTAAACATCGGTATCCACATCGGGGTTAATTGTCCCTTCATATTTTGCAGCGTTTGCCCATGTTCCCTTGTACCAACCCAAGAAAATATATCCATCAGGAACAGTAGGTGTAGGCAATGTAACAGTACTGTAAATTTCTACTGCTTCGGTCGTCTTCGTTCCGAGTGCTTCGTCATCCGCCGTACCTACTATACCGTAGTGATAGGTTACATTTACTTTAGAAGTTTCGGCTGTATATGTCGTGCCGTCCAATGTAACAGTATATTGTCCGACAACCGTGCTGCCGTCCAAAACTTTTGCTGTGAGTTTATTTCTGTCTGTAGCATCAACGGTGTATGTGCCGACAAGTTCGCCCCAAACAAAACTACCGTAACCGTCAAGCACAAGATCGTCATTGCCTTCGCAAGTATAGGTGCCTTCAAGCTTGTCATATTCTCCGACAGTAGTAATTGCTCTGCCATTGATTGTTAAATCTTTAAGGAAGATTCCGTAATTTTCGTTATTAAAGGAATTATATTTTGCTTGGAATTGTATGACTTCACCTGCTTTAAGCGACAATTTAAATTCCTTTGGTTCGCTTGCGCCACTTGTTTGTCCGTTAAACAGAGATACAATTGAAGTGGAATTTTTGTAAATTTGCAAAGTATCTTGCGAAGAATTACCTTTTATGTAGTACTTAAAGGATACCGTAATATCTCCGCCTACAGCACTAATAATCGAATAACGAACGGCATTGCCATAATTCATCACTTTCCATTCTTTGGTATCTGCATTATATGTAAATTGCGAATTATCTGCAGCCCAACCTGAAACCGTTATAAACGTTGTCCATCTACCTGCGTCATTCCATACCGAAGTAAGCGTCATCCCGTCGTCAGACGCTCCTGCTACTTGATCGCTCGGAAGCATGCCTGTTTGTCCGCTAGCCGTCTCATATTGCCAACCCGCGAAAACGGTATTATCAGCAATATTATATGTTTCCGAATTGTAATTAGGAAGCTGCGGTAAAATTGCAAGCCCTTCCGCTACCGTTATATCCTTGTTTCCGCCCAAAACGTCAACAACGTGATAGGTTACCACAGAGGAATACTGTGCATATAACGTCATTGCCGCAACGGGTACAACAGTAATTGCATCGTCTTCCGTAATGTCAGCATCAGGCACACTGTACCAGCCGACAAACGTTATTGTTTCGGGATTGGTAACTGTAGGAACAACTGTTAAAACACAACCTACATACAATGATTGAACTGCTTCGGTAAGCGTTCCGTTTTCGCCTACGACAAATGTGATTTCTACTTTAACGTCGGTTAATGTATACGTTCCGTCGTCAGACAATGTAATTGTGTAGTGTTCTACTTTCTTGCCGTCTGCAATAACGAACGCATCCAGCGTTTTGTCTTGATTTACGGTGTATGTTCCAGATTTTGTTCCAAGAACAAACCTGCCGTTGTCGTAAACCGAAAGTTCAACATCTCCGCTGTAAATATTGTATTGAGCAAAAGTAATTTTACCTGATTTTTCAAATCCCGCTACTATTGCGCCTTCTTGCATAACGATAAACTTTTCGTGGTTATAAAGCTTATCACTACTACCTTCTGTCGGAGCAAAGCTATGTTCAAGCGTTACGTCGCTTCCGTTTTCATCGACGAATTCAGCCTCAAATAAAGCGGTCTTGCTACTCGTAAATATATTCATAGTTTGGGCTTGCGCCGTTTCGTTTACTTTATATGTAAATTGAATTCCCTTCGTAGTATCGTTAAGTTTCAAGGCTTTGCAATCATTCGCGCCTACCGTTCCATACGGAGTTAAAATATACACGGTTTCAAAGTCATTATTGGACATACATATAATGCCTGTATGACTCTCGACAAAACCCTTATATTCCGTTGAACCGACAGTATATGTTATCGAACCTGTTTTCGGATTATATCCTGAAACAGAATTTGCACCGTTAAGCGGGTATCCTGTACCGGTTCCGTTTCCGTTCGCATCTAATGTTACAACACCTACACGGGTGTTTACACCGGTATTATCAACCGTAACGCTATTATACTTTTTACCCGCATAAGGCAATGCAAGAGCACTGCCGCTTGTTTTTGTAATAACGACAGCAGTATATATCTTGTGCGTATAAGTTGTAGTTTCGGGATGTTCGTAATCCGCAGGAGTCGTAACAACTGTCCAAACGGTTGTGTCGGACAACTTGGCAAGTTCAAGCGTTACCGCCTTGTCCGTTATGGGACAATTTTCGCGCGCACAAGTAAAAGTAGCGCTACCTACGGCGTCAAGAGTAGGTTCGGTAACAATTGTCAATGTGCCGCTAGCAATTTCGTGATTGAGCGCAGGAACGACAATGCCGTTTTCTACTTCGGTATCGCACTCTTCCGACGTAAAGTATTTGCCTTCTTCACGGCTGCAAGTCCAATGCTCTTTGGTTCCGTCCGTTGTACAATTGGGCGCAACGGCAGGATGATGCGTAGCATTGTGTCCTAAAATTTCGCCGTCTTCAAAAGTAAGCGTTTCGCTTGCTTGTCCGCATTCGCAACTCTTGTAATATACCGCTCTGGTTGTACAGGTTGCGGCTTGTTTCAGGTACTTGGCGTCAACAACCGACTTATCGAAAGTATGGTCAATCGGGTCAAGATTTACCGTTACTTTGCCGTATTCGGATGTATAAACGTCTTTACCGGCTTTGCCGTGCTCGGGAGCGACAGACTCGGAATCGGACTTCGTCCACACCGCCGTATCGCTTAAAGCAGGGATATCCTTTGTTTCGGGTTCGTTGCACTTAACGCATTTACGCGTGGCTGTACCCGTGGCTGTCATTGTGGGGTCTTTAGTGATTTCCCAGTCGGTGTACTGTTCGTGAGTACACTTACAACCGGCAAGCACCAATGTTGCAACAATAACTATTGCCAAAATCAACAAAAGTCTGTTTCTTTTCATTGTGTATTCTCCTTCATAATATTCTAAAAAAATTGCCCGACATTGTTTTGTTCGGCAAAAAGAAAAAAAGTATAAAATTAGCCTTAATAAACAACTCGAGCTAAAAGAAAATTTATTACGTTACAGGCAAACTCAATACTGTTTTTCTCAAAAAACTGCGCTTGGGCGTTTTTTCAAAGTCAAACAATAATATAAAATAAATTATAATATGTCTGAAATAATTCGTCAACTATTTGCAGATAATTTGCTCTTTAACAATACAAAAATTGTTTTTCACACAAAAAAACTTTAAAAAATTACAGATATATCACAACGGCAATAAAAAACGCTCTTAAACTTTACATTTAAGAGCGTTTTTGTAAATTTTAACTAAGCCGCAACAAACAATATGCCTTCTCCGAAATAGCCCATAGCTTCTTTTTCTACCGTTGTAGAAATCACTGATAATTGCGCCGCCGTCGTAACGTCGGTAATCAGCAATACTACCGTATAGTTTTTAACCGTAACCGTTACCTTATTGCCGTTTACAACATAAGTTGCATTGTCAGCCGCAAACGGAGCCTCATACTGTTGGTGCTCTTCGCAAAAATCATCGTGATCGCTTGAAACCGAACTGACGACAGCCTTGCCGTCTTTACCGAATACTATTGTAGTAGCAGCCGAACACGACGCTTTGCCGCACGCAAATCTGTAATTTGCGGTAAATGTTTTGCCTTGAAGAAGCGAATTGTCCAGCGCAATATTCGATAACGAATATGTGCCCGTACTTACGTCTACATCAGCAACGAGTATGCCGCCGGAATACACAACGGTAACCGACTTGTTTGCATTAACGGTATATGTTGCATTGCTTCCGTTTACTTTAGCCGTGCCGAAGCCGTCTAGCATCAGTTTGTCGCTTTCCTTAGAATATTCGCCGCGCAAACCGTCAGACAAAATCAACCCGTTTTGAGTATTGCCCCACTCTGCCGTTTTAACGTAAATAACGCCCTTGTTTGAAGTAAATTGCAATACGTTATCCGATAAAATTTGTACCGTAACTATTTGCGGCATTTCGGCAACGGACGCTTGCCATACATAAGTATCGGTACCGTTAACTGTAAGTTTTGTAAGAACGCTTTGACCGTTTGAAACAGCGGTTTTTACTCCTGTGGTAAAATAGTCGACAAAGTTTACCGCGCCGTAACACTCTACAAATATAATTCCGTCAGACACAACGGTTGCAGCCAAATTGTATACACTGCCGTTAAACTTGCCTATCACGTCAAATCCGTTTTGTCTGTAAGAGACATTGCCTGTAATGCTTTGATTTCCCATAACAATTGTGGCAAGACCGAATTGGTCGACAATCAGGTTACAATCGGTATAAGTTGTACCAAAGCCGTAATTCGCCGCAAGTTCGGGCGACGGATCGAGAGGCAATAATACCTGAGTGGCATAATATGCCGAAAGAACCGTTCCGTCAATCGTCAAATTGATGCGTACTTGATAAACACCGTTTTGATTTGTATCCACCGCACGGAGGTTGACTGCGTCTTTCTTCTGCTCAAGCGACATTTCGCCGTCCTTGGTAATTATCGTAATCAAGCCGTATAATTCGTCTTTATTTGAGTTTGCTAATCTACGCCAAATAGTTGCGTCAAAGCGTATTACCGCGCCGTAAGAAATGTGTTTGTTTATAAACTCTATCCCTTCTATCGAAGAGTTAGAACAAACTTTACAAGTCAGAATATTGTACATTTCCGCAATATACAAAGTCATATTCGGACCGAACAAAAATTTGGGTGCCATTTGTTCGAAATTCAATTCGACTTCGTTGCCGTATTGAGTGTATGTGAGAGGCGTTACACTGTAACTTGTCAAATCTGTCGAAACGTGTCCGCCGCCGTAACCGTCCAAGAAAATATAATACTTATTGTTATCATCTAAATACAAGCCGTACAGTTTGTCTTTTTCCACAACGGTAAACGTTTTATTATCCAAATTTAAAACAAATTTATAACTGTACCAGTCTTGCGACGAAACCTGAGGAGCATCGATTTCGTAAATCAATACCGTGTTATTAACAAAGTCGTAAACGATATTTTTGGTTTTCGTTAGCGAAACGGTGTTTATTCTTATAATCGGACCGTTAAGCGGCGAATAAGTTATTCCGCCGTCCGCGTTTATTGCAAGCGTTGACGAACCGTTTGTAAAGGTAATTCCCAAATAAGGATTGACTGCCTGTTCGTCATCAATTAACGCGATATTAACGTCTGTACCGAAAGTAAAGTTGTATCTACCGCCGTCAAAAGTCATTGTGCCGCTTTCAAATACACCTTGCTTAAACCCGTCGTTTAAAGTCGCCGCGCCGAAAGTTACTTCATATACAACATCTCCCACCAAATGGTAGGTTTGCAAAATTTTTATTGCATACGTTAAGTTTTCAAATGTGTTTTTGTTGTAAACACGCAAAACTTCAACCGTGTAATAACCCATACTGTCCGTTTCTATTATGTGATTGTAACTTTTACCGTTATTTATCACAAAGTGGTTATTGTTGCGGTTAATTGCCCAAATGTCGCTTTTAAAATACGCCATAGGACGTTTGATGTTGGAAAACGACAAATGATGTTCGTTAATCGGAACTAACGTTATAATACCGTCTGCGATATAAGCGTTATAATTAAATCCGCCGAAATTTATGCAAAGCGTATTTTCGTCTATAACCGAATATATGGTAGCCTTTCTGCCGTCAATTATTATGCCGCCGTCAGAAGATATTACCATAGGACCGTATTGCGTTGCAGGCTGCTCGTCTTGATACTTATCACCGTCATCGTCGTATTCTGCACCAACTGCGACAGAGTGCAAGGGCGTAATATACTCACCGACAAGCGAATTATCTAATACCACTACTGTTGCCGTACGGGTTATACCTTCAAAACTCAACTCAACTTGGTATAAACCCGTTTTGAAGGTATTTACATATCCGCTGACCATATCTTGCGTTACAGGTATATTATTGCCGTTGCGCGTAACAGAGAACAAGTCCTTGGTGTACAGTGTACTTTCGGTAAAGATTACTTTGTCATATACGGTAATTTGAGCGTCTGACAAAACCTCGACATCGTATTCTACGCGTACGGGTTCTGGGTCTTCCGTTCCGTTAATATACAAATCTATTATTACACGCTGTAATCCGAAAGTTGCGCTATTAACGTCTTTTATAATTTTAGCATAACAGTTAAGAATGTTTACCAAGTCCGGATTTGTAGTAAGACTTTGCGTATATCCGTTGATTGTAAGATTGATATTGTTGCCGATATTAAACTTATCGCCAACGTGTATTTGGACGGTATCTTGCTTTAAAGCAAGCGTATAAGTATTGCTTACTACCTTGTAAATAATAGTTTCTTCGTAATAGGTTAAATTTGCCGAACCGGAAACGCCTGTGATTGCTTTGTCGTTGTACGGCACGGAAATTTTGACCGTATATGCACCTTCGGTATTAAAATCTACGTTGGAAATATCTAAATACGGCAAAATATTATCTAATACAATTCCGTTGACTATTACTTCAAAATCGTCTTGGAAAAAGTAATTTTGTTTATTTGTGCCTTTTAATACGGTTATTTTGTCAGCAATCGTATTTATTATTACTCCGCGTTTAACCGTTACCGTTGCCGTTTTTACTACTCCGCCGTAATTTAGCGTAATGGTATTTACGCCGATTATCGGATAATTTGACGGAACCGTAAGCATAGACGAAGTAACGGGAATTTGTTTATCCCCTTCGTAAACGGTAAACAATGTTGTTAAGTCTATCGGTTTGGAATTGGGGTAGGTAACAATATCGTGTGTTTCGATACGCACCGCTACGTCTTCTACGATAATGACCGACGTCTTGCTTATTACGTCTGTTCCGTCGTTATCGTAAGTAAGTATTATTTCGCATCTGTCGCCGACATTTACGTTACCTTTTGCGGCTGAACTATTCACCATTGCGTCGGTTATTTCGCGCGCTTTGCCGTCGACATATAGAGAAAACAGCGTTGTGTAATCGAAAGAATCGCGCTTGCCGATTTGAAGTTTATAATCGGAATAATTTGCTATAATTTCTACCTGATGAACGTCGGTAACGGTAACTTTAAGCGTTTTAGAGACGTTTAAAACCGTTACGGTGTAGGAATACGTTCCCTTTAACGCTTTTACGTTACTGCTTACCATATTGACGTTTAAAGCAAACGGCTGACCGTTTTTGGTTGCTTTGAATAATGCCAAATAATTGTATCCTTCCACTTGAGACGTATGCAAGGTTATCTCTTCGACAGTCAAATCTAGCTGATACATATTGCGCACTATAATAACGTCCACATAAGCAGTTTGCGTACCTTTTGTACAGTAAACGGTGCCGCTATTACCCCCTTGTATTTCGGAAATATCGATATCCGCCGTTGTAGTTGGCGTCGCCTTTCCGTTTACGGTAATATCGAACAATGACGTAAAGTCGAATGTGTATATTTGACTGTCGTCCAACTGGATAGACTTTTCGCGCGCCTCAATCGTAATTTCATCGCGTACATAAACGTTAAGAGTTTTGACTACGCCGTGAAAATCAACGCGGAAATAGTAATCTCCGTCTTGAGGTTTAACCGTTGATTCTGTCATCGATTTAGTAATATTTGTGCTTTCGCCGTCGATGGTTGCATAAAAATGCGACAAATAGTCATAATCTGCGGCTTTAAGTGTCGGAACCGTAACGCTCGAAGTATCCAGAAACAGTTCGTAACTAATACGGGAAACATTGACGTTAAGACGCGCGGTGCTGTCCTTATACACACATAAAACGTAGCCGCCTTCCGTTTCCGAAAAGTGGCTTAAGTCTAAATATTCAGGTAATACGGGATAGCGCGTGCCGTCTTCGCCCGTTAACGAAAAGTATCGCGTAAAATCGTAATTTTTTACTTCCTCGGCGGAAATTGTCAGCGTTTGCTTATCGTACGGACTGCGAACAGCCGCCGTTGCGTCCGGTAAACGGTCGCAGCAAACAAACGCCAACACAAACACCGAAAGAAGTAATGCTATAAGCAATATTCTTTTTTTCATTTTACTCTCTTTTTAATTACTAAGACAACTGCCATGCGCCCAAAGGCATAATTTCTACATATAACCAACCTGTGCGCAAGTTATAAACAAGAATTTGACAATTTTCACTTTGCTCGCTTATAAAGGAAGCGTAGCGGGTAGACGTATACATAACGTCAACTTTGTTTGTATCGGGATCTCTTTCGTATCTCGAATTGTTGGCGTCGTATGTAAAGTTATACTTAGCCATCATCGTTTTAAGATTTTCTAAAATTTCTTCGTATTGTTCCGTCAAAAGTTTGCTGTTTTCGTCCAACAATGTTTTATCAAGACCGATATTAAATCTTATTATGTCTTTGTATTTGTTCGTTGAAACTTCGGTATAGTTGAAAGATACGGAAGTTACATTATCGTCAAATAAGTTTACGAATTCTCCGAAAGACGGAATTGAATTGATATTGACGGATTGTCCTAAAATAGCCTTTAAAACGTAATCTGCCGTTCTCGATTCGGGAGGAGTCAACGTCGAATGGGAGGGACGGTAGTCGTCAATTACTACTTCTGCCCAAGTTGATTTGCGTTCACGCGGTATATAATTTGCTTCATCGCCGCTTTCCTGCAAGGAAACGATTTCCGTCGTCGTGCCTACGCCCGAATAATTTACCGTTACATAACCTCTGTCGCCGCGCGAAATCTCGTACGGGAAAACTACGGAAACGAGATTGCCTTCTGCAGATACATAAACTTCAAGTCTTCTGTTTGCGTCGAAACAAGCGTCGGACGCATAGGAGTGCATTGTCATTTGCATTGCTACGGCGCGCGTATTGTTAGCGTCGTTTAACGTAAATACGTGTACCATTCTGCCCGACACCTGTCTTTGTCCGACATATCTGAATGCGTTTACGCTCATATCGAATTTGGGAAGTTCGGTGTCGAGAGAGCCTTGTTTTTGCTGTTTTGCAACAAACTTTGCCGTCGAACCGCCGACATACTCGAAGAAATCGTGCGTATTGTTTGCATTTGCGCGGTAACCGGTATATGTCATTGCGTATACAAAGCCGCCGTCATCCTGTATCTTAACGCCGCGTTTGAGCATTATGCTGCTGTTTGTTATCCAACCTTCAAGTCCTTCGTATCCGTTTGAAACGGTTTCGTTTTTAATAGGCGAATTTTTAGTTGCATACAGCGATGCCGCTGTAACGTAATCGCTTTCGTCTGACGTCGGAGTGTATGTGGGAGTTTCTACCGCTTTAAAGTAGTAATTATCAGCGTTGCGCATTTCTTCCAGCGCACTTGCAAGCAAGTCTTTATTTGCGGGTTCGCCGTTAGGCTGTACTTCCTCTATAACCGTAGAATCGATATCCGTAAAGCGCAATTCGATTGTAGTATATTCTACTTCCGTTTCGGAAAGCGCTATTTGAGGGGTAGCCGCTTTCAATCCCGTTACAGTGGGCACACCGTCTACGAGTTCTACCATAAGGTAAATGTCTGTCAAAGTATCGCTTGCCGTTAAAATAGGTGTAAACGCAAAAGCAAGATATGCAGAGAAGTATGCAAATTTATTGTTTGCTTCAGATGTACTTCCGTTAGCGGAATACGGTACGATTTGGAACATATCGAGTTGATTGTCATACTCGATATTATTGATGGAAATGTACTCTTCAAACGGATTCCAGTAATACTGTTTTTGCCAAAGAGCAGGAGTGCTCTCGTAATCTTTAAGTATTGTTGTTGACACATTATTGTCTTTATCAACGTAAGACTTGTATATTACATTGTAAGAATTTGTTACTTTATTTTCGACAATTTCTACAATATCGTTTTCGCCGACGCCTTTGTAGTAATACTCTACGTTGCGGTTAGATTGACCTACGGCATTCCATGCTCCCCACCACTTACCTTCGTTCATCATTACGGTGATATCGTAAGGAGTTTCTTCTATCGTAGCACTGCCTGCTTTTCTGTAACAGTCGGTAAGAGTACCCGTTATCGTTAAATTGTTAGTGAAAAGTTTTGCAAGATGAGCCGATGTAAAAGTAAAGTTTTTACCTGCAACCTGTCCTTCTTGAACTTTCGCTTTTATTGTCAAAACCTTTGTTACGTTAACTTCGGGGTCGTCTTTTAATTCGGCTCTTACGTTAACTCTCATATCGTAAGCGGGAAGTTCAGTGCCTTTAAAACGTATATAATTGCCGTCTACCTCTAGCAATTCGCTGCCTTCGCCGCTAAGCGACAATATAATTTGAGAACTTACGGGACTGGGCGTTACATAAACAGATTGGTTGGTATTAGTTATCTTATCGGTAAAATTGATATTTAACGTTGGCTTTTTAGGCGTGGGCATAATTATAAACTTTTTCTCCGCCTTTATTGCAGAATTGCTCTGCAAAGATACAACCAACGTAATCTCGGTATTCTCGCTTACGTCGGAAAGCGCAACAAGCTGACTGTTATATTTAGAATACATCGCTTTTCCCGACGGCATTATCGTTGCCAAATAATCTTCCCCTTCGGGAACGTCTATTTGAACGGTAAGCGGATTTTGATAGTCGAATGTGTATTTGTCGGCAAGAATCGTGATAGGATTTACCTGACTTTTTACTACAAACACTTTCTTTTCCGAAATTTTAGGGTTATCTACAAGCGTTGCGGTAACCGTTATATCCGTATCGACGTCAACTGATTTTAAAACTTTCAAATTATTGCCTTCTATTTTTGCAATATCGGTGTTGTCAACCGTCAAAGTATACGCGCCGCCGTTGCTTACAAGCACGTTAAGCGCAACTTCGTCGCCGGCAACAAGTTCGGTCTTGACCGCGCTTATTATGATTACTACTTTGCTGTCGCACGCTGTAAGCATCAAGCATACCGCAATAACGGCAATAAGAATCAAGATTATTTTCTTTGTTGTCTTGTTCATTATGTTTCTCCTTATAAAAATTACCTTTAAGCTTCGACTTTATCTATCCATACATAGATAAACAAGTCAAGTTGGTTATTTGAAACTGCAATATTTATACCGTCTTTCTTAAATTCTCCGTATTTATTTTTGGTGTAACCTTGCTGAATTAAATACTTTCCTACTACGTCAATAGACGAGTTGATAGTATAATCCAAATCAAGCGGTACATCGAAGTAATACGACAATGCGGTGTGATTCATACGGGATTCCGGCGAATAATATGTAGAAATCGCTCCGAACCCGTAAGTGTCGCCTAATGCCGAACCGAAGAAAGGAATTCTTTCCGTAATGGTATTTTCGTGGAAATAAAGTTTCATATATTCTGCGGCATTGACATAAAAACCTTGTTTGTCATCGCCTTCTTTGACGGGCGTGTAAGTAATGTTTCCTAACTTTTCCGAACTGTCAACGATTATCTCCACTTCGTCCCACGAAGAAGGAACTTTTCTTGCTTCAAATTTGTCTAAATTTAAGCCGTCCTTGACTTCTTGTGATACGCTTGCTTCGTTAAAGTCGCTGTACTTGATGGTTATTACTCCGTACAGTTGTCCCATATAGAAGTAGAAACCCGTTTCAACTATCAGTCCGTTTTGTACCGTAACATACGGAGTAAACGTTACGTCATTTAATCTTCCGCGCTGTGCAAACATTCCGTACATATCAATATCTGTGCCGACGTGCTTGTAAAAGGTTGTTGCCACTTGGGACATTTGCTCCGCTACATAGTAAGTTGTACGCGTATCGTCGTTCTCGTCGACAACCTTGGTATCAAAGATTTCTGCCGCAAAGTTAAACGACGGTCTTGCCGCGCCGAATACGTCGTTAAATGCTCTGCTTGCAACGAATTGTGCGTTGTCGCTGTCAAAATTGAAAGAATTGTAGACGTTTTCGCTAATTTTTACAAATCCGAATTGTTTGTCCGGAGTAACTTCGTGAATTTCTTTTCCTTCCAGATATTTAACTTCATACGGTTCAAAATAACAAATATTGGACATTACCGTTTCTAAATATCCGCTTTCGGTAAAGTTATTTGTCATAGGCGAACTCATAAGTTCTTTAAAATCCAGTTTATAACTTGTAAGTTTCTTTTGGTTTTCTATCGCGGCTTTTAATTCGTCGTGAAGTTCGCTCTTATACTCGTATTTTTGTATGGTAGGAATTTCTACCGTATCGCCGTGATTAACCGCTACGAATACTTCCTGATAGGTTGATTCTCCCGGTTGAATTGTATAGTCTACTTCGCTTTGAATTGATATTCCGTTTATTTCGCCGTCGTCAATGATCAAATAAAAATGCTTTTTACCGCTCTCGTCGGCTTTTGCAACAAAGTCGTAAGGATTTATTGACGCGGCAATTTTATCTACTAAATCGTTGTCGCCTGTATACATCCAACGCCACGTTTCTTCATCAAAAGTAAAATTGGACTTGTCAAGGTTTTTCAAACTGTTATATAGTCCCGAGTTTTGCCACGACATATGGTTATTGGTATTGTCCGTTAAAACAGTGTAACTTTCTTCGTTTGTCAAACTTAGACCTATTTGATAAGCAACGCCGTCAACATTTTTGTAGTATATATTCTGCTTGCTTATGCCGTTATCGTATTCTGCATACCACCTTTCGCCGTCCATTGCCGTCTGAATGGGCAAAATCGTCGTGCTTAACAGAATAGGATCGCCAAACACTCTTTCGTGGTAAACAGACACGTTAACATAGCCGGAATATGCTACGTTACCTTCTTTATTAAGCGCGTCAAGCATTTCTTTAGTCAGTTCGGTTTTGGCATTTATTGTCAAAACTTTTTCGCCGTAAAACTTTGAATCCTCTTCGCTTGTTGCTCTGACTATTACACGTTTATCTCCGTTAATATCTGCCTTTGTTGTAACCACGCCGCTGTTATTTATAGTTGCGTACTCGCCGCCTTCGACAATAGACCACGAAACAGCCTTGTTTTCCGTCCCCGTAACAGTTGCGGTAAATGTTGTCGAATTACCGCAACGGACGCTTGATTTGCCGCTTACGGCAACTTTTATGTTTTTTTGCGGAGGGGTAAATGTTGCTTCTTCCGACGGAGCAGAATTCTTAAATCCGTCGGCAGTGGCTATAACACTGCACTTAAAACCGTTTGATATATCCGTTACTTGGTAACTTGTATCGGTAACTGTAAACTGCTGTCCGTTTACCGTTACGACATAGCCCGTTGCATTTTCTACCGCGTGCCATGTAACCAGTCCGTTAGAAGATACTTTTACGTTGGTTGGAGCGTCAAGCGTTTGAACCGTACAAGCGCACAATACAAACAGCATACACGCAATAAGCGCAAAACTAATCAATTTCTTTTTCATAATCGCTTACCTCCTTAGTACACGCACTCAACGGCAATTACTACATTGCGGTGCGCGGAAGTAGCATAACTGCAATTCATTTGCAGTAAACTGCCCTTTTGCAAAGAACATTCGATGCTTATATCTCCTGCCGCCGTATAACTGTCGGCGCCCAACAATTCGGACGCCTTGTCCTGCGCTACAACGCAACTTAACTTATCTGATGTTAGTACAGAGAATTGAATTACCGAATTAGAAAGATTGATAGGCAATTTTGTCTGCGACGATTTATCCGTTGTTTCGTTTGTTACGGTTGTTTGCAATGTAAAGTCGTTTGCAAGTTCGCTTTTTTCGACTTTTACGTTTGCTTCGTTACCGTTAAACTCTACCGTCTTGACTAATTGATATACTAACGTATCTCCGTCTTTAACTGTAATCGATTGCGTTACCGTTTTGGCGTTGGAGAGATTTTTTGTCATTTTGTTTATAGCTTTCTCTAATTTTTGTTCGGCACTGCAACAGCAAAGCAACGTTACTGTCAAGGTCAAACAAATTATTGTAAATAATGTTTTTAATTTATTCATTGTTTCTCCTTTAAAACATAACGCTCTTTTTAATAACAAATGCTACTGCCGCCAATGAAGCTATTACTGCCGTTACTTGAACTAACGGCGTTTGGGTTCTGACGTTGTTAACTATCGGTGCCACTTCATTTTGAATAGATTGACAGTAATTGTTGTAAGCCGCTAACAGTTTGTTATACTGCGTCAAATCTAAAATTGCTCTGTCTTCCACACTTAACGAATGAATCGCCTTGTAAGCGTTGTTCAATTCTTTCAGCATTGAAACGTCAAACGCGCCTACGGGAAGACTATCGAGAATTTGCTGTACATCCTTAACTGCCTTGTTGGAATTTTGTATACGCAGCTGAATTATCTTTGTTCTAGCTTCTCTGACATCTTGTGTCATACGGATAAATTCCGATGCGGAATATCCGTAACGACGCGCAAGTTGCGATGAATCCTGAGTTATTGCGTCCAATGCGGCAAGCGCGTTATTTACTAAATCTTCTTGCGCAAGAGTAATATTGCTGCCTGCTTTAGACAATTGCTCCGCATAATCGATGAAGTTTACAAACGCTTGCTCTGCGGCGTCGTAACCGCTCCTTGCGCTGTCTTGAACTTTTCCGAAGTACGCTTCGTACACGATAGAATCGTAACCTTCTATATTTTTGTTAGACGGCAAAATCATCTTGATAGGTTGACGTTTACCGACTAAATCAACGAAGTTACAATAGCACAACTCTTCGCCGAACATATCGAATATGTTGTGAATAAGCCCGTAACCGGGGTCTGTTTCTTTAAGTTCGAGTTTGCTGTTATAGGAGTTTTCCAGTACGGGTGCCTGTATCGAACGGAATTCGACCGTACGCAAATTTATATATCCGTAAAATGCGTAATTGCCTATCAATTTTAAACTGTCGGGCAAGTTTATTCTTTCTACATAGATATTTTCGTTACCAGCATAAACTTCGATACGGCGCGTGCCGTCGTCTACATTGAGTTCCGTAATTTGTTTGCCTGCCGGAACAGAGGACAACTGATACTGTCCCGATTCCATTCTTGTGTACAAAACCCCGTCCGTCAATTTAGCGTAGCCGTTTATTTCGCCGTCGGAAAGTTTTTCGCCTGCATAATAATAGAACGATGTAAGTCCCTTGCAGTCGTTAAACGCCAACTGACCTATTGAAACGATATTGTTTGAGAACACAAATTCCGTTAAATCTCTGTTATGTTGGAATGCCGCAATGCCGATTTTTTCGAGTTTTTCTGCTACGAAAGACGTAAATCCTGCCGCAGCGTTACCGTAATCGTCAATTGCCTTTTGGAATGCGTAATCCCCGATACTTACAAGATTATTGGCGACGATATTGCCAACCAAACCTGTAGACGAGAATGAGGCAAAGCCAATCGTTTCCACGTTTTGAAGATTAACGTTTTTAAGAGACGTACACGAAGAAAACGCGAAATCGTCAATTTCCGTAACGTTTTCAAGCGATATCGAATTCAATCTCAAACAATTGGCAAATGCATATTTGCCTACTTTTGTAAAGTCGCTTCCGATGACGGTTGTAAGTCTTTCACAATTAGCAAAAGCCGACTCGGGAATCGATTTAAGATTTGCCGACAAAGTTACCTGAGACAAATTAGGACAATAGAAGAATGCTTCTTTACCGAGTTCTACCAGAGTGTCGGGCAATACCACTTCCGTAATGGCAGGCGCTCTGCCCAACATTGCGTTTCTTCCGAATGCACCGTCGCCGATTTTTTCCACAACGGGCATCGTAAGAGTGGTAATACCGCTACAATCGGCAAATGCGTGATTGCCTATTTCTTTAACGTGAGTAAGTTCTACCGTTGTTAGAGACGTACAGCCGTAAAAACTCTGCGCGGCTATTTTTTCGCCGACTTTACTCAAATCTATATTTTTGAGATTTGCATCGTTAGCAAAACAGCCTTGACCGAAATACACTCCGCCGTTAACGGGCATATTTACCGTATGAAGCGCTGTACAACGTTGGAATGCGCCCAAACCGAAATATGCGTTTTCGCCTATTGTTACTTCTTTTAACGAAGAGCGGAAAAATGCGCCTTCGCCTACAAGTACTTTATCGCCTATCTCTGCGCTTGTAATTGACGCTTGTAAGAATGCGTAACGTCCGATTTTGCCTGCCTTTTCGAGATTTAAAACTTTAGTTAATTTACTTTCGGTTACAATTCTGCCGTCTATCGCAAAAGCGTAGTTTCCGACAGTAAAGCCCTGCATATTAGGCAACGTTACTTCTTTCAAATCCGCGCAGTTAGCAAATGCGTAATTGCCTATTGCCGTAATACTGTCGGGAATTGTAACGGAAGTAATCTTTGAACCTGCAAACGCGCCTGCACCTATCGATGTATAGCCCGTCAAATCGAAGTTTTCGTTGGCAACAGCCGCAAATATTATCTTGGTGCCTTCAACAAGCAACTTACCGTCGGCGCTTACCGAATAACGAGTGTTGCCGTTTACTTCAAACCGACTTAACGCAGTCTTATCAAACGCGTATCCGTTAATACCTGTTACAACATAATTGTCGTTAGATGACAATTCATCTTTATCTAATACAAATTCTTGGTCAATAAGTACAGTATTTGCTTGCAATTCTAACATTTCTAACAATGTGCATTGCGCAAAAGCATAGTTGCCTATCGAAACTTCGTTATTCGGAAGAGTGAACTTGACTAACGCTTTATCCCCCTTAAACGCTTGAGCGCCGATAGCCTTTACACTGCCGTTTGAACCGTCTGTCGTTACAAAATTGAAATTTTTAAGTTCAACGCAGTTTTGGAACGCGCCGGTTTCAAAACGTTCAATTTGTCCGTGAATGTTTACCGTAACCAACTGCTCGCAATCCGAGAAACACAATTCGGGAATAAAACTGTATGTATTGTAAATGTCTACGCCAAGCAATCCTGTACCGAAGAACATTTCTGCAGACAATTTTGTGTTTTTGTCTAGAGTTACGCTTGAAAGAGATTTTGCGTTTTTAAATACCTTTGATTCCGCATTGCGTAAAGACGTCAAATCTGCCGAAGTAATTGCAGAATTTTCAAATGCGCCCGAACCCATTGCGTATACATTGCTCAAATCGATTGTAGTCAATGCCCGAGTATTGTAAAACGCCATACTTCCTATTACTTCTACTTTCGTATCCGCAAGATTTATTGCCGTTAATTTTCTGTCGTTATAGAAAGCGTATTCACGGATAATCTTTAACGAATCGGGAAGGACAACTTCTTCTAACCCGGTACAGTTATAAAAAGCATATTTTTGAATTTCTTCCACACCGTGCGGTATCGTTACTTTTTTAACAGTCGTATTAGAAGCGGGAATTTTGTTTGCGTCATAGTCTTCGTCGGGTAATTCGATATTGTTATCGGTATTGTACAAACAGAACGCATACGCTCCTATACGTGAAATACCTTCGTCGTCGGGAATGACTACATCGCCGCCCAACCCCTTGTACGCTACTAATTCACGGTTTTCTATTACAAATTCGCTCTTTACTTCTATTGAAATTACAGCCATTTGGTTAGAACCGTTTACAGACAACGAAATTGTTACGTTACCGCGCTTTAAAGCCGTTACCGTACCGTCTTGGTCGACCGTAGCATAACGCTCGTTACCCGAAGAGAAAGTAAATTCGTAATTGGATTCCGCATACCACGGCGTTACGCTGGGAACGAGTTTTATCTTTTCCCCGGGATACATTTTTATCGTCTGTTTCGCTGTGATAAAGTTTCTGTCGCCCGTTGCTCCTATTTCGCTTGTCTGCGCCGCTCTGCTGTATGCAAACACAGTATCGAAATACGAGAAACGCAAATCCGTTATCGTTGCATCCGAACCGTCCGTAATTACGTCATCGTCCGGTTTATAGTTGTCTCCGCGTTTTTTGACGTTTATTATCAATACCGCTTGTTTTGCGTCCATTTGCTCTTTTACGATAATCGTTGCGCGGCCTTCGTTTAAACATTTAACCTGTCCGTTGGCAACTTGGGCAACGTTTTCGTTGGATGACGTCCAAACAAGATATTTAAGATAATCTCTGTTGATATCCACAGTTTTATCGGCAGTTGCAAGATAGCGCGAAACGTCGATTATCTCGTCTTCGTACATAGAGAGGATAATAAGGTCTTCCCCGTCCATTTCGCCGTCTTTAGTAAACTTAAAGTCGCCCTTCGTTCCCGGAAGTTGACAGACAAAAATATTTGAATTTAATGCGTAGTCGTCTATAGAAAACGCCAACGCGCTGTTTATTAGTTTGTCTGCAAACAAGTCGTCAAGATAATCCGTTATTTCGATGCGTACCGTGCTGTCCTGCCCTTTTTCGCTGTATACGGGTATCGGATTGTCCGTCAAGAAAGCGTAACTCTTAGAAGACGTAAACCTTATCGGAGAAATTGACTGTACATAATGATTGTCGTACACCGTCATAGTTAAATAGTAACGGTCTTTTTTAAGAGTTTTGTCGTATTCCTTTTCGTAAGAAACTTCTTTAAGAATAGGCGCTTCGTTATCCATATAAAAGTCGAAACTGAACGAATTGCGCACATTTGTCGTCAAGCCGTCATCGCGGTCGTAATCTAATACGCCCTGCATTTTAAACTCGTACTGGCGATTGTTAATCAATCCCAACTTTTGCGACTTTAACTTAAGGTAGTTAAAATACGGAATCGGGTCTCCGCCCAGCGAATACGCTTTTGTCGCATCGGGGTCGGTATCTTCCCAAATCAATTCGCCAGTAACCTTGTCGGTAATGGTAAAGCGCATTTCCTTTGCGTTACGCAATAAACCGCCGTATACCGTACTTATGCCGTCTATTGCGCCGAATACGTTAGAGATTGCAATACGGTCTTTACTTGCGGCAATTTGGTCATACTGCGCAGTATCTATGTCGTACAAATACGTTCCCAAAGGAATAATGTAATTGTAAAAATACGAACCGTACGGAGTTGTGGCAAAATAGTCCGCTTGCAATTTATCATCGTCTTCGATGGACGAATCGTATTTTTCGTTTTCAACTTCGTAATAAGTTTTATCGAACATAGGCGCTTGCGCCCAGTTACCGTAAAACGCAAGGAACGGTATATTCAGGTTTACGTTCTTGTCGCTTTGTCCCAGTTGTGTAAGTTTTACAAAACCTTCTACATACATACCGTACGGGAACAGACTGTCTATTGTATTTTTGTCGCCGTCGGTCAAGACGTATTCAACTTCTATTTCCGCAACCGAATCGGCATTAACTGTCAAGGTTGTTCCGTTAAGCGTTCCGCCTATGAGTACGTTATAAGTTGCGTTGCCGTTCAGTAATTGCGGTCTTTCGGCTATATGCTTGATATCGCTTGTAGAAACGCTTTCCGTCATTCCTATAACCGACAAGTCGTATTGAAGAGCAGTGTTGCCGAAGTTGACAACATTAAATTTCATTTTGTAAACGCCCGTTTTGTCGGGGTCATCTTTCAATTCGATTTTCGGTCTGTCTTTTCCGTCTACGGTCAAATATGCCTGCGTATTGACTACGTTTTTAAGGCTTGCGAGTCCTGCGCCTTGTTTACGCGGCGAATAAGGATTGCCGTCTTCGTTCAGCACTATCGTTGCAGTACTCATTAACATTTGATTTGTAAGTTTATTTAAGTCCTGCGCGGTAATGCCGTCATTTTCCTGTTTTAAATATTCTCTTATAAGTACCGTCAAACCGCAAAGGTTAGGCGTCGCCATAGACGTACCGCTCATCTTGTCGTATCCGCCGTTGGGAATTGCCGAATAAATATCTCCGCCGTGAGCGGTAATTTCCGGCTTTAATTCCAAAGACGGAGTGGGTCCCCAACTGGAGAAATCGGACATAAACGGTCCTGCTTGCTGTTGATAACTGACGGTCATCTTACCGCGAGACGTGCGGGCAAGTTCCGTTCCGTCGTCCTTAGAAATAGATATCGTCGGCAGACTGTTTGTCTTGCCCATAGACATCAGAATATCGCCGTCTACATTGTTGTAAATAATACAGGCTACCGCGCCCGCGTTTCTTGCATAACGCGCTTTGTCTTCAAACGTTGTATCTCCGCCGCGGCGTACTACGGCTATCTTTCCTTTTACGTCCCCGACCGCCTTATAATTGACGGGCAGTCCCGCACCCGGAATGATAACGTAATCCAAAACCAATGTATCTGTAGTCGGTCTGCCTAACTGAGAATATAATTGAGCATAAAAATCGTTTGCTTTACCCGTTACGTCGTTCGATTCGTTAAAGAATAAAATCTGTTTGTCGTTAGCAACAAGATATTTGCTCTTTTGTCCGCTGATAGACGCTACGGACAGCGAAGAACTGTATGTTGACGGAGAACCGACAGTGCCCGAGTCGGGGTTGGTAACCAAAGGCGTATTACCTTGCGCGCCGCCGAAAGCAGAACTGTAACTGTTGCTTGCGGCAGTAAGCAAACTTATACCTGCCTGACCTATGCTTGCATATACCTTATTCAATGTTTCGTTGTCGGACGAACGGGTAAAACCGCAAGCTGAACCTAAAGACATATTGATTGCGTCGACTTTGAGCAATACCGCGTCTTCTAAAGCGGCAAGTATATCTTCCGTTTTGCCGCCGTCGTCATGATCGGGGAAAACTTTTAAAAGTACTAATTGAGTGTCGTACGCTACGCCTGTGATTTTGTCCGACTTACCGCCTATAATACCTGCAACGTGTGTTCCGTGTTCAGAATCGTACGGGGTAACGTCGGGGTCTTTGTCTGCGTAGTCGTAAACATAAGGTATCTTATCGTTTATGTATACTTTTGCAAGTTCCAGCCCTTTTGTCGTTTTGGGAGAATTTGCCGCAGGGTTATTAACTATTCTGTCATAAACCTTCTGCTCGTCCAAAACAAGGCTGTCCTTATCAAGCGTCATATCGAATACTTCGTGAGCAACGTCAAAACCGGAGTCTAATATTGCAACCGAAGTGTTTTTACCTGTGAAACCTATATCGCCCGGTTTAAAAATACCCGTATCGTATATGTCGACTTCGTTAGTAACTTTGTTTTCAAGGGCTTGAGGACGGTTAAACGTTTCGGACATCATAGCGAATTTTACGCCGTTAACCTTTTGAACTTTATTCAACTTGCCGTACTTGATTGTTACGGCAATAGCGTTCATAACAGTGCTGTATTGGTATTTAACTTCCGATATAAGACCTTTTTGACGCAATTTGGATATAACGGCGTTCTGCTCGTTATTTATATCGCGAAGATATTGCGCGCCTTCGATACTGTTGGCGAAGTCGGCGACAGTTTCAAAACGGTCGTTGTATTTACGGTTAAACAAATCAACCAAGGACTCTCCGTCCAAACTTAAAACAACAACTATATCGTCGGTGTCTTTATAACCGTTATTTTCAATCAAATATTCCGCTTTTATTTGAGAAGCGATTTGTTCTTGCGTTAATTTTGCGTTCGTTTTCAATATTTCGAGTTTTTGACTGTCATTTGACGCAGAACCGTTGCCTGCCGAATTGCTTTGAGATGAATCGGCGTTGAATCCGTTTGAAATCGGCTCGCAAGCAATAGCCGTTACCATACACACGGCTAATATTAACGCTAATAAAATTATCGATATCTTTTTCTTTTCCATTTTAATTTATCCTTGTCTTAACCACAAATACATTAACAGACCTACAAGCGTAAAGCACAGTATCGCGCCGAAAATATACGGCAGATATACTTGCAAGGCGGCTCTTATTGCCGCGCGCTTTTCCTTTTTGGTCATTCCGTTGCCGTCGCCTTTCTTGGCAGAGCCAAACGGGCTTTGCACGCCGTCCATATTGTAAACGGTATGCCCGTCGTCTATATACTTAGGTTTATCCTTCTTTTTTCGTTCCTTTTTGTCTTTTTTCACGTTTATTGCCTTTTTGCTGTTTCAATTCTTCGAGGCGTTTTTCTTCCGCCAAGATTTCTTCGTACTGTCTGTCGTATTCGGACAGATTAGACATTACTTCCTTATTATACAAATGGCACGCCACAAAATGCTTCGGCGCAGCCTCGATATAATCGGGTTCTACAAACTTGCACACGTTTTTACATTCGGAACATCTGGTATGAAATTTGCACCCTTTAGGCGGATTGGCAGGAGAAGGTATATCTCCCTCCAAAATGATACGCGTATTTTTTACGTCGGGATCGGGTACGGGTACAGCCGAAAACAACGCTTTAGTATACGGATGCAAAGGGTTATCGAACAATTCGTCCGTTTCGCCCATTTCCATCATATTGCCCAGATACATTACCATTATTTGGTCTGTAATGTACTTAACAACTGACAAATCGTGCGAAATAAACACATACGTCAGCCCCATTGTATTTTGCAATTCTTTAAGCAAATTGATTATTTGCGCTTGAATAGACACGTCTAATGCCGATACGGGTTCGTCGCATATAACCAGCTTTGGTTTGACTGCGAGCGCACGGGCAATACAAATACGCTGACGCTGACCGCCCGAAAACTCGTGCGGATATCTGTCGTAGTACTGCAATTGCAATCCGCATTGCTGCATTACCGTTCTTACATAATCGCCGACTTGTTCTTTCGGCACTATTTTATGCACTTTGACCGCTTCGGCAATTATATTACCGACAGTCATACGCGGAGGCAGACTGGAATACGGGTCTTGGAATACCAACTGTATATCTGTGCGGTATTTACGCATTTGCTTTTGTTTTAGGTTAGTAATATCTTCGCCGTTAAAAATTATCTGTCCGCCGTTGGCGTCATACAAACGGAGTATTGTGCGACCGAGCGTTGTCTTGCCGCAACCCGATTCGCCTACTACGCCGATAGTTGTTCCGCGCGGCAAACTGAAAGTAATGTCGTTTACCGCCCGAAGATATGTAGTAGTACTGAATTTGACGGGAGGTTTTTCTATTTGAGACTTATCCTTTGCAAACAGCCGTTTAATACGGACGCCTATCGCTTTCATCGGTTCTACAAAACGGTATTTTTTAGCGATGGGAAAATATTTATTAAGATGTCTGACTTCTAAAATATTGTCGGTATTATTCTCGGCAATTGTAGAAGTAGTTAATTTTTCATCCATTTTTTGTCCTTATTCGCATAATAGCGAGTTAAATTAGTCTTTATCGTACAAATAACACGAAACGAAGTGAGTGTCGCTAACTTGTATTTCCTTGGGGTATTCGCCGTTACAGCGTTCGGTGCAACGGTTGCATCTGTTTTTAAAATAACAACTGTTAGGCAAATTGATAGGATTGGGCACCTGCCCCGGAATAGAATACAGCGGTTCGCTGGAAGAAGACGTGATGAGCGGTTTGCTCTTTTGAAGTCCTATTGTATAAGGGTGCATAGGATTGTGGAATATATCGCTTGCCGTACCCTTTTCTATTACTTTACCTGCATACATTACCACTACTTCGTCTGCCATCTCGGCAATAACGCCCAAGTCGTGAGTTATCAACATAACCGAACAGCCCTGCTCCTGTTGGAGTTTTTTAAGCAATTCCAGTATCTGCGCCTGTATAGTTACGTCCAGAGCCGTAGTAGGTTCGTCGGCAATAATAAGTTTAGGGTCGCCTACCAACGCCATTGCTATCATAACGCGCTGCCGCATACCGCCCGACAGTTCGTGAGGGTAACTCTTGTAAACGTGTTCGGGCATTGCTATACCTACTTTTTTGAGCATATCTATACTGCAAGCCTTGGCGTCTTCCTTAGAAATCTCGGGGTTGTGCGTAAACGATACTTCGTCCAACTGAAAACCTATTGTAAATACGGGATTCAAACTAGTCATCGGCTCTTGGAATATCATCGTTATATCTTTGCCGCGCACCTTGTACATTTCGGCAGTGGGCATTTTGACGATATTGTAAGCAAGTTTTTCGCCGTTTTCGTTTTCTCCCAAGTCGTCGGAATTGTATCTGATTTCTCCCTCGATTACCTGTCCTTGCGGAGATTGCACCAATTGCATAATAGATAGCGAAGTTACGCTTTTGCCGCAACCCGATTCGCCTACTACACCGACAATCTTCTTTTGCGGAATGGCAAACGATACGCCGTTTACGGACATAACCGTTCCGTTATCGGTAAAGAATACCGTTTTGAGATTGTCTATTTCGATAATATTGTTTTTGTCGCGCATTACAGAAGTATACTCGGCAGGTTCTTTTTTACGGCGTTTTAACGCTTCGTAATGTCTCATCTGCTTGATATTCTCTTTGATTATCTTGCGGCTGTCTTTTATTGAAATATAATTGTTGTTTTTCTTTTTCATTTTGTAAATAGTTTACCTTCTATTTCTTCGCCTTGGGGTCCATAGCGTCGCGCAAACCGTCGCCGATAAAATTGAAGCCCAAAACTGCTATAACGATAAGAATACCTGCGGGAAGCCATACATTGACGTGGTATTTAAGTACTTGCGGATCGTTAGACAACGCTATCATAGTACCCCACGCCGCCTTAGGCAGTTGTACGCCCAAACCCAAGTAACTCAATGTGGATTCGTACAGTATTACGCTTCCTAGTCCCAAAGTCATAGATACGATAAGTTGCGGCATTACGTTGGGAATTAAATGCACAAATATTTTGCGCCAAGTGGGCAGACCCATTACTTCGGTTGCCGTAATATACTCTTGTTCGCGCAAAGACAAAATCTGTCCGCGAACCAAACGCGCTACTCCGCTCCAACTGAATACTGTGATTATTACCATCAACAAATAAATACGTTGGTCTGCGCTTACGTTCCACGATTCGATTAAAGCCGAAGCAATAAGTAAAATAGGCAACGTAGGTATACAGTTGAATATGTCTACTATACGCATAATTATTTGGTCTACCCAACCGCCGAAATACCCCGCCAAACCGCCGAGCAACACGCCGATTAAAGTTTCCAGAATTACTACGATAAAACCGATAGTCAACGATATGCGACCGCCGTACATAAGACGGACAAACACGTCCATACCCTGATCGTCAGTGCCGAGCAAGTGTTCCAGACTCGGACTTGCAAATTTGTTAAGACGCTCTTTAACGGTAAGCACTTCGGTAATAATTATGTTCTCTCCGTCTTCGCCTTTTACTGTGTATTCGTTATACGTTTCGCTGATAATTTCGTTGCCTACTTCGCGCCTGTCGGGCACGTCTTCCTCCCATTTGGTATAAACAACGGGACCTAAAAACGAGAACAGGAACAAAAATACAACCATAACAAGTCCTACAATAGACAACTTGGAACGGAAAAATCTGCGGGCAACCAAACGAGCGGGACTCATTTCCTGATATGTTTCTAGCATAGGCGCCGTTTGCACCGCCGCGCCGCCGTTTTCGGTTGTTACTTCTTCGTTTACCGTCTGTTCGGAAACTAAAACTTGCTCTGTTTCTTCAACAACCTTTTCTACTTCCGCCGTCAAATTTTCGCAAGAAGCGTATTCTGTTTTTATTTCTTTTTTCTTCATACGCAACCTTACCTTCCGAGTTTAACCCGCGGATCGACAATCGAATACATAATATCCGAAAGCAAAGTACCTATAACCGTCAGTATCGCAAGGAACATATTGTATCCCATAACAAACGGTATGTCGCCTTCCGTCAGCGCTTTGTATGCAAGGTTACCGATACCCGGTATACCGAATACCTGTTCGGTAATCATCATTCCTCCGAATAATCCGGGGAGTATTCCTGCAAGCAAAGTGGCAAGAGGAATTAAAGTATTTCTGAATGCGTGCTTATAAATAACCGTCTTTTCCGAAAGACCCTTAGCGCGCGCCGTCCTTATATAATCTGCGGATAACACTTCCAAAGTGTTTGTACGCGTATAACGCATAAGCCCGCCGAGAGACAGAATTACGCTGACGAATATGGGCAAAATCAAGTGTACCGACATATCGCCCAGTTTTTTCATAAAGCCCGCAAAAGTATCGGGGTAAACTGCGCCGGGGTTTATGAGTCCGGTTGAAGGCAACCAACCTAAATCTACTGCAAATAATTTGATTACTATAGCCGCAAAGAAATATGTCGGCAACGATATGCCTATCATTGTAAAAATCGTAACTATGTAATCTCTTGCGGAATATTGGTGCGTTGCGCTGGAAATTCCCAAAGGAATAGCAATCAAAAATTGCAAAATAGTCGCAACAATCGCTATAGCAAACGATACCCACATATTTTCGCTGATAACTTGTCCGACGGGTTTTTCGTATTTAAACGATACGCCCAAATCTCCTTTGATAAGGTTACCAAGCCATGTAAAGTATCCCGAAAGGATAGTGCCCAGTTTTTCGCCGAAAGACGTTTTTACGTAAGTAATATTGCTTACGGCAGGCGCGTTGCCCGTACCCGACGTCTTGTTAAAAGTGAAAGCAAATACTCCGCCGCTGCATTTAAACGAATATGTTCCCTTCGAAATTGTAGTTTGCGTTTCCTTAGTAATTACTACTTCTTGTTCTGTAACGTTGCCGAAGTTATCTTCAACCTCTTTCTTTTCTTTGTGATCTTCAAACACAGACAAATAATAATGATACTCGAACAACGTCGCGTCGTCGCGGTTTCCCGTCAACTCCATACGTTTTTCGGTTACGCGTTTAAGTCCGTCGCCTATACTTTCTTCCGTCCTCGAAGTTTTGTTCCGATACAGACCTATGCCGTCGGAAGTAATGTCGTAATCTTCAACTTCGTTGGAAATTTTAACAATTTCGTCAAAAACAACCTTACGCACATCGCGGTCGAATGTGCCGTTTTCGTTATCCACAGTCAAGTGCAAGCGCGCTTCGGGAGTATACAACCCGTACAACGCTTTAAAGTTGTCCAAGTCGTCCTGAGTAAGCGTGCCTTGACTTATTTGCGCTTGATACTTGTGATCGATATAGTCGTTGGGCATAAGACGTACCATCGTATAGATGATTACCGATACGCCGAACAATATCAATATTGATAACAGTATTCTTTTGATAATATACTTAACCATTATTTATTACTTGTTCCGACTTGCCGTAAACAAGTCGGAACGCCTTTTTTTAAATTTTTAATTAGCGGTCTTTAACCACCATTGACAAGGTGTACATTTCGCTGATAATACCTTTAAACGCCGAACGGTCTCCTTCGGGAGTAAACGTACTTTCGTCTATCTTGTTGAAGTTATAAGCATAAAGGTCTTGTCTTTGGTATGTGGGCAATTCTACAGCCAAACGCATAACTTCGTTTAAACACTTGTGATAAGTTCTTTCACGCTCAGGTTGATCGAGGGTTTCTCTTCCTTCCTCAATCCATTGGGACAATGTGTTTACCATTGCAAGTTCACGACTGTATCTTCCGCCTGCATTGGCTTTGATTGCTCTGTAACCCCAGTTTAACGTAGAAGTTGCCGTGGAATCTTTGTGATATACCTGATACATATCGGGGTCGATAGTAGAACCCCACGCCGCTGCCCAAACCGTAAGTCCGCCGCTTGCCAGTTGCGTCAACGCGTCGCTGCGCGGTCTGACGGTTATTTTCATTCCGACTTTTTCCAACAGTTGACCTGCCGCCAACATTGCGCTGTACGCAGGGTGGTCGGGGTCGTTACCTGCAATAGCAAATTCGTATTCGCACTTGTTTTGACCTTTGTAGTAATATCCGCGGTTAGAATCATACAGATATCCGTCGGCTTCTATTATACTTTGCAAAAACTCGATTTGTTCTTCGTTGCTAAAACGCTCGCCTGCCTTTTTGCCCTTTTCGCGCACGAAATCGATATAATCGGGATTGACGATAAGCTGTTCGTCAATAGGATCCAGCAGTTCGCTGTCGCTCTTGATATTGCCGTTTGCGTCCCCTAACTGAGTGGGAATAGGTCCGCCGATATAAGGATAGTACGCTATTGCATTGCTTGGATAAGCCCAACTGGACTTAGACATAGAACGGTATATCTCTTCTGCCGTACCTTTGTAGTAATTGACGATTTCAAGCGTGTCGATACTGTGCATAATAGCCTGTCTTACGTTTAACGACGGTACTTTACTTGCGTTAATACCTATATAACCGTAACCCATTGTATCTACCGTATCGTATCCGATACCGTCTTTCTTTTTGCCTTTAAGTTCGTCTTCCGTTTCCTTTTTAGCATTGGGTTCGGCAAAATCTATCGAACCGTTATACAAAGAATTGAGTTGGTTTTTAGAATCGATTTCCGAATAACGGATAGTTTTGATTTTGGCAGGTCCCATAACGAAATAGGGATTCCTTTCAAAATAGATTACGCCTTGACTTTGAGGGCGGAAATCGCTGCCTTTTATGTTTGTAATACCGCCGCTGGCTTTACTTGCCGCATACGGACCCGCGCCTACGGGAACACCGATTTTTTCGGGGTCTTTAATAACGTTTTGCATAAAGTCGCTGTTACCGCGTTCTACTCCGAAACGGTTTTCGGCATAATTGAAAGCGTCTATATGACTTTTGTCCGAATAATAATACATCGGAGCAACGCCGAAACTGAAATTCCATTTTGCTTTGGGGTCAACGCCGTTGATTTTGATTGTCAAAACTTCGTTATAACCGTCTTTTACCGAGCCGTCTTGGTTATACTCGGGTACTCCGTAAGAAATGCCGTTTACTTCGCAAGCCTCATCGAAGTTTGCAAACTTTATTCCTTCGATATTAGGTACTGCAGTAGGATTGTTAGCATTGTATCTTGAAAGTTCGTCGTTTACCAAATATTCTCTGAATGTTGCGCTTGTAGCCCATCCGTCTAATACCTGATCGAGATTGGCAGGCATATGGCGGTTGAAAACATAATCGATAACTTCCGCTTCGGACATTTCTCTTATGGTTGTAAAATCGTCGCCTGTCGTCAAACTGCTTTCTAATTTACCCGTCTGTCTGTTCCACTTGATTTCGTTCTCGTTATATAGAAACGCTTCGTTATCAGATTTAAGCAAATTTTTGTAAAGATTACCTTCTTTATCTTTAAAGTCGATATCTTCGTAAGTACCGCGAGCATTGTTAAAGTCATTTTGCAATTCTTCTCTGAAAAGTTCAACAGCTTTTTCAAAGTCATCGACGATATAATCGAAACCGGTGTTATCTTGTTTGTATTGCTGTAATGCCGTTCTTAAAAGATCAATATCTTCCTTCGCATTTTCGTCTATATTTACGACAATATCGTCCCACGCGTTTAAAAGGTTGTTTTTACGCGTTGTTGCGTTTTGCTCAAACTTTTTCATAAACGCATCTTGCTCGCTTTCCGTACGGGTTTGGGTGCGGTATGCTTTGAGCCCCACTATATCCGTCGAATAAATCGTAGACGAACCTGTATACATCGTATCGAGATAAACATACAAGTTAAACAAAACGTCTTTGATAGTAAGCGGTGAACCGTTAGAAAATTTAACGTTGTTTTTCAAAACGAATTTATATGTAGTATAAGTCGGATTGATCGCAGGACCTTCGAGTACTTCTTCGTAGTCGAGTGTTACCACCGCTTCGTTAGGACCGTATGCCTCGTTGCCGTCCTTGTCATTTCCCAACATTCCTATTTGCGTAAGCCCTACCATACTTCCGTCAACTGCCGAAGTAGAGAAGAACGGGTTAAAAACGCCGTCCGCAGGCTGTGTTGCAAATACAACGTTGTCTGTTTCGTTATTATAATATGTCTTATCGTCATCACAGGCAATAAGCATTACGTTTAATGCAACCATCATTAACGCAAGCGTTATTGCTAACGTAATTTTGATTTTATTCTTCATAGCTAACTCCTTATCTTTTTTTCTTGCTAATCTAATTTAAATTTTGGCTATTACTCAACCGTTACCGTTGAGAAACAGTTGCTTACCGTTGAATTTGTCATTTTGTAACAAAGTTGGTCCTGTTCCGTTACGGGGAAGAACATTCCGTCTTTAAGAGGTTTGTTTCTGTCGTTATCCTGATAGAATGTATTTGGCAAACGCGTATATTTGTAAGTACAGTTAACTTTGACGTTACTAAACGTCGAATCGGTTGCGTGAACAGAAATCGGCGCCACAAAGATTTTTTGTATCATATTGAGAGATGCGTTTAAGTCAATAGTCATTTCATCAAAAGTAACGTTTTTAATCTCCGCATTGTTTAGCAAACCGAACAAACCGATATTGAGGGAGAAATTACCCGTTATTTCGCCGTCTACGTCTTGAACCATATCGTCTTTTGTCGCTCCGTACTTAACGGTAAAGTTGTAAATCTTTTTGCCGTTGCCGTCAAACACTCCGCTTTTAAAGAAACTCAAATCCAGTTCGTATCCGCCCATATCTATGTCATTATACAAATAAATATTATGACCGATAGCGGTATCGAAATCTGACGCCTTGCGGATTATTCTGTAATCGCCTTTGATAAACTTGGCATATACGTCTACCGCAACGTCTCCGTCGCCGCCGGGGTGGACAAACTCGCTATTCCACGCGCCGCCTTGTTCATCTACAAATTCGATTAGCGTATAACCCTTACGCTGTGCGGCAATTTTCTCGCCGCTGCGTTGATCGAATTTCAGTCCTGCGTCCGAACGGTAGCTGCCCAAAACCTGCTTTTGCTGTGTTTCTTCGTCGATATAACAAATCTGATAGGTATAGTTGTGATATACTATCGCTTCCCAGCGCGCATATAACGTTATGCCGTTTCCGTCAATAGTATCGGTAGCAAAATTCCATTTACTGTTTGACGAAAAGTTTTTATCCTTGTACCAACCCAAGAAATTAAAACCTTCGTAAACCAATTCCGCGCCGGTATTTTTCTTATTAAGCTCTAAAATTTTTGTCTTTTGACCTTCTGCCAATTTGTAATAGTGAACAACAGGCTCCGTGCCGTTTTTGTATTTGGCTCCGTTAAGCATAAACGTTACTTTAGCTTGACCGTCAAAATTGACTTTATCGTCGCAGCCTGCCAAGCAAATACAAACGGCAAATAACGCCAAAAGTATCAAAAGTATTTTTTTCCTCATATTTATCCTCATTTCATACTCTGCGGCATTATAGAATTTTACAAAAACTCAGCGTCTTTTACGTCAACTTTTGTGATTTTAAAATGCTTGATTTTGAAAATAAAATAATATCCGCATTGTATTCCATTATCGTTTAATTTTACTCTATTTCAAGATATCCGTCAATAAATATGCCCTTGATTTGAAATATTTTGCCGTAATTTGCAAGTTTGTTATAATAAAAATTGATATTTTTATAACACTGTTGCAATTTTATTTTAATTTGAATTTTTTATCAAGGACCAGACAGAAAACAAACTTCAAAAAATGTCTGTGTTGACGGACGTGTAACATTATGCTAAAATGGTATTTCAATAAATTACGGGCGGTAAAATATGTTTAAACAGGCATTGCAACTGATAAAAAAATACGACCAAATAGTTATTCACCGTCATTCAAACCCCGACGGCGACGCAATTGGAAGTCAATACGGATTACAGCAACTGATATTGAATACTTTCCCCGACAAAAAAGTCTATATTGTCGGCGACGGCACAAAGCGTTATGCTTTTATGGACGGAGCGCAAACCGATGTCGTCCCTGACGAAATTTACAAAAACGCCTTGGCAATTATACTCGATACTTCCGTCAAATCTATGATCAGCGACGACCGTTATCTTAATGCCGCCGCGACTTTACGTTTTGACCATCATATCTTCTGCGAAAAAATAGCCGACATTGACATTGTGGACACATCTTACGAAAGTTGCTGCGGACTTATTACCGACTTTGCATTACAGAGCGGACTCAAATTCAACGACGCCGCGGCTAAATCGCTGTTTACGGGAATGGTAACCGACAGCGGACGGTTCCGTTACGATTCTACAAACTCACGGACGTTTGCTTTGGCATCGGAACTTAACAAATACAATATCGACACAAACGCCCTTTATGCGGAATTATATGCCGACGATTTTGAAATGCTTAAACTGCGCGCAAAGTATACGCTTAAAATACAAATTACCGACAAAAACGTTGCTTACATTATCACTACAAAAGACGAATTAAATACTGTAAACGCAGACGAATTTACAATATCGCGCGGAATGGTCGGCGTAATGTCGGATATTAAAGGTATTCACAGTTGGGTTAACTTTACGGAGACCGAGCGCGGAGTGCTGTGCGAATTGCGTTCAAAAAAATACAATATCAATCCTATCGCAACAAAATACGGCGGCGGCGGACACGCCAAAGCAAGCGGAGCGACTATAGACAGCCTTGAAACGGCAATGCAAATGCTAGAAGACTTGAACGCATTAGAAAACTGATTGACTAATTCAAAAACAATATTTCAGATACTTTGAAATAATCGGAGAAAATTTATGACTGAACAATTAAAAACAATGACGGATATTCTTAACAAAATAAAATCGTACAACCGCATTATCATTACGCGCCACGTCCGTCCTGACGGAGACGCGATAGGCTCGACAAAAGGATTGTGCCGCATTCTGCGGTTGACTTATCCCGACAAGGAAATTTATCTTCAAACCAACGACAGTTCGGACTACTTGTCTTTTTTAGGACCGGACGACAAAACTATTGCGCCGGAACTCTACAATGACGCGTTGATGATAGTAATCGACACCGCCACTGCCGACAGAATCTCCAACAGTTATTACAATCAGGCAAAGGAACTCGTCAAAATAGACCACCATATCAACATTAAGCCTTACGGCGACTTGTGCTGGATAGAAGACTGGCGTTCTTCCGCAAGCGAAATGATTGCTTACTTTTACCAAACGTTTAAGTCGGAACTTAAAATAGACACCGAAGCCGCAACGTACATTTTTACGGGAATGGTAACCGACAGCGGACGTTTCCGTTACGAAGCGACGACGGGAGACACAATGCGCCTTGCAGGAATGTTAATGGACAGCGGCATAGATACCGAAACACTATATTCCCATTTGTATCTTGAAGACTTTGACTATCTGAAATTCCAAGCCTATGTTTACAAAAAAATGAAAATTACCGAAAACGGAGTTGCGTACTTGTATGTTGACAATGCAATGCAACGCAAATTTAAACTGACGACCGAGCAGGCAAGCGAAGCGGTATCTTTCTTAAAAGGCATAAAGGGCTGTATTGCTTGGCTGGCGTTTATTGCTATGCCCGACGGAACAATCCGCGTAAGATTGCGCAGTAGGTTTATGACAATAAATGAACTTGCGGAAAAATACAACGGCGGAGGGCACCAGTGTACTTGCGGCGCAACGTTACACAAAACAAGCGAAATTAAACTTATGCTTAAAGACGCAGACAAAATGGTTGCGGACTACAAGGCAAACAACAAAGGATGGCTATGAAAATTCTTGTTACCAACGACGACGGCATACAGTCTTACGGACTTAGAGTTCTTGCAGAATTTGCAAAAACATTGGGCGAGGTTACCGTATGCGCGCCCAAAAATCCGCAAAGCGCAAAAAGCCACGCTATAAACGTACACACGCCTATAGAGATAGAAAAAGTACACTATATGAACGGAGTAACGGCATATTCCGTCGATTCCACTCCCGTTGACTGCGTGCGCTATGCCACGATAGGGCTTAACGCTGAATACGACTTGATATTATCGGGAATAAACAACGGATATAACGTCGGGGAAGACATACTGTACAGCGGAACTTGTGCGGCAATTTTTGAAACGGCTTTGCGCTCGATGCGCGGAATAGCGTTTTCGACCGAACGCGACAACTTCGATTTTGCAAAACAATACCTTGATGGAATTTACCGTTATTTTTCAGACAATAAACTTTTTGATTACAATGGTATTTACAATGTGAATATTCCTACCGCCGTTAACGGCATAAAAATAACAAAACAAGGCGGCGCATACTATACCGACGAATTTATAAAAACGGACGAACGGCATTTTGACCAAAGGGGATATATGATATATAAATTCGGTAGCGATTTAAATTTGGACACCGACGCAACGATGAACGGATATATCTCGATAACGCCGTTATCTACAAAACGCGACAGCATTACGGCTTACGAAAAAATTAAAAATTTAGTAAAATAGACGTTGCTTGATTGGGCAATCGGTAAAAGTTGCTTTACCGCAAACAATAATATAAGCGTTACAAATTGTGCACAGTCTAATTCGTAACGCTTTTTTAATACGATGAAATTGACTTGCCGGTACTTATAACACTGCGGCTGTTTTACGGCAAAGGTCAATAACAAGATATCCGTTAATTTTCAACACGATTTGTGCTTGACAAAAAGTTTGAAAACCGACTTTGAAACAGAACACTTGCCGCATTTGACGCTGAATGTTTACTTTAATTAAAATTTACCGTTACAGCACTTTACAAAGCAAACACGCGGCAACGCCTCCGACGAGATTACAGAACAGAGCAATTGGAATAGCAAAACCCGTACGTTTAACACGCGTACCTGCAAAATAAACGCTGGCAACATAAAAAACCGTCTCGCTGCTGCCCATAATAACGGAGGCACAGCGTCCGACATAACTGTCAACCCCGTATTGCTTGTACACGTCGGTAAGAATTGCTAAACTTCCGCTTCCCGAAAAAGGGCGAAGCAGCATAAGTTCCACTACTTCGCTAGGCACTCCCAAAAGCTTAAACGGCGGAGAAATAAAACGTATAATATATACGTCAAGTCCGCTTGCGCGAAGACAGTTTACCATAATAAACATAGCCGCAAGATACGGGAAAACGGACAGCGACAAATCGAAAGATTTTTTTGCGCCCAGAACAAAACTGTCGTACACATTGACCCGTTTTATCAAACCGTATACAAGTACCAATATTAAAATGACGGGAACAACATAGTCCATAAATTTCTTGTTTAAATTACTTAACGCGTTTACATTATTTCTAGTTTGCTTTAAATGATTTTCAATCTATGCAACACTAGTTTTTAATTTGCTTTTTTCGGTTTGCCGTAGGCTATAAACACCAACGCCACGCCTATAACGGAAGTAATGACGGTTGCAATCAGATTTGGTAAAATAATATCGGACGGACTTGCCGAGCCGAGAGAAGCACGCAACCCTATTACCGTTGTAGGCAGAAGTTGTACGCTTGTGGCGTTTACTACAAACAACATTGTCCCGAAACGCGAGAGCTTTTCGTCGTGCTCCACCTCTCTTATTGCCGCAATTGCCGACGGAGTAGCCGCGTTTCCTATGCCGAGCAAATTTGACGCAAGATTTAGCGACACATAATTGCTTGCAACTTCGCTTATGTTACCGTAAAGCCACTTGTTGAGTTTAGTCAAGCACTTAGACAGTTTTTCTACCAGTTTACATTCTTCCGCAATACGGAATATCCCCAGCCACAGACAATATACGGCGGTTAGTTCCAACGCCGTCTTTAACGCTTGTGCAGAACTGTCCAAACACACCGTCAATATGCTTTGCGGATTAGTAATCGTCAAGGCTATCAATGCGGCAACCGTTACTGCCGTCCAAACAATATTCATTACTATTTCACCTTTTTCATAATGTAGTTTATTTTGTTAACCATAATTGTATTCTATCTAAACATTATTACCGCCCTGAACTTTAAAAGGCAAACAAAAATATTTTGATTTATTCAAAGCATATAACTTGTTTACAAAACAATTTGATAATGGTAAAATAAGTACAAATATTTTGCACCGTTTCATTTGCGGCGCGAAAGGAGAAAACAATGAACAAAAAAACTTTCTACATTACTACGCCTATTTACTACTCGAGCGGCAATTTTCATTTAGGACACTGCTACACTACCGTTATCTGCGACGCAATAGCGCGCTTTAAACGTATGGACGGGTATGACGTATTTTACCTGACGGGCACAGACGAACACGGTCAAAAAGTACAGCAACGCGCCGAAAAAGCAGGCGTTACGCCCAAACAGTTTGTAGACAAGTTATATGACCAAATTGTGGAGTTGTGGAAAACGCTTGATATAAGTTACGACAAATTTATCCGTACCACCGACGAATATCACGAATTGACGGTACAAAAAGTATACGAAAAACTGCTTAAAAGCGGAGATATTTACAAATCGGAATACGAAGGACTGTACTGCACTCCCTGCGAGGCGTTTTGGACTGAGAGCCAACTTGTGGACGGCAAGTGCCCCGACTGCGGACGCGAGGTAACAAAGCAAAAGGAAGAAAGTTACTTTTTCCGCCTTTCAAAATACCAAGACCGTTTAATTAAATTTTACGAGGAAAACCCTGACTTCATCAGTCCTAAATCGCGTATGAACGAAATGGTAAATAACTTTATCAAACCCGGACTTAAAGATTTGTGCATATCGCGCACCACATTCGACTGGGGAGTTAAACTGCCGTTTGACGAAAAGCACGTTGCCTATGTATGGATAGACGCGTTGACAAACTACATTACGGCATTGGGCTATCTACAGAAAGACCACGCTAACTTCGACAAATATTGGCCGGCAGACTTACATATGGTGGGCAAAGAAATCGTACGCTTCCACACCATTATCTGGCCTGCTATTTTGATGGCGCTCGATTTGCCGCTTCCTAAAAAAGTTTACGGACACGGCTGGCTGTTATTCGGCAACGACAAAATGAGCAAATCGAAAGGCAACATTGTCGATCCCTTCTTTTTAACAGAGCGTTACGGAGTAGACGCAATAAGATACTTTTTACTTCGCGAAATTCCGTTCGGCAGCGACGGAAATTACACAAACGAAGCACTGCTTGTACGCACGAACGCCGACCTTGTAAACGACCTCGGCAACCTTGTAAGCCGTACAACGGCAATGGTTACGCAATACTTCGGCGGAAATATCCCTGAGCCTAACGCATATAACGAATTGGACAAAGAACTGATAAATTTGTGCACGGGAACGCTTGCAAAAGTGCGTAAAGATATGGACAACCTGTCCGCTCCCGATGCTTTAACGGACATATTCCGCATTGTTCAGCGCGCAAATAAGTACATTGACGAAACAACGCCTTGGACGCTTAATAAAAACGGCGACAAAGACCGTTTGGCAACAGTTATGTACATTTTGACAGAATGTATCCGTTTTGCGGCAACTCTGCTCAAACCGTTTATTACCAAAACTGCAAATACCATTTTTGAAAAACTGGGTTTAACAAGCCCCGATAACTTTGACGGCTTGTCGGAATTCGGCAAAACGCCTGTCGGGACCAAAGTAAACAAAGGCGACAACCTGTTTAACCGTATAGACATAGACAAGGAACTTAAAGCGCTTGACGAAATAGCGGCAAAGCAAAATTCGCAAAAAACGGAAGAAACGCCTGCTGACGATATAATAGATATAACCGACTTTGCCAAAGTAAAGTTGTGCACCGCCAAAGTTCTCAGTTGCGAAAAGGTTGCAAAAAGCGACAAACTGCTTGTGTTTAAACTGCAAGCGGGCAACGAAGTACGTCAGGTTGTCAGCGGAATAGCGCAATACTACACGCCCGAATATATGGTGGGCAAAACCGTTGTTTTGGTCAAAAACCTTAAACCTGCAAAAATCCGCGGAGTAGAAAGCAACGGAATGATACTGTGCGCCGCAGACGGCAAAACCGTTGTGTTTGTTACGCCGGAAAAAGAAATGGACAGCGGCAAGGAAGTGCGCTGATGATAGACAGCCACTTGCACCTTGACGATGAAAAATTAAAAGACAGCGCGGATGGAATAATACGGGGACTAAACGAACACTCGATCGAATTTGTTATCAACAACAGTTGTAATTACGAGTCTATGCTAAACAGCGTAGAACTTGCAAACAAATACGGCAATGTTTACGCTACTGTGGGTATGCACCCGCACGACAGCAAGTTTTTTGACGACACTTTCCGTCAAACGATGAAAAAATTGGCGGCAAACGACAAGGTTGTAGCCGTCGGAGAAATAGGTCTCGATTACTATTACGACTTAGCCGACAGGCAAGTTCAAAAAGACGTTTTTGCCGAACAGATAGAAATTGCCGACAGACTCGGATTGCCGATTACCTTGCATATACGCGACGCTTACGGCGATGCGGCAGACATACTTACGGCGCAAAAAAAATATCTGAATAACGGCGTACTGTGGCACTGCTATTCGGGAAGCGCGGAGTTTGCCCGTCAAATGGCTCGCAAAGGGCACTATTTTGCGTTCGGCGGAGCAATAACGTTTAAAAACGCTAATAAGGAAGAGGTACTGCAATCTGTTCCGTTTGACCGCATTTTGTCGGAAACGGACAGTCCGTATATGTCGCCCGTGCCTTTGCGCGGAACGGTAAATACGCCGTACAATATTCCGATTATAGTTGCTAAAATTGCAGAAATTTACGGTAAACAGACGGCGGAAACGGAAGAACAAATCCGACAAAACACATTGCGGCTTTTTAAAAGAATAGCACGGTAAATAAAATTAGAGCGATTTGCTTTGTAAAGAATGGGAAAATACAATTCGTAATGCGTAATGCATAATTATGGTTAAAATTATTTTGACTATTCGTTTGACAGCATATTGCTTGTTACGCTTTTATATTGCATTCATTGTTGTAAACAAGTTACATAAATTTTGTAACTATACCAATTTTGCAATCTAAACAAAGCATATTCAATAATAGCAGTTAACAGTGTATTGCTTACTGTCGGTCAAATTATATCTACCGAAATTACGAATTGAGAATTGAGTTAAAAAAATAAAAGAGATAACATTATGGATAATTACGTTTACATATTAGGCAACAAAATTTACATTAACCTTACAAACCGCTGTACCAACAACTGCGACTTTTGCATACGCCGCGACCATAAAGATATGGACGGGACGGTATTGTGGATAAAAGAAGAACCCACGGCAGATGACGTAATAGAACAATTGCCGCAAAATCTGGACGACTTTGATAACGAAATCGTTTTTTGCGGATACGGCGAGCCGACATACAATCTTGAAACGCTGGACGAAGTGGCAAGTTATCTCCACTGTATAGACAAGACTACGCGCATCAACACCAACGGACAGGCAAACCTGATACACGGGCAGGACGTTACCGACTTGATTGTTACAAGTTGCGACGTTATAAACGTTTCTCTTAACGAAAGTACCGCACAAAAATACCAACAACACTGCAAAAGCATTTACGGCATAAAGGCATACGATTCGCTCATAGAATTTGCCAAACTGTGCAAACAAAGGGGAGGCAACGTTGTATTTTCCGTTGTTGACAGCATTGGCGAACAAGACGTTGCCGAGTGTCAAAAATTAGCCGATAAATTAGGCATACCTTTACGGGTGCGTATTAAGAAATAGAAATTATCTTCGCCTAACGGTATCTCGACAATTTTTTGTTGCAAAAGGCGACAATAAAGAAACCTACTATTGAATATGTAATAATCAATTGGTTGGTATTAACAACGCAAAACACAAAAAGACCTTCGGACTGGCCGAAGGTCTTTTAAATTGTCGTTACCTTATAAACGTAAATACCATCAACGTATTATCGTCCATTTGCCGCGTTAAAGTAAGCGTTGCTCCGGTCGAAACACCTGTATACGTTACGCCGTTTTTGTTGGACATTACTACGTTTACCGTTCCGTTTTGATTGTTTTCTTGGTAAGTAAAGGCATCGTTTCCTTTAAGAAGGCTCAATTCTCCCGTTCCCAAATCACACTCGCCCGTAACGCTACCACCGGTAGTAAAGTCAATGCCGCAAAATTGTCCGCTTTGTTTATTGAATAATTCTTCCGCCATATCAACAAAATACTGCGTAGGTTCATATCCCTCGTTTACACCTACGGCTTGTATATTAGTCAAAAGAAATCCCGAACCTGCAACCGAAGGATCATAATTTACGGTAAACTCCGTTTTACACGCGATATGCCGATAATTATACGTTTGTACGATTAGCACAACCATAACGTATTCGGCAGGACGGTATTTGTAGCTTATGTCCGAATCGAAACTGCAAATAATTCTGTCTCCGTATTGCCCTTCATAAGCTTGCGTGTAAAGATAAAACAAAAACTCGCTGTCATTTGCTTCCTCGTCGCTAAACGTGTTATACAAATCTTTCCTGATACCCATATAGGATACGCTTTCGGCAGATACATCTGTATCGTCGGGCGACAATTCTGTATTAGACGAGACTACAACGGTTTGTCCGTCGGGATTGCGTACGGTTACTAACGGCAGAGTTTCGCCATATATCCACGAGTTTTTTTCCATACTTACAGTAAACGTGCCTGTCGTCGATTGCAATATACGGCACTGTACCTCGCAAGTGTTCTCTTTGTATGTGTATTTTATAGACCATTCTCCCGCAATCAGCCTGTCGGGTTTTGTTTTAAAAGAATGTCCGTTTTCATCCGTGTAAGTCGCAGTAAGTTTAGAAATATCTATTCCGTTCCTATTGCCGCCGTCGTCTAAAGTGCAAAACTTTAATGCGTTTATATCGGCAACGATATCACCGTCGTTACCGTAATCGTAATCGCCCAAGTTAATTGCTTCCTCTGCCGAATCAATGCTTTCGCCGACAAGTAAAGCCGTAGTATTACCGTCATTGCAAGCCGTAAAAACAGGTAAACATACTGCCAAACAGAATATTGATACTAAGACGAACAAAAGTTTTTTCATAATATTTTCTTACCCCCCCCCAGTATATCCGTTTCGTCATTATGTGTCAATAATTTTGTCATTAGCTTTGCGCTTTTTTATATTCTGATTACAAAAAGCAATTCATAATAATATCCGTACGGGCGCTATACTTAAAAATTTAAACAGTTGCAAAAACAGCGAAAATAAAGTAAAATTAAAATATGAACGTTAATAACGACATTTTGTTTGAACAATTTAAAAATACCGTAGACGTAAACAACCCGCCGAAACTGCTGTTGCACGCTTGCTGTGCGCCCTGTTCGACATACTGTCTTACGCGCGTTTTGCCTTATTTTGACGTAACGCTTTACTACTCCAACGACAACATTACAGACGTTGACGAACACTCAAAGCGTCTCAAAGAGTTGGTAAAGCTAGTCGGTATTGTAAATAACGGACAGTTTGAAGTACAGCCCTTACGCCCTTTGAAGTTAGTTGAAACAGCCCTGTGCGCGGACAATTTTTACAAAGCGGCAAAAGGTCTTGAACAGGAACGCGAGGGAGGGGCGCGGTGTACGGAGTGTTTTAAACTACGGCTTTACGATACGTTTAGTTATGCGCAAACGCACGGTTTTGACCTGTTCGGCACAACCCTTACAGTTTCGCCCTATAAAAACAGCAAACTGTTAAAAGAAATCGGTTTAATGTTGCAAACTGACACCGTTAAGTGGCTTTCCGCCGACTTTAAAAAACACGGCGGATACCTTGAAAGCATACGGCTTTCTAACAAATACGGTCTTTACCGACAGCACTACTGCGGCTGCGAATTTTCGCTCAGACAAATGCAAGAAAATAAATAACTACCCAAAAAGGTTTTCTTTAAAGAGAAAACCTTTTTTATTCGTCTTTTATACGGCTGAGTATAAATTTTATATCTTCTATTGCGGCGTCTAAACGTTCGGCAGACAAATCGACATCGGTTTGCTTGGGACGCCAAAATTTGCACTCCGTTTCGGAGTCGATTATTTTATTTAAAACTTCGCAATAGTATGCCTTAGCATCCCACATACCCGCAAAACCCATACGGTACAGCTGCTTACAAGCGCCGCATAACAAGCACTTATTCATCTGATACATCCTTTGTTTGTTCTTCTATTATACAACGCAAAGCACTTATTTCCAGCAATAATTTATCCAGATAATACTTTGTATGTTTGTTAAGTATATGCCTGCGAGAACCATACTCGAAGTTATCGCAAGTATCCTTTACATAAACGATTTTTTTATGTCTGTAACAGAAACCGTAATCGGTTTTGCTAAAATGTACGCTTCCTTTTTTAAAAAATCTTTGCAACTGCTTACATAAATTACACTTTTTTCTGTCGTTTTCCATAATCTTTCTCCTCATTTATTGACGGAATAAATATATCTCAAAATGAGATATATGTCAACATCTCATTGTGAGATTTTTATAATAGAATTATCTTTTAAATACTTAAATTAGCATCAAAACTACAAGGATAATAAATGAAACTACCAAGACTTAAAGAATTGCGAGAAGAATACGGATACAGTCAACAAAAATTAGCGGAAATGCTACTGATAAAGCAAAACACTTACTCGCAATACGAAAACGGAGTAAGAGACTTACCTATAGAATACTTAATAAAATTGTCGCAAATATACAAAGTATCAACGGATTATCTGTTGGAATTACGCGACGATATGTAAAAGGCGACGAAAATCAACTTCCGTCGCCCTTTTTAATTCACGTTATTCGTTACTTCAATAATTCGTATTGACTGTTGTAAATTTTGGTATAAAAACCTTTTTTCGACATCAGTTCTTTGTGCGTACCCTGTTCGACGACTTCGCCGTCGTTTATTACCAGAATTACGTCGGAGTTTACGATTGTAGACAAACGGTGCGCAATTACGAAACTCGTGCGGCCTTTGAGCAATTCGTCCATTGCGCGCTGAATAAGAATTTCCGTGCGCGTATCTACGTTACTTGTCGCTTCGTCCAAAATTAGCATTTTGCGGTTGGCAAGGTAACTTCTGGCAATGGTCAAGAGTTGCTTTTGTCCGCTGCTTATATTGGTACTTTCTTCGTTTATAACCGTGTCGTACCCTTGCGGCAGTGTTTCGATAAAAGTATCGGCGTGCGCTTGACGAGCCGCGGCTTTAACTTCCTCTAAGGTCGCGTTTTCCTTGCCGTAAGCGATATTATCGTAAACCGTACCGTTAAAAAGCCAAGTGTCCTGCAACACCATACCGAATTGTTCGCGCAGTTTTGCCCTGTCCATCGTTGAAGTATCAATACCGTCGATAGTAATCGTTCCTTTATCGATGTCGTAAAAGCGCATAAGTAAGTTAACAACCGTCGTTTTACCGCCGCCCGTAGGTCCTACAAGCGCGACTTTCTGCCCTGCTTTTACTTTTAGATTCAAGTCTTTTATAAGCGGCTTATCCTGCGTATAGGCAAAGTAAACGTGTTTAAACTCCACTTCTCCCTTTCCGTCAGGCACTTCGTTCGACGTTGCAGGAGACATTTCTTCTCTGTCGAGCAAAGCATAAACACGGTTAGCGCAGGCAAGCGTATGCTGTACGGAGCCCATACCGTTTGCAATACTTTCAAGCGGTCCTGCAAACATTTTGGCAAGCAGTATTACTTCCATAACGTCGCCTACTTTTACAATGTTGTTTATTGCAAGCAAACCGCCGGCAATACAAACGGCAACATACGCGATATTGTTCGTCAATGCAATAATGGGCTGAATCAATCCCGACAAGTAGTATCCGCGGCGGACTTTTTGACGGTAGTTTTCGGAAATTTCATCGCAGATTTTACGCTGTCTGTCCTCTAGATTAAACGCCTTGACCGTATCGAAACCAGTATAATCTTCTTCTATAAAGGCGTACAAATTGCCGTTGACTTTGCGGAAATCGTGCCAGCTCTTTTCGCTTTTAGAAGATATAAACGCAGACAGAACTATCGAAAGCGGAACAAGCACTACCACCGCAGTTGCAAGTATCCAGTTGATAGCATACAAACAGTAAGTAATTGCTATTATGCGGACAAATCCGTTTAGCAGAGTTTCGATAATAACGTAAACGGTATTTGACATATTGCCTACGTCATTCATCATCCGCGACAAAATTTCTCCGTTCGGCGTATTGTCTACAAAACTTACGGGAAGCCGTTGCAGTTTGTCGCTAATGCGTGTACGCAATCCCTTTGTATAAAACCGCGACGAAATATTTGTCATAAGCGTTGTCATCGCAATTTGCAACATAGACGAACCTGCATACGCCAACGCAAGATTGACAGACAAATCCGCCAAAATCTCCATATCTATGGCAATGTCTTTTGCGCCGTAATCATAAATCATATTTGTAAGTTGGTTGACAATTTCGGGCGCAAGTACACCTAGCCATACCGACACGCAACAAATGGCCGCCGCAATCGCTATTGCCCACGCAATAGGTTTTAGATCGCGCACAAGTCTTTTAATTGTACGCCACGCGGAATATTCCTTTTTTACTTTGTTTTGAGAAGGCTTTGTTTTACTCATTGTTACCGCCTCCCATTTGACTGTCGTATATTTCCTTGTAAGTAGGACAAGTTACAAGCAGTTCCTTGTGCGTGCCTGTTCCTACGACCTTGCCGCTGTCTAAGACATACACCTTGTCGCAACGCATTGCCGTTGCCGAACGCTGGGTAATTATTATCTGTGTTTTATCTTTAAGATACCTGTTGAGTTCTTTGCGCAAGTTTGCCTCGGTCAGATAATCCAATGCAGAAAAACTGTCATCGAAAATATACACCGATGCAGGCTTGATTATTGCGCGCGCAATATTGATACGCTGTTTTTGACCGCCGGAAATGTTACTTCCCGACTGAGTAAGTTTGTAGTCGAGCCGTTCGTCATGGCTGTTTACAAAGTCTTCCATTTGGGCAATTTTCAACGCTTCCAATACTTGCTCGTCTGTTGCGCTCTTGTCTCCCATACGTACGTTATCCGCCACGGTACCTTCAAAAATCATACTTTTTTGCAACGCTACAGAAATATTATCGCGTACCGTTGCGGCATTTAATTCGGCGTAATTTTTGCCGCCTAAAAGTCGCTTTCCGTCAGTTGTCGAATAAAAATCCAAAAGTAACTTGACTATTGTACTTTTGCCGCTTCCCGTACCGCCGATTATGCCGATGATTTCGCCGTTTTTAATATCCATAGAAATACCGCTTAGCGTATTGCCGACAGCATTGGGGTAAGCAAAACTTACGTCATCAAACGTAATATTTCCGTCCAAAACTTCTCCGTCGGATGCGCCTTCTTCTTGATTGTCTATATTTAAAATAGCAGAAATACGGCGCATACTTACCTTAACGTGCGGAATAAACGATATTGTCCAAGACAATACCAAAACAGCGTTTGCAATCAAAGCAATATACTGAATGGTTGCAAGAATATCGCCTGCTTTAAGTGTTGCGCTGGACTGTACGCGTATTGCTCCCACATATATCACAACAACCGTTGCAATGTTCAAAAACAACGACGCAATAGGACTTACCAACCCGCTTATAGTATTTGCCTTGACAAAACTGTTGCACATTTCGCTTGTGGCTTTTGCTGTACGTTTGTGCTCGTAAGCGTCCTTATCGAAAGCGCGAACAACGCGTACCCCCGACAGACGTTCGCGAATCATACGGTTTTGTACGTCCGTATACTCGTCGCCGCGCTGCCAGTGCTTTTCGAGACTGCTTGTAATGAGCGTTGTTATAACCAATACCACGACTGATACGCCTAGCAATATCAGCGGCAATACCCAGTCGCCTTTAAAGGACAATGCAATTCCGCCGATAAACATTATAGGACAAGTTATCATAACGTAAGGAATTTGCGAAATGGTTTCTTCCATCCAGCCTATATCGTCCGTAGTACGCGTAATAAGACTGCCTGTACCGATTTCCGAAAACTGTTCGAAAGTAAGCGTATTTACCTTGTTGAACACCACTTTGCGCATATTAACGGCAATTTTGGAAGAAAAGTTGCTTGAAACACGGTTAGTTATTAGCGCACAAGTAAGCGCGGCAAAAGCAAGCGCAATCATTATTGCACCCTCTTTGAGTATGTAATTCAAGTCGTTTAACTTTATACCAAACTCAACTATATTACTCATAACGTACGGCATAAACAGCGCGCACAGCGTTGACGCCGCATACAGTATCATAAGCAATATAATCTCTTTATAAAAAGGTTTGATAAATTTCAATAAATGCTTCATAAAAAGTTCCTTGACTGCCTAGGACTCTTAAGCAGAATTTGAGAGTAATGAGTCCTGCACGGAAAGTTTAACACATACAATAAGCCCTGATCAATCAACTAACGATTGAGTCGGTACTTTTAGCCGTCAACTAACGATTGAACTATGCGCCGAAATGCAAAAAAATGCGCTTTCCGTATTAACTAGGGAAGCGCACTAAAAATCAGTAATCTATTTTCTTTGCTACGTTAAAAAATCGGCGAGCAAACGGCTTCCGCAATGTTGAAATTATTTTGATTGTAACATATATTAAGTTTCTTCACGTTTGCTCACCTCCTTGTATTTTATTTTTATGACATTATACTATCACGCCGTAGGCGTACCCGTCAAGCAAATATTTAATCATTTATTATGAAATTTTTTTATTATTTGTCGTGATATGTAAAAAACGCGCTTGCTTTAACTGCTCTTCAACATACAACTTAAAACACAACCTCTATGGGCGGCAAAATGTTTTCCGCTTAACGTGTATCTAATTAAGTGTATACCTTATTAATATTGCCGCATAAAAAATGCGCCCGTTAAGTTTTGTAAAAATTTAAGGACGCATATAAATCAATATTTAACCCGCAGGCTTAACGGTATTAAGAAGTTTTAACGCTATATCTTCAATTATCCATTTGCCGAAAAAGTTGTTTTTGTAAATATGCTGTACAATCCAACTGTTGACGAATTCGCTGCCTATACCGTCTTTGATATGTTTTAAAAACTCGGGAGAGGTGTTTATTATCAATGCTGTAATTACCGCAAAAATCATATAAACCATTACAACGCCTATCAAGCCGCCCACAAGACGGTTGACAACGTTTATAGTTTTGTTTTTGGTAAGTAGTTTTGTTACAAGCAATGCCAACAAAATATATACTACCAAGATTACGACCAAAGCGATTATCATTGCTACCACTGCGCGGGTGTATTCGTTTTCGATTGATTTTTCAAACCACTTCTGTACATAGGGCGCGGCAGTAGCCGTTCCGATGGATACGACAAACACGCCCAAAACAGAGAAAAGCAATTTTAAAAACCCTTTAATTATGCCGAAAACGATACCCAGCACAACGGCGGCTAAAATTATATAGTCAAGTACATTCATATTTTTATTATATCCTATATCTGCGTTTTGTCAACTCATATTAACATAGGTTTAGGTCTGAAACGGCAAAGATACAGTTTGTAAAGTACCATATAACGAAGTCCAAGTAAATTGTATGTATGCGAACTACAAAGTTTAAATAATTGTCCTTTCCGCTTTATTACGAGAGCGAGTGCGTTCGCACGAGCGACAAAGTTCAAATAAACTCAACCTTGTGATACCGAGAGCGAATGCATTCGCAACTAAAACAATCTGCAACAAGCGTAGCGCAGTGAAGCCGTTTTTGTGTGAATACACGAGCGACAAATTTTAAATAATGTTCCTCCGCTTTATGATAAGAGCGAGTGTGTATACGTTTTACGCCTCGCGAAGCGCGAAGTTAAAACGGATACACACGAGCGACCTACATTTTGTACGGCGTTTCAATACCCAATAGCGACAGACCCTTGCGTAATGTAACGGCTGTGGCTTCGACAACCGTCAGCCGTGCGTTTTGTTCGGATAAATTATCGGACAGTACGCGGTGCGCAATATAAAACCTGTTAAACGCTTGCGCTATGTCTATAAGCAAACCGGAGATCAAACTCGGTTCGTATTTGTATGCCGCGTCCTTGACCGTTTCGGGAAACGCTTTAAGCAGTTTGCACAGTCTAAGAGTTTCGATATTGTCCAAAGCGCGGATATCGTGCGCTATACGCGTAAACCGAGACATACCCGACTTTTCTATAATAGAATTACACCTTGAACAAGTATATTGCAAGTACGGAGCAGTTTCTCCGTCAAAATTCAACACCCTGTCAAAAGTAAAAGTGATATCCTTAATTTTGCTGTTTTCGAGAGCGGAAAACAGTACTGCGCCCACACCAACCTGTTCGGCAACTTTTTCTTTGTCTTCCAAATCGGGGTTTTTGGCAATTATCGTTTCGAGAGATTTAGAAACGGCTTTGTTTATTACGTCGCGTAAAAGCACTACGTTACCCTTACGCGTAGACATTGCGCCGTCTTCCAAACTTACCATACCGTAAGCAACGTGCACAAGGTCTTTTGCCCAAGGCAGTCCTGCAAGTTCAAGTACTTTGAAAAATTGTTTAAAGTGCAAGTTTTGCTGATATGCAACTACATACAGACACTTATCGAAGTTGTATTCGTTTTTGCGCCAAACTGCGGCGGCAATATCACGTGTGGCATACAAACTGCTTCCGTCGGCTTTCACAAGCAGACAAGGAGGCATATCGTAATCCTTTAAGTCAACTATCTGCGCGCCTTGACTTTCGGTAATCAAACCTTTTTCTCTTAGCATATTAAGCGGCGCGTCCATTTTGTCGTTATAGAAACTTTCGCCGTTCCAACTGTCAAAATTCACGTTTAGACGCTTGTAAATTTCCTTAACGTCGTTTAAAGTTATTTCTTTGAACATTTCAAAAAGACTTTTTGCTTCTTCGTCGCCCTGTTCGATTTTAACAAACCATTGACGTGCCTGTTCGGTCAATTCGGGCTTGTCAGCTTCTTCTTGATGGAACTTAACATACAAACGCTGTAATTCGGCAACGCCCTCACGCTGTACTTTGTCATAATCTCCCCACAACTTGTACGCAACTATCATTTTGCCGAATTGCGTACCGTAATCGCCCAAATGATTGATGCCGACCACATTGTAGCCCAAAGCCTTGTAAATTTTGTACAAACTACTGCCTATCGCCGTAGTTGACAAATGTCCTATATGAAAAGACTTACAGATATTTACCGAACTGTAATCGATACATACCGTTTTGCCCTGTCCGACGGTATCGTTGCCGTAGTTTTCTTCTTGGCTTAAAACTTCTCCTATAACGTCGGTAATAAATTCCTTGCGGTTTATAAAAAAGTTTAAGTAACCGTTGACGGCTTCTGCCTTAACGATATCTTCGTCGCAAGTTATTTCTGCCGCAAGTTTTTCGGCAATGGCAACGGGCGACATACGCATAGTTTTTGCCAATTTAAAACAAGGAAAAGCGTAATCGCCGAAATTGTCGTCGGCTGTTTCGGTTATATACGAAACTAACTCCGCTTTTTCAAGCGGAGCATTGATTTTGTTTGCAATAATTTGTTTGTAATCTTTCAAAATTTTCTCCTATCAGAAATTCGTAACGCGTAATATGACGCGTTACGAATTTGCTTACATTATTCTGCCGCTTCGCCGTCTGTTTCTATTTCATCGGCAACGGGGCTTTCGGAAACGCACACGACTTGCGCTTCGCCTTTAAACTTCATAACTCTTACGCCCATAGTATCGCGTCCGATTTTAGAAACGTCTTTGGCTCTGATACGAATGACGATGCCGTTATCTGCAATAAGCATTACGTCGTTTTCGGGGTTGATAAGTTTTAGATTTACAAGTTTGCCCGTCTTTTTGTTAAATACGCCGGCTTTAATACCTTTACCTGCGCGGGATTGCAGACGGTAATCGATCAAATCGCTGCGTTTGCCGTAACCGTTTTCGGTAACGGTAAGTACTTCTAGTCCGTTGCGGGCAATTGCCATATCTACAACGTAGTCGCCCTTGTCGAGTTTAATAGACCTGACGCCTTGCGCCTCGCGTCCCATAGGACGGACTTCTTCTTCGGCAAAACGGATACACTTACCCTCGTGGCTTGCCATTAAGATTTCGTCATAACCCGTAGTCATATCTACGCCGATAAGTTCGTCGTCATCGACAAGCGAAATGGCAATTTTACCTGTTTTGCGGATAGATTCGAATTCCGTAAGATTTGTCTTTTTGATAAGTCCGTTACGCGTTGCCATAATAAGGTTGCCGCGCGAATCTTCCTTACGGGGGATAACCGCCGTTACTTTTTCGCCGTTATCGAGTTGCAATATGTTAACTATCGCTCTGCCTCTTGCCGTACGCTCTGCTTCGGGCACCTCGTATCCCTTTATGCAATACACTTTACCGCGGTTTGTAAAGAACAGCAAATCGTCGTGAGTGTTTGTGATAAACATATTTTCGACAAAGTCTTCTTCGCGCGGTTTGTGCGCCGTTACGCCCTTGCCGCCGCGTTTTTGCGTGTGGTATTCGGTTATAGGCAGACGTTTAACGTATCCTAAATGCGTCATAGAAATTACAACGTCTTCCTTTTCGATAAGGTCGCCTATGTCTATTTCCGAATAGTCCGTGCAAATTTCCGTCTTACGCGGTTCGCCGTATTTGTCGCGGATTTCGCCCATTTCGGCAACGATGATATCCGACACTCTCGCGGGCTTTGCCAAAATGTCTTTTAAATCCTTAATCAAAGCGTCGAGTTCTGCAAGTTCCTGTCTCAAACTCTCTACTTCCAAATGGGTTAAACGCGACAGTTTCATTTCGAGAATAGCGTTTGTTTGGCGTTCGGATAATTTGAATTCTTTCATCAAAGCCGCCGCCGCAGACTGCTTATCTTCGCTGCTTTTGATTATTGCTATTACTCTGTCGATATTATCAAGCGCAATTACCAAGCCCTCGATAATATGGTATCTGTCTTCCGCCTTTTCCAAATCGAATTTGGTACGGCGTACAATAACTTCTCTTTGGTGGTCGATATAATGCGTCAAAATTTCTTTCAGCGACATTATTCTCGGTTCGCCGTCTGCAAGCGCTAGCAACGTTATACCGTCGGAAACTTGAAGTTGCGTATGCTTGAACAGCGTATTAAGTACAACTTGCGCGTTAGCGTCGCGTTTCAATTCGAATACGATACGCATACCGTGTCTGTCGCTTTCTTCGCGGATATCGGAAATGCCTTCGATACGCTTATCCTTTACCATACCCGCAATATTTTCGACAAGTTTTGCCTTGTTTACTTGATAAGGCAATTCTGTAACTATTATGCGCTGACGTCCGTTGTGTTCTTCAATATCGGTCTTTGCCCTTACTAAAATACTGCCCTTACCCGTTTTGTACGCATTACGGACGCCTACGCGTCCCATCATTATACCGCCCGTCGGGAAATCGGGAGCAGGGATAATCTTCATAAGTTCTTCGACGGTAATATCGGGATTATTTAAAACCGCAATTGCGCCGTCGATTACTTCACCGAGATTGTGAGGCGGGATATTTGTTGCCATACCTACCGCGATACCGTCCGCACCGTTTACCAACAAGTTGGGGAAACGGCTGGGAAGAACTGTCGGCTGCATTAAAGTATTGTCGAAGTTGGGATAGAAATCAACGGTGTTTTTGTCGATTTCTCTTAACATTTCGGAAGCTATTTTAGAAAGTCTTGCTTCGGTATAACGTTGAGCCGCCGGAGGGTCGCCGTCGACAGAACCGAAGTTACCTTGCCCGTCAACTAACGGACAACGTATAGAAAAGTCCTGCGCCAAACGCACTAACGCTTCGTAAACGGCAGAATCTCCGTGAGGATGGTATTTACCCAAAACGTCGCCGACGATACGCGCGCATTTACGGTACGGCTTATCATTATATAAGTTCAGTTCGCCCATAGCGTAAAGTATACGTCTGTGTACCGGTTTTAAACCGTCGCGAACATCGGGAATAGCACGGGAAACGTTAACCGCCATTGCGTAAGCAATAAACGATTTTTTCATTTCCTCTTCCATTTTAACTACTTTGACGTTAGTTTTATCTAACGCTTCTACATAATCTATTTGATGATTTTCCGGTTGTTTTGCCATAGTAATTTCTCCTATACATCCAACTCATCGACGAGTTTCGCATTCTCTACTATAAACTCGCGTCTTAACTCGGGCTGATCTCCCATAAGCAACGATACTATCTCGTCGGCTTCGTAGGCATCCTCCATTGTAACCTGCAACATTGTGCGGCTTGCGGGATTCATTGTTGTCGTCCAAAGTTGTTCGGCGTTCATTTCGCCCAAACCTTTGTAACGGGAAACTTCCGTTCCCTTTGTGCCGATTTGCGCCAAAACTCTGTCTCTTTCGTCATCGTCAAAAGCGTAATATTCCTGCTTGTTCTTCGTTATCTTGTAAAGAGGCGGTTGAGCTATATAAACGTGTCCTTTTTCGATAAGCGGACGCATAAAGCGGAAAAAGAACGTTATGAGCAAAATTCTTATGTGGCTTCCGTCTACGTCGGCATCGGTCATACAAATTATACGGTCGTAACGGAGTTTGCTTTCGTCAAAGTCGTCGGATATGCCGCAGCCGAATGCCGTTATCATAGATTTTATTTCTTCGTTTTCAAGCGCCCTTGCAAGACGCGCCTTTTCTACGTTCAAAATTTTACCGCGCAACGGCAAAATTGCCTGAAACCGTCTGTCGCGTCCTTGCTTTGCAGTACCGCCTGCCGAGTCGCCCTCTACGATGTATATCTCGCAGTGCTTGGGGTCTTTATCCGAACAGTCGGCAAGTTTGCCCGGTAATGACGCGCTTTCGAGTACTCCCTTACGGGTGAGTTCTCTTGCACGTCTAGCGGCGTCTCTTGCACGCTGAGCGGTTACAGATTTTAAAACGAGTTCTTTTGCTTCCTTAGGATTTTCTTCCAAAAAGGTTGCAAGTTCGTCGCCTACTACACGCGCAACGGCAGTACGCATTTCGCTGTTTCCGAGTTTTGTCTTTGTTTGTCCTTCGAATTGCGGATTTTCGAGTTTGACTGAGATGATAGCGACAAGTCCTTCACGGACATCTTCGCCGGAAAGTTTTTCCGATTCTTTAAGCAGATTGTACTTGTGTCCGTAATCGTTGATTGCCTTTGTCAAAGCCGCTTTAAAACCGTCCAGATGCGCGCCGCCTTCTTCGGTATTTATGTTGTTTGCGTAAGCGTGAACAACTTCGTTATAACTGTCGTTAAATTGCAACGCTACTTCTATTTCTCCCTCTTTTACCGATTTGTCTATATAAAGAGGGTTTGAAAAAATTGTATTGCGCGAACGGTTGTAATTTTCGACGAATTCCGCCAAACCGCCCTCGTAGCAGAAAGTTTCGTTACGTTTGCGGCTGTCGCGGTCGTCTTTTAGCACAATGGTTATACCCTTGTTAAGATACGCGACTTCGCGAAGTCTGTTTTTTAAGCGTTCGTACTCCCACTCGCAAGTTTCAAATATTTCCGAATCGGGCATAAAAGTAATTTTCGTTCCCGTTCTGTCGGCGTCGTCAACGACTTTGAGTCTTTCTTCCGGCACGCCTCTATGGTATTTTTGGTAATGGTGTTTGCCGTCCTGATCGACTTCGACGATCAGCCATTCGGACAATGCGTTAACGCAGGACATACCTACGCCGTGCAGTCCGCCGCTGATTTTGTAACCGCCGCCGCCGAATTTACCGCCTGCGTGCAATTTAGTCAAACAAAGTTCGACAGCCGACACTCCTTCTTTCTTGTGTATTCCGCAAGGAATACCGCGCCCGTCGTCTTCGACGGTTAGAGAACCGTCTTCGTTTACCGTTACATAAATGTTACTGCAATAGCCCGCAAGCGCTTCGTCAATAGAGTTATCGACAATTTCGACTGCCAAGTGATGCAACCCTTTGACGTCCGTGGAGCCTATGTACATTCCCGGTCTTTTGCGTACAGGTTCAAGTCCTTCCAAAACCTGTATTTGCTCTTCAGAATAACCGACGTTTTTTGCCGCCATAATTTACTCCTTTTAATAAAATATTTGTTTTGACCACGATTTTTAAAATATCTTGTCTGTCAAAAAAAGTTATTATCGACGCTTTTAAAACTAAAGCGCATAATACGCATTGTTTCCACAAAAAAATATTTAGAAAAACACCGTCGTCCGATTGTTTTTATTATACCATACAATATTATATTTGTACACTTTTTAAAAACATTTTCTGAAACAATTTCTTTTTTACGGGCGTTAAATCGCCCTATTTCGGCAAAATGGTATAAACTTGAATAGGGTGTCGTTTTTGACGAATTCCGCTTAAATATTATTTTAACGCTTTTATTGAATTTTGAATATATGTTTGGATAATTCGTTTACAAACACTTGTGCAATACTGCGCAACAGTTGTAAACCGCTTTAAATTGTGTTATACTGAATATATGATAGTTACCGAAATATCCGTTTGCAATCTGCGCAATCTTGCAGAACAAACGGTCAAGCCGTCCTACAAACTCAATATTTTTACGGGAGACAACGCGCAAGGGAAAACCAATCTTGTTGAAAGCGTTTATTTGTGCTGTCTGGGTAAAAGTCCGCGTACCGATAAAGATAAAGATTTAATACGGTGGAATGAAGAAAATGCCTATGTCAAAGTAAAATACAAGTGCCGCTACGGCGACGGAGATATTTGCATTGCTTTTCGCGCCGACGCAAAAAAACAAATTTCCGTCAATTCGGTACCGATTACCCGAATGGGAGAATTGATGGGATACCTCAACTGTATTTACTTTTCGCCTAACGAAATAAAAATAATAAGCCAGTCGCCTGCGGAACGCAGACGGTTTTTGGATATAGACCTGTGTCAAACCGACAAAAACTATTTTTACAGTTTATCCCGTTACAACAAAGCGCTTATGCAACGCAATAACTTACTGAAACAAGCCCGAACTCTTGACGAAATTCAAGACTTGCTGTTTGTATGGAACAGCCAACTTGCCGAAGAAGGCGCAAAAGTCGTATTAAAGCGCAGAGCGTTTTGCGAAAAATTGAAGGTTTACGCCGCGCAATGTCATACTGCGCTTTCGGACGGTAAAGAAAATTTGACGGTGGAATACGTTACGCAAATTAAAGGCGACGATTACGAATCGACCGCTGTCGACTATATGCATCTATTAGACCAATCGGCAGAAAAAGACTTTCAGTTAAGGCACACTTCCGTCGGTTGCCAACGCGACGATATTTCATTAAAAATAAACGGTATCGACGTAAGAAGTTTCGGCAGCCAAGGTCAACAACGCACCGCGGCGTTAGCATTGAAGCTTGCGGAACTCAGCATAATAAAAGACATCATCGGCGAACGACCCGTACTGATTTTAGACGACGTTTTGAGCGAATTGGATTTGGACAGACAAAAACGCCTGTTGAACTTTGACGACGATTTACAAATACTGCTTACCACCGCCACAGAAATCGATGCCGATTTAATTAAAAACGAATGTAAGTATTTTACGATAAACAACGGAGTGTGTGAAGAAAAGATTTATTAGAAATATATTCTTCGATTATATTTGATGTAAAACACAAAGAAACTTCCCGCAAATTACGGGAAGTTTCTTTGTTTACGCGGACTAAAACGCAAAGCCGTTAACAGTGTTGAAGAAACTGCTGCCGGTATTAGTTGTTGTCGTTGTCGTAGTAGTTTGACCGTTGTTAAGACTGTTATTATTACAGCAACGGCAGTTATAATAACAATTTAACAGCATTATGACAAAGGCAATAATAAGTCCCGTCGTCAACGACAATTTGTTGTCTTTATCTAAAACGGCATACAACAGAAGCAAATAGAGCAAACTGGTTGAAATATTCATACAAATCCCCTTTGTTTTTACAAACTTTGTTTTTTTACTACAATATGCGACAACTTTCTCAAACGTGCATAATGTACCATTATCTTTGAAATAAAGTACAAGCCTTAATTATTCTATTTTCAAGGAGAAAGATTTATGCTTACCGCAACTCCGCAAGTATTGGACGACCTAGACTGTTATATGCCCGACGACGATACCGCCGCCAAAATCGCAAGATTTTTTGCTTTGCTTGCCGACCCGTCCCGTGTAAAACTGCTGTCTGCGCTTGCGATTTCTCCGCTTTGCGTAACGGATATGTCTAAAATTCTCAATATGAACCAAACGACCGTGTCCCACCAGTTACGCTTACTGCGCGATACCGACGTCGTCAAATGCGAAAGGCAAGGTAAAATTTTAAAATATAAAATTTCTAACCCTAAAATTAACGAGATTTTGCTTGTCGGCGTAGAATACTTAGGATACTGATCCGTTCCCCATAAGACTCATACAAATATATTTGCGTATTTACAATTTGCCGAGCGGAAAAAGCAATCGTTCGTATGTCTCTTACGCTTAGCCCCTATCGGAGCATACGCTTTAACAATTAAAAATTTTGTGTATAAACTGCACAAAGCTTTACAAAATTTTAAAATAGTTTTACAATACAAGCGACGATAATAAGGAGAAACAATTATGTATAAGAATATCGTTTTTGATATTTACGGCACGTTAATAGACATACATACCAACGAATATGAAATTTCAACGTGGCAGAAGCTTGCGGACACACTGGCGTTTTACGACGTCAATTACACAGCAGAAGAACTTAAAGAAGCGTATTTTATGAGCTGCGACCTTCAGATGAAAGCGGGAGAAAAAGAACACACTCATCCCGAAGTTGACATTGTAGAGGTGTTCCGTCATCTTTTTGAAAACAAAAACAAAAAAACAAGTAAAATTCTTGCCACCCATTTGGCGCAAGAATTCCGCGCATTCAGCACTGAAAGATTGCGTTTATATAACGGCGTAACCGAGACGTTGACCAAACTTAAAAAAGCCAAGAAAAAACTGTATATCGTTTCTAACGCTCAAAGATGTTTTACGCGTCCCGAACTTGTAAAATTGGGAATAGCGCGTTATTTTGACGGTATTATTTACTCGTCCGATTACAAATGCGCAAAGCCTTCGGCAGAACTATTTAAAGTTCTGTTTGAAAAATACAAACTTGACAAAAACGAAACGATATACATAGGCAACGATCCTCAAGCCGACGTTGACGGCGCGAAAAACGCAAAAATAGATTGCATTTGGATAAGAACAAATTTAACCGACCCTGACGCAAAACCGCGCTTTGCGCCGAAATATACTATCAGCGACGGCAATTTCGCAGAAATCAGTTCGATTCTCTTAAAATAAATAAGTAATACTTGTAAAACCCCGATTGATAAAAAATCGGGGTTTTTCGTTGGTAAATCTCATTATTCCGTGAAATTATATTATAATATATATAAATAATACCTGTTTACGATTGACTTTACTAAATTTCTCGGTTAAAATATGCTTGAAAATATTTGGTTTTAATGTTTTTTTCGGAGGAAAATATGTCAACTAAAGAAAACACAGCACCTACCAAAAAACGTCTGTGGTCAGCTAACAGTCAACGCATAATGTTAATAGTAATTATCGTATGCGTAGTAATTTGCGCCGCTTTGTTTAGCTTTTTGGGCGTACACATGACTAATACCAGTAATAACGCGCTTGACATTATAGGCGGAAATACTATGAAAGAGACAAACTACCAGTTTTCTAAACGTTTTGAAGCGATTATGGAACAACGTCTCCAAATGGTAGAAGCTTTAATCAAGGATTATTCTCCAAACGACCCCGAATACCGCAAAGCATTAGAAGCAAGCGCCAAAAACCGCGGTTTTTCTAATCTTGCATTCGTGCGTATTACAGCTACGGGCGAAAACGATCCGTTGATTTCCGACCCCAAAAAAGGACGGGAAATCGATTGTATTTACGGCAATTTTGTTTCCACCGACCCCAAATCTTTCCGATTATCTATTTTGAGCCGCGAATCTAAAGTTGCAGTCGGTACGGAATTGCATACAGATAATACTGCGGGAGAAGACCTTGTACTGTTTAGTGTTCCTACGGATTTATACGAAATGCCCAGCGGCAAAAAAAGTATGGCTCTTATTGCAGGCGTCAGCAATAGCGACTTTGTAAAAATGCTTAACCTTGACAATGACAGCTCTTATCAAAATGCCGATGCTTACATTATCCGTAAAGATACTTCTTTTGTATTAAACGGAGACATAGACGCCTCGTCATACAACGATTTTGCTTCGCTGTTAACCCAAAAATATCCTAGCGACGATATCGAAACTGTCTTAAATGAATTAAACGAAAAAATGAACACGTCGTCAAACAACAACGATGACGACAAGCAGGCTAATGCCGTTTATTCAAAAATACTTCACGTCAGCGACAAGCATATTTATATGTACTGCAACAAGTTAGAACTGTCGGAATGGTATCTGGTATCACTGACTGATAACTCCGACTTAAATTCGGTAATCGGTCAATTGAATAACCAATGGGCAACGATGATTATCGTTGCGGTTGTTGCTATATTCTTGATTTTAATAGCAATATTCGTTATATACAATCACTTTAACAGACAGACGCTAAGACAACTCGAGCATGCCCGCGCCGAGGCGTTGGACGCAAGCAAGGCAAAAAGCGAATTTTTGTCAAATATGTCGCACGATATCCGCACGCCGATGAATGCTATTGTCGGAATGACTGCAATAGCGAGATCCAATATCGACAATCCGCAACAAGTTAAAGACTGTCTAAAAAAGATCGCCATTTCAAGCAAACATTTGCTCGGACTTATTAACGATGTTTTAGATATGTCGAAAATCGAAAGCGGTAAAATGACGCTTAATATGGAACAAATATCGCTGCGCGAAGTATTAGACGGAATTACTACCATTGTTCAACCTCAAGTAAAGATAAAACGACAAAACTTTAACGTAATTATTCATAACGTACAGCAAGAAAACGTATACTGCGACAGCGTGCGTTTGAACCAAGTACTCTTAAACCTTCTTTCTAACGCAATTAAATTTACAGGAGAAGAGGGTACAATAGAAGTACACTTTGAACAGGAACCTTCCCCTATCGGCGACGACTTTATACGCACTCACATCCGTGTTAAGGACAACGGTATAGGTATGTCTCCGGAATACCAAAAGAAAATATTTGAATCTTTCTCCCGCGAAGACACCAAACGCGTACACCGTACAGAAGGTACAGGACTGGGAATGTCCATAACGAAATATATCGTAGACGCTATGAAGGGAACAATCGAACTTCACAGCGAGCAAGGCGTCGGAACAGAGTTCCGTATTACGCTCGACCTTGAAAAGGCTATCATACCCGAAGAAGAAATGATCCTCCCGAACTGGAAGATGCTGATAGTAGACGATGACGAACAACTGTGCGAATCCACCGTTGCATCTCTAAAAGAAATCGGTATCGATGCCAAGTGGACGTTAGACGGCGAAAGTGCAATAGAAAAAACCGTCCAAGCACACAAAGCACGCAACGGTTTTGATATTATACTTATGGACTGGAAACTGCCCGGCATTGACGGTATTGAAGCGGCAAAGCAAATCCGCAAAAAACTGGGAGACGACGGTACGCCTATTTTACTTATCTCTGCATACGATTGGAGCGAAATCGAAGAAGAAGCAAAGGCGGCAGGTATTTGCGGATTTATCAGCAAACCGCTGTTCAAGTCGACTTTATTCTATGGATTGAAACAATTTGCCGACGGAACGGAAGCAACTCATTCGGAAAACAAAACGCCCGTTAAAAAAGTCAATCTCGAAGGAACCCACGTATTGCTTGCAGAAGATAACGATTTGAACTGGGAAATCGCCGAGGCACTACTTGAAAGCGTAGGCATCACCTGCGACCATGCTGAAAACGGACAAATCTGCGTAGATATGCTCAACAATTCTAAACAGGGAACATACGCGGCAATACTAATGGATATAAGAATGCCCGTTATGAACGGTTACGAAGCAACGGCGGAAATAAGAAAACTTAACCACCCCGACAAAGATTTGCCGATTATAGCGATGACTGCGGACGCATTTGCCGACGATATGAAAAAGTGTTTGGAATGCGGAATGAATGCACATATTGCAAAACCTATCGATATAGAAATTGTTCAAAACACCTTGGCAAAATATATTAAAAAATAAAACAGCATAGAAAATGCCCCGAAATTATCGGGGCATTTTTTTGATTGTTTTGCAATCGACACATCAAAAAATAACCGCGCTCTAAAAACGCGCGGTTCTTTAAATCATTTAAATGCTTCTTGTGCAAACTGTTGAAATTCGTCCAAAGTCATCTTGTCTTCCGCAAGCTTTTTAAACTTGTCGTTAAATGTATCTATCATACGGCAAGATATATTTATCATATAATGGCATACTTTTTCGCTGATTATGCTTTCCATAAACGGCACTACCAATTTAAACGCAATATATCCGTCGCTGATATCCATTTCAAAACTTCCGTTAAGCATTGCCCAGTTTGCTATTATTACCGCTTTTGTCATAATATCTATACGATCCATAGGCGCAGAAAAAGGCATTCCCGATTTGAGATACATAACCGAACGTTCCGAATCTACTTTCATATACAACTTCATAGTAAGATCATCCCCCACGGCGGATGTCCTTACTATCAGATTTTCTTCTTCCTTGTTATAATTCCATTTCATATTGTCAAGCGTACTGCAAAGCGTATTGTACACTATTAAAGCTTCCGATTCTTTACTCATAAATTTTTCTCCTTTTATAAGTTATTAACAGTGTAACACATAATCAAAGTATTTGCAAGGCGTTTTATTTGCGCTGTAAATTTGTTTGTGCTATAATAATGCGTAACGTTATTCAATAATATTAAAACGAATTTAAATTATGCAACAAAGAAAACTGATCAAAAACAAAATATACGAAGAAGAACGCGCTTTATACAATTTGCAAAACGCGACGCTTGAATGCTGCAAATTTGCAGGAGAAGAAGACGGCGAATCGGCATTAAAAGAATGCCGTAATTTTGATATACTCAACTGCAAATTCGAGCTAAGATATCCCTTATGGCACGGCACGGATTTTACCGTCAAACAAAGCGAATTTACCGAAACGTGCCGAGCGGCAATGTGGTACGATAATAACGCGGAATTACTAAACTGCACATTAAACGGAATAAAGGCTCTGCGCGAATGCAAAAATATTACTCTCTACGACTGTCAAGCCACCTCGCCGGAATTAGGCTGGAAATGCGACGGAATAACCCTGCTTCGCGGTAAGTATATTTCGGAATACTTTATGTTCGATTCCGATAATATCCGCTTGCAAAATGTCGATTTTAGCGGGAAGTATTCCTTTCAGTATACTAAAAACTTAGAAATAGTCGACAGCGTACTGGACACCAAAGACGCCTTTTGGCACGCCGATAACGTCGTCGTGAAAAACAGCACCGTCAAGGGAGAATATTTAGCGTGGTATTCTCAAAACGTTACGTTTATTAACTGCCGTATTATCGGAACGCAACCTCTTTGCTACTGCAAAAACTTGAAACTTATTAACTGCACTATGACGGATTGCGACCTTGCTTTTGAATATTCCGACGTGCAAGCAGACATTGCCGGACAAATAGATTCTGTTAAAAACCCTTTATACGGCGAAATTGTTGCCGACGCAATAGGCAAGATAGTACGCGAACAGTCGGTTATGAAAAATAACTGTAAAATAACGTTACGGCAAAAATAAAAATATCTCAGATACTAAAAACCTCCGTTTTGGTAAATAATTTAGACGGAGGTTTTTTATTATGAAATGCTATTCTTGCAATAACGATATAGACGTCAACAATTACTGTATTTGTACAAAGTGCCGCAAGCAGACCTGTCCGAGCTGCGCCGAAAAAAACGCATATATATGCTCTCAGTGCGGCGGCGACATTGCCTATCTGTCGTAAGTACACACCACTTTAAAACATTTTGCGTTATTGCCGCGTCTTAAAGCAAACGGCAAAGTATACCGTCAAAACTTTGAGATATTTTTAAATTGCGCTAACAGTAAGCGCATTTGCTTATTAAACGCAAACTAAAACGCCGCAAATTTTGAAATCGCTTTTAATCGGGCGGTATTATAACCGTTAAACAAATTCGTCTGCGATATTTACGATATCGCCTGCGCCCAAAATAAGCAGTAAATCGTTTGCGGTTACGGTATTTAAAACAATGTTTTTTGCTTCGCTAAAATTGTCAGCGTAACAGGCATTAACGCCCATATCGCGGGCACGGCGTGAAAGACGTTCGGAATCTATTCCGCCAATGGGCATTTCTCTCGCGGAATAAACGGGCAAGTAAATTACTTTGTCAACGCCTTTAAAGCACTGGGCAAACCTGTCAAAAAAGGCTTGCGTGCGTGAATATGTATGCGGCTGAAACAGACAAATCACTCTTGCGTTTGTTACGCTTTGGGCGGCGGAGACCGAACATTCTATTTCTGTAGGATGATGGGCGTAATCGCAGATAATCTTGCATATTCCCTCTTTTTCCGTCCAACGTCTGTCTACTCCGTCAAAAGACGATAATGCTTCAAGCGTTTTATTGGTAGGCAAATTTAAGATATTTGCAACCGCAAGGGCGGCAAAAGCGTTAGTTACATTATGTTCGCCCACTACGTTTAACTGCGTTTTACCTAAACATACTCCGTTTTGTTTAATTTCAAATTGCGGCTTACCTTCTACCGTTTTTAAATTTTCCGCAACGACGTCGTCGTAAAAAACCCTTTTTCTTTCGGTCCTTAAAAATGAGAGTTTTTTCGGAAGAACTACACTTCCGCCGTTATCGGTATTGTTAATAAACCGTTCAAACGCATTAAAAATATCCTGCTCGTCTTTATAACAATCCGGATGATCAAATTCGGCATTTACGCAAACGCAAATTGTCGGATTTAAATTTAAAAAACTGCGGTTAAATTCGCACGCTTCCGCAACAACGATATCGTTACCGTAGTAAAAATTGTTGCCGTGATAAACGCCGCCTATAAACGCGCAATGAGAGACGCCGCAACAAGCGAGTATTTCGTGAATCATCGCGGTAACGGTTGTTTTTCCGTGAGTTCCGCATACGGCTATGCGCGTTTTAAAACTGTTAAAAATTGCGCCGAGCATTTGTTCGCGTAAAACTACGGGAATGTTCCGCTTTTTTGCTTCGACAATTTCTTCGTTATCGTTATGCACGGCAGACGTATGCACTACCATATCCGAATTGCCGACATTTGAGTTTTGGTGTCCTATGTATATTTTAATACCCAGATCGCTCAACTGTTCGGTTCTGTCGTTTTGCTGTCTGTCGCTGCCTGTAATACAGTAGCCCTTTTTGTGTAAATATTGAGCCATACCGCTCATACCGATACCGCCGATTCCTACAAAATGTATGCGGCGGGGAATATCTTGAAATTTCATACTGTAATATATGAAACCCCGTTGCAAAAAGTGTTTTTGAAATTTACTATAATTACTACTGAATTTTTGACTGTTTATTTATTCTATCTTTCAACTGCCGAAGTTGAAAATTGAGATGTTTCAAAAAGCGTTGATACAAACTTAAACCGCTTGCTAAATATTAAAATTTTATATAAGAATTATTTGCAGACTTATTTTCAACCGTTATTGACTATGATAAAAAACAAACACTTTGAAACGCTTTTAATGCGGATTATTTAAAATAAAACAAACTTACGATTGTTTTTACCAAACTTAGTTTAAACCGACAAAAGAAACAGTCTGGGTACTTTTATCTTTACGTTTAACCGCCTATAAATAAAAATTGTCATCGCTTACCAGCGGCTCGACAATTTTTGTTGCGTAAGGTCGACAAGAAAAATTGTCTTCGCTTAAAGGCAGAACAATGTTTAGCGAATTTTAAGTTAAATACACATTACTTGTTTCTGTACACGCAATGTTAGGTTTTAATATTGCAAACGGTGATTAACAATTTTTGTTGCAAAGGGCGACAAGAAAAATTAAGGCGTCGGAATTGCCGACGCCTTAGATAGAAATTATTATACAATTTTTTGATCGAACAGTATCAACGCCGCGTTTATCAAAAAGATAACTCCTGCGACTATACACATAACGTCGATGAGCGCAAATTTAGAAACAACAAGCACTATCCCTATAACGGTGATGACGATAGGCGAAAGCAGCGATTTTATACCGTTTTTGTAATTATTGATAATATCTATTACGCCTTTTATTATTAAAAGCACGCCGAATATCAATAACACCCATTCGGCAATAGTCCAACCGCAAACGAGAATTACTACGCCAACAGCCGTTTCGACCGCACCGCGCGTCCAGTTGTTCTTTATCAAATCGTAAATACCCATTGCTACAAACAAAACGCCTATAACGGTAAACAATATCCCCAATGAGCCAGACCTTAATGCAATAAGCAAAATGCCTATTACAGCATACAAAACACAATTAACTATATTATTAGCAGACAAATTCAATTTGTTATTTGCCATAGTAAATTTATCTCTCCTTAATCAGATTTGCCTTATTATACTACCAATCGAGCAAAAATGTCAATAAAACTACTATTTTGTACGGCTATCTGAAAACAATCGCTATTGACACATACCGCTAAATATTGTATAGTAATTATCAACAAACATACCGATTTGAATACGGTGTAATTTTGCAATATTGCAAAATTATAGCGGTAAATGTCGGATTGAGTTTTATGTAAAATACGTTTTAAGGAGACCATAATGACTGCACAAAACGATACGGTTGAAAACATACAGCCGCAAAACAACAATAATAAAGACCGCAAACCGCTTTCTAACGGGCAAAAAGCCGCGCGCATTACTGCAATAGTTGCAGGAGGATTAGTCGGCTTATTTTTGCTTACCGTTATAATTTATCTATTGTACGTTGTGTGCGACTATCACCGTTTAGACGACAATATTGCGCTAGAAGTTACAAACAATAATTCGGCAACTATATCGTCAGCCAATACGCACACTATTATTACTTACAACGTCGGCTTTGGCGCGTACAGTCCCAATTACACGTTTTTTATGGATACGGGCACAATGAAAGACGGAACGCCCACGCAAGGCAAATACGGCAAAGCGATATCTAAGGAAGACGTCGTAAAGAACATTAACGGTGCGGCAAATATTATAAAAGAGCATAACCCTGATTTTGCAATTATTCAGGAAGTAGACTACGACTCGACACGCAGTTACAAAGTTGACCAACGCGTAGCGTTTTCGACGCTCGACGGTTATGCTTCTACCCTTGCAATAAATTATCACAGCAGTTATCTGTTTTATCCGTTTAACGACCCGCACGGCAAAAACAATGCGGGCATTATGACGCTGAGTAAATACAACATACAAGACAGCACGCGTTACGCTTTTCCCATTGCGGACGATTTTTCTAAGTTTACCGATTTGGACCGTTGTTTTGCCGTTACGCACATTCCTACGGAAAACGGAACGTTATCGGTTATTTCGCTGCATATGTCGGCATACGACGAAGGCGGCGTTATCCGCAAAAAGCAAGCCGAGTTGCTTAAAACAGTATTAGAACAGGAATACGCAAAAGGATACTATGTTATTGCGGGCGGCGACTTTAATCAGGACTTGATAGGCAACTTGGAAAAATTCCCCAGTAACCAAAAAGTTCCCGCGTGGGTAAGCACCTATGACCCAAAGGATATTCCCGAACATTTTGCCATTGTTTCAGACAACAATTCGAGCGTGGGTTCTTGCCGCGGCGCAGACGTTATATGGGAACGCGACAAAGACTACACCTGCGTAATAGACGGTTTTATAGTATCGGATAATATCGAGATTGAACGTATAGAAATAATCGACACCGACTTTGCATATTCCGACCATAACCCCGTAAAACTGACCTTTAAACTTAAAACGGTGTAACTATTACAAGAAAACTTTATAAAAAATTACAATCCGCTTTCAAATTAAACAAGCAAGAGATTTCGGACTTTTACCGACACGGTTTGGAGCAATCTCCGCAAATGCTCATAAACCTATTGATAAAACGGATACGACTGTTTGACGATAAAATGGTCATCATATACAATACACCCAAAACATTGAACCTTGACAAAAGTCAAGGTTTTTCTTTTTATGACAACAATGTTAACTACCAGATATATATGCAGAATATGAAACAGCCGAGAATGATAGACTTTCACTTAATAATGAAAATTTAAGCAAATAACGCGATATTCCACGTTCCGCTTGACGCGAGCCTCGCAGGAGCGTGTGTATAGGCAAACAAGGGCGAAATGCGCCCCCACGACCGCCTATTTTTGTTTCGCAGTCAATCTATAAAAAAGCGTTACTGCTCCTGAACCTGTCAAATTAGAACGGTTAATAAAAATCTTTCCATCTTTTTCTGTTATTAAAGAATATCGCTTTGACGGTGCTACATCAAAATAATTTGCATTATAGACGACTTTACCCATAAAACCTTTTTCACATAATACTTTTTGTATTTACATAGTAACTCCATTATTGCTATTGATAAATAAGAACCTAAACCGAGATATTCTATTTAGGTTCTTACTGGCAGAGGCCGAGGAATTCGTCCAAAGCGAAGCGCAGGGTAAGCGTAGTGAAACGGAGCGCTACATTATTTCGCTATCACACAGTTGCAGCCAACACAGTGGCAAGTGCCAAGGGAACAGCAAAAAGGAACACATAAATTTGTGTTCCTTTTGTTGTGGACTAATGCCGAGCCACGTCGTTGGCGGAGGCTGAGGGATTCGAACCCCCGTGGGCTTACACCCAAACGGTTTTCAAGTCTTAACCTTTCATTTATCGTTATTTATCTTTACTTATCGTTAGCGGTCAAAATCGGCAAAATATCGCCCTTTTGACCGCTTTTATATTACTTTTTATCCTATTTTTACGCTTTTTAATGATTTATAACAATTATTGCTTTTTCGCAAATCCAATCGCATTTTGTAGAGTTTTTGTAGATTTCTGCAGTTACTGTAAATTTTCTGAAAATTAGTGTAAAATGCTTGCTTGTTACGCCGCGTAATGAATTATAATATATGCGAGGTATAAAACTATGGCAAAATATAAAGCAATTCCGCAAGGCTATATGACGGTTGGCGAAGTCGCAAAGAAAATGGGCGTTACCGTACGCGCACTGCAATATTATGACCGCGAGGGGCTATTCAGTCCGTCTTGTATAAGCGACGGCGGGCGACGGTTATACAGCGATAAAGATATAGTTAAATTGCATCAGATATTAACGCTTAAATCGTTAGGCTTTTCATTTGACGAAATTAAAAATCGTTTGATTTCTATTGATACCCCGCAAAAAGCGATAGCCGCTCTGACCGAACAAAGCAATTCAATACAAACACAAATAAATACGCTTACTCAATCGCTGCAAGCAATCAATCTGTTAAAAAGCGAAATAGAGCAAATGCAATCGGTTGATTTTTCCAAATATGCCGATATAATCGTTAATTTGCAAATGGGAAATAAGTACTACGGCTTAATCAAGCACTTTGACGAAAATCTGCTTGACTACTGCCATAAAAAATTCGATAAAAATACGGGTATTGCTTTTATAAATAAATTCAACGCCGTATTTAATAAAATCGAACAATGTATAAATAGCGGCGTTGCACCCGAAAGCGAACAAGGGCAAATTATCGCAAAAGAATTTTGGCAACTTATTACTGAATTTACCGACGGCGATATGAGTATGTTGCCGCAACTGATTAGTTTAGAGGGCACACAAGAAAATATTGATATGCAAAATACGCTGAATACTTTTATCAAACCCGCGTTCGGCGTTTATTTTGATAATATAGGACAAAACCCTTTCGAGGCAAAAAATGAATAATGTAATCGAAATTAAAGAATTAAAGAAAAATTACGGCACAACCGAAGTATTAAAAGGCATAAATCTGACCGTTCAAAAAGGCGAAATTATGGCTTTACTCGGCGTGAATGGCGCGGGTAAAACCACGACTTTGGAGTGTGTAGAGGGCTTGCGCGCTTACGACAGCGGAACTATAACGATTAACGGTAAAATCGGTATTCAATTACAGTCTTCCTCTTTGCAAGGATATATAAAGCCTATGGAAGCCGTTAAACTGTTTGCGAAATGGAATAAAACAACTCCCGATGACGAAATGTTGAAATCTTTGAAAATTCCCGAACTTTCCAAAAAGAAATACAAAGATTTATCGACGGGACAAAAACGCAGATTACACCTTGCACTTGCTCTTATCGGCAACCCCGATATTATTTTTCTTGACGAGCCTACTGCGGGGCTTGACGTAGAGGGGCGCGTATCGCTGCACGAACAAATCCGCGCATTGAAATTGCAAGGAAAAACAATCATTCTTGCAAGCCACGATATGGCGGAAGTCGAAGAATTATGCGATAGAATAGCCGTATTAAGGGACGGAAATATCTCTTTCGTCGGAACGGTTGACGAGTTTACCGCTATCGGCGGCAATAAACATATCATACGAATAAAAACTTGCAACGACCAAAAGGAATATACAACAGATAATATTACCGAAACGCTTTTGACTATACTGACGGACTATCAGCAAAAAGGTATAACCGTATCGGAAATTCAAACGGATAGGGTATCGCTTGAACACCATTTTATTGATGTTATGAGGGGTGAACAATAATGAAGGCATTATTATACGGAATTACTTTGCAATTCAAATTGGACATACGCAGTAAAGGTCTGCTTATTACTTGTTATATCGTACCGCTTGTATTCTTTCTCTTTATGGGCGGAATTTTCACTTCCATCGACGCAAGTTACACCAAAACGCTTATTGCGGCAATGACGATATTTACAATTACAATGAGCGCATTGACGGGGTTCCCGCCTATGCTTGCCGAAATATACGGCACGGACATCAAAAAGGTCTATAAGGCGAACGGCGCGCCGATATGGTTTGGTATGGTATCACAGTTTATATCTTCGTTCATACATACCGTTATCGTTTGTCTTATAATGTTTGCTCTTTCGCCGCTCATATTCAAAGCGGATTTGCCCGTAAATTTATTGTGGTATTTCTTATCGTTAATATCGCTGCTTTTGGTAACGCTTACTATCGGCTGTATTTTCGGACTTTTGGTAAAACAACAAGCAAAATTGACAATGCTTTCAATGATAATTTTTCTACCCTCTATTATGCTATCGGGCACTATGTTTTCCGCAGATTTGTTACCGCAGTTTATGCAATATATTGCTTATGCTTTCCCCGCAACGATAGCATTTAAGGCTATGACAAGTTTTGAGGTATGGCATATTCCCGTATTGCTCGCCGAATTTGTTGTTCTTTTCAGCGTTGTCATATTATTGTTAAAATTCAAGATTAAAGGTTGAGCATTATTTCACTGTGGATACTTACTCTATACCCGATATGCCAAAATTCGCATATCGGGTTATTTTTTGTAAAACCCGAAAATTTGCCTCGATTTTGTCTACAAATATATGAAGGTAAAAAATGTTTTTGTAGTTTTTTTGTTATACCCCCGAAATCGTTATAAATTTGTCCCCTTGTATTTTAGAGAGAATATTTTAATATAGCCGATTTTGATTAAAATTTGTCAATGGATATATAGAAAGAAAAATTTGAGCAAGTTTTTGAAATACCCCCGAAATAGGCTACTATTTGTCAACGGATATATGGAAGGTGTTTTTATGATGTAAAATTGCTGAATCAGAAAAGGCGAAAAATGCCCGATTTGTGGAACAGGATAAGAGCGAGACTCACTTTGTGTTCCCGCTCACAATTTAAGACAAACGGGATACCCGTTTTCTTCTCGGAAACAAGCGATTTTTAACGCTTGTTTTTACTGTATTCAGGAGGTAAATATGAAAGGCAGATTAGTTACAAAAAACGGAAAATATTATGTGGTTATATCCTATCAGGACGAACACGGAAGAAACAAACAGAAATGGGCGGCTACAGGGTTGGATGCTAAAAACAATAAGCGGGCCGCCGAAGAAGTAATGCGGAATATAGTCGCAAAGTTTAATAATGAACCGACTACCACTATACCGACAAAAACCAAAGAACAACCAACGTCGCCCGACAAACTTTTATTCGGGGATTATCTTTTGCAATGGATTGAAGTTGCAAAAATGAATTTACAGTTAAGCACTTATGCGGCGTACAAAAATAAAATTAAACATATCGCACCGTACTTTAACGAGCGTGGAATTACTTTACAAAGTATTCGCCCGAATGACATTCAAAATTATTACGCTTGGCTAATGGAACAAGGCAAAACCGTTCAGGCTTGTACTCACGCCCACGTTATAATTCGCAGAGCTTTGGAGATTGCTTACCGTACCGATTTAATTCCCGTGAATCCTGCCGCAAAAGTGGAAAAACCGAAAAGCCCGAAATACGAAGCAAGGTATTATGACTTAAAGCAATTAAAGACCTTGTTTGAATGTTTGCAGGGTGATACATACGAATTGCTCTATAAAATGACTGCTTTCTACGGATTCCGCCGTAGCGAGATTTGCGGGTTAAAATGGAATTCCATAGACTTTGAAAATAACACCATAACTCTTAATTCTTCGGTTGTACAAACTTGCGTGAACGGTAAACTTATGCTAATTAAAAAAGACATTATGAAAAATGCGTCAAGCAAGCGAACTATGCCGTTAATCCCCGAAATAAAAGAAGCCTTGCTGAAACTCAAAGCCCAGCAAGACAAAAATAAAGAATATTTTAAGAACGGTTATAATCAAGAATATCTTGATTATGTTTGGGTGGATGATATAGGCAAACTTGTAAATCCGAATACGGTTACGCAACACTTTAAGACTTTTCTCACTCAACACGGATTGCCGAGAATACGCTTTCACGAGTTGCGCCATAGTTGCGCAAGCCTGTTAATTGCTTGCGGCGTGAGTATGAAAGAGATACAAGAATGGTTAGGTCATTCTGCCATCAGCACTACGTCGGATATATACAGTCATTTGAATTATTCATCGAAAGTGAATGTTGCTAACACCCTAACAAATGTTTTCGGTGGCGGAACTATGGACGTTAAACCGCAGGACAGCGAAGAAGCACAAGCATTGCTTACGACTCTCTTTCGCGGCTCGGAACACGAACAAGCGGAACAAATACAAGACGAGCCGCACAAATCCTTTTCTGAACCCGTATTAGCCGTTACGGACGAGTTTACGCCCAACATTGAAGAAGAACTTAACCCGCCCGAAGAAACGAGTTTAGACGAAGATTTGGACGAATTAGAAAAGTCCGTTACCGAATATAAACAAGCAAAAGCCGAAATGCAACGGCTCGGCTTTACCGATTATGACGAATACCTTGATTATATTGAATTTACAAAACGAAGGTCTGCAAGAAAAAGTGATTTAGAAATGTAAAGGATTGCCTTTCGTAAAGTTTTTTGCTATAATACACTATACAAAATATATAGGGGATTGCTGAATGAATAAAAAGAAATCAAAAATTGTATTTTGGATTATCCTTATTGTAGTTATTTCGGCGTGTATGGGCAACATTTTTTATGCTATATTCGCTACTGCTTCTAATACTTCAAATATATTAACGGCAATTAGTGGTTGGATAAGTGGAATTGCAACACTTGTAATAGGTATTATTGCCTATTTACAAAATAGAACTTATAAAAATAATGACGAAAAAAATGAAAAATATATCGATGTAATAGTGGAGTCGGTTGAAATAAATTCAATTCAAATTCGTAGCGGACAAATGGCAAGACAAAGTTTGTGGAAAGACACAACTCAATATAGTGGGTTTGCATTTTATTTATATTTGTTTAGTTATTCAGAGAAGCCTGTTTTTGATATACGAGTTTCAGAGTTAAAAGTTGGTGATAAAGTCTATAAGTATGATGATATACAACCTATTTACAAAGATCCGCACGGACGCTCATTTTTAACAAAAGATAATACTATGATGTTGTTGGCAAACATACCAAAAAATTTTACAAATAATGAGTACACTATAACAATTAAAATGAAGAATCAATATGATGAATGGTACAAGAAGGAAATTAGTTTTAATTATAATAAAAATATATTGCCACATTGCTATGGCGTAAAACAAAGCAAATCTTTTCGGGTAGAATAGGACAATAGAATTCAGATATAAACTTTTTAACTTTTTGTTATTAAAATTCAAGTTTTTTAGAAAAGTTGTCCAATTTCCATTTGGAATAACCATACGAAAAACGCTTTTAAAAGTAGTAAATAACGAAAACACTATTGATTTTAGACTTTGAGAGTTCATAATTCAATAGTGTTTTTCTATGGCGGAAGCGGAGGGATTCGAACCCCCGTGGGCTTGCACCCTAACGGTTTTCAAGACCGCCCCGTTATGGCCACTTCGGTACGCTTCCATAAAAAATTATTAAATTTTCGGTGTAAAATCAAGCAAAAAGCATTTTGTAGAAATATTTGTAGAATTCTACGATTTGCCTTGTTCGTTGTAGAAAACATCAACCACTTTCATTACAACGGAACTGCTATGATTTTAGCACGTTTTAAAGCAATTTTGCAAGCATCTCGGACGTTTGTCGCACAAGCAGTTAAGCGTTTGTAGAAAGAAATCGACAAGTAAACTTCTCGAAATCAATCGCTTTTCAAGACCGCCTCGTTATGACCGCTTCGATAAGCCTCCGTATATTTAATTAAAGTTTGTTTTAGCAATTACCAACAAAAAGGTTAACTGACTTTAACCGGCGGTCGGCGTTCGCAACTCCGTTGCTCGGCTAAAGACCGCTTCGCTCGTTTGTGGCTCTGCCACAGATACCGTCGATTACTGCGTTACAATTTACAGGCTATTGCCGCTGTTTTATTGCTTATAATATTTGTTTTTCTAAAATCAGAAATGTATAACAGTACTTTTAATAATTCCGTTAACATTGATTATACAAAACAGTTCTAACATACTGTTTTATATCTGCTTGTCAGATTATTGTTCTGCAACCGTATTTAGCATAAATTTTCATCATAAATTTCTTTGCTTTACAATGTTACACTAATTTATATTTATTGTCAATTATATTTTGTATTTTGCATTAGTTACAACCGTTGCAAAATAAAAATGTATTGGATAAAATTCATAGAAAACTGTTCTACTCTCCCATTTTAACTATTTGTCTGCCATTTTCAGCAAATTTTTCAAATAGACTTTTACTAAATCCATTTTTATTCACAAATGATAATTTTTACTGCACACAAATTTATCAATCTGTAATTAAACCTAGTAAAATTTGTTGAAAATTTATTTACTTTGTGCTACTATAGTTAAGTACTCGTAAGGGAGTAGTTCGCTATAAAATATAGTTGTCTTGCCTACATTATGGAGTAGACCAGGTTAGACATTGAAGAACGAGACTTATGCTGACGTTTCAGTTGGTGTAAGGTCTCGTATTTTTTTACCGCTACGCACTACCGCCGTACACATTTTGTTACAACAAAAGGATAAAAGTATGAAAGATATTGTCGAATTGTTAAACGGTTTAATACAAAACTGGCACCCTGCCTTGCAGATAGCAATGTATGTTGTCGGGCTTGCACTGGGCGTGTTTTGCTTAGTCAAGTTCTGCGATATTTTTGTAGACTCATCTAGCGCAATAGCAAAAAAACTCAAAATTTCTCCGCTTATTATCGGATTAACAATTGTTGCAATGGGCACGTCCTTGCCTGAACTTGCAGTTTCCGTTTCGGACGCAATTCAGTGCATTGCCGAAAACCAAAATGCAAACGTCGCAATAGGCAACGTAATCGGCTCAAATATTTGCAATATTTTGCTAGTGTTGGGTATATCCGTTACGTTTACCCCCATTGCAGTGAGAAAAAACGTAAGCCGCCGCGAAATGCCTATTTTACTTGGCGCAACCGCTATCGTTGTTTTGTTTGTAGGCTTGTTCGGGCTTAACTCTGCGGCAGACATTAACGACCTTGCAATAACCCGCTGGGAAGGCATTATTTTAGTAGTCTTGATGATAGCCTATATGACTTACGTTATAGTTATGGCAAAAAAACACCCCGAACAAATAGAAACGGAAAACGACAACGAAGAAGTTAAAAGCAAAGAAATGCCTTTGTGGAAGGCAATTATTCTTGTAATCGTCGGCGCGGTAGGCATAATTTTAGGCGGACAATTTGTTGTGTTCGGCGCAAAAGGCTTGGCTTTAAAGGGCGCTTCGGCAATGCATCTGGATGCAGACTTGGCAGAGTCGATAGTTGGACTTACTATCGTTGCCGTAGGCACATCTCTGCCGGAACTTGTAACAAGCGCAATTGCCGCAAAAAAGGGCGAAAACGAAATCGCTTTGGGTAACGTTATAGGCAGCAACCTGTTTAATATGCTGTTTGTAATGGGTATTGCCGCAACCGTAAATCCGCTTACAACAGGCAGTCAAGTTTTAATTGACGCTTTGGTAATGCTTGCCGCAACCGCTTTGCTGTTTGTATTTGCATTAAAAGGAAAGTTAAAAAGAGCGCACGGCATTTCGTTACTGTGCATATACGTTGTATATTTGACATATTTAATATTACGCACGGTTTTCGGTTGGAGTTTTTAGTTTATGTGGTGGAAAATAATACTGTCAAGTTTGTTTCTCGGCATAGGATTGGCAATGGACGCTTGTGCCGTTTCTATGACCAACGGGCTGAACGAGCCGAAAATGAGAAACGGCAAGGCAGTGCTTATTGCGTTTATGTACGCGTTTTTTCAAGCCTTAATGCCGATGATTGGCTGGACGTGCGTAACGCTTGTTGTAGATAAATTTACCGCATTTACTAAATATGTGCCCTATATTGCTTTTGTTTTACTTGCAATAATTGGCGGCAAAATGCTTTACGACGGAATAAAAGAAATACGCTCGGAAAAGAACGCGGCGCAAGAACAATCCACAACCGATATTGTTGACAAACAACAAACAAAAACCGTAAAAAAGTTGACTTTTGCTGCGCTGTTGTTACAAGCGTTGGCAACATCCGTAGACGCGCTGTCCACGGGTTTTTCATTGTCGGAAATTGCAGGAAGCAGTGTTTGGGTGGCACTACTGTGTTCGGGGATAATTGCCGTCGTTACTTTTGCATTGTCGCTCGGTGCAATTTTTTTAGGCAAAAAATTCGGTGATAAACTTGGCAGTAAGGCGGAAATAGTCGGCGGTGCGGTACTTATTGCAATCGGTTTAGAAATACTGATAAGCGGCGTTTTCTTTTAAACAAAAAATATTGTTCCTAAGAACTATTGCAAAAAAATACTAACGCTACTTACATAAACAGACTGCATTTTAACGATATCGAAATTTAAACTGAAAAATTGATACAATGCTTTTAACGGACAATAATTGCACAAAGTCTGTTAAGCATAAATATTATTGTTAAATAGACACACTCGTTTGCCGAAATTGCTATCCTTAAAGTTATATTTAATATTGCATTTTATTTAACAGTCGCTTCGTGATCCACACGGAGCGGCTGTTGCTTGCTTTGTTTGTACAATTTTTTAAATCATATACAAAACACAAGTCCTATCTTTCTCAATTAGCATACGGTTTACTATTCAAAATACGCAACGTTTGACGAAACGTCAAACTAGCGTTAGCGTAAAGGCACAGATGATTGCAAGGCTTGCTTGCGTAAGCAAAGGCAAGCACTGCAAGAGTCCGTGCCTTGCGTTGCGTATTTAATTCCCGCAAAAAAAACAACGGACAACTGTTTTCCAGTTGTCCGATAGAATTAAAAATTTACGGTTGAGTGTTCCTCGTAACAGTCGCTTCGTGATCCACACGGAGCGGCTGTTGCTTGCTTTGTTTGTACAATTTTTTAAATCATATACAAAACACAAGTCCTATCTTTCTCAATTAGCATACGGTTTACTATTCAAAATACGCAACGTTTGACGAAACGTCAAACTAGCGTTAGCGTAAAGGCACAGATGATTGCAAGGCTTGCTTGCGTAAGCAAAGGCAAGCACTGCAAGAGTCCGTGCCTTGCGTTGCGTATTTAATTTCTGCAAAAAAAAACAACGGACAACTGTTTTCCAGTTGTCCGTTAAAATTACTGTTATTGAAGTCCGTACTTCTTCTTGAACTTGTCTACGCGTCCGCCTGCGTCTACCAACTTTTGCTTACCTGTAAAGTAAGGATGGCATTTATTGCAGATTTCCACCTTGATAGTATCGGTATCTTTTGTCGTACCGGTCTTAAAGGTTGCGCCACAAGCACATACAACAGTCGCTTCGTGATAATTCGGATGTATACCTTGTTTCATTTTGCATTACCTCGCCTTTTAAATTTTAGGAGCGGTCTCCTAATCGTGCTATTGTATTATAACTTGCAAGAAACAAAGTGTCAAGCGTTTTTTTTGTTAAGACGGGATATGCCTTACGCTTGGGGATTGACGGGAATAAACACGTTAGCGTTAGCGTTATCGCCGCCCATAACGGTAGGTAACTTGCCGTCCCAAACTTCAAGGTACTCGATGTATCTAAGGTAATCGCTTATTACCTTTATTTCCGCTTCGGTTTTGCCCGTAAAGTCAATGTCGTAAACCGTGCCGTCGTCGGACTCCGTTTCGGTAATGGGAAAGCCTAGCATACGCGCCACTTCAATAGATTTAAGCTTGATAGCGTTTGCTTCCGCTTGCGCTTTGACTCTCACGGCTTCCGCATCGCCTTCTGCCTTGGCAATGTTGGCTTGAGCGGCAAGTTTGGCAACTTCTAGTTCCTTTTCCGCTTCGATAATGGCTTTTTCTTTTTCGTACTTGGCCTTTAACTGTTGCTGTTCTGCTATCATCTTGTCTTCAACGGTTGCTTCAAAAGCATCCGAGAAATCGATATTGGTAATAACAACAGCCACGATATCCACGCAGTAGCCTTCCGTTACGGCATTTTTAATTTCTTCTTCGATTGCAGGACTAACCGTTGCGCGGGTTTCGATTATTGTCATTGCCGATTTTTGCGACAAAACGGTTTTGGCTTTGTCGATTGCAACGTTACTTATAAGCCTGCTCAAATTATCCAACCCGCGATACTTGTTGGCTATTTCTACTGCTCTGTCCGATTGAATTTGATACTGCACTACGACTTCAACATCCATTGCCTGCGCGTCGGACGAGTAGCACATTGTTTCGATTTCTTTTTGTTGGACGGTAGCATCGTAATAATCGTACTGATTGCTAATCCAAAAATCAAAATATGTGCCTGCAGTACGGGTATATTCTGCCTTACCCCACACCTTAACTACGGCAACTTGACCTGGCTGAACAGTGTGTATGCTAAAAGGCACAAACATAAACAGCGCAAAACAAGCCGCCGCTACCGATATGCACGATACAAACAACTTTTTGTTACGGCGTTTTTTGTATTGAAAACGACCGCGCCTGCAATACTGCCCGCTGTAATTAAAACTAAAATAATTGCTATAATTGTTCCTAACATAATAACTCCTTCGCGGAGTGCTGAAAAACACTTCCGCATTTGTATAATATTATTTACAAGACGTAGCGGCTATACGAGTTTTCCGTATTATGTTTAAAAACAAAAAGCCCACCCGGAAAACTCCGTATGAGTCTTATACTTTAATCTCTACCGAACTTACTTTGAGTAAGCTGTGCTGACGGTTTGAGCAGTGTGTACACACCGATTACTCCCTCATATTTACGCAAGCGGTACTTCCGCCTTGCATTATTATTGTAGCAAATTTTTAAATACTTGTCAATAACTGTAAATACGGTTTACTATAAAATCGGTTTTAGGATAGCATAAAGCACAATTTATAATTGTTTGATTAAAAATATAAAATGCCCAAAACGGAACTGTTTTACAAAAAAACACAAACGTGTAAATTGCAACGTTGACTATACCGTAATTAACCGAACAAAATAAAATCGGCGTCCTTACCAACCTCGATTGTTCCTAAACGGTCAAACATTCCTATGCGCTTAGCAGGATTTACCGTCCAAAGTTTGATAGCTTCGGCAAGAGGCAAACCAGTAAAGCTTACTACGTTCGCAAGTCCCGAATAAGCGTCCAACGTACTGCCTGCGCGTATATCCGTGCCTGTAATTTTAGCGTCTCCTTTAATTACCGTAACGTCGTTTACGCCCAACTTATACTTGCCGTCGGGAAGCCCCGTTGCCATTATACTGTCCGTTATCCCTACAACTTTGTCTATTCCTTTGGTTTTAATTAGAAGTCTCAATACATCTTTATCAACGTGCTTGCCGTCGCATATAACTTCGCAATACGCATTGCTTAACATTCCTGCTCCCGCAACGTTAAGGTTGTGCCTGTCAAGCGGAGCCATGGCATTTCCCCAGTGCGTAAACGAAGTTGCTCCCGCTTTCAAAGCCTTTTCTACCGTGTCGCCGTCCGCGCCGCTATGTCCGATAGATACCTTTACGCGCGCTGTTACCGCTTCGGTAATGAACTCTATTGCATTAGGCAACTCGGGCGCGACAGTGATAATTTTTATCAATCCCTGCGCCGCCGATTGGTATTTTAAAAACTTATCGAACGACGGCTTTTGCAAATACCGTACAGGCATTGCACCGCAAAACTTTTCCGACAAAAAAGGTCCTTCCAAATGAATTCCTTTGACTTCGGGATAGTCTTTTGCAAGCTCGGCAATTAACGATAATTGACGGCACATTGTTTCATCAGAATCGGTCATTACAGTAGGGAAAACAGTTCCGACCCCGTGCGAAATGTAAAACTCCATTATCTTTTTCATTCCGTCAATATCCGCCGAATTGAAATCATATCCGTTTGCACCGTGAGTATGCGTGTCTATTAACGCAGGCAAAATGTATTTGCCCGCACAGTCAATTACTTCTGTTTGTTCGTCAGGCACAACGTCTGTTTCGATTGCTATAATCCGTCCGTGATTTGCAACTATATCTGTCTTAATAAGTTTGCCGTCTATTAACGCCTGCCCGTTTTTATAAAGTATCATCTGATTTCTCCTTGCATAAAACAATTGTAACACAACCTACCGATACGGTCAACAATTGCCCGTTGCTTAACAGTCGATTTGTTGCTTTAAGTTATAACATACATATCAACAACGGTTTAAAGAAATCTCGTTCGCAAACGTAAATAATATTTAAAAAAATATTATTTCGCCTGCTTAACATCGGTCTATCACCGCCTTTAATTTACTTGCAAAAATATCTTCGGTTTAATACATCCCGCTGCCGCATTTAAAATATATTGTTTACGACAGCAAAATTCTGTCGTTTTCGTCGCCCAATTCGTGGAATTTGGTAAGAAGATCGCTAACGGTTAATTTTTGTTTTTCTTCGCCTTGCGCGGTAAATATTACTTCGCCCTCGTTCATCATAACAATTTTGTTGCCGTATGTGAGAGCGTCTTTCATATTGTGGGTAATCATAATTGTTGTTTGATTGTTTGCGGCTGTTATTTGCTCGGTTAACGCCAGAACTTTTGCCGCTGTTTTAGGGTCTAATGCGGCAGTGTGTTCGTCTAAAAGCAACAGTTTCGGCTTATTAAGCGTTGCCATAAGTAAAGTCAATGCTTGACGTTGACCGCCCGATAATAATTCTACTTTTGCATTCATACGGGATTCCAATCCCAACTCCAAAGATGCCACAAGTTCGCGATAAGTTGCTTTGTCCTTTTTGTTCACGTTCCAACTTAAAGTACGCCGTTTTCCTCTCATACCGGCAAGAGCAAGGTTTTCTTCTATATTCATAGACGCCGCCGTGCCTATCATCGGATCCTGAAATACGCGTGCGACAACGGTTGCGCGCTTGTGTTCGGGCATTTTAGTTACATCTATGCCGTCAATTATTACCTTACCGCTGTCAATTGCAAACACTCCGGCAATAGCGTTGAGCAATGTGGATTTACCTGCTCCGTTACCGCCTATTACCGTTACAAAGTCGCCTTCGTCAAGAGTCATTGTGATGCCGTTGAGCGCAACTTTCTCGTTAACAGTACCGCGGTGGAAAATCTTTGTAACTTTTTCCATTGATAACATAGGAGTATTTATGTTTGCCGAATGTTTGTTTTCCGTAGACTGTGCGCAAGTTTTTTTAGTTTTGTCCGACATTTGAGTCTCCTCCTTGCGCGGTTTTTTCTTTGCGGCGCGGTCTTTTTCTGTAATACTTATTCTTCCAATAAGGTATTGCCAAAAACAGCGCAACGAGCAATGCGGATAACAGTTTTAGCAAATCCGTATCAAAGCCTAAATTAACGATAAACTGATATACCGTAAAATAAATTATTGCCCCGACCACTACTCCTATGAGCCGTACGGCAAAATTAGATGAAATTCTGCTGACGACGGCAAGCCCGATAATTACCGCGGCAAGCCCCGTAACAATCGCCCCGCGTCCCATATTTATATCCGCAGAACTTAAATACTGACACAATAACGCCCCCGACAATGCCACAACGCCGTTAGAAACCGCAAGTCCCAACACCTTTGCGGCTTTGGTATTTATGCCTTGTGCACGCGCCATTCGTTCGTTGCAACCCGTTGCGCGGATTGCGCTTCCGATTTTTGTTCCGAAAAACCAGTACAGCAAGCCTGTTAAAACGGCGACAATGCCGAGCATTATCAGTATTGTCTGCCACTGATTCATCTGCTGTACCAACAAAAACACTTTGTCGCCGTTTAACGATTCGTGAGCCTTGCCCAAAATTTTGAGATTTACCGACCACAATGCAAGTTGGGTAAGAATCCCCGACAGAATGGGAGGAATTCCCATAAGAGTATGGAACATACCCGTAATCAGTCCGCATACGCACCCTGCCAAAACCGCTATCAGCAAAGCAACAGGCATAGGCACGCCGACATTCATCAACGTAGCGCAAACCACTGCGCCTGTGCATATAGAACCGTCTACCGTAAGATCGGCAAAATCGAGAATTTTGTATGATATGTAAAGACCTATTGCCATTACTCCCCATATCAGTCCCAAAGATATTGCGCCGGGGATTGTCCGTAAAAATAACATTTTATTTTTCCTTTATATTTATAATATTTTATTTTACAAGTTCAACATAATTATCGGGAACCGTAATGCCGTATAATTCACAACGTTCTTTGTCGTATTTATATACAGGCTCTTCGTCATAGGCAATTTTCATCGTGGAAATATCTGCACCGTTAAGCAGTATTTGCGCCGCCATCTTTCCCGTTGCAACGCCCAAATTATAATAACTGATAGAAAGCGTCGCTATGCCGCAGCCCTTGCAAATCCCTTCTTCCCCCGCTATTACGGGAACATTGTACTTTTTGCAGGCAGTGTCTATAGTCGAAGTGTTGTGAGCGACCGTATTGTCAGTAGGCACATAAATTACATCGCTGTTTTGCGCGGCGCTTTCGGCTATAGCGGAAATGTCCGTGGTATCGGTAAAAGTGTAAACCGTACAAGTTTTACCTGCCGCTTCAAGATATTTTTTAATTTCGTTAGCCTGAAAAGACGAATTGGGTTCTGCCGAACAGTACAGCAAACCGACTTTTTGCGCAGACGGCACCAAGTCGACAATCATTTGCGCCTGTCTGTCAAGAGGAGCCAAATCGCTTGTACCGCTGATATTGCCGCCTATAATACCGTTTGTTATATCGTCGCGCCCCAAAGCTACACCGTATTCCGTAATAGACGTTCCGAGAATCGGAATTGTTTTGGTAACGCTGCGTGCCGCGTCTAAAGCGGGGGTAGCATTTGCCAAAATCAAGTCAACTTGCTGCGCATTAAACTTGTTAACTATCGTTGTACAAATACTTGCGTCGTTTTGCGCATTTTGCAAATCGAATTTTACCGTTTTACCCGCCTTATCCATTTCCTCTTGCAACGCGTCCATAAAACCCTGCGTTGCGGCATCCAGAGCATCGTGAGTAACAAGTTGACATATACCTACGGTATAATCTGCCGAGTCGCACGATATAAGCGTTAAAATACAGGTTATCAAAAGAACTGCCGTAATAACGATTGTCAAAAGTTTTTTCATAATTTTTCTCCTTAAATAAAACAAAAAACTCTTCCGATTGTCGAAAGAGTCTTGAGTAATCTAAATGTACAATTTTAAATTAACAACTTTTCTCCGTCAGCAACCGCTACATTACACAATCTGCAAAGTAGTAAAAAAAGCGATATGCAAAGTAAAAGTTGTTGCGTTTTGTCATTTTATTTTTTATCCTGTCAAAAAATATGTTAAAAGCATACCACTTTTTACTGCGGCTTATCAATGTTTTGCAATAAAAAAATTAAAACATAGACTGTAAAGCCGACTTCTATAACCGCAAAGCAAAATATTCGCAAGACTTGTCAATCAAAATAATTTAGTGTATACTTATTTTAATTGCGAGTATTTTTTGTCAAGCAAACTTCATTTTAGGAGGAATATATGGCGGACATAATGATTTCAACCAAAAATCTCTGTAAAACTTACAACGGCAAAACCGTTGTTAACAATGTGAGTATAGAGATTGAACGCGGCGCGATAGTCGGACTTGTAGGTCAAAACGGCGCAGGAAAAACGACTTTGATCCGCTTGCTTACGGGACTTGTTAAGCCCACTTCGGGAACTTTCTCATTGTTACCTAGTCAAGAACGCCGCGATAACGACGTTGCCGCAATCGTTGAAAGACCGTCGATATACACAAATATGTCGGCAATGGACAATTTAACGATACAAAGCAAACTGCTCGGAATAGTAGTTGACAAAGAATACCTTAAATCTACCGTAAGACTTGTAGGACTCGATCCCGAATCCAACAAGAAAGTAAAAAATTATTCTCTCGGAATGAAACAGCGTTTAGCAATAGCAATGACCCTTGTAGGTAAACCGCAATTGCTGTTGCTTGACGAACCTACTAACGGGCTCGATCCGCAAGGCATCTTCGATATGCGCGAGATTTTTGTAAAACTCAACAAAGAACTAGGTACTACTCTGCTCGTATCCAGCCATATATTATCCGAATTGAGCAAATTTGCCACCGAATTTTATATTATGGACAGAGGCTCTGTTTTGACGCGTGTAACCGCCGACGAACTGCAAAATGCCAACGGAAAACGCATTCGCTTTAAAGTGGACAATTTGGAAGCGGCAAAAGAAACCTTGTCTCAATACGGCAAAACGGAAGCCGTTTCCGCTAACGAATTAGAACTTTATTCCGAAACTCCCATAACGCAGGCAATGCTTTCGTTAGCGCAAGCAGGCATAACGGTTACAAACGTTGTACAACTGGGAGACTCTCTCGAAGACTACTACATAAATATAGTACGCGAATCGAGAAACAATAAAGGAGGAACTTCTTTATGATAAATATTTTACGAGTAGAGTTTTTCCGTCTTATCAAAAGTAAACTGTTTTGGATAATGCTGGCAATTTGTTTTGCCGCGCCCATATTGCTTTCGCTGGCACTTGTAGGGCTCGTCAGTCTTATCGATGCGATAGGCGGCACAGATTCCAACAACATATCGTATTTACTGCATACAATAGGCGTAACGCCGTTAACCCTTTCGGAGTTACCAAACGTATCCGGCAATATATTTTTACTGTCGTTAATTTCTTCAAGCGTCATACTAAGCAAGGAATTTACCGACGGAACGATGCGCAACGCAATTCTTGCAAACAAAAGCCGCAAACAACTGTTTTTTGCATACTTGATTGTTGCAATCTTTATAGGTATTGCATATTTGCTTACTTATTTTATTTCTACGCTGATTTTCGTATTGCCCATATTCGGGTTTAACGATTTACCTGCAGGAGATGCGGCTACAGGCTTTTTATGCAGTTTAGCATTGGGAATATGCGCGGTTGTGTTTGTACAAACTTGCGTAATAATGTTTTTATTCTCTGTGCGCAAACAATGGGCTACGGTTTTGTTCCCCATATTGATTACGCGGTTTGTTCCTGCTCTATTCAGTATAATAGTAAGTATTATTACTGTCGGCGAAGCGTTTCAGGGCAATACGCTGTCGGAAGCGTTTATCAGTTGGATGCCGTTTGTCAATGCAAGTTTATTCAATGCGGCGGCAGTAAACGGCGCGCTTGTCGGCAAAATATTGTTGTATTACGCGATATTCTCGGGCGTGTTTATCGTAAGCGGTTACTTTACGTTTGAAAAAGCCGATTTGAAGTAATTACAAAAAAGAACAAAAGGACAACTGTCAGAAAATAGTTGTCCTTTTTTATTGAACTGTAGTTTATATGATATTTAATCAATTGAAAACCGTTTGTCTGTTTGCGCTTTAATTGCATTATAACGTCTTTTTGTTTCCGCTTTATCGCCTGTCGTTGTGATATAACATTTAATCAAAGGCTCTGTTCCGCTTGGGCGTATAATAAGTTGACTGCCGTCTTCGCTGTTAAACTGCATAACGTTCGATTTTGGCAAATCTAACTTTGTTTGGGTTAAATAATCGACAGTATTGATTACACTGCTGTCGCCGAGAGTTAAAAACGGATGCGTACGGAGTTCTGTAAGCAATTTGTTTTTGATTTCGAAACCTTTCATCCCTTCAAAACGGTAACTGATTGTTTTAAGGCAGTAATTGCCGAATTGCGCATAGAGTTCTTGAATATGCTCGTAAAGAGTTTTGCCCTGTTTTTTACACATTGCGGCGCACTCTGCAACCAACATTGCCGCGACTATTCCGTCCTTATCCCGCACATACGTTCCTTTTAAATATCCGCAACTTTCTTCAAAACCGAATACATATCTCTTTTCCTGTCCTTTTTTCTGTAATTTGTTTATCACGTCGCCGATATATTTAAATCCCGTCAGTACATTTGTAACCGTTGCGCCGTACTTATGCGCAACAACGTCTGCCATTTTAGAAGTAACAATCGTTTTAACGACAACGGGATTGTCGGGAAGTTTATTCGTTTCTTTAAGTTTAGACAAAATGTAATCTAACAAAAGTACTCCCACTTCGTTGCCGTTAAGTTGAACAAAACCGTTGCCCGTATTGACTACGACGCCTAATCTGTCGCTATCGGGGTCTGTAGCAAGAACAATATCGGCATTTTTTTTCTGTGCCAGTTGTACTGCCAATGTTAACGCTTCGGCTTTCTCCGGATTAGGATACGGACAGGTTGCAAAATGTCCGTCAGGCACAGACTGTTCGGGCACAATGTGCAATTCCGTTAGTCCTGCTTTTTTCAGCACTTCGGGGACAATTCGGTGTCCTACTCCGTTTAACGGTGTATACACCGCGCAAAGACCGTCGGCACTACCCAAACTTTCGTTTAAAACACTTGCAATATATGCCTGCTCTGCCTGTTCGTCGCAATATATGATTTTATCGTTTAAATAAAGATCAAACTCCGGTAACGGACATTTAAAAAGTTCTACCGCGTTAATATAAGACGTAACTTCCATCGCCGCGGAATCTGTCAATTGACAGCCGTTACTGTCATACGCTTTGTAACCGTTATACTCCGACGGATTATGACTTGCAGTAATATTTACGCCCATATCGCAACGGAGATGCCTTACCATAAAAGACAGAAACGGCGTCGGCATACACTCCTTTGTCAAGTAGACGGTTATATTGTTTGACGCCAGTGTCGCGGCAACGATTTTTCCAAACGCTTCGCTGTTCAAGCGTGAATCGTATGTAACGGCACAAGTATTAAAAGAATGACTTTGCATATACTTTGCCAAACCCTCGGTTGCTCTGTAAACCGTGTAAACGTTCATTCTGTCCGTGCCAGCACTCATTATGCCGCGAAGTCCGCCCGTGCCGAACTCTAAATTTTTAGAAAAAGCGTTGCAGATTTCTTCTTCGTCCATTTCTGCCAAACTTTTCAATACCGCCGAATCTGTTACTTTTTCCTGCCAGACTTTGTATTCCTTAGTGTAATCTTTCATTTAACGCCCCATTATTTTATTACTACTTCGCTCTCCGTTCCGTCAATTTCCGCCGACAAAAAGGCTTTGAGCCCTGCCGTCATTATGTCAATATCTTTTGCGCCGCAAGTTTCGCACGCAGAGTGCATTGCGAGTTCTGCTATTCCTATATCGCAGGTTTTCATTCCCAACTGTCGGGAAGTTGCCAACCCCAAGGTACTTCCGCATCTTACGTCGCTACGGTTATAGTAGTCTTGATATAATATGCCGAAATTTGACAAAAGTTTTTTGAAAATTGCAGAACTCAATCCGTCTGTCGCATAATTGACGTGGTGTTTTATTACAATGCCGCAATTGAGCAGAGTTTTATTAATTATATCTGCTTTTTCTAAATGCGACGGATGAGCGGCATGACCGTTATCCACCGATAACACCATTCCGTTTTCTTTTGCGTTGATAATATCTATTTCCGTCATATTTAACGCCTGAGCGATAGATTCGATAACCTGTTCTATAAATGACGGCGCTCCCTGACGCGTGCCGCTACCGATTTCTTCGTTATCCAAACACGCCGCAACGGATATACATTTTTCTTTGCTTTCGGCAAGTGCGCGAACACTCGAATAAACGCTTGTAAGATTGTCCAATCTTGCCGAACTGAGGAATTCTCCGTTTGCACCGCTGTAAAACGCTTCCGTGGCGGGAACGACATACAAATCGGCGTCCAATACATTTCCGTCCGACAGAGTTTTGTACAGCTCCGTATCTGTCTGCGCAAATAACGGAAGCATATCGCGCTGAATGTTCAAAGACAACGAGTCGTTAGCCGACGGATTGTGATGAATTGCTAAACTGGGTATAACTACATTGTACTTGCTTGTTACAAGACGCTGTTCTACGCCGTTTGCCGTTTGAACGACGACTCTGCCGGCAATTTTAAGCGGTCTGTCCAAATAAGTATACAGCAAGCCGCCGCCGTAAGTTTCGGTGTTTAAACGTATAATATCTCCGCTTACGAGTTTGTCTCCCTTAATCTTTAAAGAAGGACTGTCCGTATGACTTTCGCAAATGTTAAACGAATGCTTTTTGCCTATTTTAAACGCTATTACCGAACTGCCGTTGCGTGAAACAAAGTATTTGCCGCCCGTTTCAAGTTTCCAGAACTCTCCCATAACAAGCTTTTTAAAGCCTTGTTTTAACAAATATTTACACACATTATCAGTTGTGTGATACGCTGTATAGCTTGTATTAAGAAAATTTAACAGTTCCATTTTTTTACCTCTGTATTATTTTAGCGCCCATATAAAATAACGGATAGATACGCTATAATAATTACTAAAAAATGATAGCACAAATCATTTGCGCCGTCAAACGTAGAAGTAAAAAAAGAGATAAAAAAACAATAGAAAATTTGTTATTTTTCTACGATTTCCACTTTCAGTTTTACAGGCAGTTCACTCATGGGTTTGTTGGAGAGTTCCTCGCTTGTTCCTTGCTTTTGTCTGAACAATTCGTGAATGTCGAGAATGTCGAAATTGTACTCGATTTGTTTGTTAATAAGCGTTTCGGCAATGGTTGTCGCGTAATTTGTTATGTCGTCTATCGTCTCTTTGGGAATTTCCGTTTTATCCTTTGAGACGAATATTCCTTCAACGTCCGCGCTGTCTGTACGGGCAAGTTTCGCATACAGTTTAATATTTATTTCCACCTGATTTCCGTTTATTTTCTTGTCTACTTTTTTACTGTTGACGTTTAAAGTAAGCAACTTGCCAGAAGCGTCGGAAGAGAACGTGTCTCCCAAAACCTTGTCGTCAAACAAAGCGTATGCTTTGGTTTCTTCCTTATCCATCGAATATAAATACCGGTTGCTTTTAAAAACTACCGTTTCGTCCAAAACGAAATATCCCTGATCTTTATCGGGATTGTTAGAATCGGTATTTTGCGACGACACAAAACTTACTTTATTTAAAAAGCCCGTTTTAAACAACTCTCTTTGACTCAAAGTATAATCTAACAAGTTATTTGTTACTATTGCGACTTTTTCAGATTGGTCCTGTATAAGCGCAGTCAATGCCAACGAAACGCTTTGCGAAAGCGCAGAACCTTTGTTCATAATATCTTCTGCCGAACCTTGCGAACAGCAAATAGCCGAACTTTCTTTAAAACTATCCGACCTGATAAAGTACTCGATAACGTCGCTAAAATCTACATTCTCGTACAAATCCTGTCCCAACACTATCAGCAAACACCTTCCGAGAGACGCTTCTTTTCCCGTCAATTCCGCTATGCGGTTTAGCGCCTGTCCTACACTGTCGCCTACTGCGGTAACGGTTTTGCTGTATGTTCCTATTTGTTCCGATCCGTTTCCGGGACTTACGACTTCCGCCGTTATTTTAACTCCGTTTTCCGCCTTGTCCACGCCCAAACCTATAATAATCGCACGGTCTAAAATTTCGCTTCCGACAAAACTCGACGCAACCAAAACGACAAAAAGAATTATTACGACAAACACTGCTATACGCTTTATATTACTCATACGCTTTTCTCCAATTTACTGTTTGCAAGTTTTGTAAGAAACGGCATTGATATAGGAAGTAAATATTGAACGATGCAAAACGGTATCATACCCCACGCCACGACCGTTGACAAAAGCATATCGGTAGATACGAACATAGGCAACATAAGTGTTAGTGTAATAAAAATTACGGCGTAAACGTTTAACTTTGCAGATTTGAACTCAAACAGTTTTTCTAAACATTTATACGCGCAGTAAATAAATACCATTATTTTTAAAAACACCGATATTAACCATACGGATAACGTAATCCAGTCCCATCTGCCGTTTGAAGAATTAGACACAAAGTATACTCCGATTTTGCTTAAAGCCAATTCGATATCTTGCGAAAGACTGCCGTATAAAGATACGAAAATTGCGTTCATTGCAATCGTCATCACTGCGCCTACTGCAAACGCAGATAAAATAGGCAGGAACACTCTGTTGTTTTTGACTTTTATACTGTCAAACACAAAATATATAAACAAGTAATCGGAAAACCAAAAACTGCGCTTAAAGAACGTTCCTACAATTTTACCGAAACCTGCTTCTCCGATAGGCAGTAACGAAGTAAATTCCACTTGCGTAACGGGCGATAATATCAATACCAGTACTGCCAAAAAAATTATACCGAACAGCAGTTGACTAGTACGCGCAATCGAATTAAATCCCAACTGCACCGCCAAAAAACCGATCGCGGCAATAGGTAAAGCATAAACTATCCAATTCGTGCTGACGTCGAATGTAACCGCAAATAGTTTATAGCACGAAGCAAGCAGTATATTTGTGCGTATTATAAAAATCACAAAAAACAGCACCATTATTATTTTGCTTACAACTTTACTTACGGTTTTGTCAAGGATAGTCGACAAATCGAGTTGTTTTTTTTGATTGAGTTGAATTGCCCACAACAAAAACGTTAGACATACTGCGTCAAACACAAATCCGAACAAAAGAGTTAACCAACTGTCATGCCCGACGTCTTTTGCCAAAATACTCGGCAAGTTGAGAAACTTTCCGCCGGCAATAGCTAACAAATACATAAGGGCAAGTTGGTTAATACCGACTTTATTTTTTTCCATTAGCCCCTCCTGGTTTTGTTTTCGTTAGGTATAGACTCGGGACGTTTATCCATATCGGGCACGGGCTTTTGTCCTATAGCGTCTTGTCTGTCGTTAGGTATATTAGGTGCAAATGGCGCCAAAAACGGGGTTTTGTTGTTTTGTAACGAAGCAAGGTACAACAACGTTACGATTGTTGCAAGCGTTACTCCCAAAAGACCCATAACTCCGCCTAAAAAAGTTACGATTAACCGCATAAGCGACATTACGAGAGTATTGTCGGGCAAAGTAAACAAACCGATACCCGAAAGCGCGCCTATCATAACGGCAGGAGCGCCCAATAGCCCCGCTTTTACTGCGGCGTCTCCCAGTACTATTGCGCCGACAAGCGACAAAGAGATACCTACTGCCGACGGCATACGCAAATTTGCTTCGCGTAAAATATCAAAAATAATCAATACTAACAGCATCTCGGCAAGAGGAGAAAACGGTATTGCCTCAGACGCGTTCATTATCGTAATTAAAAATTTGAGCGGAATTATCTGATAATTGTACACCTGTAAGCAAACATACAGCGACGGCAGTAAAACGGACGCTAATACACTTACAAAACGCAGTATACGTCCGAATACGGTAATAGAAGAATTTTCGTAATAGTCTCCCGGACTCTGCATATCCTCCACGAACAGATACGGTAAAGTCAACACCATAGGAGAACCGTCCACAACTATCGCAACTCGCCCCTCTATCATTTTTGCAACGGCAATGTCTGGTTTTTCGGTTATACCTACGCGTCTAAACAAAATCGTTTTGTTTGTATCCAAATAACGCGCAAGATAACTGCTATCCAAAATAGCGTCGGTATCTATTGCCTGCAGTTGCTGTGTTATTTTTTCCACTATTGTTTGATCGGCAATTCCGTCTATATAGCAAATAGACACTGCGGTATTAGTGTACTTACCGACGTTTATATTAATTGCTTTGAAACTTGTCGTTTTTAACCGTTTGCGCAGTAAGGTAATGTTGACTTTTAAATCTTCCACAAAACCTTCGCGCGGACCGCGCAATACCATAGACGTAGGCGGTTCTGCCACTGCTCTGCCTACCGTCGTACGCGTATCAATTGACAAGCAGTTGCCCTTACTGTCCCAAACAAGCGTATAGCCGTTAACAAAATCTTCGATAGCAGATTGTAAATTGACGGTTTTGCTAACCACGGCGCCCGCCATAAGCGTTGTTTTTACCGCGCTTATATCCGTTGCTCCTTCGGCATACACTAACGGCTGCAAAACGTAACTGCTTACCTTTTTGTCATCGCACATAGTATCCAGACAAACAACGGTCAGTTCGATTCCGCACGAAACTTCCCTGATACGTACGTCGTCGTCTCCCGAATATATTGCGAGAAATTTTTGTAAATTGTTTTCTTTCATATCCTAAATTTTTGCGTAAAACAAGTTGATTTATACATACAATTCTTTAAAATATATTTTTTCTTTCAACTTACAAATATCAACTTTACGGTTGAACTGTTTTGCAATTAAAATCAACGACAATCAAAAACGCAAACCGAAATCTTAGTTGATAAACAATGGTTTTAACTGCAATTAAAAAATGATTCGATCGCACGAAAATTTGTTCTTTTTACAACGTTTAAAATTAAACCTTGCCCGATTGCTAAACATTTTTATCGGCTGATGTTTTTTGCGTGTTTCAGTAAACTGAATAATATAAAAATCACGCATAATTTATTTAATTTCAATTTTCTTGATAGCAACAAATTCCTTGATTCAAAACGGCATTGTAAGTTAAATGGTTGTAATTGAATTTGCTATAAAACTACAAAAACGCAACGGTTTTCCGTTGCGTTTTGAAAAATATATTCTTATAAAATTTTTACGGTTATTTATCAATCATTACGCCAAACAACCTGTCTAACGGTACTTCTCCTAGTTCTCCGCGGGAATCCGCACTGTTTGCGCGGTTGTCTCCCATAACGTACATATTGCCTTCGGTAACGGTTAACGGATTGTCTTTGGTGTGTGCTTTTAGATTACCGAGTTTACTGCTTGCAATATCGCCGGAGTTAATAATCAAAAAAAAGTTTTCTTCTAACAATACTCCTTTTTTAGTGTAGTAATTTTCGGTAAGCTGTTCGCCTGTCGGAGTTTCTATAAACACTTTATACAGATTGTTTTGGACTTCTTCTACCCAAATTTTATCTCCGCCCAAAGCCACGACACGCTTAATTAACATTGCGTATTTGCCGTCTTTACCGCGGTTCTTTTTGCTTGCAAAAAGCGCCTTAAACTTACTGTCAATGTTTCTTTTGTAAAATACCACAACGTCGCCGCGCTCAGGCTGAACAGTCTTGTTGACAAAAATCATATTGCCGTCGTAAAAAGTCGGCAGCATAGAATCGCCTTCTATACCCACGCTTGTTATGACGAAAAGCTTCAATACAAGCGTAAGCAACAGTATAACAACGGCTATAATCAAAAAAATATTGATTATCAATTCTTTTTTAGTCTTTTTCTTCTTTGTAATATCGTCAACTATTACCGAAACTTGCTCGGCAACGTCTTGTTGTACGTTATCTTGGTTTTCCACTTTCTATAACCGCCTTGTGAAATTTATCGCTGTTAAGCATCACTATGCGACCGCATTTGATACACTTCAATTTGTAATCTGCACCTACGCGCGTAATCTCCCACTCGTAAGAGCCGCACGCGTGAGGTTTTCTCGTTTTTACAGTTTGTCCAACAGAATAGGAAATCATACTAAAAACATATTATTGATTATTATTTCTTCATCGGCAGAAATAACTATCAAATCCAGTATTTCTTCTTCCGATATTTGCTTGTCGTCGTCTACTCTACGGAAATTGTCCTTGTCTACAGTTACGCGTTGCCATTTACCGTCGCCCATAAGATCTACGATTTGATGGTACTTAAGGTCTTTTCCGCCGAAATCGCAAATTCCGTAAACTTCCATTTTTTGACGGACATTACTGCAAATATCAAAACCGAGAGTAAACGCACCGTTGCTACTAAGACTGCTGTCGGCTATTGCAAATGTGGCGAATTTTTTGCCTTGCGCCCCAACTATTTCCAAATATCCTTCGGTAAGCTGCTGTTCTAACGGCACATTCAGCCATCTGTCGGATATATCCAAACGTATCAATTTTTGCTCGCCGTTACCGCTAAATATATTTTTGTTTACTATCTTCGGACGTGCGACCGTAACCGAGTCTTTAAATAGCAATGTGGAAATCGCAACTTCTCTGTCAAACAAAGCGTATGCGACAATTTCGTTTTGCTTTTCGTACAAATCCGGTTTTGCAACGTAATATGAGCCGTCTTTAACCAGCTTGGCTTTACGCCAATACCTTGCACGATTGCGCGGATTGGTGCAATAATATACCGAAGTCTTGTTGATAGAACTCGACGTTTGCACTTTTAAACAATAGTCGCCGTTAGAATCCGTAAAAGAATTCAACTGCGAAACAACCGGCACTTGCGCGCCTTTAAGCCACTTGACCAAACTTTCAAAATACCTGTCGGAAAAATAATCCAAGGCATTTGGCAATATCAGATATCTACAATGATGGTTTAAACGGCTTGCCATTTTATTGGCGGTATTTAAATCGACATAATGACTGTTTGCAGAATTGACTATGTACAACGGCACATTTATTTGTATAGCATAAGTCTGCGGTGCAAGTCCCAAAGTCCACGCCTGACGCTGTCTGTCGTATTCTAAATGACGGTTTAAGCTCTCGGCATCGCCGTCGTTTACTTCTTCGCTCGGTTCAGGAAACTGTCTTGTAATATTTCCGAACAAAACAGCCCCGTTGGTAAGCCGCTTGTCTACGCCCAACGTCATAACACCTACATATACGCCCTTGCCTACGGTAACCAGCGAAACGCTTTTAACTTTTTCTTCTTTAGTAAGATAAGTTATAGCGCGCCGACAGTTTAAAGCGTATTCAAACAATTTGGTATCGCGTGCAGTTTCTCCCACATAAAACAAATCTTCCGCAACGTCGGCATTACAAAACTCAGTTTGAGGCGCATATATCGTATGCAACCCCTTGTCTGTTCTGCCTGCAAAGTCTATCGACATTGTTACGAAACCGTGCTTTGCAAGTTCTTCCGCGTCTCTTATATTTATAGGATGCTTATAGTTTTCGACAAGTAAAACCGCCGGCTTTACCGACTTAGTATTCTTGTAACAAACCGTCGCAAAAACACGGGTCTTTGCTCCGTCTTCAAACGTTCTGCCCGTAAAATACAATTGTTTTGTAACAAGCCCGTCGTGTTCGACCGTCTTGAATACGTTTACTTCCAGTTGTTCTGCCGTCGGGTCATAGTTTTCCCACAGCATTTCCGCCGTTAATATATCCATACTTTGCCTTTTATTTAACGCTGTTTGTCTTATTTTATCACAATAATTATATTTGTCAAATGCCGCCAATTATTTGTGATAGGGAACGTTGTTTTCTATACAGCACGCGCGATACAGCTGTTCGCACAATACTACCCTGAACAACTGATGCGGCAACGTTATCTTTCCGAACGACAGCCTCAAGTCTGCTCTGTCTTTCACTTCCTGCGACAATCCGTAACTGCCGCCTATAACAAAAGTGATTGTAGAATGGGTTTGTTTTATCGAAGATATTTTCATAGACAAGTCTACGCTTGACAATTCCTGTCCTTTTATGTCGGTTACAGCAACAAATCCCTCTAGCTTTGACAATATGCTCTGTCCTTCGGTTTTGATAATTTTGTTTCTCTCTTTTGCGCTAGGCTCGCCGTTGAAAAAGCACTCTGACGCTTCTACTATTTCTATTGCGGCAAAACGCGAAATACGCTTTACATACTCGGCTACCGCTTCTTTGTAAAATCCGTCTTTTATCTTACCTACAGCCACAATTTTAATTTTCATTACCCCACCAACAATGACACAACCCACAATATGGCGCAAATGCCTATTGATACGCCCAAGCATACCTTCGACGCCGTTGTGCCGACAGTCTGTTCTTCGTCAACAATCCATTTGCTTTTTGTCGTAAACAAATATCCGACAACGCAACCGGCAAAACCTACAAGTCCTACAAAAAACAGCCATATTGCATTTGCTTCAAAAAACGCGTCTCCTCCAACGGCAGACAAAATAACTGCCGTCAAATTGTTTACCAAATGAATTATTACGCTCGTCCATATACTTCCGCTGCGGAATACCACCAATGCCATAAACGCGCCCAAAACAAACTGATGCACGGTTTGCGCCGGATTCATATGGAAAAGCGCAAACAGCGCGCCTACTGTTGCTAAAGAGGCGAGTTTGTTTTTGTTTCCTACAACGGATTGAGCAATTGTTCCGCGGAAAATCATTTCTTCCGTAAACGCCGGCAATACGCACGCTATTATAATCATCGAAACAATATCCATATCGATATCTACCGACGGCTTTTTAAATCCGAGTTTTTCGATACCTTCCATTATCCAGTTGTTTAGCGGTACCATCATCGTAATCAAAAACAATGTTGCAAGCACGCCCCAACCGATATGCGCAATAGGCGGTTTAACTCCCATCGTCGTTGCCTTGACAACGTTGGTTTTAGTAATAGCCGCATAAATAAATGCCGACGCGCCTATTGAAATACCCGACACTGCCATTAAAACGATATTTCCGATATCGTATCCTCTCAACGTCTTTATATCTATATTGTTTGCGGCAAAATCTTTAAAGGAAATTCCGTTTACTTTACAAAGAACAAGTTGCAAGACGGTAGAACCTATCAATGCGACGAATAAATATATCAGAACTACCAACGCAAGACTAAAGCCCAAATCGTTTTTATTATAGCGTGGTCTTAACATACCGTCCTCCTGTTTTTGTATTGGTCGGCAACGTAAATGTTTACGTCCTTGCCTTCGGTTATACCGTGTTTGTTTAAAACTTTAAGCGCTGTCGAAAATGCTATTTCCTTAGAATTGTTTTGCTCGGATAAATGCGCCAATATTATATTCTTTAATTTGCCGTCTACTATTTTATCCAGCAACTCTGCCGTTTGCTCATTTGAAAGATGCCCGTAATCGGACAAAATACGTTGTTTTAAGGAATAACGGTACGGTCCGTTTTTTAACATATTTAAGTCGTGATTGCTTTCGATTAGTATTGTTTGACACGGCAGAAGAAACTCTATCAGCTTATCTTCAACCGTTCCCGTATCGGTAACGCAAGCCACGTTTGTATGCCCGTCAGAAAAGCGGTATCCCAAACACTCTTGCGCGTCGTGAAAACAAGTATACGTTTGAATTGCCAAATCGCCTATAACAAAATCCCCGTCAACCTCGGTAATGTCGCTGCAATACGTCCGCTGACAAATGTAGTCGGAGATATTTTTAGGAGAATACACGGCGGTAGGACAGCCTTTGGTCCACATCGGCAACGCGCCGATATGGTCGGTATGTTCGTGAGTTATAATTATCGCGTCAATATCCTTTTGGGTTAAACCGAGATATGTCAACTCGGACATAGTTTGTTTAAATGCAAAACCGATATCCAACAACACATTTGTTTTATCCGTTTGGATAAGCGTACAGTTTCCTTTACTTCCCGAAAACAACGGGGTTATTTTTATCATATAGTTGTCCTATTTTCTAGTCTATAATTGTTTTAACAGCTCTTCGCGCGTATGTTTAAATTCGTCGCTGTCTTTATTTTCAATTGCGTTTGCCTGTACTATTTTTTGCTGAATGTCTTTTGTCAACTTGTAGCGGGAGGCTATTATAATGCCTATTACCATAATAACAATAGGTAACAATGTAAACGTAAGCCTTATTGCTAACTGAGCCGATTCCGTCTGTTGTACGGGTAACAACTGAACGGTATCGTTACCGTACGTTATCTTGCACAAAATATCTTTAAAAGTAACCGTTGATAAATTCGGCATGTCGCCGTATTGTCGAACAAAGTCGGCTTTTTGCATATATTCGGTCTGCACATATCCTGCAAGCCCTATTACAAGAGGCGGAATAGCCAACCCTATTGCCTGCGCTGTTGTGTTTAAAAAGTTTGTCAATCCCGAAAATGCGCCTTCGGTACGTTCGCCGAAATACAATTCTCCCACGTCGCATACGTCGCCGAAACTGCTGTGCGGAACAAAAACAGTACCGCCTATGCCGAAACCGGTAAACAAACCGAACACAATAATCAGCCAGTTTGGCGCGCCTTTTACGGTTTTAATTGCTTTATCTGCCGAAACCGCAATTTCACTCTCGGCAGGTAAAGCCAGCATACACGCAACTATACCTATCCAAATAAGCGCGCCCGTAATGTAGGCAAACCGTTTGGATTTTAATTTTATCAGTTTTAAATAAAACGGCAACGCAAAAATTTGCGTAACAAACATCATTGCCGCAGCAACCGTTGCTATAGGAAAACGGTTGCCGCCGTTTACGGTAATTTCACTGTAACTCAGCCGTCTTACATAAAAGTCGCAAAACGTGAAAAAGAAACTTGACATTACCGCCATTGCCATCGAAGTACACATTTGCATACCGAGATACTGTCGGTAAGTTTTTAACTTTAACGGACGGACAAATTCTTTTATACTTAACTTTGTTTTTACCGACGGCGTAACGATTTTCTCGCGCGAAAACAGCGCGGTAATAAGTACGGACACCGTAAATATTGCGCCGAAAATACTTGCCATAATTATATAGCATATACCGTTGTCGCCTTTTGTCGGGTCGGCAATCAGCCCCGGCACCGCAACGCATACTATACTTGAACCTATACTGAAAGCAAGCCGTACTGCATTTACGTTATTGCGTTCGTTAAAATCGTCCGTCATTTCGCTTGCGTGCGAATAGTAGGGTATAAGCACAAAACTCTGCGCCGTTGCGTACAGCATATACACTATTACAACAAAGACGCATTTTAACGGTATGCTTTGCGTGATTAAATTCCACGGAAAAAACAACAAAATAAGTCCGACAAGCACCATAGGCGCGGCAATAAGCATATAGTAACGGCGTTTACCGTATTTTCCCGGTTGTTTGCCGTCGGTAATCTTGCCTATAAACGGATCTATAATTCCGTCCCATATCTTTGTAAGCAGCAGCATCCACGTCAAGTGTATCATAGGTATACCTACGACCAACGTTAAAAACGGCGTGAATAAAAAGTTTATTATATTAAAACTTCCGCCGCCGAAAATGTCCCCGCACGCAAAAGCAATTTTATTACCGAGTTTAACTCTGTCGGGGTTTAAATCTTTTTTAGCAACCTTTTTCATCAGACCTCCGAAAGTTTTTTGTAATAAAAAATTTCTTTTGTATGTCCGTAGTCTATTTCTCCGAATTTTTTATACGAAAGTCTTTCGTAAAATTTGGGCGCTTGAAAATCGTATGTACTTAAGCGGGCAATTTTACAGCCCGTTTCAACCGCACGTTTTTCCGTTTCGCCCACTAACGCGCTCGCAATGCCCTTGCCGCGGTACTCCTTACGCGTCCACACGGTGTCGATATACAAGATATCCCACATAACGGCATACGCTAAAACGCCGCCGATTATTTTGCCGTCCTGTTTTGCGCAGACGTTTACGGGAACAAACGCTTCTTTTAACGTAAAAGGTTTAACCTTTTGTATCTCTTCAAGCAAATTACCGTCAATTTCTTGCGCCTCGTCCTCTGTAGGCGCGGTAATTATAAAATTTAAATTGCTGTCCATAAATTTAATTATACTAAACGTTAAACCTAAACAACACTACGTCGCCGTCTTTTATAACGTAATCCTTGCCTTCGCTGCGCACTTTACCGCGCTCTTTGGCTTGATTGTATCCGCCCATATCCAGCATTACGTCATACGGTACTATTTCCGCGCGGATAAAACCTTTTTCAAAATCACTGTGTATTTTGCCTGCGGCTTGCGGCGCTTTCGTGCCTTCGGTAACCGTCCACGCGCGCGTTTCCTTTTCTCCTGCGGTAAGGTAACTTACCAAATGAAGAAGTTTATAACACTTTTTTACAAGACGGTTAAGTCCGCTCTCCTCTATGCCGTAACTTTCTAAAAACATTGCTTTCTCGTCTGCGGGCAAACGCGACAGTTCTTCTTCTACCTTAGCGCAGATAACAAGTGTTTCGGCATTTTCTTTAGCGGCATAATCTATAACTTTTTTGACGAGTTCGTTTTCGGTTTTACCCAAATCGTCCTCCGCAATATTTGCGGCATAAATCACAGGTTTAGAGGTAAGCAAGAACATTTCGTCTACCATTGCCTGCTCGTCCTCGTCAAATTCCATTGTACGGACAGGATTTTCGCTTTCCAGCCAAGCTAGAATACGCTTTAACAATTCCGCTTCGGTCTTGTATTTTTTGTCGCCCGTTTTTTGCATATTTATTGCTTTACTAAGGCGCGCGTTTACCGTTTCGATATCTGCCAAAACTAATTCGAGATTGATTGTCGTCATATCCGATACGGGGTCGATACTGTCCGAAACGTGAGTTACGTTAGAATCGACAAAACAGCGCACAACGTGGACGATAGCGTCAACTTCGCGTATGTGAGACAAAAACTTGTTGCCTAAACCTTCCCCGCGCGAGGCGCCTTTTACAAGCCCTGCTATGTCTACGAATTTAAGATATGTCGGCGTGATTTTTTTGCTGTCGTACAGCGCGGCAAGTTTGTCTAGACGTTCGTCAGGTACAGCCACTACTCCGACATTGGGCTCAATTGTGCAAAACGGATAATTGGCGATTTCCGCCCCCGCTTGCGTTATTGCGTTAAACAGAGTGCTTTTGCCTACGTTGGGCAATCCGACAACTCCAAGTTTCATATTCGTTCCCCCTAACCGTTCCGTTCGGCTTGTTGAAACATTATACAAGTCTAAAATACGTTGTTTTGGCGTACACTTGTATAGTAATAGCCGACAAACGGTAATAATAGATAATTATACTATATTATCAAACGATTGTAAAGAAAAACGGTTTTTATTTGAATACCGCAATGCGATAATATAATTTAGCGCTGCAAATATTTACAAAAACGTTAAAACAAATTGAACGAAGAAAAAGCCTACTTACATAGTAACGTTTTCAAACTAAAAGGTTCTCTGTGTATTACGACGTTGTGTATCTCAAACGAAAATACGGCATCGATAAAAATTCACTAATAACGCTTGAACGACTTTTCTTGCATATACGGCAAGCAAAACAAAAAATTAACCGACTTTAACAGGTAACAATTATGACTGTACTGCAAAGCATTTTTTTAGGATTATTACAAGGGTTTACCGAATTTCTGCCTGTATCCAGTAGCGGACACCTTTTGCTTGCGGAAAAACTGTTCGATATACAAGGCGGATTGTTTTTTGACGTTATGCTGCATATCGGCACGTTGTTTGCCGTTATAATCTCGATGCGACACACGCTGTGGCAGACAATACGCCACCCCGTAAAAGACAGACGCTTTGTTTACTTGGTAGTTGCAAGTATTCCCACATTTGTAATTGCCCTGCTTGTTAAACTGTTTGTGCCGGAGAAGTTTTTGCAATACACATTGCCTTTCGGCTTTGCGCTCACAATCGTACTGATTGTCTTGTCCGACAGGCTTTCCCGTCCGCGTCTGCGTATGGACGAATCGGGTTGGCTCCCCGTAATTATAACGGGCGTTACGCAAGGCATAGCCGTCTTCCCCGGATTGTCGCGCAGCGGCAGTACAATTTCCACAATGAAACTGTTCGGCATAAACGCAAGCGACGCGGCAGAATTTTCCTTTTTGCTATCCGTTCCCGTTATTGTGGCAAGCGCGGTTGTAGAAGGTTACGAGGCGCTTACTACCGCTATCACTACGCCTTGGTACTGCATTGTGATAGGTATAGTCGCGGCGTTTTTGTCGGGGCTTGTATCCGTCTATATGGTAATGCGCGCCGTAAAAACTAAAAGTTGGATTTGGTTTGCGCTCTACCTTATTATTCCGCTTATCGTATCGTTGATTATACTGTAACGCCCCGACGCATAACTTATACCTTATTTAAGTAACGCCTTTTAACTGTTGCTGTGTTTAAGTCGTTTTACAACGCACTGGCGTAATTTCAAAATAGATTTTTTCTTTGCTTATAACTTTATTAACAGACTATGTTGACCGTCTAGCAAAATTTGTCGCTTACATAGCGGCTTGACTGTTTTTGCTCAGAAACAGACAAAAACAACCGCTTGAATCGAGCGTTTCTTAATTCAAGCGGTTGGTTTTATTTTTTAATGTTATTTAAAACAAAATCGGTTAAGTTGCTACTTACTAACAAACCGCATTTTCTCTGTAAAGCATTTGCCACACTTGACTTGTTATTGCCGTTATATGAAAAAGACGTTGAACTTTGTTTTTTCAACGTCTTTTTGTAAAGTATTATTAAAATTGTTATACGCTTACGCTGTATTTGATTGATATTTGTGTAAGTAAAAATACGCTTACAAACATAACAATACGGCAAAACGCAACCGAATATATTTTGCTACGTTTTACTATATATCCGACAATCCCAACAAATAATCGGCAGAAACATCGAAGTATTTTGCAATAATTACTATCGCTTCCGCCGTTGGCTGTACTTTTCCGTTACAATAATCGCTCAAAACGCTTTTACTTATTCCGCTATCTTTCGCTAACTGATATTTAGAAATGCCGTTTTCTTGTAATAGCCTATTGAGCCTTATACTAAATTTATTCATAACCTAAATTTCCGATAAGCCCAATAAGTAATCGGCAGAAACTCCCATAACGCGGCACAAATTATACAGCGTGTTTAAAGTCGGTTCGCTTTCGCCCGTTTTATACTGTGTTATACAACTGGGATTTATTCCGCATTTTTCGGCAATTTCTTTTTGCTGCAATTCTGTTTGCAACAACGCTTCGCAAAATCTCTTTTGAAAATTCATTTCAGCACATTTCCTTTTTTTAAGTAATTTAGCATTACTTAACTTGTTTGTGTTGACAATTTAGTACTGCTAAATTACAATATGGATAGTATTGAAATAAATAGGGAGAATTATACTTAGTATAATTGAAAAAATTTATAACGGCTATATTAACGAAACAGAAAACGTAAGTGCCGGCAAAGAAAATGAACTTAGCGAAAAAGAGTTTGGACTTTATCTTAAATTGATAGAAAGTTTGTCTGCAGAACAGGCGCAAATGCTAAATGAATTTATCGATCTGCTTTGTTTGCGTACAAATGTTTCGATAGAACAAAAATACATACGCGGATTTAAAACCGGTCTTTTGCTGGGAATAGAATGTTCGGATATGAAATTTGAATAAAAATTAGATAATTTAAAAAGCCGAGAACTTTTAAACAAAGTTCTCAGCCTTTTTTTGCATTTGCTAACCGTTGAACGGCTATATCGTAATAATTTTCGTCGAGTTCTATTCCGACAAATTTACGGTTCAGATTTAAACACGCAAGCCCCGTTGTTCCGCTTCCCATAAACGGGTCGATAATTACGTCGTCTTCGTTAGTATGAACTTTAAGTATATCTTGCATAAGCTGCAGACTTTTTTGCGTAGGGTGCCCCGTGCGTTCGCTTGGCGGAACAAGCGCCGTTTCGAACATACTGCGCATATAGGGCTTGTCGGCAGATTTATTAAATACCCACTTTGCACCTTTTTTTACGCCCCACACTGCAAACTCCATATCCTGAACGTATCGGCGGTTGATATTGCGCGGCATAGGGTTGGTTTTGCGCCAAACTAATATATCTTTTACTTCGAGATTGCTTTTCTCCATTGTTTCGATAATAAAACTGATATAGCGGTAAGAGCAGAATATTATTACCGAGCCGTTTTTGTCCAGTATTTTTGCATACATAGGTATCCAAGAAAGTAAATCGAAATTGCCGTCCCATTCGCCGAAATTTATTCCCTTGCGCGGGTGTTTTAACGTACTGAAGTTGTTTTCGCGCGAAATATTGTAAGGCGGGTCGGTTATTATATGGTTGACCGTAACATTGTTTTTGATGAGTTCGTCTATTACCGAATACGCATCGTCTAGGTATAGTTTATAACCGCTTTGCGTAAAGCAACCGCCGTTACACATACTGATACCGTTATCCTGTTGTTTGTACTCGCTTTGCGGCGTTGCGTTCAGTTTTTTGTCTTCCATTTTGATACCTCTAAAACAAGATAACACGTTTATACCGATATGTAAACAAATTTCTGCAAATTATTTAAACTAAGGCGGTTACAAAACGGTGTTACTTTTGCCGAATAGCATTTTATACCGTGATATAAAACTTGTGTTTTTTAACTTCGATAAAAATCTTTTTTACTTTTATCCAAATATAAAACATAATTATTGCGGCATACAAGTTGTATTTACCGTAAGGTTTTATTTTTGATTACGCACAAACTTTTTTATTTTAAGTTTTAACCGACAATGCGGTAACAGATATTTTCAATGTATTTCGGGTTAATACCCAATTGCCGTTGACTTTTAACTTTAACAGAAATTGATTTTGCTTTGCAGTAACTCAGAAATTTTTTCTGTAAAGTCAGACAATAAAAATGCGTACCCCGACAAAATTGCCTGACGAGATACGCATTTTAAATTAGTTTTTTATATTACACTAAACGGATAGCGCGGGTCGGTTCGCTTATTGCAAGAGATTCTGCTTCGAGAGCCAGTTTGACTTCCGTTTTGTCAAAGCCTTGTTCGACTCGTACATTTACGGTTTTATCGCCGACTTTACACACGGCATAACATTCGGTGCCGTAATCTAAAACTCTTTCGACTTGCGCGGTTATACCGTCATCGCTTATTTTTACCTGATTAGGCGCAAAACGCAATTCTAAACTTTTGTTGAATATATCTTGTCCGCCGCCGTTTATCAAACGCATTGCAAGCGTTTGCGGATAAGAAAAACTTGCGTCAGCCGCTTCGAGAGTAAATGCAAGTTCGCCGACTTTCTTTAATTTGCCCTTTATTTCCTTTTCTACCGTAATCTTGTGTTTGGCAAGTTTACCCGTAATAACGTTTTCTGCAGCAAGAGGCAGTACTACCGCTTCTCCGTCCTTAAACAGCGTAATTTGTTTTAAATCCAAGCCGATTTTTACCTGTTGACCTATTTGGCTGTTAGTATCGGCTAACGCAAACAGTACGTCTTTCCCGACCTGCAAATGTACTAGACTCTGACCGTTCACGTTTTCCTCCGTTATGACGTCTGCCGCTATATCGCCGCCGAAATTTACCGCGCTTGTGGGTATTGTAACTCGGTATTTGCCGTCTTCCGCGGAGATTGCCGACGGCAGTTTTATTTTTGCTCCGAGCGTACTCAATACGCCGCCCTTTACAGTTCCGTCCGCTACAACCTGAGCAGGAATACGCGGAGCAATCGTTTCTTCCGTTTCGGCGTCAAAGACGTGAATATGGGATAAATCTAACGACACTTCTATCAATTCGTCAACTTCGTAATAACTGCCTGCAGGCGCTTTGACAATAACACGCGTTTCGCTTTCGCCTACGGTTTCTTCTCCGTCGATATTGAAATCGGCATAAACTTGACAATCCGTACCTAATTCTTCCGTATGAGAAACACGGCACTTAGCTTTGAAAGGATATTGGTTTGCGTCTACCGATATGTGTTCGGCGCGCAAGCCCAAAATAACGGATTTTTCGCCGTCCAAATATGCGCGGTCGGTTTTATTGAAATAACTTGACGGTACTTCGAGAGAAACGGGAGTGTTATCGAGCGTAACCGTAACCTTATCTTTGTTGAGTTTGAGTTTGCTCTCAAAGAAGTTCATTTGCGGAGTTCCGATAAACCCTGCTACGAATTTGTTTGCGGGATAACGGTACAGATTGCGCGGAGAATCTATTTGCTGAACAAAACCGTCCTTCATAACTACAATGCGCGTACCCATAGTCATCGCTTCCGTTTGGTCGTGGGTAACGTAAATAAAAGTAGTTTGAAGTTTGTGGTGCAATTTGGAAATTTCCGCGCGCATAGTTGTGCGCAATTTTGCGTCTAGGTTAGAGAGCGGTTCGTCTAACAAAAACACTTTCGGCTCGCGGACGATTGCACGCCCTAACGCAACGCGCTGACGCTGTCCGCCCGACATTGCCTTGGGCTTTCTGTCAAGATACTCCGTAATGCCGAGAATACGCGCCGCTTCCTGTACTCGGGCGTCGATTTCTTCCTTTTTCATTTTGCGGATTCTAAGTCCGAAAGCCATATTTTCGTAAACGGTCATATGCGGATACAGCGCATAGTTCTGGAACACCATCGCTATGTCGCGGTCCTTGGGCTCAACGTCGTTAACAACCGTATCGCCTATACTTATTTCTCCTGCGGAAACTTCTTCAAGCCCTGCTATCATTCGGAGCGTGGTCGATTTGCCGCAGCCGGACGGTCCTACAAAAACAATAAACTCCTTGTCGGCTATATCCATAGTAAAGTCGTTTACAGCCTTTACCCCGTTAGGGAATACTTTATAAACGTGATTTAATTGTACGCTTGCCATATTTTCTCCTTTGCATTTTCTTAGGTAAAGTTATTACAAACAGCGGTTTTGCGAATATCGAAAACTGTAAAAAGCGCATAGACTTTTTTTACGCTAAACCTCTGTTTTGCTTCTACAAATTATTATAACTGTCCTTCCGCAGTCCTGTCAAGACAAATCGATAATAAAAAATTGTGTTCATTTTATTAAATATAGGATAAATTCTAGGATATTTTATTGCGTTTAAAGGACCTTTGTGATAAAATGACAATACAAAGTAAAATTATTTTTAGGAGAAAATTATGTTAATAGACAGCAATCAAATCGTGTCGATGTCGGAAGCAAACCAAAACTTTTCTAAGGTGGTACGTCAGGCGGAAGAAAACGGCTGTGTTGTAATATTTAAAAACAACAACCCTAAATTTGTTTTAGTAGATATAGATTCGATGAAGATATCTCTGCCGTCATCGGACGAAAGACTGGACCGCGCGGCGAAAAAAGAAATATCGCGTGCAAAATGGCTTTGATACAGATTGTTGCAATTTTATTGCTAAATACAATTTGTGATTTTTAAATCTGTTATTTTGCTTGCTATACTACTCTATTTGACCGTCAAACAGCAATGTATACTAATACTTAAAGCGCAAATAATAACCGTAGAGGTATATTATGAAAATTGCTATCGTTACGGGCGCTTCTAGCGGACTGGGCAAGGCGTTCGCGCTAAAATTAGATAAACTTGGACTGGACGAAATTTGGGGAGTGGCTTTGGATAAAGACGGTCTTGACAATGTTGCAGCGTTAACTAAAACTCCGTTTCGTACTTTTGCGGTAGATTTGACCGATAACGGAATCGATATTCTAAAAAACGCCGTAAAAACGGAACAGCCGAATATTGTTTGGCTTGTCAACGCCGCAGGATTCGGCAAGTTCGGACGGTACGACGAAATACCTATTGGACAAAGTATCAATATGATAAAACTTAACTGCGAAACGTTGGTCGCGTTGACGGAATACTGCCTGCCGTATATGACGAGCGGCGCAAAAATCGCCGAGTTCAGTTCTGTTGCCGCTTTTCAGCCCACCCCTTACGTTAACGTATACTCGGCGACAAAAGCGTTTGTTTACAATTACTCGCGCGCTTTAAACGCCGAATTGCAATCCCGCCATATAACGGTATGCGCCGTTTGTCCGTTTTGGACCAAAACGCATTTCTTTGAAAGAGCAGAACGCGACAACAAAAACGTAGTAATAAACTACATTGTTATGTACGAACCCGAACGTGTAGCAGAAAAAGCGTATAACGATATTTTAAAGGACAAAGAAGTGTCTATTTACGGCTTTATTGCGCGCAGTCAGGCGCGGCTGGCGCGAATTGTTCCTACAAAACTGTTAATGAAAATATGGATAAAACAACAGCAGTTGAACAAACGCTATAAATGAGTTTTGCGTTACATAAACGCTGTTTATTAAGACAAGAAAAACAAGCTTTTACGACAAGACTAACGCGGAGAATTGCAAAGACTCTCCGCGTTTTTATCGACTGTTTTATAAAAAATTTTCGTTAGACAAGCGGCATACTGATATCACTGATTTGTACCGTTGTATATAACTGTTGTTTTAAACGGCATACATTGTTAACGACTTATTTAAAATTCTTTCAACGTATATACTCATAAACACGTTGTCCGTACAATCATTTTACACATTTTGGGCGTGTTATTACTTAAAACTTTACAGTCTATACGCGCTACTGCACTGTCTACAGTAAACAATACCAGCATTAACGCACTTTGTTAAAAATAACGCATTTGTCTTTCATTGATATTTTTCCGACTTCGTATCCGTAATCTACGGTTTCCTTTTTGTACGTTAAAAAAGAATGGTCGATATCAAAACCCAAAATACTTTTTATTTCATCAAAAGACATTTTGTATAAATCTCTGTCGTTATCTTTTAAATATTTCCATAACGGTGCGTATTTGCTCATTTAACTTTCTCCGCGTATCGGTAATTATTGTTTCTTAATTGAGTATAACCCCTTTATTTAAAATTTGCAAACATTATTTTATGCTGTATTTTGGGCGGTTTATACGGATAACTACTGTCCGAAAACATCAAGCCGTCTATAACCGACACGGAATACTTTTTTCTTTTTTATGCGTCTCGCTATTGTTTTGATATTGTTAATATGGTATAATTATATTTACTAACAGATATCAACTTTAAATTGGGCCTAACTGCTGTTGGCCGATTATTGTTTCGTATCGACCATTCTTTGCAAATACTATATATTTGTAACATAAATTAAACACGGCACTTCACGTTTTTTATCTATAAAAACTGTCAATAGGAGAAAATATTATGCTTATTCAAAAAATTAAAAAGAACTGGCTGGCAATACTTTCCGTTACGCTAAGTTTGCTTGTTGCGCTGTTTTGGCTTGCTTTAAGAGTTAACTGGGCAGGCATATCCAAAGTATTGGGCGGAGACAAAAGCGACGCATTTTTCGTAATGCACACACCGCTGTTGATTTGCGTCTTTTTGTGGCTGGCGTTTATCTATTCGGTTGTAGCCGCATTTATTTGGGGCGGACGTAAAAAAGCCCCGTTTATCGTATCGCTTGCAATAAGCGGCGTGTTTGCTATTATTTGCATTGTAGTCGTTATTATGGGCTCTATCGACTATATGCAGTTTATTTTACCGCTGTTCGGCGAATCTTTGCTTATATGTCTGTGCCTTGCCGCATTTGCATTGCTTCTGTTCTTTCCCGCAACGGATAAGGGCAAACTGTGCACAACGTTAAAATGCGTTACTTTGTCGGTTGCAATACTGGGCACAGTGCTGATAGCGTTTGACGTCAAAGCCAACTATTTTACTTACGATCCCGTAGTATACGCGGTAGAAGACGATTACCAAATAGTATTTTCGACCAATGACGAAAGCATTGCTTGGGTAGAAATCGACGGTAACAAATACTACGATTTATATGCAGGAAGTATGAAGTCCAAAGACCTTGTACACAAAGTAACCGTTCCGCAAAAAGACCTTGACGAAGCAAAAAAATATACCGTATGCGCTCAAACAATGATTTACCGCGGACCTTTCGGCGGATACAAGGGCAGTAAAGTTATGACGAAAGAAATAAACTTCCGCCCTGTAAACGTCGACAACGGACTTGATTACTATTCTATGACCGATGTTCACGGAGCCAGAAAAGGCGCTTTAAAGGCTTACCAAGCCTTTGAAAACAGCGTAAAGGCGCAAGGCAGAGACGTTGACTTTTTAGTAATTTTGGGCGACTCGTATTCGATGATAGACAGCGAATTTGACGCGCAGTTTTCTAACCTGATTGCAAACGACGCGACAAAGGGAGAGATTCCCGTAATTTACGCAAGAGGCAATCACGAAATAAAGGGCAGATACGCCGAAGACCTGTACAAGTATGTCGGCTCGTTAAACCAAAATTATTACTACGACTTTGAACTTGCCGACGGTAAAGTTTACGGTATAACGTTAGACTTAGGCGAAGACCACACGGCGGGAGCAAACGACGATGACGGTTGGTGGGAATACTACGGAACGGACGTATTCTCCCAATACCGCAACGACCAGACAAAATTCCTTCAAAATATAGTCGATAACAAAAAAGACAAATACCAAAACAGCGAATACAATTTGGTCTGCTGTCATATTCCCGTTCAGTTCGTAAATTCACGCAACAATAATATCCAAGTTAAAGCCGACTGGACGGCACTGTTAAACCAAATAAAACCCGACCTTGCAGTGTACGGACACCAACACGACTTATATCCGTTTTTGTTAGACGAACTGGATAACGCAAAAACTCAAAATAACAGTAAGGGCAAACTTACCTACAATCCGCAATTTAAACAAAACAAAACTTACGGCGGACACGTTACGGATTACGATTTTAACGGCTTTATATGCGGTCGCCGCGGCAATACGCAAACGGATAACATAAGTGCGCTGAATTCGCGCGAACATATCGGTTTAGGCACAAGCGTAGATTTTGTTACACAAACGCAGACTCATATTTACTGGAACTCGCATAACGAAAAAGTGTCTGTTTTCAATCCTTTTGTAGACAGCGCTGCTCAAACGGAGTTCGTAACAAAACTTAAATAACAAGTTACCGATTATATTTTTTTCTATTAAAGTACATTACATAAAATAAGCGCACCGTAGTTTTATTTACTACGTTGCGTTTATTTATTGCCGTCCTTACGAATAAATGAACAACAGGCATAGCCTGTTGTTTTTCAGCGGAGAAATTCCTTTTCCTGCAAAATACAAGATCGTGCACCAATTTATATATTACACAAATTATTGTCTAATCCAATACATTATTTGCTGTCTATTCCCCTGTCGCTTGCGGTTCCCCTACCCTTTAGCACAAAGGGGAATTGACACATTGAGTTATTTTCTTGTTACAGTTTACTTCTTTTCTTCGGTTAACCTTTACGGCTTCCGAACTGGGGTTTTTGTGTACAAAAAGGGCTTACCTAAGCTAGGTAAGCCGCAATTTTTGAAGAAGAAAATTTTTAAATTATTTTGCGCTTGCTTTATTGAAAGCGTTGTGAAGAAGATTTACATAATCCCACATATCCGTCCAAGTAGCGCCTGTCTTTACGTTGTTTTTGTCAACGTATTCGTCTTTCATATCGCCTGTAACGTTGTCGTCGTTTTTGCCCGGTTGCGTAAGGTCTTCTTTTTCAGTAACGCCGTCAAATCCGTGTTCTACAACATAAGCGCAGGTTGCCTCGGCATTTTTCTTCCAACCGAGTTGTCCTTCCTTAATACCTGTGCCAGACCAGTAACCGTTTTGTGTTTTGAGCAACTTTGCAGCCGTCATAATATCGGTTTTGTCTCCGTTAGCGGTAACAACCGTAACTTTGTTGTTTTGAACGGCTTCGGCATAAGCCTTGCAGTTTTCTTCGCTTGCATTAAAGTACTCTTTAATAGTTTGCGTTCCTACTTTGTAACCGCCGTCTGCATCGTAAACCATAGTTACGTTGCCGTATTTTACCGTTTTCCAGTAATAGGTCGTTGTCTCTCCGCTAGTAACGGCTACGGTATAATCAGCACCGTCGTTAGCGGTTGCTTTTACTTGTGTGGGGAAGCAAGCTTCATCCAATTTCGCAGATACCAAAACGCCGGAAACAACTTCTACCGTTGCGATACCGACATAACCTTCTCTGTGCACAAGACCGTATGCTACTTGCGTTTGTTTGTTACCGCAAGCCGTAAATGCAATTACAGACAATGCCATAACAATTACAAGCACAATTACCATAAGTTTTGCTTGTTTTTTCATGTCTTTTTTTTCTCCTTTTATTTTTTTAGGTTATAGCCTATACTAAAACCTTTGATATTTTAACTAATAATACCCCCCCCCGTCAAGTATTTATATATATTAAAACGATATATAAATTTTATCTGTTTATAAATTTTATTTACTGCTCAATTTTTATGTTTTCCATAACAACTCATTTCAATTTTCTCAGACGTGTATGGCTTTGACTTTTATATATGCCGTACTTTTTTTCATTAAATTTTTTACGCGCTTTTGGTGCTTTCATTTCGTAACAAAACTATACTTGCCGCTTTTCTTTTTTATGCTATAAATCAATTCTATAACTTTCGGGTGCTTTTTCTCACAAAAAAACGGACTGCTTTTTGCAATCCGCTTATTTCGTAAAATATTCAAGTTCTTATAGCAACTGTTTTTTTTACGCTGATGAATTTCGATTATTCAACAAAAAAACAATCTTCTAATTATTATGCAACTTCTATCGGACGTTTGTCTGCAATAAAGATTACGCCCACCGTTCCCGGTCCGCAATGCGCACCTATTACAGGACCTACCAATTGACGGACTATTTTGGCTTCGGGACGTTTTTCTTTTATCATTGCCGCAACGCTGTCGCCCTCTTCGGGGCAGTCGGCGTCGATAACGTAAACGGTGTATTCCGTTCCCGTTAATTCTTCGGCAACTTTTTCCGCAAGTCTGCGTAAAGCCTTGCGCTTACCGGAAATCTTTTCATATACTTTCAAACTGCCGCGTTCGTCCGTTGTCAACATAGGCTTTAAAGAAAGCAACGTGCCTGCAAACGCCGCAACTCCCGAAAGTCTTCCGCCGCGTTTTAAGTGCATAAGATCGTCTACGACAAAATAAATTGCGACCCTGTTTGTAAATTCGGTGAGTTTTTCCAAAATTTCTTCATCGCTTGCGCCGCTGTTTTTGAGTTCTGCCGCGTACTCCATCTGAATACCTGCACCAAGACTAATTGACTTTGTATCGAATACAACGCATTTACGGTCGGGGTATTTTTCTTTTAAAGTATTTAACGCCGTTTCTAGATGTCCGAATGTTCCGCTCATCGCGTGAGAAAAACTGACATAGAGTATGTCTTCTCCCTTTTTGAAATACGGCTCGATAATTCCGATATACTCATCGGGATTTAAAGCCATAGTTTTGGGAATTTCGCCGCTTCTTACCGCGCTGTAAAACTTTTTGAAATCCGTATTTTTTCCCAAGTCGTAGTAATACTCTTCGCCGCCGTAAGAAAAGGGCATTTTGATATAATCTACATTAAGTTCTTCTTGTCTTGTGTACCACAATTCGCCGTCGGCATCGATAATAAGTACGCTCATTTAATTTTTCTCCTTTATTTTTTAATTACAGAAATGACTACTATGACTTGCAACAATATTTACCTAAAAAGCGTCCGCCTTTGAAAACTTCACATCAAGGTCTGCCGTTTTTAATTTTTTTTTACCTTTCTTTACAACAATACTTAATTTAGCGTAAGCGTATTGTTTAGGAAACCGTAAGTCTGCGTCGAATTCAAAATACCGCAACTACTTTGTTAACGTATTTTTCGGTAGTCATTACAGTCGGTTGCGCTTAGCGTATTTATTAACCGACCTTATTTAAAAACTCTTGTCTTTTATTTTACCATATAACGAATACCTTTTTCAAGCCCTTTATTTGTAAATACTGCGTTTTACACACCAGTTTTTCGCTTTTTTTACCCTTCAAATGCGTGTTTTGTGGAAATAATCACAAATATGTTATCTTTCAAAACGCTTTTACGTTGTTTTGTCTGTTTTTTAGAAACAGGAATTACTGTTCTAAATTACTTACTTTGACCAAATTTTATCAATGTATGTATTGCTTTTTTTTTTTCCTTATTGTATAATATTTATATACTTTTCGTGTTGTTGCCTATAATGAAAAAAGGCTTATTTGCAATTACACACATATTATCCACATTTAATGTGGAATTCGTTTGCAAGTTATCCACAATGCCTATTTGTGTCATAACACAATATATTGTTTGTAATCGGTTTTACTAATCAATATATTGTTTCGTTAAACGGAATTTGCGACTTTACCAACAATTACACAACGCCTAATAATACCACTATCAAAAGAAAGGGTAATATTTGTTTGCGCGGACATACTACAAATACAGAAAAAATTTGAGGAGTGCTTAAAATGAAAATCATAGTAAACAGTCTGGATCTTAACGATGCGGTAGGTAAAGTTTCTAAAGCGTTGCCTAATAGAGATGTTGCTCCTATACTGGAATGTATAAAAATCACTGCGGAAAACGATATGCTTACGTTATACGCTACCGATAAAGACCTTGCGATAGAAAAAACTATCGAAGCCAATGTTATTGTCGGAGGAGCAACGCTTGTACCCGGAAGAATATTCGGCGACTATATCCGCAATATTGCTGATAACGGAAGCGATATTTCGCTGGAAATAGCAGAAGACAACCGTCTGAATATCAGTTCTGCAAACAGCGAATGTACTATAGGTACGCTTGACGTAATGGATTATCCCGAAGTTGAGACAATAAACGGAGAAAATTATTTTGCTATACAAGAAAGCAATCTTAAGGAAATAATAAACAACGTCAATTTTGCAGTAGCTACGGACGACAGCCGCCCGATGCTTAAAGGCGTTCACTTTGAAGCAAAAGATTACACTCTTTCTGCCGTAGCCACAGACGGATACCGTTTTGCTATGAGTAAAAAAGTTCTGGAAGAAAAGGTTGACGAAATCTCCGCTACCATTCCTTCGAGAAGTATGGCGGAACTTGCAAAACTTTTAACTGACAGCGAAAACATTTTGCGCGTGTTTATAGAAAACAACTACTTGATGGTTTCTATGGAAAGCACAAAACTCTACACCCGACTTCTCGGCGGACAATATATCAAATACGACAATATCGTTCCCAAAGAATTTATGTCTACATTGGTTGTAAACAAGGAAACATTTGAAAAGGCTTTAAATACTGCGTCTATTATGTCGCGCAGCGAAAAGAACAATCTCGTGCTTCTTAACATAGAAGAATACAATATGAACATTTCTTCAACCAGCCAATACGGAACGGCAAAAGAAAACGTAACAATTTCGCTCTCGGGCAAAGACGTAAGATGCGCATATAATTCACGTTATATTAACGATTGCTTGAAAGTAATAAATGCAGAATCTATCAGAATGGAATTTGCGCAGCATAACAGTTGCGTTATAACTATTTACGATAGCGATGAAGTTCTGTACTTCATTCTTCCCGTAAAACAAATAGTATAATAATATTGAAGAATAAAACGCTCTATCTTGAACGGTAGAGCGTTTTTTTGGTATACAGAAAAGCGGTAATGCCTTTAGTTGCACGACCGCTTTAAACAAATACGTTAAGTGTATATACAGAATGCGTTAATGGCGTAAGTTATACGCTTGCAGTTTGCAATAATTTTGTTTTATCGGAAGCCGCATTTGAGTTAAATACTTACGCTCGTGAAGAAGTGCTGTTTTGAAGAGTAAGTTTGGGAACAACGGGAATATAGGAGTCCGTACCCATACTTTTGAGTTTTAACAGTATTGCGCCTTGTTTTGCTTTGCATAAGGGACACTCTGTCCAGCCTTCTGTTCCTGTTGCTTGGTATCCGCAAGACGAGCAAACCCACGTTGTTGGATCGTCGCGTTTGTACAGTGTACCTTCTTTCATTTGCTCGTACAATTCGAGAAAAATACTTTCGTGTACTTTTTCGACTTGAGCAGTCTGTTCAAACAAAAGAGCGATATCGTCAAAGCCCTCTTTTTTTGCTGTTTTAGCAAACGAAAGATAAATTTTAGCTTCGTTATGTTCGTCTTCTGCAGAGAATTTGAGATTGTCTAAAATATTCCACTTTTCTTTAAAGGGGAATCCTGCGCTGTATTCTATATTTTTTATAGGTTTATTAGACGCTTTTTGCAGGTAGGTATAGTACATACGCGCATGGTTAAACTCCTGATACGCAATGGTATCGACTATCTCTGCCATTGTCGTATATCCTTCGTTACGCATACCGTATTCTGCAAATTCGTAACGGGTACGCGCTTGTGTTTCTCCGGAATACGCTTTGGCTAAATTTACATAAGTTTGACTGTCTATCAGTTGCATCGTTAATCTCCTTATAACGTTTTTTTTGCTATGTTAAATGTTCACTTAACAAAAGCGTTTTAAACGTGGTTTAATTTAATTAAAACGGAATAAATGTCGAAAAAACAATGATTTACTCAAGATAAGCAAAAACGTTGCTAAAAATTTGCATTGCAATTAAAATAGTATAAAGGAGAAACAATATGGAATTATACGAAGCGGTATTTAAACGCAAATCAATGCGCAAGTTTGACGAAAAACTTGAAATAAGCGAAGAAGAAATGAATTTAATTCAGTCAAAGTTAAAGTCGTTAAAAAAGCTGATTCCTGAGACCGAAGTGGAATTTGTAATAAAGCCGAGACGGGAAACAAACTGCAGAATAAACGCAGAATACTGCATACTGGCATATACGCAAGACAAACCGCTGTGGAAAGAAAACGTCGGCTATATGCTAGAACAGTTGGATTTGTATTTGGCAACGGTAAATATAGGTAGTTGTTGGTACGGGCTGGGCAAAACCAAAGAGCAAGAATTAAACGGCAAACTTTACGCTATTATGTTCTGCTTCGGTAAAAGTACAAGTAACGATTTCAGAAAGGACGAAAACGAATTTGACAGGAAGAAGGTTGAAGATATTTGGCAGGGCTTTAAAAACGATAATATTGCAAATGCGGTCAGATTAGCGCCCAGCGCGTGTAACAGTCAGCCGTGGAAAGTGAAAAGCGACGGCAAAGAAATATCGGTTTACAAGAGACAAAAAACCGACAATGTTTTAACACGCGCGTTATCGAAATATTTTAACGGATTCGATATGGGAATCTTTTTGTATATTCTCGAACTTGCACTGGATAAACACGGATATCTGTACGAAAGGCAATTATTCGACAATGAAGAAACGGAATTAACGTTACTGGCAAAATACGCTGTTTTAAACCCGTAAAAAGTATGACCGTCATTAACGCGCTACGGTTGCAAAAATGACAAATTGAGTGTATAATATAAACGCTATGTTAAAGATAAATCAGATATGGAACAACATATTACTTGAAACGGAAGCAAAAGTATCTACTCTCGCTTACGACTTGTATATAAATTCTTTGCAACCTGTGGGTATTTACCGCGACAGGTTGATTTTGCTTGCAGAGACGCGCGCGTTGAAAAACATTGTAGACAAGAACTACAAAGAAGTTATAAAGAAATGCACTAACGTTGTATTTCCGTCCATACTCGACGTTGAAGTTATAACGGAAGACGATTTACCAAACGTCGGCAAAGTGGAAAAGGAAGTGGAAATTCCCGTAAGCAGCAGTTATGTTGCGATAGTCGAAGACAAAGCGGTTTTTGTATCTCAATACACGTTTGATAACTTTGTAGTCGGTAAAAGTAACGAATATGCCGAAGCCGTTGCAAGAGCGGTTGCTGAAAACCCCGGAACTAAGTATAACCCCGTGTTTTTGTGGGGAGGAGTAGGACTCGGTAAAACTCACTTAATGCACGCAATAGGCAACAGTTTACAGCGTAACTACCCCGAAAAGAAAATAATGTACGTTACCTGCGACCAGTTTGTAAACGAGTTTATAGAATCGTTGCACGATACGACCAACGCCAACGCTATGAAAAACTTCCGCAATAAATACAGAAAGTTAGACGTTCTTATGATGGACGACGTGCAGTTCCTTGCCAACAAGGAAGGTACGCAGGAAGAAATGTTCCACACGTTTAACGAACTGTATTTGGCAAACAAGCAAATCATTTTAAGCAGCGACCGTCCGCCCAAGGAAATAAAAATAGAAGAACGTCTTAAAACGCGTTTTGCAACGGGGGTTATAGCGGATATTCAGCCGCCCGACTTAGAAACCAGAATAGCAATTTTGCAGAAAAAGTGCAACGCTAAGGGGTACAGCCTGAATATAAAGGTACTTAGTTTAATTGCGGAAAAGATTACCAATAACATAAGAGAAATGGAAGGTATGCTAAACCGCATTATAAGTTATTCTACGCTTGTAGGCGGAAATCCCAACGATATGTCTATCGTAAACGACGCATTGCGCGATTACGCCGACGCAAGCAACGATATAATAACTATTGACCACGTTGTAACTGCGACCTGCGAACACTTCCGCGTAAAACGCGAGGACTTGATAGGTAAAAAGAAGAATAAGGAAATTGTAGTACCGCGCCAGATTTGCATATATTTGATATGCGATATATTGGGTCAAAGCGTACCGCTTGTTTCTATCGGAGAATACTTTGGCGGCAGAGACCACACTACCGTTATGCACGCGCGTGATAAAATCAGCGAAGAATGTAAAAACAACGACATAACCGCTTCGCACGTCAAGGACATAAGAGACAGAATATACAATAGATAAACTGCAATTGAACCGTACACAAACAGTTTCATACGGGTGTCAAAAGTCCGTAAAAATATATTAAGTCAAAAACAGTATATAACGTATTAAAACGAGTCTTACTTAAAAGTAGGCTCGTTTTTTACTGCTTACGGTTTTGAAACGAAAAATATACCGTTAAACATACACGCTTTTTAAATTGCTAAAAAAGTATTTTAATTGCATTGAGTTAATTCATAATTGTAAGTGAATAATGTACAAGTAATGAAATTTAAAAAACATACTTGTGCATTATTTTGTAAATAATAGTTTGGCTTCGATTTGCGGATAAAAAACGTTAAGTATATGAATTTGTTGCCGCAGGCTTTTTCTTGCCGTGTTTTGAAAAACGGTCGGTATTGATAAAGTTAAACCTCGTACTTAAAAACTGCGACAAATAACGAAATATTTTGGTGTCTAGTCGGATACTTGAAAAACCTTAAAAATATAAGTTTTTTTGGATAAGCATATTGACAACGGGGGGGGGTATAGTGCTATACTAATTATATCTATTTATAAGGAGATTACGGTATGCACAAGAAATATAAGGAGTACTGCGAGAGGAACGGCTTAGCGGTAAGCGGCGAAAAAGCGTACGGTTCGGTGAACGGATACGACGTGAATTTCTCTTCGGTAATGCCGTATGCCGATTTGAATGACGGTCAAGGCGGCGTCAAATTACACATAGCGTTTTATGCCACAGAGGAAAACAGACGAGTTATCGAAAACGAAATTAAAATCCTTTCTACAAAATTCGTTCACTACTCTTTTAACAAATTCGGAGTAATGTTTAAAATTACCGATTGGACAGCGGGAAAAATTGCAAACAAATTAGAAGAAATCGTAAACAAGGTGAGCGAAATACTCACAGGCAATAATGCTCTCGGAAGCGGATATTGCCCGATTTGCGGGACGAACCTTCCCGAAAACGTTGAAAGAAGAAATGTCGACGGTATGACGGTTACTCTTGATGACGACTGCGTAAGTAAACTTAACGAGCTTATCGAGAGAGAAAACCGTGAGTTTGAGGCAGCTCCGAACAACTATCTCAAAGGATTTTTGGGAGCGATTATCGGAGGTTTGTGCGGTGTTGTCGTAGCCGTTATTTTGGCGGTAGTAGGATTTATTTCGGCTATATCTTCGTTTGTGGCTTTCTTCTTGGGAGTACTTCTTTACAGAAAATTCGGCGGTAAACCCAACAAGATGATGATAGTAATCGTTACTGCTACTACTTTTGTTTGTATGATAGGCTCAATCGTCGGAATTTATTTGTATATTGCCGGCGCGTCAGGCGCAGAGTACGGTTACGGCACCATTGAAGCATTCAAAGTGCTTATGGCAGATAAAGAGTTTTCTGCTTCTTTCTATACGGATTTAGCGCTTACCGTATTGTTCTGCATTGCAGGCTGCATATTCGAAATTATCAAAACAGCGCGCAACATTAAGAGAGGCGGAAAAATTTAAGAAAACGGTAAAAAAGCAGAAATGACGCGTTGTTTTTTCGACAATGCGTCATTTTACTGTTATAAAGTTAAATAATGAATAATTTAAAAAGCAGGTTTAGTATACCAAAATTACTAAATTTTTACCATTGTTTTTTCTTCTTCGGTTTCAGTCGCAACGTCATATCCGAAGCTTGTTGTAGCCGCGGCCTCGCGCACTATTACCGTAGGATAGTTTGTGGCAATACGCATATCGCATTCTTCAAAGTATTTTTCGTAAGCGGCAGTAAGCATCTTGTTGTAACGCTGTTTTTCTTCTTCTGTCGGTTTTTCAAACGAATACGGTCCGTTTACTTTCCAACTGTTAAACCAGCCCGTCTTGATAGCGTCGCGACCGCACAAATGCGCGCAGCGCATACACATAATACAGTTATTGCCGAACTTAAATTTTCCGTTTTCTACAGTAATATTGTGAGTAGGACAGATATTGACGCACTTGTTGCAATGAACGCACTTGTCGTCTACTTTATATTGTGTTCCGTTAAGTCTGCCGCCCCAGTGTTCGCACCGCATAATCCAAGCGATAAAATCTCCCATAAACACAGGGTCGAGATAATGTTCTTGCCCTTGCTCGATTTCTTTTACGTCTAACGGAATAAGCAACTGAGCCGTGCTCCACATACGGTATGCCATTGCGTCTGTATGACGAAAAATCATATTGTACGGCATACAGTAGTGATATTCGTTTGTAACGCGCAAGTTACGCTGTTTAAGCAGTTTAGTTGTACGTAAAGAAGAAATGTTGTTGAGTTTTAGCGGCTCGCCGGAAGTATTTACAATAAATGCGCGGATTTCTTTTTTTGCAGCGGGAAGATTTTTGCAAAAATCCAACACGATGGACGGCGCGTTAAAAGCGTGTACGGGATAACCGATTCCGATCAAATCGTAATCGTTGATATCCTGAGTAAAACTGTCCTCCATTCTTGCAACGGTAACATCTTCGTTGTATTCTGTTTTAAACGTTTCGGCAAAGCAGTCTACTACTTTTTTAGTATTGCCCGTACCGGAAAAATAACAGATAAGTATTTTCATCGTTAACCCTTTATCTTATTGTATTTAGCGTTGAATTTTTCATCGTAATAATAGAAATAGTCTTCGTCTAAGTCGTGGCTGTCGTACCATATGTCGGCGTAAATTTTGTCTTTTTTTGCAAGTCTGTCAAAATCCCAGCAGTAATCGCGGTAACTTGGGTTTAGCCAGTGTCCGGCAAGGACGGTAGAACCTTTTGCCGAAAAACGTTCGCCGTCGGAATTTTCCCATTCGAGAAGGTCTGTTATGTCTCCCGAATCGGAAAGCAGTTTGCCGCCGTGCAGTTGTGCAATATGTTTTAAAGTGTCGAATGTAATTTCTTCGTTATATCCGTAACCGATATTAGGCAACACGGCGTTTTCGCGTTTTTTAAGTTCGTTGTAGTCCACAAATTCGCCGTTTGAATTTTCGTTGTATTTGAGCAACGGAAAGTTATCCCATTTACGTTCTAACTTTTCGTATTCGGAAACGCTACCGAAATATGCTATCATTTTAGCTTCGTCTTTGTGCTTATACCAGTATTTTACGCTGTTTGGACTTTTAAATAATTTCATAATTGCCAAACGCTTTATCCAACTTTTGGGTACAGCCTTGCCGGCTTTCATATAACCGTGAGTCTTTTTGAATTGTGCCCAAAAATCTGCGGTACTTTGACGTTGGTAATGGAACATATCGTCAAGTACGTTGCTGTCGTAAAACCACAGTCCGTGAAAATTGCGCGTAGCGTTAAAGTTAGGCTCAAAAAAGTTTTTGGTTGAACCGCCGATGATTTGGAAACCGTCGTCCAAGACATCGTAACCTGTAACGCAGTTGACTAGACCTCCGCCGAGATTATACACTTTGCCCCAGAATTGAGTACCCAAATCTTTTTGTATATCCTGCTTTAAAATGTTTGCAATAAGCAGTCCCGAGTCTTCCGCAGTTGCCCATTCTAAGGGAGCGTTAAAGCAAGTATGGAACATAAGCCCGTCGCTCATATTGTCGCTTAGCATATTGCTGTGAAGCATTGCCGTTTGGCGTATTACCGCTTTTGTTTTGATGTCGCTTTCCAACACTTTAAATTCGCCGCGCATTTTTGTAAGCGAATAAAGGTCAAACGGACTTATAAGCAAAGGGTCGCCTACTCTGCCCCACAAGTGCTTTTCGTTGCGGTTGCCGTAGAGAGCCATTGTGGAAATGTGAATAAACTTCGGTTGCGGATTTGCGTGTTCTATAACGTCAACCAGCACGCCAACGCCCACTTCGTTGCATTCTATTGCAAGTTCGGGGTGTTGATCGGAATGGGGAGGAATTACCGCAGCCATATTGACAACGTAATTTACGTCTTTAATCAAACGTTCGCAAATACTTTTGTCTGCAACGTTGCCGAATACAAATTCGATACGTTTTAAATCTTTTTTATGTTGACGTTTTATTTTTTTGTAGCGTTTGTCGTTTGGCAAAACGAGCAGTTTGTACTCGGTATTCGGTATTTTAAGACATTCGTTTAATGCTTGCATACCCATATTGCCTGTTACGCCGGTAAGAGCAATTTTCATTTGTTTTCTCCCGTGATAGTTTGTGTAAACGTCGCATCAGTTATATAAACTTTTAAATAAAAAGTCTACAACTTTATATTATACAAGTTTTTTCAGTTAAAATCAAGATAAACATACCATATAAAGGTTAATTTTATATAAACTTTAAAACGGAAACGTAGATTTATTATTAGCGGTTGATAAAATAAAAACACACAGGACTTGTAAGATTGCGTAGCATTAACGGAGAGAAAGATACTTGACAAAGCGAACTTTCAAGACGGTTTTGTTCGCACAATTCGTACCGTAGTTGAAAAAAAAGCGGGATTCGTCCCGAAGCAAAGCAAGGGTAAGCGTAACAGAGTGGAGAGCTACATTATTTCGAACTGTCCAGCCACGAAAACAGTCAACGTTGCAGACAAAAAAGGAGAAAAAGAGTTAACAATTATTGTAATAGATGACGAGCCGAGCAACGCAGTTGCGAACGCCGAGCGAACGAAGTGAGCGTGGATAAGAAATTGGCGGAATAAGGACAAGTAAAGACAACGCAGCAAAAGAAAGCAATAGAAAAGACACTGAGTAGTCCAGTGTCTTTTCTAATGCGACAAAAGCAAGTTGCCGTAATAATGTCTTTACAGGACGAAAATACTATCCACGAAATTATCAACTCTCTCTATCAAAAACACATTCCGATTTCGAATTTTGACGAGTTATTTTTGTAAACAAGCAGTTTTTTCATTTTTGCTTAAATCAAATACTATAAAATTATCGACTTTTTGGGTTACTTGTTATGCCAACGATAAATCAAATTATGTGTATTGTTTTCACTGAGTTGAAAATATTTTATATCCTTCAACAAAGAAACGTCAATTGGAACACGAGCAAAAGGATTTAACAAGAACAAAAAATATTCTTTGTTCAATTCTTCACCGATGGAATTATTATTTAAAATAACACCGGAAATATTTTCAAATTCTTTCTGTGAAAAATAGTTCAATTGCAATTCAATATTCCTCGGCGGTTTTAATTCTATATCTTCATACGCACGCGATTCAATTTCTGCTTCTTCAATAAAGTTATTTATCAAACGGTTGAATCTTACTGTCTCACATCCTATACCATATAAGATTTTAAGAATGAGATTTAAATTCAAATCACTATGGAATTCGTTAGAAAATATGGAAGTATTAATTGCAATTATACGCGGTATCCCTTCATCTATTTTATTTTGTTGCAGATAAACTTCGTATTTTTTCTTCTTATCCAAAATAACACTTGATAAACGTGGCAATGCTGCTTTGTAACGATTCATCGTTTGATTCAATCTTTCATCAAGCCATTTACGTTCGGAAGTATCCTTTGCCCCTTTTGATGCGCAAACACATTCTATGTATCCTAACTCAGTAATATAATCAGGACTTGCTACAGTATCATTTGCAGCTTCAATTCGCTTGCCCAAATCATTCATATACTGATAAAAGCGAAGTTCATGCACAATGCTATGAAATTCTTGCAATTCATGGTCTTCGGTTTCACAAAGAGTTAAATACGCCCAATCCAATTTTCCTTTTTTTCTTTTAATATTATTATCCGACGAGCGTGTTATAATCGATAAACAGTTTTCATAAATACGATTAAAATGCTCTTTATTAATGCTCATATATCCCTCATAAATCTATATTCTCTCATTTAAGACATAAAAAGCCGACACAATTAAATGTCGACTTTTATTTTGGTCGAAGTGACGGGATTCGAACCCATGGCCTCTTGGTCCCGAACCAAGCGCGCTACCAACTGCGCTACACCTCGATATATGATATATACTATTTAATCTAGCAAATTTATAAAACGGCAGTTGGTAGCGCCCAAGGCGCTTCCGCGCTGCGAACGCAGTTCTTGCGGAATTTACTGCAAACAACGCACTGTGTTGATTTGCTTTACGCAAATTCCCAACTGCGCTGCACCTCGAAAATCTTGTGCCTTGATATTATACTAAACTTTTGCTAAATATGCAACAGTTTTGCTAAATCTAATTTATTCAAGTAAAGCGGGCAATAATTAAAACACCGGTTAAAAGGGGCGTTTAAACAGAATTTTAATTATAAAATGAATTACTGTCCGTTTAAATCAATAATCGGTAAATATTCAATACAATTTAAACTGTACAAATTCGGCAGTTAAAATTAAGTATTTGTACAGTAAAGTACATTTATACACATAGCAACGGTTATATAGTTATTGATTGTATATCCAAATTATAAAACAATAGAATAAAAACACTTTTATGTTTTTTGCTAAATCGATTATGTTTGTAGTTGGTTTAGCACCCCAAAATGCCGAACGAATACGCAAAGCAGTTCTGTCCGTTTTACAGAGTTTATTAAATTTCAAATTCTATAAAAAATTAACTTTTTCGTATAACTTAATAATACATTTTCAATCAGATGTCTTTGTTTTGAGGTAATAAATTTAAAGAGGTAGTATTTAATAAAACTTTACTTTTAGAATATTTAAAAAAACAGTTTTCTTATTTGCTGCAATATGTTGCAAAAGTAAAAATTATATTTTATAATTTTGTTGTAATAAAATTTAGGAGAAAATTATGAGAAAATTTTTTGGCGAATTTAAAAAGTTCATAACCCGCGGAAACGTTCTCGATATGGCTGTCGGCGTTATAGTCGGCGGAGCGTTTACCGCAATAGTCAATGCGTTAAGCAATAACATTTTAAGACCGTTAATCAATGCGTTGTTGTCGTTGATACTCGGCACCGATTCTTTGGACAGCGTTTATACAATGCTTGTGCCTGCATACACCGATGAGACAAAAGCCGTTATCGATTACGCAAGTTCTATTTATATCGACTGGGGCGCATTTATAAGCGCAATTATCAACTTCTTGCTAATTGCTTTTGTACTGTTCTGTATAGTAAAGGCAATTAACGCCGCTAACGACGGAGTGAAAAAAGGCGTGCATAAATATGACCCGTTAACTAAAGACGAAATAATTACTTACCGTAAAGAAGGAAAAAAATCTAAGGAAATTTTAGCTATTGCAAAAGAAAAGCAAGCCGCTTTAGACGAAGAAAAACGCCTGGCCGATGAAGAAGCGGCAAAGAACGCTCCTAAAACGGAAGCGCAGTTATTGGAAGAAATGTTGGAAGTTTTAAAACAAAAATAAGTACAAAATGCAAGGGCAGAGAAAGTATATTCTTTGCCCTGTTTACTGTCGAGTTTGTAGCAAAAATTGTAAAATACTGGTCGAGTATTGCGAGCGCAGGAACAAGCGATAATGCATTATTTTTAAGTCCTCCAAACTTTGCGCTACCGTTAAGCGATGGCAATTTTTCTTGTTGCCTTTTGCAACAAGAATTGTCAGTCGCAGTCTGAATTAAATGCTTAACATTGCGTATGTAGAAACAAGTTCCGTGTCTTTAACTTTAAATTCACAAAACTTTGTACTACCTTTAAGCGAAGACTATTTTTTTTGTCGTCCTTTGCAACAAAAATTGTCGAGCCGCCGGTATGCGAAGACAATTTTTATTTAAAGGAATTATTATTTATAAATTATGAACGAAATAATTCAAGCGCTGGAAACTGTCAAAACAGATATAGATATTGCTTACCCCAAATACTGTCAAGTTACAGAAGAAATTTGCGAAAACGTCAGAGAATTGCTTTTAACGGATTTTGACTGTATTTTTTCCGATACAAAAAAATTAAGAATCGTTTACTCTTATCTTGCGGATACTTTGGAATTTGCTTTTCGTCAAAACGGCAAAAAATATTATCTTAAGGCAGTCTTACAAATATATTTAAACAAAGACATTTCGGAATATTTATTCAACGTTTTGCAAAGTGAAGCGGGAAAATTATCCAAAACGTTAACGCGCATTAAATATGAAATTGCTTATTGGTACTGGCAAAAAGACGCGGTAAACGATAAACTGTTTTTAGATAAAATTTTCAAGTGCATTCAGTAGTACAAAAGTTATAACGAGGCTTAATATGGAACATATTCAAAAATTAATTAACGATTGTCATTTATGCGGAAATCTTTTAAAATTGGAAGACAATTCATTGCAAATCGGTAATACTCCGTTTATTGTAATCGGAGAAAGTCCTGCTAAAGACGGATGGATTGTTTCAAAAAAAGCCTTTTATAATTATCAGGGGAAATTACAAGCAAGCGGAAGAATCCTTGAAAAATTATTGAACAATATTGGCATATCAATAGACGATATATATTTTACAGAGTTGTGCAAATGTATAATAGAAGACAGAAAATTGCTAAGCAAATGTTCTTCTAATTGTTTGCCGATACTTGAAAAGCAACTAAACTCTCTGCCTTGTTCTATAATTATAACCATGGGGTCCCATCCTACTCAAACGCTTCTTAATAATAGAATAAAAAAATTCGGCGATTATGTCGGAAAGATTTTTGATCGGCAAATCGGAAATAAACAATACAAATTAATACCCATATATCATCCGAGCCCACTAAATCCCAAAGGATATAAAGATAACATAAAAATTTTTGACGTAATTAAAAACGTTGTATATGAAAACTGCCACGCAGAATTTGCGGAGTAATAAAGAGCATCTTTTTAGACGGTACTAAAACTTGCAAATTCTTATTGACGGAAATTCTCAATACTTGACCATATCATAAGAAACTCAACACTGAATTTATAACTAAAAATACTGTCGCGTAAAGCAGACAGTATTTTTAGTTGTGTACAAGTTAGCGCATTAAACTGCGCTAGTTGTACAAAAAGTCAAGCACTACTTCAATGTATTTATTTTGCAAGTTGGTAAATTGCTTCCATATAAATTTCAGTCATACGCTTTAAGTTATCCAAATCGATACACTCGTTAGGCATATGTATTGTTTGTTCTTCGTTGGGGAACAACGGTCCGAAAGCAACGCAGTTCTTCAGGCAACGGCTGTATGTTCCGCCGCCTATTGCAATGGGTTCGGCATTCACGTTCATTTCCGTATTGTACACTTTCATAAGGGTGGTAACAAGTTCGCTGTCTGCAGGGACATACAGCGGGTCGCTGACGTGCCACGGCTGAACTTTGAATTCCTTGGGAGTGTTTTGTTTGAGCAGTGTGTACATATATTCGCAATTGTAGGAAATCGGGAAACGGATATCTACCGTGGCCACAAGCGTACCGTCGTCAAGTGTTTTTAAAACGCCTAAGTTGAGAGTCAAGTCTCCGCTTTGCTCGTCGTGCAGTTTAATTCCGTAGTCGGCGCCCGTGCTGTCGCAAAGCGAATTTGCAAGGAAGTTAATAGAAGCGTTATCGGGATAAGCCTGAGCAAGAATTTTTAAAACGGGATGAATTGCGTTGATACCTTCCTTCGGGGTGCTGGCGTGAGCGGCAAGACCCGTTGACGTTACGTTAGTAACGCCGTTTTGAGACGTTGCGGTTACAGAATCGTATCCGTCTGCGTTTATACCGATATCGGACGGAATGCGCGCAACGCACAGCGATGGTACAACGTTTGCCCTGTCGCCTGCGCTTATAACGCATCCTGTCGGCAATTTACCTAATGTAATATTGAAGTGATAAATGCCCTTTTCTCTGTTGATTACAGGGAAGTCTCCGTCGGGCGAAAATGCAACGTCGGGATACGGCATAGATTTAAAGTAATGCAAAACGCAGCCCATATCGGTTTCTTCATCGCAACCGAAAATCAGACGTATTGTTTTTGACGGCACAAATCCCGCGTCTTTCAACGCCTTTACTGCATATAAGCAGGCTATCATCGGACCTTTATCGTCCATTGTTCCTCTGCCGTAAAGTTTGCCGTCGTGTATCTCTGCGGCATAAGGCGGATATTTCCATTCGGACGGGTTAGACGGTACTACGTCCAAGTGTCCGAGTATTCCTACAACCTTGTCGCCTGTTCCCTTAAAATCGACGTGTCCTGCGTAACCGTCGTCGTTATATGTATCGAAGCCGAAACTTTTAGCAAGATTAAGCACATAATCAAGGCAATTTCTTATTTCTTTTCCAAACGGCGCGCCGTCGGAAGGCTGTCCTTTTTCTGTATTAAAAGTTATGACTTTTTGCAATGTTTTTGTCAGGTCGTCAAACTGCTGAGACAGAATTTTTTTTGAGTCGTCCATTATTCTCTCCTAAATTAAACTTTTTGTATATATAGTATACACAAATTTTCAATATTGTGCTATTATATTTGTACTAAAAAAGCAAAAAGGCAGTATATGGCAGGAGTCAACGACGGACATAGAGAAAGACTGCGCGAACGGATGATGAGATAAGGTCTTAGCGGTTTTTGCGACCATGAGGTATTGGAAATGCTGCTGTTTCAATCCATTCCGCGCAAGGATACGAATAAGTTAGCGCATACATTGCTTGCGCAGTTCGGTAATTTGCAAAATGTACTTAACGCTTCGCCCGAACAGTTAATGACTGTAAAGGGCGTTTCGCAAGTAACTGCGTGCAATATCGCTTTGATTAAAGAAGTATGGGCACGCTGTAAAACGGCCGAAACAAAAAAGATAAATCTCGGCGGTATGGCTTCGATAATACGTTACAGTCAGGTTATTATTGCCGAAAGTTACGTTGAAAAGTTGGTTGTGGTTTACGTTGACGAAGGCACAGACTATTTGTACAGCGAACAGTTTACTTCGGACAAAACGAACTCGGTACAGTTAGATACCAAGAAAATAATTGCAACTGCGGTAAGACTTAATGCCAGCGGAATTATTCTGTTCCATTGCCACGTCAAAGGTAAATGCGAACCCAGCGCAACTGACATACAGTTTACAGAAAAACTTTTATTTGCTTTGGCAAGCTTAAACGTTGTGATATTGGAACATATCATCTTTAACGCTTCGGGAGAATACTACAGTTTTTACCGATCGGGCGATTTGCTAAAAGCAACGGAAAAATATAACAAAACATTACAATAGATACAGGAGAACACTATGACACAGTTAAGAACGCGGTTTGCTCCGAGTCCGACAGGATATTTACATATAGGCGGGTTGCGCTCTGCGCTTTATTCCTATTTATACGCAAAGAAAATGAACGGTAAGTTTATCTTGCGTATAGAGGATACCGATCAGGAAAGATACGTTGAGGGCGCGGTAGAACTTATTTACCGTACATTACACGAGACGGGACTGAATTATGACGAAGGACCTGATGTAGGAGGCAATTACGGACCGTATATTCAAAGCGAACGCAAAAACGAGTATTTATATTACGCAAAGAAACTTGTAGAAAGCGGACACGCTTACTATTGTTTTTGTACGGAAGAACGTTTGGCGTCTTTGCCTGACGTAAACGGCGCGCGCAGATATGACAAGCATTGTTTGAGTTTAACAAAAGAAGAAGTCGAAAGGCGTATAGCTAGCGGAGAAAAATACGTTATCCGACAAAATATGCCTACAACGGGTAGCACTACTTACCACGACGTTGTTTACGGAGATATTACCATTGAAAACAGCGAGTTGGAAGATCAAATCTTGATTAAATCCGACGGAATGCCTACATATAACTTTGCAAACGTAATCGACGACCATCTTATGGATATAAACTGCGTAATGCGCGGAATGGAATATCTTTCGAGTACTCCCAAGTACAATTTGCTGTACGATGCGTTCGGTTGGGAACGTCCGATGTATATTCACATGCCTCCCATAATGAAAGACGCTCAGCACAAACTTTCTAAACGCAACGGAGACGCCAGTTACGAAGACCTTGTAAAAAAAGGATATTTAAAAGATGCGATAATAAATTATATTGCACTGCTGGGTTGGTCGCCTAAAGACGACAGCGAAAAAATGAGCTTTGAAGAATTGCAGCAAAAGTTCGACGTTTCGGGTATCAACAAAAGTCCGTCAATATTCGACCCTATGAAACTTGCTTGGCTTAACTCGCTGTATATAAAGGAAATGCCGACAGAATCTTTTGCCGAATACGCAACGCCGTGGATAAGCAACTGTTACTTGAAAAATTTTGACAAAAGTTTAGTTTGCAAACTTATCCAAAGCCGCATTGAAACGTTTGGCGAAATTGAGGACAAGTTACGTTTTCTTGTGGAATACACAAGTTTTGACAGCGAATTGTATGTAAACCAAAAACAAAAAGCCGATGCTGAACTGGCGCGGAAGATTTTGCCTGCGGTAAAAGAAAAGTTATTGCACGTTACCGAATGGAACAATCAAAGTTTGTTTAATGCGTTAGTTGAGTTGTCTACAGAATTGGATTGTAAAAAAGGCGCGGTTTTGTGGATAGCGCGCATAGCGCTTACAGGACTTGCTGCAACACCGGGCGGAGCAAGCGAAATTGCGGAAATTATCGGCAAGGATGAAACGTTAAGACGGCTTGACAAAGCAATGGCGGTACTTCGTTAACGCGTCGTATTAAAAAAACTTATTTAACTGCGCAATTTGCTTGAAATAGACTTTGTAACAGAAAAAACTCAGTTCAACGGAATATTGTCCATTTTTTAATTGTCGTGATAAGGGACAATAAAAATCAGAATAATCAAATGTTACCTGCGCATTTAATAACATCTAAATCATATTTTAAAACTGAGCTCTTTATGGCTCGGTTTTTTAATCAAGAGCGAGGTTAAAATGGAAGAACAAGTTTTAAAATGTTCGAGGCGTATTATCATATTGATAACCGTGTTTAGCGCCATAATAATCATTCCTTGTTTGATAGGCGGAGGAATTATTATAGCCGATATGTCGGCGTCGGAAAATAATGAAGAAACATTGGGCAGGGTTGTTGCTTTAGTAAGTATTTTGCTCTTTGTCTGCATAGTCGTTGTCGCAGATATAACAGTATTTGTACAATATAACAATACATACATTATTTTAACGCAATGCAAACTTATTGAAAAGTTTAAAGGTAAAGTAAAAGTTGAAATACCGTATTCGAACATTGTAAAGGTTACTATAGGAAGTTTAACTACACTAATTTATTGTAAAGAAACTTTTGCAACAAAAGGATGGAACAAGGGAGCAAAAACATTTGCGTGCAGTATTTCTGCAGAAGATTGCAATAAATTACGAAATATTATTGTGGAATATAACGACAGCTGTAACGGCAATATTACACTTGAATAAAAAATCCACGAATCACGAAAGTATTTTATGTAATGATAAAATGAACATAAATCTCTCAAGGTTCGGTATTTGACAAATCTACAATACGGTACTATAATTTTGTGTATGAACACAAATAAGAAAATAAACAAGAAAGAGTTTTTACGGGCAGTAAAATTTACCTTGTTTTCGATATCGGCAGGCGTTATACAAATCATATCGTCTTTCTTGCTTAAACTGCTTATATTAGACAGAATCATTCCTGCAGACAAAACAATAAATTTTATTATCGAACAGCCGCTAGAGACGTTTATTGCCGAAACGGTAGGTCTTGCTCTGTCAATCATTTGGAATTTTACTTTTAACAGAAAGTTTACGTTTAAGGCTGCAAATAACGTGCCGGTTGCAATGTTGTTGGCATTTGTCTTTTATGTTCCGTTTTATCCGTTTCAGACTTGGTATATAGCTGCAGTAGAAAAATCTCTTGCAAACATAGGCGAATGGGGTTTTGTAATTGCGCAAATTACGGTAATGATAATCAACTTCGTTTTAGAATACCTGTGGCAAACCTTTGTGGTATTCCGTAAGGCAATCGACACTAATGCCGTCGCACAGAAGACGCAAACAGACGAAACGAAAAACCTCGAAAACGCATCTGCAGAAAGCGTCAATATCAATATGAAAAACGTTTACGAAATGAAAAGCGGAAAAACCGCAGACATAACAACAGACGAATTGCCGCAAAAGATAGAAGTGGACATCGTGCTTGTAAATTCGGGAACGGACAAAATAGCGGTAATAAAAGTGTTGCGCGAGGCGCTGAATCTGGAATTGTTTCAAGCAAAAAAACTTGCTGAAAATGTGCCCGTAACAATTGCGGAAAGAATGCTCAAAGACGAGGCAAAAGTTCTTGCCGATGCTCTCCGTAAAGTGGGCGCAACCGTCGAAATTAGATAACGTTAGCGTTAATTGATTGTAGGCAAATAAATAATTTGCGCAAGAAACGGCTTTTAAATGCTTAACTTGTGCAACAATGTTTATATTGTGTTTACTTGACATTGTCGTTTCAATAAAAAACAGAGTAATAAATTTAAGTCCCAAAATCACAAAAACCTTGACCAATCGAAGTCAAGGTTTTTTTATTGTTTGTTTTTGTAACAAAAATTTCCGAACCGTTCAAAGCGCAAGCAATTTTTATTTTTGTCAAATAAATTTTAAAAGCTATGCAATTTCCAATGCCAATTCCATCATTTCGTGGAATGAATTTTGGCGTTCTTCGGAAGACAATGCCTCGCCCGTTATCAAGTGGTCGGATATCGTACAGATACACAGAGCCTTTTTGCCTGCGCGTGCTGCGTTAAGATACAATGCCGCAGATTCCATTTCTACTGCCAAAACGCCCATCTTGCCCCAAACTGCAGAGCCTGCTCCGTCGTCGTAAAACGTATCGCTTGAAAGTATGTTGCCCACTTTGTAAGTCAGCCCCATTTTCTTTGCCGCTTCTACCGCTTTTTCTAATAATTCGTAACTGGCAATCGGAGCGATTGTACCCGGCATTCCGAATTGGTGCGCATAATTGCTGTTTGTACAAGCGCCTTGACCGAACACAAGGTTGCGTACTTTAAGGTCGGGATGTATTGCGCCGGCAGAGCCGATGCGGATAATGTTTTCAACACCGTAAAAATTGTAAAGTTCGTAACTGTAAATTCCTATGGAAGGAATACCCATTCCGCTTGCCATTACAGAAACTTTTTTGCCTTTGTATGTGCCGGTATAACCTTGAACGCCTCTAACGTTATTTACAAGTACCGGATTTTCCAGATAGTGTTCGGCAATAAACTTTGCTCTAAGAGGGTCTCCGGGCATTAAAACGGTTTTTGCAAAGTCGCCTTTTTTAGCGGATATATGCGGGGTGGGAATTGCCATAATAAATCTCCTTTAATGTAGGTTATTGTTGATAATCAAGCGCAAAACGGGTTGTAAGGTTACGCGCGTTTGTTTATCTATGACTAATTATAAAGGTTGAAGTATTTATTGTCAATATTGAAAATTATTATTTTGCAAATGTTTATTGAGTAGTGTATTCAGTATAAAATCGAATGATAACTGAAAGAAGGGGATAATTGCAAACACTTGACTTTACTATACTATTTTGTTAAAATAATAAAGTATGTATCGTGGAATTGTATCCGTTAGGACAAGGACGTTACAAATTAAATTATTATGCGCGAATAAATGCGCTATCATAAGGAGAAGATAAAATGAAAAGAACTTACCAACCTAAAAAAAGACAAAGAAGCAAAGTGCACGGATTCCGCGCAAGAATGAAGACCACCGGCGGACGCAGAACGCTTGCAAGAAGAAGAAATAAGGGACGTCATTCTCTTTCTGCATAAGTAGAGGTAACTAGCATTGAAGTCTAAATATAGACTTAAAAAAAACTATCAATACAACTACGTTTATAAGCACGCCAAAAGCGTTGCCGATAAAAATTTTGTTTTGTTATTCTGTTCAAGCAATAACAAACAATCCAAAGTCGGTTTTTCGGTTAGTAAAAAATACGGTAATGCCGTTAAGCGGAATAGAATCCGCAGGCAATTAAAAGCGGCGGTATCGGCGGTTATCCCAAATATATCGGACGGATATAATTTCATATTTATTCCGCGCAAAGCCGAACCTTATGTTTTTTCCGAAATAGAAAACAGCGTTAAAAATTTGCTTGTAAAATCGGGACTTCTACAATGAAATATCTAGCGATTGCATTGCTTAAATTGTACAAAGCCACTTTGTCCAAATGGAAAGGTGGCAAAAAATGTATTTTTACGCCCAGTTGTTCGGTGTACTCAATGGAAGCGTATGATAAATTCGGTTTTGTTAAGGGCAGTTGGTTGACGGTTAAAAGACTTACACGTTGCGCGCCTTGGGGCAAGGGAGGATTCGATCCCGTGCCTTGCAATTTAAAAGGTCATATGAAGTGGCACGTGTAAAGTATCAGGAGAAACAATGAACAAAAAAACTCGTTCTATACTTATAGGCATTATGCTTGTAGTAATGTGTTGCTTACTGCTTGCCGCGTGTTCTAACGACAGAGTATCTTATTTTGACTATACAAAAAAAGATATGGGACCTGTCGGTCAATTGATATATTGGATGCGCAGTTGGATAGGCAATTACGGTTGGACGGTAGTAGTATTTACCGTATTTCTTAAACTTATTATGTTGCCGCTCGATTTTTGGCAACGTTATTCCGCACGCAAGAGTTCTGCTAAAATGCAGAAAATACAGCCGCTTATAGAAGGAATAGACAAGCGTTACGGAGCAAATACTCAACGTGCCAACGAAGAAAAACAAAAATTGTACAAAAAACAGGGGTATTCTGCATTATCGTCTTGTTTGCCTATGATTATTTCTATGGCGGTATTCTTTGTAATGTTCGCAGGTTTGCGTCATTATTCTACATACAGTTCAATAGAAATGTTCCGCGTATTGTCTAACAAATATTACGATACTTTTAACGAAAAGGTATTGGAACTGGACAAAGAAGACGATATTTACAAGACATATAAAGCTGTCTATGACGAAAGATATGCCGAAAAACTGGCAGAACTTAAAAAAGATAATCCGGACGCTTCAGACGAGCAAGCCGTACTTGCAGGTAAGATCGGCGGCACTACCGCTATAATCGATACCGAATACGGTGCTCAAATCAAAGCGCTTGCGGTGGAATCGATCAAGACAACATACGAAAACGACATAAAAGAAAGTTGGCTGTGGATACATAACGTTTGGCAACCCGATACTTGGGTATCTGTAATGCCGACTTACGATGACAGATTTAACAGTTTTAAGCAACAGGTAAATATGGAAGGCTATCCCGATAAGAGCGGCGGCGAGAATACTTACGAAATTATCCGCAGTGCTGTTCTTGAAACGGGAAGTTACGGTAAAAACGGCACTTGGAACGGTCTTATGATATTGCCGATTATGTCCATAGGTTTGTCATTTTTGTCAATGTGGCTTTCGCAATTTCTTGAAAACAGAAACCGTAAAAAGGCGGGAACGGAAACTACTGTTAATCAACAGCAGGCTATGACTAATAAAATGATGATGATTATGATGCCGCTTATGATGGCATACTTCGGTTTTATATACACCGGAGCGTTCGCTATTTATATGGTTGTCAACTATATGCTCAGCATCGTTACTACTGTTGCATTACGAGTTCCTGTAGAAAAATTAGTAGAAAAGAATCTTGCCAAGGGTGATAAAAAGGATAAAAACTCTAAAGCAAGTTATATGAGGTAAAATATGAGAAAGACAAGTAAGAGTAACGACGAAGTTAGTGTGGACGTTACGGAAGAAAACGTTGTTTCGGCGGTTGAGCCAAGCGACAGCGAAACGGTTAAGATAAAAGAGTTTTTGCAAAACGTCTTGATTAAAATGAATATAGACGGTTGCGAAGTCGAAGCTAATCAGGACGGCGACGTTATTTATTTGAATGTTGTGGGCGAAAATGCCGCCGCTGTTATAGGTCATCGCGGAGAAACGTTGGACGCATTGCAATATTTGTGCAATTTACTTTTAAATACCAAAGAAAGCACTTTTAAACGCGTAACTTTGAATGCAGAAAACTACCGCGAAAAACGTGAAAAAATTCTTCAGCGGTTGGCGTCTAATCTCGAGTTGAAAGTAAAACGTACCGGACGTGCGGTAAAATTAGAACCTATGAATCCTTACGAAAGACGTATTATCCACACTTCTTTGCAAGGTAGCAAATATGTTACAACCCAAAGCGAAGGACAGGGCGCGGCGAGACACGTTGTAGTAAGCCCGATAGAGCAAAACGATATTTTAAACGTGCCTAACGGTCCGAGAAAAACGCTCAATTTTGTTTACCGTAGCGAAAAGAAAAGAAGAAAATAACATTTTGAACCAAAGATAATTTGCCCGCTATCTTAAAAGTATAGCGGGTTTTATTTTCGGCATTTGCAACAAAAATTGCCGAATTGCTGTAAATCGACGGCAATTTATATTTATGCCCAAAGATTTAAATTGCAAAAAAGATTATGTTGTGTTGAAAAGGAGAAGTGCTTAATGAAAAAGATAGCATTAGTTGTTTTATTGATATTATTATTTTCGTCGCTTGCGGCTTGTACGCTGATAGACGATAAAACCGTTAATTTGACGTTTGTAACAGGTCTGGGCGCGTTTGAAGACGGATCAACGACGGCAGAGGTAAAAACCGACGCAAACGGAAAAGTTGCGTTTACAAAACTACCGCGTTTGGACGGAAGCGCTTTTGTAGGGTTTTATAACGGAGATAAAAAATTTGATGCGGAAGCAAAGTATACGTCTGATACGACATTTACTGCAAAATATGCGTCAGGTGCGGATGATAAAGTATATGAATCTTTATTTGACGAAAACACTATTGTTACCGTGGATATCAATATGTCTGACGCCGAATGGAAAAAATTAAATCAGGACTATCTGGATTTTAGCGCAATGGGAGGCAAGTCGCCTATTTACCGAATGGCAGACAGCGTTATTATAGGTATCGACGACGGTAACGGCTTTTTGTATTATTATTACGAAGAAGTCGGCGTGCGTATGAAAGGCAACACCTCGCGCCACGTCTTTTACGGTAACGACGGGTTTACCGATAATATCCATATGAAACTGTCTTTTAAACAGACTTTCGATGATATAGACGACGGATATAAACAGGAAGAATTGAAAGAATGGACGGATAATGACAAGCGCGAAGCGCGCAAGGACAGATTATTCGGCGGAATGGACAAGATTGATTTGAAATACAATTCTACTTCTGACGAAAGTTATATCCGCGAACTTTATGCAATGAAACTGTTCCGTGATAACGGTATTTATGCGCCCCACGTTACTTTGTGCGCTTTAACTGCGCTGGAAAAGAACGAAACCCGTAAAAATCTCGGAGTATACAGAATTCACGAACCGATAGACGAAAATTTTATTGTCAAAAATTTAGGCGAAGAAAAAATAGGCGACCTTTGGAAGTGTACTTATTCTGCAAAAGGACCTGCGGATTTAACCAATTACGATTTGGAAAACCGTGTCGGAGTTGAAGACGAGTTAAAGAACGAGTTTTACAGTTATGACAAAAAAACCAACAAAAAGAAAGATAAAGTTACAGGATTAAGAGATTTCTCTTCTATTAAAAACTTTATAGCGGCAATAAACGGAGACAATGCAGATTTTGCAAATCTCATTGATGCGGAATATTTTGCAAAATTTGAAGCAATCAATTATATTCTCGGTAACCCCGACTGTATCCGTAATAATTACAATAACTATTATTTGTACTTCCGCGCGGACGGCAAAGCGATAATTATTCCTTACGATTATGACAGATGCTTGGGAATAACTAAAGACTGGAATCCGACGGGTAGCGCAAATATGTATGTTGCGCCGTACACACGAACCGTGGCGGCTACGGGTGCGGGACAAAACAACCCGCTGTATATAAACTTGATAGATAAAGGGGCGTCTACTGCAAGCGGATCGACGTTAATGCAATACAGACAAAATCTCATAAATTTCTCTTCTTTGAACGAACTGACTGCTACTGCTTTTGAAAATTACAAGAACAAGTTTAGAAACAAGTATGAGCAATTTGTTAAGAGCGCTTTAAAGAGTAACTGTTTGTCTTTTGACGACAGTAATACGGGTAATGTACCGTTTGCTACTTATATTAAGAATAAACTTAAAACGTTACAAGACAATATAGATAATTACAATCCCTAAGGCTGTAGTAAATAATTGCGTGAAGAAAAGCGCATAATAAGGAAGAATTAAAAGTACACTTTTAAAAACTATAATACGGTGGTTTAGTAAGGTTTATTAAAGTGTATTTATCAAAATAAGAAACCGTAGTATCGGTTTGTAAAATGCGGTTAGCAAATAAATGCACAAAAAGACGTTGAAAAACCGGGTTCAAACCCAAGCAAGAATTTCAACGTCTTTTTTAGTGTTTTGTAAAGCGCTTCACTTACCTGTCTGAAACAGCCGTTTTAACAGAATTTTTGACGTTCAATGAACCGTGTGTCATTTATACACTTAAATGTATATAAGAAAGCGCACTTAATCAACCGTTGCAATTTACAATAACAGTTCAACTTTAAATATATTTTAAAAATTGAATATTTATAAACAGTCTATGTTGGTATCGTTGAACAAGATTTTAACGAATAACAAATTTTTGCAATACGGTTTTGCCTTGCGCGGTAAATATTATAGCGGCTGTTTGCGCGGTTTATTTTGACCGCGCGGATATTTAGTCGGAGTTGATTTGATTTTGCGGAACACCAGTAAGCATCGGTTGCTGCCGTCGGGCAAAATAAAGGAATGTGAAGTTTCAAACTTAAGTCCCAAAATTTTACAGGCGTTTTCCGTGTTGGATATTTCTGTCATATCGGTTTTATACGCCAATACTATACCGTTTAATTTTACTATTTGTGCAGTGTACTCCAGTAAAACAGGCAGCGGCGCTACTGCGCGTGCAGTTGCAACGTCAAAACATTCCGAGTGGTTTTTTGCAAAGTCTTCTGCGCGCGAGTGTTGAAATGCGGCAAAGATTTCAAGTTTAGCGCAAAGATTTTTGGTAAAGTTAATGCGCTTTTCTAGACTATCAACAAGGGTAACGGAAATATCGGGACGGGCAATTTTGAGAGGAATAGACGGAAAACCTGCACCGCTGCCGATATCGCACACGGCGGCATTTTGTTTTATTGCTACGCTTCCGATAATACTGTCCGCAAAGTGTTTTACGAAAATATCGTTCGGCTCCGTAATGGCGGTAAGGTTGTATTTTTCGTTTTCTTCGCGTAAAAAGTCGCAATAAACCGATAATTGACGTTGCATTTTTTCGGTTAGTATAATGTTTGTTTGTTGTTGTATGTAATCTTTAATCATAGTGGTTTTTAATAATTTTTTGTTTATTATTTATATGTGCCGTAATAATGGTATAACTGTAGGCATTTACAGTAATGGTAATGTCGTCAATGTTTATATACCAGTTTTTTCCGCCTCTCACAATTTTGGCATTGGACGAATTTATTTTGTCTTTGCACCAGTCGACAGCGTTATCCGTATTTAACGACAGATTTCTTTTGATGCGCATTACGCCTAATTCGGTAGTATGCAGCTTATCTAAGTTGTTTAATAAAATGTTCATTTGCGTCGTCCTGCTCAAATTGTTTTGGCTAGTGTTTTTGTTTTAAAAAAGTAAATTAAAAGAAGTAGTATAAAATCGAATACCGCTAAAATTAACCTGACATTCTGGAATTGTACAAATATTGTTTGACGTTATCCGCATAAACATACAGCGCAACTAAGAAGGAGTCCAAAGTTTCGTTGTCAAACGAAACAAACACTGCCGTTATTATTAAACGCCTAAGCGGCAACTTGCATAATTTATTTACACTTATACAGTCATATAGCAGAGCGCTGTTTAAATACCATTTGTTTGCGAGTTTTTTACTTAATGTACAAGTAAACGCTTTAAAACGTTTAACTTGTACACAAAATGTCCGTTATTTACTTCCGCGTTGGGCAAGATACACAATAAGAATTTGTATGTCGGCGGGAGAAACGCCCGATATTCTGCCTGCTTGTCCTAAGTTTGCGGGACGAATTTTGCTCAATTTTTGACGTGCTTCTATCCGCAGACCGTCTATTGACATATAGTCTATTTTAGCGGGCAGCGCTTTGTTTTCCAATTTTGCTGCCTGTGCAATTACCGCTTTTTCTTTTTCGATATAGCCGCGGTATTTGCTTTCTATTTCTATTTCTTCCAACACTTCGTCGGTTACATTTTTAAGATAACCCAATGTTTGAATATCTTTTGCCGTAATGTTCGGACGGCGTAGCATTTCGTCTAAAGTGAGCCCTGCGTTGTTTACCACTTCGTTTTTTCTGTCGAACAGCGGCGAATATATTTTGGGAGAGACAACCGTAAACAGTTCTTTAGTAGCGGTTTCGATTTGCTGTTTTTTATCAAGAAATTTTTCGTATCTTGTATCATCAACCAAGCCGATTTCTCTGCCCAGTTCAGTCAGTCGCATATCGGCATTATCTTGCCGTAATACAAGACGGTATTCGGCGCGACTTGTCATCATTCTGTACGGTTCGACAGTTTCCTTTGTAGTAATGTCGTCTATAAGTACGCCGATATAACTGTTATCGCGCCGCAGAGTGAACGGAGATTTTTTGTGTACGAACCGTTCGGCGTTTATCCCTGCTACTATGCCTTGACCTGCGGCTTCTTCGTAGCCGCTTGTGCCGTTTATTTGACCGGCAAAAAACATTCCCTTTATTTTCTTGGACATTAACGTTGCATCGAGTTCGGTTGCGTCTATACAATCGTACTCGATGGCATACGCGTCGCGCATAATTTCGACGTTTTCAAGTCCTTCTATACTGTGGTATATTTGTTCCTGTACTTCTGCCGGCATTGAAGAGGATGCGCCTTGAACATAAAATTCGCAAGTATCTTCCGATTCCGGTTCTAAAAATATTTGATGACGTTCTTTGTCGGCAAACCGTACCACCTTATCTTCGATACTCGGACAGTAACGCGGACCGGTCCCGTTAATTGATCCGTTGTAAATCGGCGCAAGATGCTTGTTTTGTAAGATTATTTCCTTTGTTTTTTCTGTAGAATAAGTAAGGTAACAACTGCGCTTTGTTGCAGGGATACTTTTTGTAACGTAGGAAAACGGTCTGACGTCAGCTTCTCCGCATTGTTCTGACGTCTTTTGCAAATCTATGGATTTCATCCGCACGCGCGCAGGCGTGCCTGTTTTAAAACGCCTTAAAGTAAAACCGAGTTTTTGTAAACTGTCAGACAAATACTGCGCATTTGCAAATCCGTTCGGACCGCTTTCTCTTACGCATTTGCCTACAATGGTTTTAGAACGCAGATAAACTCCGCAACAAAGCACAACGGCTTTGGCAGAATATTGTAGATTAACGGCGGTTGTAACGGAGAATTCGCCGTTTTGTTTGATATCAATGTTTACCGCTTCGCCTTGTCTAAGGTAAAGGTTGGGCGTATTTTCTATCGTTTGTTTCATTACAGAGTGGTAAACATTCTTGTCCACTTGCGCTCTAGGAGAGTAAACGGCAGGTCCTTTTCCGCGGTTTAACATTCTCATCTGTAATATGCTTTTGTCGGCATTTATTGCCATTTCTCCGCCCAGTGCATCGATTTCTTTAACAATTTGCCCTTTGGCAGTTCCGCCTATACTGGGATTGCACGCCAAAAAAGCAACCGTATCAAGATTGGTTGCAAGTAGCAAAGTAGAACACCCTAGCCTTGCCGAAGCCAATGCGGCTTCGCAACCCGCGTGTCCTGCGCCTATAACGATTACGTCAAAATCTTTCAATTTGAATTTTCCTTTAATAATTTAGTCTTTTAAAAACTCGGCATTGCTTTAACCGCTTGGTTGTTTTTCATACAGTCATTAGCAAAAAGCTAATTTCGCTTAGTTTAATCTGTTAAAACGCATTTTTGTTTATGCTTATTTACTGTATTGTTTGCTAAACTTAAAAATTTACAAACAATTAAAATTGTGTACAAGTAACGGCTTTAAACGCTTTAATATGCGCATAATTGTTGTTTTACTAATATTTTACGCGGACACAAGCTTAGTTGCTAAGATAAAAACAACTATTTGCCTAAACAAAATTTACTGTAAATTCTGTCAATAATATCTTCTTGTGCAGTGGAACCTGTGATTTCGCCTAACGTTTCCCAAACTTGTTTTATGGCGCTTGAAACAATATCCAGCGTTGAGTTGTTGCAACTTGCTATGGCTTGCTCTATTTTATTTTTAGCTTGATTAAGACAGGATAAATGGCGTTCGTTGGTTATCAACAAATCGGAATTCTCGATTTCGCCTGCGCTGAACATTTCGTATATTGTTGATTTGATTATATCGACATTGCCGCTTTTTGCAGACACTATCAAACTGTCTGCGCAGCAAGGCGGCTCGACAAATATATCGCTTTTGTTAAATACTCTTATTTGCGGACGCACAGTCGGATAAACCGAACGGTCGGCAGGATTGTCCGTAACGTGCAATACAACGTCTGCGCTGTCGGCGGCTTTTTGCGCACGGCGAACCCCCTCTTGCTCTACCACGTCTGACGATTCGCGTATTCCTGCCGTATCGATAAAATTGAATTTTATATCTTTGTAATTTACCGATTCTGACAGAGTGTCGCGCGTTGTGCCTTGAATATCTGATACAATAGCGCGCTCTGTTCCTAGAAGCGCATTTAAAAGACTCGATTTGCCGACGTTGGGCGCGCCGACTATCGCAACGTTTATGCCGTATTTTGCAACTTTGCCTAATGTTGCAGTTGAAATTAAATTTTGTATTTCTTTCTCAACTTCTTTTAATTTTATTTGGGTTCCGGCAACGGTAGGTAACTCTAGATCTTCTTCGGGATAATCCAGCGCGGCTTCGCAGGCAGACAGCGTGTCCAAAAGAACATTCTGCAAATCTATAACTTTCTTTCCTAATTTATTTTCCAACAAGTTTGCGCCTGCTTTTGCGGCGGAAGCCGTTTCGGCGTCAATCATTTCTATGATTCCTTCGGCATTGGTTAAATTTTGTTTGCCGTTAATAAAAGCGCGTTTGCTGAATTCTCCGTTTTGCGCAGGTACCGCGCCGTTTTTGATACATTGCTCGATTACCGCTTGACAAACTGCCGTACCGCCATGACAATGAAACTCCACTGTATTTTCGCCTGTATACGAATGCGGTGCGGAAAAATACACGCACATTGCGTGTTCGTCAAATCGTTCGGTGTGAAGCACTCCTACTTTCAGCATATTGGGGTTTTTAGGAAACGGCTCAAAAAATTTTTTTGCTATATTTATAGCATCGTCGCCGCTCATACGAACAACGGCTATCGCCGAACGTCCGCGCGCTGTAGATAATGCTACTATTGTTGTGTTCATATTCTCTCCGAGTGTGTTTAATTTCTACTATTTTATAGGATAATCTAAATGGTTAAATCAGGCTTTTATACAGAATTTTAAATGTTTGATGACCCACAGTGCATTTTTTTGTGTTTTTAAACATTTAAAATAATGCGGATTTTAACGCTTGTTTGTGTATGTAACTGATATATTGAAAAAAGGTTTGATAATTTTGAACACGTCAGTTTCAACAGTATAATTGTATCACTTTATACTAAAAACGACAACTTGTTGTAAAATATATTTGCGTAATCGCGAGTTTGACTGCGCGCTATTTATAACGTGAAAAGTTATGCTATCTTTAAATCGCGCTAATCAATTATTTTTTAATTTAAAGTGCGTTATATTTTAAAATGAAAAACATCAGGTATGTCGCTGCCGAATAATTTTATTGCCATTCGGTACATTGCTTTTGCGTGTATTCTGTCGTGCCAAATAAAGCGCCTAAAGCATTTTTTTAACGACCACGTTTCATCGTAACTTCCTAGTGTTGGAGTATTATTTAGAAAATCGGACGTCTTTTCTAACAAATCAAATCCGCGCTTGCGGCAAGCAACTATATCTCCGTCGTTGTCGCATTTTATACCGATTTCTCCAAAATAATAATTGTTGACGTTTTTTGTGTGTTCATACATTTCCGTTGCCGTGCGCGGAACCGAACCGTAAAAAGTTTCTCTGTTTGGCAAACAACCGATATCTTTATTCGGTATTGAGTTGTAGAGACTGAAAAAATCCTCGGCAGATTTTAATGCTAAGCGTTTGAGAACCGAATATTCTTTCGGTTTCAAAGGTGATGTTTCGCATTGGAATATAGCGTCGCTGTCTGCGTCGCATATATTTAATGCAGATATTTTTTCTTCGGTTACCTGTATTGAAATTTGTTCGTCTAAACAAGTATGTCCGCTCCATAAGATAAAGGAGCGTATTTCGTCGGGCATTTTTTGCATTGCTTCTTTAAGCGATTTGCCGCGTGTGTAAGCCCCTGGATAATCTAGAGAGTACAGTAATGTATCATCGTTATTATGTTCCCAAAAGCAATTGTATATCATATTATTTTCCTTTTCTTAATTATATCAAACTGCTATTATCTAGTCAACAGAGAAGTTTTATTGTTTGAAACAGTAACACTACGTCAGTTTTATTATTTAATTAAAATAAATTTTTATTATTGAGTTGTTAATTATTTTTGTATTTGTAATAACGTTATGCTGTTTGCAATTAGTTGCAAATTTTTATTTTAAAACGCGTAACTTGTACATTAAAGATATTTAAGCCGTTCTATTACAAACATAATATTAAATTTTACTATATCGAATATTGTCCTTAATTTTGTCTCTAAAATCATATTAATTTCACATGAAACATTTTATTTTCGTCCTATTATCAAGATTGCAAGACGGAACGTAAAAGTGATTTGTTTATGCTTTCGTAATTTAAAAATATTTTTGCAAAATCTGTTTAATAATAATTTTCGACAAAGTAATATTTATTGTTGAAAAAGTTTGTGTTTTATGTTATCATATAAATGTATATTTACTTTTTAGGAGTAATTTATGGGAAAAGTTTTTGCCTTTTCTAATCAAAAGGGCGGGGTTGGAAAGACTACAACTGCAATAAACTTGGCTACTTATGTGGCGCGGCTTAATAAAAAAGTTTTGCTTATCGATTTTGATCCGCAGGGTAATGCAACGAGCGGGTTCGGAATAGAAAAAAATCAGCTTGAAAGTTCGTGCTATGATATGTTGATGGAATCTTGCAATATTGCAGATGTAATAAAGCCTACCGTTATAGAAAATTTGTTTATTGCTCCCAGCAATATTGACCTTGCAGCGGCGGAGGTTGACCTTGTTTCTGTGCCGTTTAGAGAAAGTGTTTTAAAGAGAGCGATAGCATCGGTTCGTAACGAATACGATTATATTTTTATTGATTGTCCGCCGAGTTTGGGGTTGATTACTCTTAATGCTTTGGTCGCTAGCGATGCGGTAATAATTCCTATTCAAAGTGAGTTTTTTGCATTGGAAGGTTTGAGTCAGTTGATGAATACTATAAAAATAGTAAAGCAACGGCTTAATCCCGATATTTATATTAACGGCGTAATCCTTACGATGTATGATATTAGAACAACTATGTCCAAGCAGGTAACGGAAGAAATTTATAAGTATTTCGGAGATAAAATTTATACTGTTCCGGTGCCGCGCAATATCAAATTGGTGGAATCTCCCAGTTTCGGCGTACCGATTGTTATGCACGCGCCCCATTCTAGCGGAGCGTTGGCATACGAGACGCTTGCAAAACAATTTTTAGAAAGAGAAGGAAATAAATAATGGCTAACAAAGGATTAGGAAGAGGTTTTGCCTCTTTAATGGGAATGAACGATATAGACGAATTGACTCAACCGACTGCAGTTAAACGAGAACAGCAGCAAGACGTTGCTGTTTCTGCGGATAATGTAGTTAACATTTCTTTGTTAGATATTGATCCTAATTACGAACAGCCGCGCAAGAATTTTGATGAAGACGCGTTGGCTGAGTTAGCGGACAGTATTAGACTGCACGGTGTTATTCAGCCCATTGTTGTAACGCCTATCGGCAAGCGTTATATGATTATTGCAGGTGAACGTCGTTTTCGCGCTAGCAAAATGGCGGGCAAGTCTGATATCCCTGCTATTATCCGCAATTACACTCCCCAGCAGATCAAAGAGATTAGTTTAATAGAAAATTTACAGCGCGAAGATTTATCGCCCATCGAAGCGGCGCGCGCTATCAGAACTTTGATGACCGAATTTAATATGACGCAAGAAGTTGCGGCAGATAGAATTGGCAAAAGCCGCTCTGCTGTAGCAAATACGTTGCGTTTACTTACTTTGAGCGATGAAGTTATCGGTTTGATAGAACAAGGACGTTTATCCGCCGGTCATGCGCGTACTTTGGTTGTAATTCCCAGACAAGAACAGTATAAGTTGGCTTTGAAGGGCTGCGACAATCAATTGACTGTCCGCGAAATGGAAAAAATGGTCCGTGAGTTTTTAAATCCTAAACCCGAAAAGCAAAAACCCGTTATGGAGGAAAGCAAAGAGCTTGTCAGCCTTGTCGGAAATATGCAACGTGCTTTTGCGACGAAGGTATCTGCTTTAGGAAACGGACATAAGGGAAGAATTTATATCGATTACTACACTTCCGACGATTTGGACAGAATTTGTAATATGGTCGAAGATTGGATGAGCGACAAATTCCGTAAGGAAGAAGAATAGAAATAATTTGTGATTATTTTGGGCATTGAGAAAAATCAATGCCTTTTATATTGTCCGAATGGTTTCGGCAAAATTATTGGGTATTATATTTTGCGAAAAAAATCCATTGCTGTCAAGATGAAGAAAGTTGATTTATAATTATAATGTTTTAATTTGTTACATCAAAAAGTGTTTGTATCTTTACAAAAAATAGTTCGGTGGTTTTTGAGTTAAAAGTTTTGGCTATAATATTTTAATAAAAAGCCTAGTTTATTGCTAAAAATCGTGGATAATTATGTTATAAAAGTTGGTTATCAGAGCCGTTTTAACAGAATTTTTAACACAAGTTTTTAAAATTGCGGGAAATTTTTAACCCCATTCTGCGTTTAAAAATAAGATTTCCGCTGCCGTTGTTCATTTATATAGTGGCAAACAAAAATATAAATAAACCGTGTTCATTTATAAAAAAAGAGCACAATTGCAACGAATTGAATAATATGACAAAGCAAAATGCAGCTCTGCTGTCGCTGCTTATGCTATTTTAAACCATATTTATTGCTAAAGTAAATTTTAAAATTATAGGCTATTAAAATTTCAGAATTCATATCGGCTGAATTTTTTTGGTGGTGGCTTATTCTATTCTAATACACTCGGAGAACAAAAAATGAGTTTTATATCGGCGTTATTAGAATACTGTTATAAAGCTGTATTTCAATTTTTTAAGAAAATACAGACAAAATTTGTGTGTTTTGTAAGATAATTTGCTGAAATGAAAGGTAAATGCCATCCGAAATGTACCGGAAGCACTTTGCAAACAATCAGTAATTATCATAAGAATAGAGCAATATTTGTTGTTTTTGTTGGGTTTTGTTTCGTTTGCGACAATAAAGGGAATATATTGACGGTAAATATAAAAATCAATGCGAGCTAGTTTTTTTTGTTCATTATACAATTTATTTGATTAACAAATCGGTTAATTCGAACTTTTTGTGTCTTTATTTAAGAAGTCGGGTTAATTTACTTGTGGGGATAGCACTAGCTTTTTGTTTATTGTTTCACGTGGAACATTCGATAATTACCTTTCTGGCGCATCTATGTCATAAAATATTACAATTTGTATTAAACGGACTGTTTCACGTGAAACAAATTGCATTTGTCGTGTTTGTTATAAGATGCCGCGTTAAATGTTCCACGTGAAACAAAAAAACATATAAAAAGGATATAAAATAAGCAAAATGGCGGCATTTTGACCCCTAAAACCTTTAAAATGATAATAAAAGCAATTGTTTGTTTGTTAAATTGCAAAAAACAGAGCCGCGATTTTGCGGCTCTGTTTATAATAGAGTTTGATATAATTTATACGCCTGTTAAACTGAGTAAGTCAATATTAAAAAGTTTTGCTATGTTTTCCCCTATAATATTGGTGGAGTGCAAGAAAGAGAATATGTGCGACTCTTCTATTATTTGAATAAGCGGTTCTTGTCCTGCGGGTATCAATTTGATAATTATAATCTCTATTGCGGTAAGCGCTATGCCTATTACAAAAAGGTAAGTAACTGCTATTGACCAAATTAACCCGAATATGCGGTCGAAGGTTTTTAATACAGGCAATTTGGACATTTTTCCCAGTAGTGCTTTGATGCCGCGTAAGATATATATCAAAATAACAAATAATATTATCCATAACACTATACCGACAATCAATCCTGCTACAACGTGTCCCATATAGGCTCCGAGCGTATTTAAACTTAGTTCTTGCATAGTGTTAAATATTCGTTCGGACAATTTTGATAAAATTCTTAATATTGATTCCTGTAATACGGCATTAAGTTCTTCTAAGCTGTTAATTGTTACGGTAAATGCGTCGCCTTTAAACCAACCGCCTGCAGTGCCGGCGAAACTGGAAAACAGCGCCATTTTCTTTATATACGGAAGCAAAACAAATGTTAATACTATTGAGCCTAAAAAAGCTATCAGACTGCAAAGTCCGCTAGAAAATTGTTTTGAAAAACCTTTAACCAGCCCTACTATAATTGCAATTAGTATAATAGCGCAAACGGCTATATCTGCATAAAGTCCCAAATCTCTCACCTCCGTTTAATAATGAACCACGTTCATTATTGTAATTCGTCAATTTTTTAACAATTACTGTAGATAGACAAACGAGTTGTCAGTCCTTTAATGTATTACCGCAATTAAGAAAAAACAAACTCGTTATTGATTTGTTTTTTCATTAATTTAATGCTTAACAAGTTGTGCGCCAAATTATTTTACTAAACCAATGTCGTCGAGAACTACAAAAAAACGATAAGTTATCATTAGAAACATCGGCAGTTTGCAATATAAGGGATTTTTGTAAAATCAAGCGCAACGGTTACTCCCGAAAGCATAATTAAATTGCAAATTGTTGTAAGTTATTTATTCTTTAATAACCCCACAACAAATGGCATATTTACCATAGAAGTCTATTAAAGTTCGTTAAGTTATTACAATATAGACAATTCCGGTTGTTGCATTCGAATAGAATTATATTAAACTTTAAAATAGAATTTTACGCAATCTTGTTTTAAAATTTTTTTATCTCGAATCCTATCGCTGACGATGTTGCTTTAAAAGCTCGCTCGGCAAAACACATTAAACAATATTCTGTAAAGATTCATCTGGCAGAATTGTCCGCCTATTATTATACTATGCATTTATAACGGTATCGGTAAATATTACTAATATAATCGATTATTTATAAGCACAGTATTCGCATATTACATTTCAGTGTTGCAAAACTTGTTGTCTAATAACAAATTATAGCATAATTATTGTTAAAAATAAAGTATTTTAAAAATTTGCATACAAAAACGGTCAAATAAATCAAAAATTTTCGACAAAAAATGCAGAAATTTAAATAATTTTTAGCCGAAAATCAGCGTTAAACAGGTCATTTTTGCCAACACTTAAATTAAATATTTAAGGAGAAAAATTATGCTAGAAGTAAGTATTTATAACCAAACGGATGTGCAACTTTTGTCAAACGCATTAAAAGAAAAAATAACGTCGCCGGTTTATATGTGTATAGGCACGGAAAAGGTTTTTTCGGACAGTCTTGGTCCAAGGGTAGGAAGTATGCTTAATGAAATGATGAATAAGCCTGTTTTTGTCTATGGTTTATGTAATCAAAATATCACTGCCGAAAACTTGTGCCACA